>OLOV01000168.1_pt1 | contig 56005 bp, 50 predicted proteins | sample 1672931 | NCBI WGS metagenome assembly OLOV01 (sample SAMEA3136738, study PRJEB25190) | human gut metagenome | biome: human gut; feature: human-associated habitat; material: faeces | place: Austria | collected 2013 | reverse complement strand
GGGGACGAAATTCCCAGCTTCTGCCGAAATTTCGAGTCAGGGCCGTTATGACCACTTCGATACCTGTCCGTATTTTTAACGGCTATGATATTTTAGCAAATGCGCAGGGCTTTGTCAAGCGGATTTGCAATTTGCCGTGAATTTTATTTGCGCATTTGCGGTATGATGCTTGTGCTGCGATGAAATGACCCCACCCGTTTTGGCGGGTGGGGCTTTGTGCTGTGGATTTTAGAAAGTGACTTTTACAGTCTTTATCTCGAAGGGCTTGAATCTGAGCGAGACTGTGTTGCCGCTGACTTCGAGCTGCTCTTCGTTTTCTTCGAGCAGGTTGCAGACATATACGCTCTTCGGGGCGCGGTCGAAGGTGTAGACGCAGTCGGTCGTCTTGTTCCATGTCTCATATGCGCGGATGACGATATCGTCGCTGTCCTCAGCTTTCTTGACGGTCTCGATGATGACATTGTCCTTGTCGGTGCTCACGAGCGAGTAGCTGTCGTGAGCCGCCTTGCCGCTGACGCAGTAGAGCGGCAGGTTGAGCGAATAACCCTGGTTGACGACATCGGAGGTGTCGACCGAGCCCGCGTGCGGGTAGATGGAGTAGGTGAAGCGGTGAACTTCTCTGTCCTGCTCGCTGTTCGGGTTGACCGCGCAGCGCAGGAGACTCGTTCTGATGTGACCGTCCTTTATGTCGTGACCGTACTTGCAGTCGTTGAGGACGGAGAGACCGAAGCTGTTGTCGCTGAGATCGACCCACTTGTGACCGACGACTTCAAACTGCGCGAAATCCCAGAGCGTGTTGCGGTGGGTCGGGCGCTTGTAGTTGCCGAACTGGATGTCATAAGTGGCCTCGGTGGCGTTGACATCAACGGGGAAGTCCGCCTTGAGAAGTATCTTCTTCTCTTTCCAGTCGACCGTGTAGTCAACGTCGATGCGCGGCAGGTCTGCGTAGAAGATAAAGCTCTGATCAATGGTCGAGGAGAGGAACTTGCGCGTGACCTTTATGACCGTGCGGACGGGTCCGCTCTCTGTCACATCGACTGCGTTGACATCGTTTATCTCGGTGTACTTCTGATCAAAATAGACCTTGATATCCCATGCCTCGTGGTTGAACGGTCTGTCGTCATAGGCATAGATCTTATTGAGAACTTCGCCCTCGGGCGCGACGGCTCTGCCGGTTGCCTTGTGAATGAGCGACGCGATGTTCATGTCCTTGTCGAACTTGACGGTGAAGAACTTGTTCTCTATAGTCTTGTTCTCGACCTTTACGGTGTTCTCACCGGACTCGCCGCCGTGAACAATACTGAAGGTCTTGTATCCCTTTGCGGGCACGCCCTTTGCAAAGAACACAAGGCGTCCGTCAGCGGATTTCTGCCACGGCATGACGTTACCGTCGGCGTCGACTATCGAGAAGTGCTCGGCTGCAGGCATATCGGTGATAACGACATCGTCGCGCTCTGCGCCGAAGGTGTTGAAAACGGTCAGGGCGCTGCCGTCCGGAGTGCAGACTATCTTGCCGAGAGTGTCGGCTATCTCAGCTTTGCCCTCGGAGATGAGCTTGTCGTACTGCTCCTTGGAATCCTCGTAGACTTCTTTTATCGAAGAACCGGGGATTATATCATGGAACTGGTTGAGGAGTATTATCTTCCATCCGTCATTGATGAACTGGCGGGGATATGATGCGATGCCGTTTGAGTCGGCGATGGCGCAGATAGTCTCCATATCGTGATAGAGCAGCTCGCTCTTTCTGTTGTAGCGCTTGTTTCTGCCCTGCGAGGTCAGGGTGCCGCGGTGGAACTCAAGATAGAGCTCGCCCGCCCATTTGGGCAGCCTGCGCGAACCCTTGACTTCCTTTTCAAGGTCGTGATAGAAGTCTATTGCAAACTCCTGCTTGACCTTCGGACAGCCGGGGATGCCCTTTGCCATGCGGTGACCCATTTCGAGCATATCGCGGGTCGGTCCGCCGCCGCCGTCTCCGTGGCCGAAGGTGCAGAGATACTCTTTGTTGAGATCCTTCTGCGAGTACCTGTGCCAGCCGCCGAGGATGTGCTCGGGGTTGAGATAGGCGTTGTATGTTGTCTGCCAGCAGTCTCCCTCGTCGAAGCAGTCGGTGCTCGGCGAGAAGTGAGAGAGAATCTCCGTGCCGTCGATGCCCTTCCACATGAATGTGTCATAGGGCACTTTGTTGAACTCGTTCCAGGATATCTTTGTGGTCATGAAATAGTCAATTCCGGCTTTCTTCATGATCTGCGGGAGAGCCGCACTGTAGCCGAAAACATCGGGGAGCCACATTATCTTGTTGTCAACGCCGAATTCGTCCTTGAAGAAGCGCTTGCCGACTAAGAACTGGCGGACAAGGGATTCGCCGGAGGTGACGTTGGTGTCCGACTCGACCCACATGCTGCCCTCGACTTCCCAGCGCCCTGCGGCGATCATCTTCTTGATGCCCTCATAGACCTCGGGATAGTCCTCCTTGACAAAGGCATAGAGCTGAGCCTGCGAGGACATGAACTTGTATTCGGGATATTCCTCCATGAGCTTGAGGACGGTCGCAAAGGAGCGGCCGGCCTTCTCTCTTGTCTGGCGGAGTCTCCAGAGCCATGCGACATCTATATGTGTGTGGCCGATGCAGCAGGCGGTCGCGTCCATGGCGTCTTTTGAATATATCTCCCTGTCGAGCAGGTCGATTGCCGCCTCGGCGGAGGCAGCGAATGTATCGTAATCAGCGGTGTTGAAATCGATAAGATTGACGGCGTCGTTGAGCGCCTTGACTATATCGATGCGCGGAAGATCGTCCGCGTCATAGAGGGACGCGACTTTGAGCGGGGTTTTGAGATCGAAGATGAGGCGGTTGACAAGGTCATCGACGACCTTGAGGCGCGCGCCCATTCTGAGCTTGCCCTTGAATTCCCATGCGTCCGAATATGCGTTGAGGCAGCAGTCGAATTCTTCGCCGCCCTTGGCGCAGTCGAGCAGGCGTATCTCGCTGTGGTTCGAGTCGCCGCCCTGGCGCAGCTCGCCGTTGAAGTACATGATGAACTGCGGGTTGCTGCGATTCCACGGACCGCTTGCGGAGGGGGTCAGCTGATAGACCACGGGTCTGCCGGCAAAACGCTCGGGAACTGTGAAGCTGTGGCGGAACCACGCGTAGTCCTCTTTATAGCCCCAGTAGTCGTTCTCCGAGTCGAAGTCCGTCCATTCGCCCTCGTCGATCTGTGAAAATTTGTACTGCCCGTCGCGGAATTTGAAGCCGCCGAGCATCTCGCTGTCGGGGTAGAGATATTCATTCTCAAGGTCCTCAATGACCTTGTAGACCCTTCTGGCGAGCATGAAGCGCTCGGAGTTCTTGTCCGTGAAGCGGATGTCTACATGACTCATTTGATTGCTCCTTTCGGAAAATTCTTTGATTTATCCGTCAAAATAATTTTAACCTGCGGTACATGACAATTATATATTATTGCCGCGGGGGTTACAATAGATTTTTAGTTATTTTGCCAAAAGATTTGAGCCGCAAAACAAAAAAAGCCCCGCAGACGAGTGCGGAGCTTTCTCTATATTATTTATGCCTGGTTGTTGCGAATCATGTTGAGAATATTGCCGAGATTCGTCGTGCCCTTGAAGAACTGCCTGAGCTCCTTGAGGGACTGCAGGAAGTTGGGGTTCCAATCCGAGCGGGGAGCGGGCTTTATTCCCATCTCTTCGAGCATCGGGCGCAGAGCCTCAAAACGCTCCTCAAAGCTGTTGTAATCCATATTGTCTCTCTTCGTCCAGCCCGCCTCGGCGACAGCCCAGAAGCGCGGGAAGCACATATATGAGAGCTTGTCGAAGTCGCGGACATACTCCGCCCAAATCGGGCACTCGACGCCGTAGACATTCTTCTTGCCCGCCTCGGTCAGTCCCTTTATATACGGGTCGAGGCTGTAGGTCTTTTTGAGCGAGGTCATGCCGTAGGGGTAGTCGCAGTAGTAATAGTAAAACTCGGAGACTATCATCTTTCCGCCCTTGTTCGCGAACTCGACGGAGCGATCCTTTTTGTCCATCCAGCGCTGAACGATAATGTCGTTGGGCATCATGCCGCTGTTGAGGCTCTCGTTCCAGACTATAGCTGTCTTGCTGTGCTTTTTGAGGAAGTCAACAGCCTGGAGCACGAACCAGCCCTGAAGCTCCTCTTCATCCTTGAGACCCAGTTCTTTCATGCGTGCCTGGCATTTCGGGCAGTTCTTCCAGCGAGCCTTGGGCGCTTCGTCGCCGCCGATGTGGAAATATCTGCCGGGGAAGAGCTCAATCATCTCGCTGAGCACGTCAAAGACAAGTTTCAGCGAATCATCGTTTCCGGCGCAGAGTATATCATCAAAGATGCCCTGCTTCGTACCGACCTCGAGGGGCTTGCCCTTGCAGGAGAGCTCGGGATAGGCGGCGAGCACGGAGAGCGTGTGGCCGGGCATATCGAACTCGGGGATAACTTCAATATAGTTGTCGTCGGCATATGCGACTACTTCGCGTATCTCATCCTTTGTGAAATATCCGGAATATTCCTCTGCGAAGTGGTACTGGCCGAAATCCGAGCTGCTGCGGCGGGAGCCGACTGTGATGAGCTCGGGGTGGCTGTCAATTTCAACGCGCCAGCCTTGGTCGTCGGTCAGATGCCAGTGCATGGTGTTCATTTTGACGAGTGCGGCGGCGTCGATGAGCTTTTTGATGTTCTCGACCGTCGTCATGTGGCGCGCACAGTCGAGCATGAATGCGCGGTATTCAAACGCGGGCGCGTCTTCGATTCTCACGCACGGGCAGATATCGAGCTGCTTTAGCTGCTTCAATGTCTGGCTCGCATAGAAGGCTCCGCGCTCGCCGCCGGCGGTGGCTTCTACACCGTTTTCGGTCACTTCGAGCACATAGCCCTCTTCGGGCAGTTTGTCTGTCAGACGCGCGGAAAAGCTTTCGGAATCGATGTTTTCCATCTTGACGCTTCCGCCGAGATAGTCGATTTTGTTGGGATTGGGAATAATATTGAGCTGCTTCATTTTCTTTTCCTCCGAAGGGCTTTTATCAAGGGTCAGTATACAATAAACGTGATTCAAAAGCAAGGCGAAATTCAGCTTTCGGGCTTTTCTTCGGGTTCTTTATGCTCGCTGTGCTCGTTTTTGCTCTTCTCGGCTCTGCACGCCTCGGCGCACATCTCCTCCTGCTTTTCGAGCGTTATCTGCTTCATCGTGTTTTCATCTATCTTCATCAGCTTCATCAGTATTGCCTGACGGGCGAGAATACGGTTCATCTTGCCGTGGATATCTTCGATCATTATCTCGGTTTTGAGATTGACTTTGTAGTCGTTCTCGGCGCGGCGGCGGTCTTTTTCCTCCTGGCGGTTCTGGCTCATCATTATCAGCGGAGCCTGCAGCGCGGCAACGCACGAGAGCACTAAGTTGAGCAGTATGAACGGATAGGGGTCGAACGCGCGTTTTGCGAGTATGACATTGCCGACCATCCAGAGTATCAGCAGGGCGGAGAACGAGAATATGAATGCCCAGCTGCCGGCGAACTTCGCGATTTTATCTGCGGCGCGCTGACCGAATGTGTATTTCTCCTTGTCGGGGTTTGCCGATATCCTGCTGTCGGCGAGCAGTGATATGATATCCTCGTTGCTCATGTCGTGCTTGACATCGCTGATTATTTCGTTGACAAGTTTCTTATTCTCTTTCATCTGGCACACTCCCTTGAAATTATCCGTATACTATTTTAACATAAGACGCAAGGATTTTCTATAGCTATATTTGCGTTTGCCAAGCGGCGGTGGTATACTGTGTTCAGACATAATTCAGTCTTATGTGCGGATAATATATAAAAAGGGGAGAAGAAAATGAAAGAGCTCATGAAAAATATTTCAAAATCAGAGGTCCTGACTCTGAGAGATCAGGTGCTCTGCCAGCCCGGGCAGGTGGTCAGCAAGACCCTCGCCCAGAACGACGCGCTGAGTATAACGCTCTTCGCGTTTGACAAGGACGAGGAGATAAGCACCCACGCCTCCGGCGGCGACGCATTTGTCACCTGCCTCGAGGGAGTCGGAAAAATAACGATAGACGGCGTTGACTACGAGCTGCACGAGGGCGAGAGCATAGTCATGCCCGCCGGACACCCGCACGCGGTCTACGGCAAGGAGCAGTTCAAGATGCTTCTCGTTGTGGTGTTTTGAAGATAAAATAAAATAAAAAATGTCCGCCGTATTAGATATAAATGCGGCGGACGAATTTATATAATTTTACCCCTGCTTCGAAAACTCGCATCCGCAGTAGTTCTGTCTGTATAGATCATACTGCTTCGAAAGTTCTATCGAGCGCTTGTAGCCCTCGCGTTTCTTGAAATCTGCGGGCAGATGGCGCACTCCGTATTTTTCGCCCATCTCCTCGCCGATGCGGTTGAGTATCTGCGAATTCTTGTGCGGACTTACGGAAAGGGTGGTCGTGAAATAGTCGAAGCCGTGCTCCTTTGCCTCCTGCGCCGTGCGCTCGAGACGCAGATAAAAGCACTTTTCGCACCGCGAACCGCCCTCGCGCTCCTGCTCATATCCCTTTGCCGCGTCGGTGAACTGCGTATGATTATATTCACATTCGAGCATTTTTACATTGTGCTCCGCGGGCAGGAGAGATATTATCCTGCGCTGTTCGCTGAGCCGGTGTTCATATTCCTCTGCGGGGTAGATGTTCGGGTTGAAGTAGAGCACGGTGACATCAAAATATTTTGTCAGATATTCGAGCACATAACTGCTGCACGGTCCGCAGCAGCTGTGCAGCAGCAGGGACGGCACACGCCCCTGCTTTTTTATTTCATCGATTTCGCGGTCGAGTTCGAGCTGATAGTTGATTTTGTTCATCTCAACGCCTCCGCAGTATATGATACCGCAAAGGGGCTGATAAATCAACCGCTCAGTCGAGGATGCGCCCGTCGGTCGATATCGTCACTACCTGCCACGGGATGAATTTGCCGCTGTTCTGCAATGCTGTTTTTGCGGCGTGTTCGAGCCCGCCGCAGCAGGGGACTTCCATTCTGACGACCGTCACGGACTGTATATTGTTGTTCGCGATTATCTCCGTCAGCTTCTCGGAATAGTCGACGCTGTCGAGCTTCGGGCAGCCGACAAGGGTTATGTGGTTTTTGATGAATTTTTCGTGGAACGCCGCATAGGCGTAGGCGGTGCAGTCGGCGGCGATGAGCAGCTTTGCGCCGTCAAAATACGGCGCGTTCACCGGCACGAGCTTTATCTGAACCGGCCACTGGCGCAGTCGGCTCTGCATTTCGGCGGGCTGAGCCGACGGGGCGTTTTCCTCGCGGTTCATCGTCATGAGCCTTGAACCCGGACATCCGCCCTGATGTCCGCCGAGCTTTTTCTTCATCATGTTTTCTTTGACCGCTTCGGCGTTGTAGGCGGCGGCCTCGCGCTCGACAAAGGTTATCGCGCCTGTGGGGCACGCGGGCAGGCAGTCGCCGAGCCCGTCGCAGTAGTCGTCGCGCATGAGCTTGGCTTTGCCGTTGACCATGGCTATCGCGCCCTCATGGCAGGCGGCGGCGCAAGCTCCGCAGCCGTTGCATTTTTCTTCGTCAATATGGATTATTCTGCGCTTCATAAAAATTCCTCCGAGCGTAAAATTTGTTTTTTTCTTGACCTGACGCGTTTATTATAGTAGAATCAGGACAAAAATACTGTTGCAAAAACAACGGAGTGATAAAAATATGTCGGAAAATTTTGAAAAAATAAAAGCGGCGCCGCTCTTTTGGGGCATAGAAGAAGCCGAGCTGCCCGAACTGCTCGAAGCCCTCGATGCGCACAGCCGCAGATATCAAAAGGGCGAAATAATAATGCCCGAGGGCGAAAAGACGGACTCGCTCGGGCTCGTGATGAGCGGCAGCGTTCTGATAGTGCAGGATGATTTCTGGGGCAACCGCAATATCATGGCGCGGATAACTCAGGGCGGAATCTTCGCCGAGTCGTTCGCCTGCACGGGCGAAAAGCTGACCGTCGGCGCGGAGGCGGAGAGCGAATGCAAGATAATGCGGCTGAAAGTCGGACATGTGCTCGGCTCGTGCCCGAAGTCGTGCGCCGGGCACGCAAAGCTCGTCGGCAATCTGATATCCGAGCTTGCGCGCAAAAATCTGAATTTCAACTCGAAGCTCGGTCACATGGGCAAGCGCACGACGCGCGAAAAGCTGATGTCATATCTTTCAGCGCAGGCGATGAAGAGCGGAAAAAATGAATTTGACATTTCGTTCGACCGCCAGCAACTTGCCGACTATCTGTGCGTTGACCGCAGTGCAATGTCCGCCCAGCTCTGCGCACTCAGGGATGACGGAATATTGAAGTTCAAGAAGAATCATTTTATACTCAACAGAATATGAAAAAACGACCGCCCGAATAAACGGACGGTCATTTCAATTATCGGTTAAGATTATTTCTTCTTTCCGGTGCCTTCGTACTCCTTTATCCATGCGACCATGTCGGTGAAGGACTGCTTTGCGCCCATGGGGGCGTAGCCGAGCTCTTTCTTAGCCTTATCGCAGCTGAAGTTGCAGTTCGAGGTCAGCTTGCGGATGGAGTAGCGGGTGAAGAGCGGGGTCTTCTTCGCGGCGTTGTAATAGACCTCCATGAGAGGAGCAAACGCATTTGCAAGGCCAAGAGAAATCTTGAGGCTCGGAGCCTTGAAGCCGCAGATGTCTGCGAGCATATGTATCAGCTGGTCGACGGTGACGACCTCATCGGTGAGGATATAACCTTCGCCGGGTCTGCCCTTTTCGGCAGCGCCGATCATGCCCTTTGCAACATCGCGCACGTCAACGAAGTTATATGCGCCGAAGGAGAGCGATACGGGGAACTTGCCATTGAGGAACATTCTGACCATCTCGCCGACGGAAGAGACCTTGAAGTCATAGGGGCCGCAGCAAGCGCCGGGATAGCAGACAACTGTCTCAAGCTTGTCGTCGTTATTCTCAAACACATAGTTTGTGGCGGTAGCCTTAGTCTTTGCATAGGTGCCGTCAAGAATCTCGGGATTGAAGTGAGAAATCTCACGCATAACCTGATTATCGGGGAGCGGGGGGTAAGCGTCAACGGAGGAAGCGTAGACAAGGCGTTTTACGCCGCACTTTTTGCACGCCTCAACGACGTTCTTTGTGCCGTCGACATTGACCTTCCAGGTCATGTCCTCGTTGCCCTTGTTTATCTCGATAACGCCTGCAAGGTGATAGACGACGTCCGCACCTTCAAAAGCCTTTTCAAGAGAAGCGGGATCGGTGACGTCGCCGAATACGCGCTCGCAATTGATGCCGTCAAAAATCTTGCTGTCTTTTCTGATGAGTATTCTGAAGTTTTCGCCGCGTGCCTCGAGTTCTTTAACGAGTGCATAGCCGACGTGACCCGTAGCGCCCGTGACGACTGAAAGCTTGTCTCCCATGATTAATTAACACTCCTTTAATTTTTAAGCTTACGGAGCTTATTATATATCAGAAAAGCTTTTTAATATTTACGGTAAAGAACTATTTGACAGTAAAAAGATAATTATTTATTTTTTTAGTCAAAGTGCCGAAGTGTTTCGCCAATAACATTGACTTTTTGTATGTTTGGCGCTATTATTTTATAGTGGTATTTTGCTCTGCACGGCGGCGTATAACTTGAACGGACGCCCGCGCAGAGAACGGACATATATATTTGAAAGGAAGGATACAAGTGGCAAAATACGTCCTTGCACTCGATCAGGGAACGACGAGCTCACGCGCCATCGTTTTCGACAAAAAGGGCAATATCGTAGCCAAGGCGCAGAAGGAGTTCGATCAGATCTATCCCGCCGCAGGCTGGGTCGAGCATGACCCGATGGAGATACTTTTCAGCCAGTTCCAGGCGGTGACTTCCGTCTTTGCTTCGGGCGGGATAAAGCCTGAGGATATAGCCGCTATCGGCATAACGAATCAGCGCGAGACCACCATTATGTGGGACAGGGAGACGGGCAAGCCCGTCTACAACGCCATTGTCTGGCAGTGCCGCCGCACAGCGGAGCTCTGCGAGCAGATAAAGGCGGACGGCATGGAGGAATACATAAAGGATAAGACCGGTCTTGTTATAGACGCGTATTTCTCCGGCACAAAGATAAAGTGGATCCTTGACAACGTTCCGGGCGCACGCGCGCTCGCCGAGGCGGATCAGCTGCTCTTCGGCACGGTCGAGACATGGCTCATATGGAATCTCACCGGCGGCAGAGTGCATATAACCGACTACTCCAACGCATCGAGAACGATGCTCTTCGATGTCGACAATCTCTGCTGGGACGAGAAGATGTGCGAATATCTCAACATTCCGATGTCCATTCTGCCAGAGGTCAAGCCTTCGAGCATGGTATACGGCAAGGTCGCTGGCGGCATAATCGGTCTTGAGGATCTCGAGGGTATCCCGATCGCGGGCGCTATAGGCGATCAGCCGGCGGCTCTGTTCGGTCAGGCATGCTTCGAGCCCGGTCAGGCGAAGAACACCTACGGTACCGGCTGCTTCCTGCTGATGAACACGGGCGAAAAGCGCGTTAAATCAAAGAACAACCTGCTCACGGGCGTCGCATGGGGTATCGGCGACAAGGTCGAATATGCCATTGAGGGCTCTGCATTCAACGCCGGCTCGGTCATAAAATGGCTTCGCGACGAGCTGCATATGATAGACAACGCAAAGCGCTGCGACGAGCTCGCCGAGAGCGTGCCCGACGCAAACGGCATATATTTTGTCCCCGCATTCACGGGTCTCGGCGCGCCCTACTGGGATATGTACGCGCGCGGCTGCATAGTCGGACTCACGCGCGGAGTCAACCGCGCTCATATCGCGAGAAGCGTCCTCGAGGCTATCGCCTATCAGATGACCGACCTTCTTGAGGCGATGGAGGACGACTCCGGAATAACATTCACCGAGCTTCGTGTCGACGGCGGCGCGAGCGTCAGCGATATCCTGCTCCAGATCCAGTCGGATATGATACGCACGATAGTCGACAGACCCAAGACCGTCGAGACGACTGCTCTCGGAGCGGCATACCTTGCGGGTCTTGCCGTCGGCTACTGGAAGGACAGGGACGAGATCGCGCAGAACCGCGAGATCGAGAAGATTTTCACTCCCAAGATGGAGAAGTCGCACCGCGACGAGCTCTACAAGGGCTGGAAGCGTGCAGTCGAGCGTTCGCGCGACTGGGCGAAGGACTGATATTATCTGGCCGCCGACCGGTTTTCTGATCGGCGGCCGTAAAAATAACCGGGTATTCTCGAACACGAAAGGAAAACGAAAATGGATTATCTGAGCGAATCACTCAAACTGCACTATGAACTGCGCGGCAAGCTGGAGATACAGCCGAGAGCCGGGGTCAGCAACAAGGACGAGCTGTCCCTTGCCTACACCCCCGGAGTCGCGGCGGCGTGCCTCGAAATAAAGGACGATGTCAGCAAGAGCTATGACCTGACCCGCCGCTGGAACACCGTTGCCGTCGTCACGGACGGCACCGCGGTGCTTGGTCTCGGGGATATAGGTCCCGAGGCTGGCATGCCCGTCATGGAGGGCAAATGCGTGCTCTTCAAGGCGTTCGGCGGAGTCGACGCGATACCGCTTTGCGTGCGTTCAAAGGACGTTGACGATATAGTCAACACCGTCGCCCTGCTCGCAGGTTCGTTCGGCGGAGTGAATCTCGAGGATATCGCGGCTCCGCGCTGCTTTGAAATCGAGCGCAAGCTCAAGGAGCGCACGGATATACCGATTTTCCACGACGATCAGCACGGCACTGCGGTCGTCTGCCTTGCGGCGGTTGTCAATGCATTAAAGATAGTCAAAAAGCAGCTCTCCGACTGCACCGTTGTTTTCAGCGGCTCGGGCGCTGCGGGCGTTGCGATAGCGAGACTCTTCGACTCTATGGGTGCAGGCGAGATTATCATGTGCGACCGCAAGGGCATAATCTGCGAGGGTGGGGATCTGACTCCCGCAAAGGCGGAAATTGCCGCGTTCACAAACAAAAATCACCGCACCGGCACGCTTGCCGACGCGATGAAGGGCGCTGATATATTTGTCGGCGTCTCCGCTCCCGGAATCGTTACAGAGGAGATGGCGGCGTCAATGGCTGAAAATGCAATAATCATGGCTATGGCGAACCCCGTACCCGAGATAATGCCCGACCTCGCAAAGGCGGCAGGCGCGGCGGTAGTCGGCACGGGCAGAAGCGACTTCCCGAACCAGATAAACAACGTTCTCGCGTTCCCCGGAATTTTCCGCGGCGCGCTCGATGTCCGCGCGAGCGACATAAACGAAGAGATGAAGATAGCCGCCGCCAAGGCGATAGCTTCGCTCGTCAGCGACGATGAGCTGAACCCCGATTATATCCTGCCTGCGGCGTTCGATGAGCGCGTCGGCAAGGCAGTCGCCGATGCGGTTGCGCAGGCGGCGAGGGACAGCGGCGTTGCGAGAATATAACTAAAATTTCGTGGTGTAGCCGCCGTCGAGCTTTATTCCGCTTTTTTCGCAGCGGGATTCAACAAAGCTCTGCGTCCGGTCGATGACTGTTCTGAAGCTCATAGGCATTTTTGCGGGAGCGCGGCGCGGCGAGTGGCTGCCCTGAGTTATCAGCTCGCTTTCGATGCAGTCGAGAATATGCAGATAGGCGGGGTCGTTGAGAATATCTGCGTTGGGCACCCAATCGCCCGGGAGATTGCCCTTGGCGGTCTCCGCGATTATGATTCGGTACATCATGAGGCTGTATATCCTGTGCAGGGAGTCGACGGTTGAGTCATTACTCTCCTGCGGGAAAGTCAGGAATTTGCGCAGCTTTCCGGCGACGCGGAATATAGTTAATGTGTTGAGCTCCGAGTCGGAGGGCAGGTCGCCTTTGATACCGAATGCGCCTTCAAATCCGCGCTTCGATTCGCTCAGTCCCAGCAGGTAGTCCGTGGTGACATTGTAGTAATCCGCCGCTCGGCAGAGAAAATCGAGCCCGCATTCGCGTATGCCGTTTTCGTAGTGTGAGAGCAGCGCCTGCGAGACTCCGAGTCCTGCGGCGGCTTCCTTTTGGCTCAGTCCCTTTTCTTTTCTGAGTGAAGACAGGCGCGCGGTTATATTTGTTGCCATAACGATACCTCTTTTATACAGTCTGTATAATCATTATATCAGAAATTCAAGAATTTTCAATCATACAGTTCAACAAAATACCCAGCGTATTTTTGGAGGAAACATGAAAAGCTATATAGTCTATATCATAAGAAGCGGAGCGACAAAGGAGGAGACCGAGGGAAAATATATCGGTCACACCGACGTTGAGCTCAGCGAAGAGGGCAGAAAACAGCTCGAGAATATGCGTTCTGAGCTTGTCTATCCGCCCGTCGGCGCGGTCATATCGAGTCCGCTCAAGCGCTGCACCGACACCGCGGCGATACTCTATCCCGACAACAAGTGCATAACAATAGACTCGCTCATAGAGTGCAACTTCGGCGAGTTCGAGGGCAAGGATGCGGAGGAGCTCAAGGACTATCCGATGTTCCCGCGCTGGCTCGCCGGCGAGCAGGGCGTTGAGCCGCCGTTCGGCGAGAGCAACGAGGCGTTCGCGAAGCGCGTGTGCGAGGGATTCATAAAAATAATCGACGGTCTGATAAAGACCGAAACCGACCGCGCGGCGATAGTCACTCACGGCGGCGTGATGATGGCACTGCTCACAAACTTCGGTCTGCCCCAGCTGCCGATGCACGAGTGGATAACTCCGAACGGCTGCGGCTACACTCTGCGCATAACCCCGTCGCTGTGGATGCGCGGGCACAAGCTGGAGGTCGTCTACGAGTTCCCGTATGAGAAGAACGACGAGGACGGCGAAGAAGAATAAAATTTGACGGGAGGCGGCAATATGCAGTACAGAACCATAAGAGCGGCGGCGAGCGCCGAGTTCGTTGAAAAGCGTTCGCGGTTCATCGGCTATATATCGCCCGTCACGACTCAGCAGGACGCGATAGCGTTTATTGATTCGATAAAGTCAAAGCACTGGGACGCGACGCACAATGTCCCGGCATATATAATCAGAGAGGGCAACATCTGTCGCTTTTCGGATGACGGCGAGCCGCAGGGCACGGCGGGAATGCCGGCGCTCAATGTCCTGCAAAAAGAGGAGCTGACCGACTGCGTTTTGGTTGTCACCCGATACTTCGGCGGAATACTTCTCGGCGGCGGAGGACTCGTCAGAGCCTATTCGCACGCGGCGAAAATCGCAGTCGATGCGGGCGGCATAGTGACCCGCGCGGAGTGCAGCATAGTGAAAATCCGCTGCGACTACACATTTTACGGGCGGCTCGCCTCGCTTATCCCGGAGCAGGGCGGCATAGTCGAGGACACGGCGTTCGAGGACGTGGTGACGGTGAAAATGAGAATACCGCAGGAGCTTGAGCCTGCGTTTGAGGCGCGGCTCGTTGACCTTAGCAACGGCACTTGCCGCGGAGAAATAACAGACACGGTTTTTGCGGATATAGACTGAGGAGGAGAAAAATGAAGATGCTTTTTCAGGGCGATTCGATAACGGACGGCAACAGATACAAAGAGCCCGAACGCCGCCACGATCTCAACCATCAGATAGGGCACAGCTACGCATTTATTGTCAGCGGTATGCTCGGCGCGGAATATCCGGATGCCGGACTGAAATTTGTAAACCGAGGCATTTCCGGCGACACGACGCGCGGACTGCTCCGCCGCTGGCGCGAGGATGCGCTCGATATAGAGCCGGATGTTTTGAGCCTGCTCATCGGCACGAACGACTGCTTCCTTGAGGGCGAAAATCATGTTGAGCCAGAGGAATACGAAAAGAATCTCGAAAGCATACTCTCGCAGTCGTTTGAAACGAACGGGGAGCTGAAAGTGTTTCTCATGGAGCCGTTCTTTCTGCCGACAAAGGACAGATTCAAGGCGGAAGAGAATACTTGCCGCGAAGAGATAGGCAGATATTCGCAAATCTGCCGCCGCATTGCCGAAAAGGACGGCAGGATATTTTTCATTCCGCTTCAGCATCTGTTCGACGAAGCAGCAGAGGGACGTGACTGCGCCTACTGGATTTGGGACGGCATCCATCCTACGGAGAGCGGGCACGCGCTGATAGCGCGCGAGTGGATAAAAGCATTCAAGGCGATGTTTGAATAAAAATCTAAACCAAACAAAAAATCCTCCGTATGAATCCATACGGAGGATAACTTTTTGCTTTGATTATTTCTCGGCGGCTGCGGCGGTTCTTCTTGCCTGGAGCGCGTCGGATATCTCCTGCTTCTTCTTGCCGACGATATCGTATTTGAATATCGGGATAGCGGAGAGCAGGGAGAGAATACCGGGGACAACGGCGTAGGCGAAGAACACGATGTCCTTTGTCTTTGTCGCGAATCCGGCAGCGGTGCCTGCGGCGATCTCGCGCACGGTGTCCGAATAGCCGGAGACCTGAACGAACACGAGGCCGAGTGCCGTGCCGAGCGCAAGGCAGATTTTGATAGTCAGCGTGAGCACCGAATACGCTGTGCCCTCCATGCGCTTGCCGGTCTCGTACTCATAGTAGTCAACGCAGTCGGCGGTCATTATCATGGGCATGAGGTTGACGGACGCAAACTGGAGACCCATGAGGAACAGTGAGAAGTAGAAGAGGATGGTGAGCACCATGTTGTCGGGGTTCGTGAACCAGAAGTGGGCTATCACGAACGAGAGCACGGATGCGATGAAGCCGTATATCGAAAGACCGATAAAGACCTTTTTCTCGTCGAGCTTCTTTATAAGAAACGGGCAGGCTGCCATGCTTATCATCGTGCCGATGGCGGTTGAGATGCCGAGGACTGCGACGAGGTTCTGCGAGCCGAGAAGAATATTCGCCGCCTGAACCTGAATGCCCATTGCCATCTGGCGTCCGAAGCCGAGGAAATACGAGATTATGACGAGCATGAACGGCTTATTCGATTTGAGCGCGCCCATCATGTCCTTGAAAGATATCTTGTCGCCCGCGGTGTAGGGTACGCGCTCTTTGTTGAGAAGCGGGATAAGCCCGAACAGCACGCAGCCGAAAACGGCAGTGAGCACGGCGGTGAACAGATACTCATTCGCTATCATGGGCAGGTCGGTTTCGCCGCTCTTGACGAGCACCTTGGAGCCGCCCGGGATTATAAGGCAGGCGATGGGCACTATCACGACGCAGGCGGAGAAGCCTATCTGCTTGAACGTGTTTGAGATGGAGACGACATTCGTGCGCTCCGTCGGGTCGGGAGTGAGGACGGAGGCGATGCCCTGCGAGGGCACGTCGCCGAGGGTCATCGCGAAGCTCCAGAGAAGATAGGTCGCGAAGATCCATATGTAAGTTGCCGCTTTGTTCGTCTTGAACGGCACATCGATGAATACGACCGCGGACATGGCGAGCAGGGGCAGGATCGACTTTGCAATCATCGATTTGAACTTGCCGTTTTTGCTCTTCGAGCGGTCGATCATATTGCCGACGAACGGGTCGAAAACTGCGGAGAGAATCTTCGCCACGAGCACGAGAATACCGACGACTGCGATGTCCGCGCCGAGAATCGAAGCGTCAAACTCCGCCTGATATGAATTCAGGAGTCCGACTATCGCCTGGAAGCCGAAAAGACCGAGCGAATAGGCGGCAATTTCCTTGAAGTTCATATACTTTCCTTTTGATGAACTCATTGTTATTCCCCTTTCAGCAAGCCCCGAATCGTTCTTTACCGCAGATTCAGGGCTTTACTGTACTAAATTGATTTTATTATAAACTGTGAATTTGCCCGTGTCAATATGGATGCTGTAATTTTTGCCGCCAGATTCAGCTTTTCTGTTGTACGTCGGTGCGCCGTTCGGCTTGACACTTGTCTTTATTAAATGTATAATTTACCATGAGTTAATATAACAGCAGGAGGATAAAATCGATGATTTCAAAGAAACTTTTCGGCACTCTTTCCGACGGCAGAGAGGTCGATATATACGAGCTCAAGAACGCAAACGGCGTCAGTGCGTCCGTCATTACATACGGCGCAACCTGGCAGTCGCTTTTTGCGCCCGACAGAGACAGCAATTTCGAGGATGTTCTCATCGGCTTTGACGATCTCAAGGGTCATGTCGAGCGCTCGGACTATCAGGGTCAAATTGTCGGCAGATATGCTAATCGCATCTGCGGCGGACATTTTACCGTTAACGGCAAAGAAATTGATGTCATAAAGAACGAGAACGGCAAGACATGCCTGCACGGCGGCGGCGAGTTTTCACACGCTGTCTGGGCGGCAAAAGTCGAGGGCGAGAGCCTTGTTCTCGAATATAAGAGCGACGAGGGCTCGAACGGATTCCCCGGCGCGATGAGCGCAAAGGTGACTTATACTCTTGATGACAGCAACGAGCTTTCGATTGCATATGAAGCTGTCTGCACCGAGGACACGCCGATAAACATGACGAATCACGCGTATTTCAATCTCGGCTCGTATAAGCGTCCGAACGTGCTCTCTCAGGAGCTTCGCCTGTCCGCGTCGCGCTACACTCCCATTGATGAGGACAGCATACCGACCGGCGAGATAAGAGATGTCACCGGCACGGCATTCGATTTCAGACAGATGAAAGCTATCGGCAGGGATATAGATCAGGACGACGATCAGCTCATTATCGGATGCAACGGCTACGACCATAATTTCTGCATCGACGAGGGCACGCAGGGCGCGTTCGCGACTGCATATGACCCCGAGAGCGGGCGCGTTATGGAAGTTACTACGGATATGCCCGGCGTTCAGCTCTACACCGGCAACTTCCTCGACAAAATACCCGGCAAGGGCGGCACGCTGATGAACAAATATGCCGGCTTCTGCCTTGAGACCCAGTTCTATCCCGACTCTCCGAATCAGCCGAACTTCCCGTCCTGCATTTTTAAGGCGGGCGAAAAGTTCAGAAGCCGCACAAGCTTCAAATTCTCGGTAAAATAAATTTTTTCAGAGGCGTGTTTATGAATTCAACGGGTGCGCGGGCGCTGATAGATGTGCTGCTCGAACAGGGAGTCGATACGGTTTTCGGCTATCCCGGCAGCGCGGTGCTCGATATCTACGATGAACTTTACAAATGCGATAAAATTCGCCATATACTCACCTGCCATGAGCAGGCGGCGGCTCACGCGGCGGACGGATACGCCCGCGCGACGGGCAGAACGGGAGTCGTTATCGCGACCTCGGGATCCGGTGCCACCAATCTCGTGACGGGCATCGCCGCAGCATACATGGATTCGAGTCCCGTTGTTGCGATAACGGGGAACGTCAAGACCTCGCTCCTCGGCAGCGACTCGTTTCAGGAGGTCGACATCGCGGGCGTTACGATGCCGGTGACGAAATATTCGTTTATCGCGTCGGGCGAGCGCGGAGTGGCGCAGGATGTCCGCGAGGCGTTCTCGATAGCGCAGTCCGGCAGAAAAGGACCGGTTTTAGTAGATATCCCGGCAGATATCGCGGCTCAGAGCGAGGAATATGAACGCGCACCGAAGAGCGAGCCCGCCCCGGCAAAAGAGCCGGAGAAAGCCGAGCTCGAACGCGCGGCGCAGATGATAGAGAAAGCCAAAAGACCGCTTATCTATGTCGGCGGCGGGGCGATAAGCTCCGGCGCGTCGGACGCGCTGAAAACATTTGCTCAAAAACTGCATATCCCCGTCGCGTGTTCTATGATGGGGCTCGGCGCTTATCCGTGCTCGGCGGAGCTGTTCTTGGGGCTCGTCGGCATGCACGGAAACCCGGTCGCCAATATGGCGGCGTTGAACTGCGATTTGCTCATTGCCGCGGGCGCGAGATTTTCAAACCGCGTCGCCGCGAGCAAAGAGAGCTTCGCCCCGAAGGCGAAGATAATACATATTGATATAGACGCGGCGGAGTTTGACAAAAATATAATTTCCGACGCTCACATTCTCGGCGACCTCGGAAAGACGCTCGAAAAGCTAAGTATTATGCTGTCGCCCGGTGAGAACTCCGAGTGGCTCGGCGAGATAGCCGAGTTCAAAAGGCAGATCCCGCGCCCGAAGCCCTATGCTCCATACACTGTTCTGCACACTCTGAGCGAGCTGACGAAGGGCGAAGCGAATATAGTGACTGATGTCGGTCAGAATCAGATGTGGACGGCGCAGTACTATGATTTTGAACGCCCGCGTTCGCTGATAACCTCGGGCGGACTGGGCGCGATGGGCTTTGGCATGGGTGCGGCGATAGGCGCGGCACTCGGCAAACCCGAGCGAAAGACCATTCTGATAACCGGGGACGGCGGATTTCATATGAGCCTGAGCGAGCTTGCAACGCTCAGCAGATATAATATCCCCGTCGTTGTTATAGTTATGAACAACGGCGTGCTCGGCATGGTGCGCCAGTGGCAGAAGGTGTTCTATGACGGACGCTTTTCCGCGACCCAGCCGGAGCGCGGGACGGATATAGCCGCCGTCGCAAAGGCGTTCGGCGTCAAGGGCATGAGAATAAAGAATCCGTCGCAGGCGAAGCGCGTTTTCAAAAAGGCGCTCTCGATGGACAAACCCGTAGTTATAGACTGCCGCATCGACCCAGACTGCGCGGTGCTCCCGATGATACCTCCGGGCGGCGACATCACGACGGCTATCTACAAATAAGGAGAAATTATTATGACTCAGAAGCTGACCGTTTCGGCGCTTGTCCGAAACCGCTCGGGCGTTCTGCTCAGAGTGGCGGGACTTTTTGCGCGCCGCGGATATAATATACGAAGCCTCACGGTCTCCGAGACCGAGCATCCCGAGTTCTCGCGAATGACGGTTGTCTCCGAGGTCGAGCCGGAGCAGGTAAAACAGGTCGAGGCTCAGCTGTTGAAGCTCGAGGATGTCATAAAAGTGGCGCATCTCGAAGAGGGGAAGCTCGTTTCGAGCGAACTTCTGCTGATAAAAGTCCACTGCCTCAACAAGGACAGACCACAGGTCCTAAAGACCGTCATAGCCTACGGCGCGAGGGTCAAGGACATCGGTCACACGATGCTAACGGCGGAGCTGACGGGAGAGCCGGAGCGAATAGACGCGTTTATCGCGGACATGAGCGTCCACGGAATAGCCGAGCTTTCGCGCTCGGGCATAACCGCTCTTGAGAGCGGCGACACGGTCATAAACGACTGACACGGGAGGGAGAGAGTTGAAAAAAATCGAACTGCTCGATTCGACCCTGCGCGATGGCGCTCAGGGTGAGGGAATATCCTTTTCCGTCAACGACAGGCTGGAGATAGTCCGGGTGCTGGACGATCTCGGCATACCGATAATCGAGGCGGGCAACCCGACCTCCAATCCGCGCGAGCTTGAATTTTTCGAGCGGGCGAGCAGGCTGTGGCTCAAAAATTCCCGCCTGTGCGCATTCGGTTCAACGCGGAGAAAGGGCGAGAGAGTCGAAGAGGACGCGGCGTGTGCCGCTCTGCTCAAGGCGGGAACCCCGTGTGTGTCAATAGTCGGCAAGAGCAGAAAAATCCAGGTAGAGGGTGTTTTGCAGACGAGCCTCGAAGAAAATCTGTCTATGATAGAGGAGACCTGCCGCTTTTTCAAAAGCCACGGCAAATATGTCGTTTTCGACGCCGAGCACTTCTTTGACGGTATGTCGGACAATGACGGCTACGCGCTCGAAAGCCTGCGCGCGGCTCTGCGCGGCGGCGCGGACTGCCTTGCTCTGTGCGACACGAACGGCGGCTCGTTCCCCGATTATATTGAAAAAATCACCGGCGATGTTGTAAAAGCCTTTCCGGGTACAGATATAGGAATCCACACCCACAACGATTCGGACATGGCGTGCGCGGGCGCACTCATGGCTGTCAGAGCGGGCGCGAAGCAGGTGCAGGGCACATTTATCGGCTTCGGCGAGCGCTGCGGAAATGCGAGCTTAACTTCAATAATCCCCAATTTGCAGATAAAATCCGACTATGAGTGTATCCCGCAGGAGAATTTGAAAAATCTGACCTCATCGGCGATAAAGATAGCGTCGATAGCCAATGTAACTTTGCATAGGGATGTGCCGTTTGTCGGGCGCAGCGCATTCGCCCATAAAGCGGGAATGCACGCCGACGGCGTTTTGAAATTCAGCGAATCGTTCGAGCATATCGACCCCGAATCTGTCGGCAACCGCAGGCGCTTCCTGCTTTCTGAAGTGACCGGCAAGGCGGCGGTACTCAAGAAGATACAGAAGCTCTATCCCGATTTCGACAAGGATTCGCCGCAGGTCGCGGAGCTGCTCGATATCCTGAAGCAAAAAGAATACGAGGGCTATCAATATGAAGGCGCGGATTCTTCGTTTGAGCTGATAGTTCACCGCCTCGTCAGAAAATATAAACCGTTCTTCAATCTTATCAGCTACAAGGTGCTCGACGAGCTGCCCTATGACAATGACCACAGCGCAACGGCGACGATAAAGCTTAGCGTCGACGGCAGAGTCAGGATAGCGGCGTCGGACGGCGACGGCCCCGTCAACGCGCTCGACCGCGCTCTGCGTGAAGCGCTCGAAGTGTTCTATCCGTGCCTTAGAAAATTGAGGCTCATCGACTACAAGGTTCGCGTCATGGAGCCGAAAGATGCTACGGCGGCGAGCGTCCGCGTTCTTATAACTTCGTCCGACGGTGAGGATATCTGGACGACTGTCGGCGTGTCACAGGACGTTATCAACGCGAGCTGGATAGCGCTCGTCGACTCCATCGAGCATAAGCTCGTGAGCATGGGCGAGGATCTGCACAGGTAGTACCCTATAACACCTAAAACTTTACAAGCATTCTTGAACCGGATGTAAACTTTTAGCTGTTACATGGTAGTAAAAATACGAAATTTTGTAACAAAATGTTATTCCGCCATTCACACAAACTTTTTTGAATGGTCTATAATAATTACAATGGGTTCGTTTAAAACAAAGGAGAGGTACTTATGGCTAACGAAAAAATACTTGTCGTTGACGACGACGTTAATATCTGCGAACTGCTGCGCCTCTATCTTGAAAAAGAGGGCTACACAGTCAGCATAGTAAACGACGGCGAGAGCGCCGTGAAGAGCTTCGGCGAGATTCAGCCGGATCTGATGCTGCTTGATATCATGCTGCCCCGCCTCGACGGCTGGCAGGTCTGCCGCGAGATAAGAAAATTCTCGGACAAGCCGATAATCATGCTCACCGCAAAGGGCGAGACTTTTGACAAAGTTCTCGGCCTCGAGCTCGGCGCGGACGACTATGTCGTCAAGCCCTTCGATGCAAAGGAAGTTGTGGCGCGCGTCAAGGCAGTCCTCAGACGCAGCGCGGGCGCCCCGGCGGCGGATATAAAGCAGGTCGAATACGACAAGCTCAAGATAAATCTGACAAACTACGAGCTCTGGGTCGACGGCAAGCGCATCGACACTCCGCCCAAAGAACTGGAGCTTATCTATCACCTTGCCAGCAACCCGAACAGGGTGTTTACCCGCGACCAGCTGCTCGACGAAGTCTGGGGCTTCGACTATTACGGCGATTCGAGAACGGTCGATGTCCATGTCAAGAGGCTCAGAGAGAAGCTCGAGGGCGTGTCCGACAAGTGGGAGCTCAAGACCGTCTGGAGCGTAGGCTACAAGTTTGAGACCAAGGATTGATGTGCATGAAAAAAGCACGCAAAAAGTTTGAAATAAAAGATGTAAAGAACGCAGGCTCGAGAACAAAACGCTCGGGTCTGTTTCACCGTTACTTCTATGTGACGGTGCTGATACTGTTTATCGGCTTCACCATTCTTGGCTCGTCGTTGTTGATATTCATCGCGCGTTACCAGTCCGAAGAGAAGACGGCGCTTTTAAAGCAGAACGCGCAGACCGTCTCGCAGACTGCCGCGGCGCTTATTCAAAAAGGCTACTCGCTTGAAGAGAGCAACAAGAATTCTACTCTGCTCATGAGCGTTTCGACCGCCCAGCTCTCGCAGGCGATAGATGCGGACATCTATATATGCGACACCGACGGCAAGATAATCTGCTGTAAGGATATATGGCAGTCCAATCTCGTGATGTACATGGGCGAGTGCATAGTCCACAGCAAATATACAGTCCCCGAAACAGCTCTGTCGAAGCTCAGCAGCGGCGGATATACCGAAACGGGCACGCTCGGCGGAATGTACAAGAGCTCGCATTTTATAAGCGTTGAGCCGATAGTGGCATCCGGCAAGCTTTGCGGCGCGGTCATCGCTTCGCAGGATACGGATTCGCTGCACGAGCCTGTCAGGGCGATGCTCAAGATGTTCCTGTTCTCGGCAATTCTCGCGCTCGCGATAGCATTCGTTGCAACATATGTTATGACCTATCAGATGACAAAGCCCCTGCGCGAGATGTCGGCGGCGGCAAAGCAGTATGCAAAGGGCGATTTCAGCAACCGAATCTCGGTGCCCTATCATAAAGTGCTGGGCGGCGACGAGGACGAGGTCGCGGAGCTTGTGACGGCGTTCAACTCGATGGCGAACGCGCTTTCGGCTATCGAGACTTCGAGACGCAATTTCGTCGCGAATGTCTCGCACGAGTTAAAGACCCCGATGACCACTATCGGCGGATTCATAGACGGAATACTCGACGGCACGATAGATTCGTCGAAGAGCACATATTATCTCAGAATAGTCTCCGACGAGGTCAAGCGCCTTTCACGCCTTGTCACGGGTATGCTCAATATGTCGAAGATAGAGGCGGGTCAGTTAAAAATCCAGCCCAAGGAGTTCGACATTTCGGCAATGACCTTCAAAACGATGCTCGGCTTCGAGCGCGCGATAGATGAAAAGAAGATAGAGATACGCGGCCTTGATAAAGTCGAGCCGCTCAACATCTGCGCCGACGAGGATATGATAAATCAGGTCGTATATAATCTTATCGACAACGCCGTGAAGTTCACGAACGAGGGCGGCTATATCGAAGTCGCGATAAAGTCGGACAGCGAAAAGATGATATTCTCCGTCAAAAACAGCGGCAAGGGAATCTCGCGCGAAGAGGCGGGCAAAGTCTTTGAGCGCTTCTATAAAACGGACAAATCGCGCAGCTATGATGTCAAGGGAGCGGGTCTCGGACTGTATATAGTCAAGACCATAATCGATATGCACGGCGGTCAGATAACCGTCAACAGCGAGCCGGGCGAATATACGCAGTTCGTGTTCTGGCTTCCGCTGAGATGAATTTTTGCGGAAAAAAGTTGAATAAAAATCCAAAGGTTATTTACCCGACGTTCAAGAAATCGTAATATTGAAAGTCCATAATAGTGTCAAAAGATGAAGGATATCCCGAAGGCAATGGATGGAGGTAAACTCAGTTTATGTACAATGATGATTATGTGAACAACTTCGGCAGTTCCGGCGAGACGCCGCCCGAAGACAACTCGGCAGACACCGCACAGCAGTCTGCACCGCTTGAGCCGGATCAGATTTATTCCGCTCCGCAGCAGCCCGAGCAGGGCAGCTATAACAGCCAGAATTCATATAATTCCGGCAGCTACACGCCGCCTCAGCCCGAGAAAAAGAAGAAAAAGATGAGCGCGAAGAAGAAAGGCGTTGCGGTTTTCGCCGCAATCCTCGCAGTTGTTATCGCGGTCTCTGCGACAGTTACCGTGCTTGCAAAGAGAAATAATAACAGCAGCTCCGGCGGCACTTCTGTGACCGGCACTTCCGAGGGCGACGCTCAGCTGAACATCGCCGAGACACCGAAAGCGACAACGACTTCAAAGGGCAACGGCGTGCTCACTTCGGCTCAGATATATGAAAAAGTTTCGCCGAGCAATGTCGGCATAGTCGTATACAGCCAGTCGTCAAGCTCGGCTTCCGGCGAAGGCTCCGGCATAGTCATGGGCGAGAATAAAGATCACACTTATACCTATATTATCACCTGCGCCCATGTTATCAGCGGCGAGGGCGTCAAAGCCGTCGTTCAGCTGCATGACGGCACTCAGTATGACGCCGAGATAGTCGGCTACGATTCGCGCACCGATATCGGCGTGCTGAAAATAAAGGCTACGGGCTTCACCGCCGCAGAGTTCGGCGATTCAACGAAGCTTTCGGTCGGCGAGACAGTCTATGCAATAGGCAACCCCGGCGGCACCGAGTTCTTCGGCTCGTTTACCAACGGCATGGTCTCCGCGATTTCGAGAACCGTCAGCAGCCAGATAGGCTACTCCATGGAGTGCATCCAGCATACGGCGGCTATCAGCCCCGGCAACTCCGGCGGCGCTCTGATAAACGAATACGGCCAGGTGGTCGGTATCAACTCTCTCAAAATCAGCGACAGCAGCTATGAGCTCATGGGCTTCTCTATCCCGATCTCGTCCGCAAAAGAGATAATCGACGATCTTATCGCCTACGGCAGAGTGCCGAACCGCCCGAAGCTCGGCATCAGCTACTTCTCCAATACATCGAATCAGCAGTATAACATGATCGTGCAGATAAAGGGTCTGCCGGCAGGTTCGCTTATCATCGCGGACATCAATGAGGACAGCGACCTTGCAAACAGCAGCGCCCAGGTCGGCGATCTTATAACGGCGGTCAACGGCAAGGAGCTGAGCACTTCGGAAGTCCTGCTCGAAGCGATTGAAAACGCCAAAGTCGGCGATACGCTGACCCTGACCCTGTGCAGGATATCGAGCAACTATCAGACAAAGGAATTCAATGTCAAGGTAAAGCTCGTCGAGGATACCGGAAACACCACTTCCTCTTCCTCCCAACAGCAGCAGGAGCAGACAACCCAGCAGGACAACAGATCATTCTACTACAACCCCTTTAATTGATACATCACCTTTCTAACGAAAACGCGGGTGCAGCGAAAACTGCGCCCGCGCTTTTTTTGTTGCAAGGATAGGAATGCTGTGATATAATTGTCTCAAATATTGCGGAGGATAATTAAATATGATCTATGTTCTGGCAGCTGCGCTGTTTGTGTTTTTGTGCGGCGCAAAGTTCGTCAAATCGGGTGAGTTCAATTCCGATTATATGTCAAAAGATACGACCGGCGCCATAAACGGAATCTTCGTGCTGCTCGTTTTCATGTGCCACATCAGCGGGTATATGAAGCTCGGCGGCTCGTCCGATACGATATGGCTCGACCTGAAAAGCTGGCTCGGCCAGCTCGTTGTTGTGACCTTCCTGTTCTATTCGGGCTACGGCATGATGTGCTCTATAATAAAAAAAGGCACGCCGTATGTCAAGGGTATTTTCAGGCGCAGGTTCCTGAGCCTTTTTGCGCATTTTGATATCGCGGTTCTCCTGTTCCTGCTGATGAACCTCGCACTCGGAATAAAGACGAAGACGAGAACGACTCTGCTCGCGTTCACTACATGGGAGAGCATAGGCAACTCGAACTGGTATATCACCGCCGTTCTTTGCCTCTATCTGATACTTATTGTGTCGTTCCTTATCTTCCGCAAGCACCATATCCCGGGGCTTATCGCGATGACCGTACTCACCTGCGGACTCGCTTTTGCGCTTATAAAAGTCGGGAAGCCCGCGTGGTACTACAACACGCTGATTCTCTTCCCGCTGGGTATGTGGTATGCGTATCTCAAGAAATATATAGACAAATTCGTGATGAAAAACAACTATATCTATATGCTCTGCATTACGGTCGCGGTTGCTGCCTTTGTTGTCGGACATAAATATCGCTCGGCAGGGCTCCCGGTATACTGGGCGTGGGCGAGCGCGTTCATGCTTATCGTTGTGCTCGCATCGATGAAGATAAAAATCGGCAATCCCGCACTTTCGATGCTCGGCAAGCATGTTTTCAGCGTCTATATTCTCCAGCGCATCCCGATGACGATATTCAAGAGACTCGGACTGGTCAACAACAATCTGAACTATTTCATTCTCTGCTTCGCCGCTACGCTGCTTATGGCGATAGTGTTCGACGCGCTGATGAAAAAGCTTGACGCAAAGGTTTTCACCCCGAAAGCGAAGGCGTAAAATAAATACAGCAAAGCACCCGGCAGGGATTTCTCCCGACCGGGTGCTTTTTATGTGCTTAATTATTTTTTCTTGAGTCTCTTGTCTGTCTTTGTTGCAAGGTGGGTGCCGACGCTCTGGAAAATCTGAACGAGCGCTATGAGCAGGATAACCGCAAAGATCATGACGAGATATTTGTAGCGGTAGTAGCCGTAGTTTATGGCTATCTTGCCGAGTCCGCCGCCGCCGATTATTCCGCTCATTGCGGAGTAGCCGAGGATGGTGGTTATCGCTATCGTGAAGTTCGAGAGCAGCGAGGGCACGCTCTCGGGAATCATGACTTTGATAATTATCTGCATGGGCGAAGCTCCCATGCTCTGCGCGGCTTCGATTATGTTCGGGTTGACCTCACGCAGGCTGCTTTCAACAAGGCGCGCCACAAACGGGAACGACGCTATAACGAGCGGAACTATCGAGGCGACTGTGCCGACCGCCGTGCCGACTATAAGACGGGTCAGTGGGAAGACGAGAATCATCAGAATCAAAAACGGCACCGAACGCAGAAGATTTATAATAACATTGAGAACCTTCATCAGAGCCTTCGGCAGGGGGAGAACGCCGCCCTTTTCGCCCGCGACGAGCAGCACGCCGAGCGGCAGGCCGATAATTATCGCGAAGAGCGTGGAGAGCAGGGTGACATATATCGTCTCCCAGATAGCCAGCGGGAAATCATTTTTTAATATATCGAGGGCTTCCGTCAGCGCCTCGGAAGTGAATGCATTGTCAAACATCTTTTAAACCTCCTCAACAAGAATATCCGGCATACTCTGCAGATATTTCGACGCGCGTTCAAGCTCGTTGTCCCCTCCGGGGATGCCGAGGAGCATGTTGCCGTAGACCTTGTCGCCGATGCAGCGCGTGGAGGCAGCTAAAATATTCGCCGCGATTCCCTCGTCCATAGCCATCTTGGTTATCAGCGGGGTGTTGGTCGCGAACGCGCCGTTGAAGACGACTCTTATCCTGTGCTCGTCCGAAGCGGGAGCAAAAATCTCATCCGAAGCGTCGGGGAACACGAGGCGTTTTGCTGCCGCCGACTGCGGATGGGCAAAGACGGTGCTGACTTCGCCCTGTTCAACGACCGTGCCGTTGTCAAGAATGGCGACTCGGTTGCAGGTCTCTTCGACAACGCTCATCTGGTGGGTTATTATAATAACCGTTATGCCGAGCTTTTTGTTTATGTCTCTTATGAGGTTGAGGATCGAATGTGTGGTGTTCGGGTCGAGCGCGCTTGTCGCCTCGTCGCAGAGCAGAACTTTCGGATTTGTAGCGAGTGCGCGGGCTATCGCGATTCTCTGCTGCTGACCGCCGGAGAGCTGAGCGGGGTAAGCCTTCGCTTTGTCGGGCAGACCGACTATCTCAAGCAGTTCGAGCGCGCGTTTCTTCGCGTCCTCTTTCTTCATGCCCTCAAGCTCGAGCGGAAAGCAGATGTTTTTCAGGCAGTTGCGCTGCATGAGCAGGTTGAAGCCCTGGAATATCATGGTTATATTGCGGCGGGCATCCCTGAGCTGCTTGCTCGAAAGCGAACCCATATCGACCCCGTCTATGAGTATCTGACCCTCAGTCGGGCGTTCGAGCATATTTATGCACCGCACGAGCGTACTCTTGCCCGCGCCGCTCATGCCGATGATGCCGTAAATATCGCCGTCGTTTATCGTCAGAGAAACATTCTTGAGCGCGTCGAGCGAGCTGTCGGCGGTCTTGAAAGTTTTTGACAGATTTTTAATCTCGATCATTTTATGCCTCCGAACTTCTGGATAAAAAGATAATGCCGGCAAGCAGCCCGATTAAGAGCAACTTAGCCCGGCATTATATTTTATAACATTTACTTCACTGCGTCAAGAGTGGTCTGCTTGCCGCCGTAGAGAGCCATGGGCTCGACGTGGACATAGCAAACGGTGACGATGTTCGTGTTGTTCTGCTTGTTGAAATCGTCGAGGTAAGGCTCGTGCTGGAAGTAGTTCGCGTCGATCTCGCCGGACTCAACAACATTGTTGGGCTGGACATAATCTTCGAACTCTTTGATGTCAAGGGTGACGCCCTTAGCGGCAAGGATCTCCTTGGCAACGGCGAGGATCTCGGCGTGCGGTGTGGGGGATGCAGCGACGGTTATGGTCTGACCCTTGAGTGCGTCATAGTTGACGGAGGGATCGTAGCCGTCACCGGGGTTTGAAACAACGCTGATAACTGCGCCGTTATACTTGGAAGCGATGAAATCGGCGACCTTCTTGCTCTGGAGAGCGGCGGAAAGAGCCTTTATCTTGTCGGAATTCTCGTTGCCCTTCTTGGCGGCGAGGATGTTCGAATATGCGCTCGAGGAGCCCTCAATGGCGAGATTGTCCTTTACGGGGTTGAGACCCGCGGAGATAGCGTAGTTCGAGTTGATAACAGCATAGTCAACATCCTTGAGAACATTGGGGAGCTGAGCGGCTTCAACCTCTTTGAAGGTGATGTTCTTGGGGTTGTCCTCAATGTCTCTTACGGTTGCGGTGATGCCGGCGCCGTCTTTGAGCTTGATGATGCCCTGCTCCTGAAGAAGAAGGAGCGCACGGGCTTCGTTGGTCGCGTCGTTGGGAACGGCAACGGTGATGCCCTTGCTGCCCGAAGAGCAGGCGGCGAAGCCGAAGATGCAGCCCAGCGCGAGGACCGCTGCGAGAATGATCGATATTGTCTTTTTCATGTTGATTATCTCCTTTGTATTTTAATTTATAAGGTATTGGGTTGAAACGGACTTTTTAATCATGCGCCTTGCGGCACATTCGCCAATGCCTTATATCAAAGGGCGAGAATAATTTCAGATACTGCACTTTTCTTCCTCCTCAATGCAAATAAAAAACGGGAAACTCCTCACGAAGCTCCCCGAATCTCTGCATATATCAGATTTATTCGTTTGACGGAAGCTCGTTAGAAAAAGGCATGCACATGCACATGCGCATGGAGAACATGCACATTTCCATCATCATAATGTTGCTGTCAAACTTTTTCATGATGCTTCCTCCCTGTTCAGTATCTATGAGCGTATTATAGTCTCTTATACCTACGCTGTCAATAGGCTTTTACAAAAAATTCCCGATTTGTCCCGATGCACAAAAAAGCAGGCGAAAATGCGCCTGCTTTTGAACCGGTTGACTTAAAATTTGCTGTTATATATCGCGGCTGCGCCTGAAATTGCGCTCAGCCTTGCGGCGAGCGGCGGTTTTTCTCTCCTCGGCGAGCTTCTTTTCGTGTATCTTTTTGCGCACAGACGGGCGGTTCGGATTCTTCGTGCCGGTCACGGTCTTTTTCTTCTTTTCCTTGGGCTCGTGCAGCTCCGGATTCTCTTTGAAGAATATAAGGCTCCCGCCGACGACCTGAACGACCTCGGACTGCGTCTTTGCCGCTATCTCCTCGGCAATTTCGCGCGGGGGCTTGGGCGCTGTCTCGAGCAGTACCTTGAGCTTGAGCAGTTCGCGGGAGCGGAATGCGTCGAGCGTCTGGGCTATCAGTGCGTCATTGACGCCGCCCTTGCCGACCTGAAAAAGCGGCTCGAGCGAATTTGCCTGCGCGCGAAGCGCGGCTCTCTCTTTGCTTGTCATATAATTTCCTCCAGTTTTTTTGCAAGGAGTCTCAGCGCCTTGCCTCTGTGGCTGATGCTGTCTTTTTCTTCTGCGGTTAGCTGCGCCATCGTTTTGCCGGGGAACTCGTCGGGCAAAAACAGCGGATCGTAGCCGAAGCCGCCCTCGCCTGCGGGTTCAAAGGCAATCTTGCCCTCGCACTCGCCGCGCACGGTCATGTGCCTGCCGTCCGGGAAACAGCAGCAGACGGTCGAAACGAATCGCGCGGTGCGCTTGTCCATAGGAATATCGGACAGATTCTTGAGCAGAAGCTCGTTGTTCTTCTCGTCGTTTCCGTGCTCGCCCGCGTATCTTGCGGAATACACTCCCGGCGCGCCGTCGAGTGCGTCAACGGCAAGTCCCGAGTCGTCGGCGATGCAGGGCATGCCGCTCTCTTTGCAGCCACTGTCGGCTTTTAAGAATGCGTTCTCTTCAAAGGTGACGCCCGTCTCCTCAACATCGATAAGTTCGACTCCCGCCTCTTCCGCGAGCAGAACGCGCACGCCGATGGGTTTCAATATGCGCTCAAGCTCGGCGCGTTTTTTCATGTTATGTGTAGCTATGAGAAAATCCATTATTTGTCCTCTTTTTCCTCTTCCTCGTCTTCAATCGGCTCTGCATCAAACAGACCCTCGGCGAATGCGCGGGCGTTGAACGGGCGCAGGTCGTCCACCTTTTCGCCGACGCCGATGAACTTGACGGGTACGCCGAGCTCATTTTTGATGTTTAATACAACGCCGCCCTTTGCGGTGCCGTCAAGCTTCGTTAAAATGATGCCGGTGATCTCTGCAACATTCTTGAATTCTTTTGCCTGATTGACTGCGTTCTGTCCTGTAGTCGCGTCAAGCACGAGCAGGCTCTCGCGGTCGCTGTAGGGCAGCTCGCGGTCGATGACGCGGTATATCTTCGCCAGCTCCTCCATTAGGTTCTTCTTGTTGTGGAGTCTGCCGGCGGTGTCGCAGATGATTATGTCGGCGTTTCTCGCCTTGCCCGCCTGAATTGTGTCATATATAACAGCCGCCGGGTCTGCGCCCTCGCGGTGCTTGACTATCTCGACTCCCGCGCGGTCTGCCCACTCTTCAAGCTGCTCGATTGCAGCGGCTCTGAAAGTGTCCGCCGCGGCGAGGATAACTTTTTTGCCCTCGTTTTTGTACATTGCGGCGAGCTTGCCTATGGAAGTGGTCTTGCCCACGCCGTTGACGCCGATGACGAGAATGACGGAGGGGAGAGTGATAAGGCTCATTTCCTCGCCGCCCTCAAGCATCTCGGCGACTATCTCTTTTATCTCGTTCTTGACGGCTTCAGGCTTGCGCAGATGCTTTTTCATAACGCGCTCGCGCAGCTTCTCGACTATCTCCGATGCGGTCATGCAGCCGACATCGCCCATGACGAGTATCTCTTCGAGCTCGTCATAAAATTCGTCGTCAATTTCAGTCTTGCCGTGGAGCATCGAGTCGATGGCTCCCGACATATTCTCGCGGGTTTTTTTGAGTCCCTTGTTTATTCTTGAAAAAATGCCCATTTTTATCCTCCGTGCGGTCTTATATCAGACCGTTTTTTATTCTTTCAACTGCTTCGAGCGTGCGCTTCGGTTCCGCGAATGCGGTCAGGCGAAAATATCCCTCACCCATCGTGCCGAAGCCCGAGCCTGGCGTGCCGACCACCTGAACGGTGTTCAGAAGCCTGTCGAACATCTGCCATGAGGTCAGCCCGTTCGGTACTTCAAACCAGATATACGGCGAATTCCTGCCGCCGAAACAGCGGATATTAATACTTTCGAGTCCGTCCGTTATCTTTTTTGCGTTGCCGAGATAGCAGTTTATATTTTCTTTTATCTGCCGCCTGCCCTCGTCGGAATAGACGGCTTCGGCGGCGCGCTGGGTTATATATGACACGCCGTTGAACCGCGTCGCCTGCCTGCGCGCCCACAGCGCGTTGAGGCTGACTCCGCCGCGTGAGAGCTCGCGCGGTATAATCGTATATGCGCAGCGAACGCCGGTAAAGCCCGCAGTCTTTGAAAAGCTTCTGAACTCAATGGCACATTTCTTTGCGCCGTCAAGCTCGAAAATGCTGTGCGGAATGTCGCTCTCAGTGATAAACGCCTCATATGCGGCGTCAAAGAGAATGACGCTTCCGTGCTCGTTAGCCCAGTCGACCCACTGTTGGAGCTGCTCTTTATTCATCGCTGTTCCCGTGGGATTGTTGGGGGAGCAGAGATATATTATATCGACATTTTGCTCCGGCAGGGGAGGGATAAATCCGTTCTCTGCGGTGCAGTCGAGATAAGCAATATTTGAAAATCTGCCGTTTTCGAGCGGCTTGCCGCCCCTGCCCGCCATGATATTCGTGTCTATATAGACCGGGTAGACGGGGTCGCAGACGGCGACTTTGCACTCGGGCGAAAAGATATCGCCGATGCTACCGGTGTCGCTCTTTGCGCCGTCGCTTATAAAAATCTCGTCTCTTTCGAGCGTTATTCCGCGCGCGGCGAAGTCATATTTCAATATCTTGTCGATAAGAAAATCATATCCGTGTTCGGGCGGGTAGCCTCTGAATGTGGCGGCGTCCGCCATTTCGTTTACCGCCGAGCGCATGGCTTTTATGCACGCCTCGGGCAGGGGACACGAGACATCGCCGATGCCGAGGTCGATTATATCCGCCTCGGGGTGAGCGATTTTGTAATCTTTAATTTTTCGGCTCATCGTCGAAAAAAGATAGTTGCTGCGGAGAAGCGAAAAGTTTTCGTTTATTTTCATCTTGCGCCTCCGCCGTAGGCAATTTCGCCTGTAAAGACGGTCTGTGCCGAACCGGTCAGGTACACATTTCCATCGGCGCTCCATTTTACCGAGAGCTCGCCGCCGCGAAGCGAGATTTTGATATCCGTATCGCGCTTGCAGTAGCCGTTCAATATGCAGGCGACCGCCGCCGCGCACGCGCCCGTGCCGCAGGAGAGGGTCTCGCCCGCGCCGCGCTCCCAAACGCGCATTTTGATGCGTGAAGCCGAAATCGGCTGAACGAATTCCGTATTTATCCTGTCCGGAAACGCCGGGTGATTTTCAAATTCGGCGCCGATTTTTTGAATATTTACAGAATCAATATTTTCAGAGAAAACCACGCAATGCGGGTTGCCCATCGAGAGGCAGGTGACGGAATAAACTTTTTTGCCGACTTCGAGCGGATGAGAAATCACGGTGTCCGATTCAATAAGCGCGGGAATATCCCTGCTTTTCAGCATTGGTGACCCCATGTTTACCTGCGCCGAGGTGACCTTTCCGTCCGTCTTATATATACTAATGTATTTTATTCCGCTGAGAGTCTCCAAAGATATCATATCTTTGTCGGTCATTTTGCTGTCGCAGACATACTTTGCGACGCCGCGCGCGGCGTTGCCGCACATCTTCGCCCGTGACCCGTCGGAATTGTAGATATCCATTCTGAAATCCGCCCTGTCGGACGGCAAGATCAGCACAAGCCCGTCTGAGCCGATACCGAAATGGCGGTCGCTCAAAAATTTCGCCGCAGCAGGAGGGTCGTCGATCGATTCATCAAAACAGTTGACATATATGTAGTCGTTGCCCGTGCCCTGCATTTTGGCGAATTTCATTCACAAGACCCTTTTCATTTATATATTAGCGAGCTCGCTGAGCAGATGCCGCGCGGTGGCGGTTATAGAACTGCTCTCGTTCATGCTCCTTCTTCTAATATATGCGTATGCGTCCTCTTCAGACACACCGTTTACTTTCATATATAAATGTTTTGCCTTGTCGATTATCTCCTGATCCGCCGTGTTGCGCTGACCGCCCGAGCGTATGCGCGACTCGGACGAGGAGCGGAGCAGCTTTTCTATTACGCTGCGAAATTCAGGACGTGAGAGCGGCAGGGTCATGCACTGCACGTTGCTCATGCCGAACAGCGGGGACTGGGCGGAGGATATAAGCAATATCATATCGGCGCCCGGCGGGAGCAGACGAAGCATGGCGGCGGGCGCCATGTCGGTCAGACGGTGGCAGATTATTATAGCCGAGGGGAGACGCTGAGCGAAATCGAGGGTCTGCGAAGCAGAGCGGCACTCGATGACGCCCATTATTCCCATTTCCGCAACGAAGCCGCGCAGCTGCGCGCGCACCTTGTCGGATGACGATGCTATAATAATATCGCGCACCATTTATCCCTCCCTCGCGGTGCGTCAGTCTGTTAGAAAAATCAGCTCTCCTGCACGTTCTTTATGATATCGTTGATAGTCGTTCTGAGCGCCGAGTCGGTGTCGCTCTCTTTCTTTATCTCGTCAAGGGCGTAGAGCACCGTTGAATAGTGCCTGCCGCCGAACTCCGCGCCGATAGCCTTGGCGGAAAGTCCTGTGACCTCGCGCACGATGTACATCGATATCTGGCGGTATTTCGAAGTCTGTGCGTCCTTCTTCTTCGAGCACAGATCCTCGGGATTTGCGCCGTAGGTGCGCGCGACCTCGGTTATTATCTTGTCCACAACGACGGGAATAGGCTTGTTGTCGCTGAGAATATCCCTTATCGCCTGCTGAGCGGTGGCGGTGTTGACATGCGCGCCCTGTATCTGGACATAAGCCTGCATCTTCTTGACCGCGCTCTCAAGCTGGCGGATGTTGTTCTTGAGCTTCTGCGCTATGTATTCAACGACATCGTCGCTGATATCGAAGTTGAGTGCGTCCGCCTTGCGCTTGACTATGAGCATACGGGTCTCGAGATCCGGCGGCTGAACGTCCGCGAGCAGACCCCACTCAAAGCGGGTGCGCATTCTGTCCTCAAGCTGAGGCATGTCCTTCGGCGGGCGGTCGGATGACAGAACGATCTGCTTGCCGTCCTGCGTCAGGGCGTTGAAAGTATGGAAAAACTCCTCCTGCGTGCGCTCTTTGCTCGCGATGAACTGAACGTCGTCCATCAGAAGAACGTCGACCTTGCGGTACTTGTTCTGGAATTCCGTTGTTGTGCGGTGGTTGAGCGCCTCGATAAACTCGTTGGTGAATTCCTCGCCGTCGGTGAGGACTATCTTCATCGACGGGTCGTTTCTTTTTATCTCGTGGCATATGGCGTTGAGCAGGTGCGTCTTGCCGAGTCCCGAGTTGCCGTAGATGAACAGCGGGTTATACGCCTTGCCGGGGTTCGCCGCAACCGCCTGCGCCGCCGCATGGGCGAATTTGTTTGACGCGCCGACAACGAATGTGTCGAATGTGTTTTCAAAATAGTTTGAGGCGCGCGTGCTGCCGTCTATCTCCGATGAGCCCGCCGCAGAGCCCGAGGAGTCAGACTGCGAATATCCCTCGCCCGGCGCTATGAACTCGACATCGACATCGAGACCGAGCGCGTTCAAAAATGCGCTGTGAAGCGTGCCGCCGAACTTCTGCGCGAGGATGCGGCGCTTGAATTCCGCCGTTGTCATGAGCACGGCGCGGCTGCCGTCAAAGCTTATCGGCTCAAGCTCGCTGAACCAGACGTTGTAGATAGATTCGGAGTTTGTCTGCCTGAGATAGTCGGAGACTACCTGCCACAGCTCGTTGAATGAATCCATTAGTGAACTTCCCCCATCATAATACTTTATAATAGGATAGAGTATATCATAAAACCCCCTTTTTTTCAACAAGCAGTTTGCACAAGGACGCAAAAAAATGATTGACATTGATGTGAAGTATGATATATAATAGTAGCTTGCAAGGGTAGGCGAAAGCGTTATACCCATATCTGCACATAAGATCACGGCGGTACGAGTGCCACCAAAGCGCCCGCCGGTGACTAATATCCTGTGAAACGGAGGTTACCGCAAATGAAAAGAACTTACCAGCCCAAGAAGCTGCACCGTAAGAAGGAGCACGGCTTCCGCAAGAGAATGTCCGACAGAAACGGACGCAAGGTTCTTTCCCGCCGCAGAGCGAAGGGAAGAAAGCAGCTCACCTATTGATCGGCCTTTTTAACGGTCTTTTAACAGGTCGAGCGGATTATTGCCACGGATGGATTGATTGCTTTGGCAGAATATCAGACGCTCAAGCTTAACAGCGATTTTCGCAGGACTTACGGGCGCGGCAAATCAGCCGCTGACCCGGTGCTTGTCACATATGCGCTCAGGAACCGTTACGGTGTCATGCGCATCGGGATAACCACCGGCAAAAAGCTCGGAAATGCGGTGGAGCGCAACCGGTGCCGCCGGATAATTCGCGCGGCTTTCCGGCAGCTCGAAGGCGAGTGCTGCGGGGGATGGGACATTGTATTTGTCGCCCGTCATAAGACGGTCTCCCGCAAGAGCACCGACATCGAGCGGTCAATGCGCAAACAGCTGGGAGCCTTGGGTGTTATCGGTATATCTGCAGGAGTGAAAGTTGTGAAGTGAAAATGAAGGACATACTGATAAAACTTATTCAGTTTTACAGAAAGCATATCTCACCGCAGCTGCCCGATATGTGCAGGTACTATCCGACCTGCTCTCAGTATGCGATAGAGGCTCTCGAAATACACGGAGCGTTCAAAGGCTCTCTGCTGACTGTTGCCAGACTTCTTCGCTGCAATATCCTATTCCCCGGCGGTTATGATCCCGTCCCTCCCAAGAGGGACAAAAAATCCAACCGGAGGACTCACAAATAATGGACGCCATTTACACGACATTGGGTATCCCGTTCGGATATGTTCTCAGGTTCATATTCGAAGCCGTTGACAATTACGGTCTTGCACTCATCCTCTTCACCCTCTTCGCAAGACTTCTTATGATTCCCACTTCTATCTACCAGACTAAGGGTACCGTCAAGACGCAGCGCCTTCAGCCCAAGATCCGCAGAATAAACGCCAAATACAAGGGCGATCAGAAAAAGATTCAGGAAGAGACTCAGGCTCTCTACCAACGCGAAGGACACAATCCCATGAATATGGGCTGCCTGCCGCTCGCCATCCAGTTCATCATCATCTTCGGTCTTATCGGCGTTATCTATCACCCCCTCAAGTGGGCGCTCGCGATCGATGATACAACAATCAATTCGCTGACAGAAATAGCAAAAGGACTCGCTGAATATAACGCAAAGACAGGTAAGCAGACTATCGAGCTTTTTGTTATCAACCATATCAATGAGATAAGACCCATCGCGCTCTCAAAGGGCATCAGCTCGGGAGTTATCGACAGCATCGCGAACTTTAATTTCACCTTCCTTGGCATACCGCTGGGCGAGATTCCGTCGATAAAAGAACCCGGAATCCTCTGGGTCATCCCCATCCTCTCGGGCCTTACTTCTCTCGCAACGAGCCTCTTCTCGATGCTCCAGCAGCGCAAGAACAACCCTGAAATGGCGAAGAACCCGACCATGGGCTGCATGACTTTCGGTATGCCCCTGTTCTCGCTCTATTTCACCTTCCAGTTCCCCGCCGGTATCGGTATCTACTGGATTGCGTCGAACGTTTTCGCGCTCATTCAGACAGTTATCCTTTCGTTCACCCACAGCCCGAAGAAGATGATTGCAAAGGCTATGGTCGATGAGACTGTCGAGCGCCGTTCAAGGGAAGAGAATCTCAAGCGCGCACTTGCGCAGAAAAAAGAAGAAAAATAAATTTTCCAGGTGGTGGAAACAGAGATGTTAAAAGAAGCTATCGGAACCGGCGCAACAGTCGATCTTGCAAAAGCTGACGCTATCGCGCAGCTCGGCATATCCGCCGATTCGGATTTTGAAATTGAAGTTCTCGAGATGCCGACAAAGAAGATGTTCGGTCTGCTCGGAACAACTCCCGCAAAGGTCAAGGTGAGCTATGATGCTCCGTCCGAGGCCGGCGCGAAGGAATATCTTGAAAAAATTCTTGCAAGCCTCGGCATTGAGGGCGCAGAGATAAAGATCGAAGAGACTGACGAAGAAGTCAGCATCGCGGTCGAATATGACGGCGACTACGGCGCGGCTATCGGCCGCAGGGGAGAGACACTCGACGCTATCCAGTATCTTGTCCGCCTTGTCGTCAACAGGGGCGCGGACAAGTCGAGAAGAGTCTCGCTCAACATCGGCAACTACCGCGAGAAGCGCGAGGCAACCCTGCGCGCACTCGCCCAGAAGAGCGCAGCAAAGGTCAGAAAGTACGGCAGAAATGTTGTGCTTGATCCCATGAATCCCTATGAGAGACGCATCATTCACACGGCTCTCCAGGATGTTGAGGGCGTGACCTCCCACTCTGTCGGCTCCGAGAATGACCGCAAGGTCGTTATCACTCTCGAAGAGGGCGTGAAGCCCCTCAACGGCGGCTCCAGACCGCCCCGCGGAAACGGACGCGGCGGATATCAGAACCGCGACAGAGGCGGCAGAGGCAGAAATGACCGCCCGCGCAGCGACCGTCCCGCAGCTCCCTCCCGTCCGCCCAGATCCGATGCGGCTTCCGCTTCGAGATACGGCAGGATCGAGCTCATCGCTAAGCAGAACAGCGAAGACTGATAAAAAACAAAAGCACGGTGTGTCAAAAGATGCACCGTGCTTTTTTGTTGCCCATAAAAACACCCCGCAGACTTGAGCCTGCGGGATGCTTACCTATCTTGATTTTATTCCTTGCCGAACATCGCTTTGACATTCGAGCCTTTGCAGATGAATATCTCTCTGAAGATTATCATGCTCACGAAAGCTATCGTGCCGCCCATGAGGACGTCGCTGAAGAAGTGCGCGCCGACGATTATGCGGCTGACCGCGACCATGCCGGTGTAGGTGATGGCGGCGATCCAGCTGACAGCTCTCTTGCCCTTGCTCTTGACGTTGAAAACATCGAGGAGCATAAGCAGGCAGTAGACCGTGCCGGCGGAGCAGGTGTGTCCGCTCGGGAACGACTTGAGCGCGTCGGTCGTGCCGAAGAGTGCTCTCATCTCGTCCTTGGTGAGGTGCTGACCGTTGGCGACATACCAGCGGGTGAAGTTATCAAATCCGCCGATCGACTGGCCGCCCTCACAGTTCATTGCGCGATAACGCATGCGGCCGACGGGCTCTTTGACTGCGGCGATAATGCCGTTGGAAACAGCTGCAACGCAGAGCACCGCGACTGCGAACATAACCATCTTGTTGACCGATTCTTCGGAATAGTTTCTGATGGCGAAGGTCGCAAAGAAAGTCATAAGACCCGCGAAGAACAGCGATATGCCCTTGAGGAAGCCCGCGCCCTTGAACGCCTCGGCAGTAGGCCCGATGTGCTGAAGCGCATATTTGACGGCATCGTCAAACAGTACGAAATAGGCTGCCGTTCCCGCGACGAGAAGAAGTATCGCAAGAATTTCTTTCCACGGATGCTTTTTCATCTTGCGCATGACCTGCCAGAAGAGAATCTGGAAGCTGAACGCGAGCATGAGATAGACGGGCGACGAGCCGACGGCCTCGAGCACAACGCCGTATACGGTCTCGTTTGTGTAGTAGGTGTGGGCGGCGAGCGCCTTTGCCGTGAGGATGTTGCTGACCTGGAGGTCAGTGAACGTTGCGGTCACGAGCAGAGCGCCGAACACTGCGATGAAAAGCAGCACGGCGACCCACGATTTTGTTCGTTTTGTCAATGTCAACTCTCCTTTATGTAATGGGTTTCATTTGCAGTTTAATTATAGCAAATTGCATATTTTTGTCAATCTTTATTTGCTGTCCTTGTTGCACTTTATATCATATAATGTAGCGGGCGGGCGTTTTATGCGCAGACAGGAAAAAACTTGCCGCGCGCAGTATCGCCGCAATCCGCTCAAATATATTGCAAGTCCGGTGATTATGTTGTATAATATAGAATATATAAGTATAATTGGGAATCGTGCGGTTTGGAGTGATTTTTCTTATGACGGCGTATCTTGACAACAGCGCCACGACCCCCGTGTGCAGTGAAGCTGTTGAAGCGATGAAAACCGCTGTAACAGAGCTTTGGGGCAACCCATCGTCCCTGCATCAAAAGGGGATAGAGGCGGACGAAATGCTCGAAAACGCGCGCTCGAATGTGGCGCGCAGGCTATTCTGCCGGGATGACGAGGTGTATTTCACCTCCGGCGGAACGGAGAGCAACAATCTTGCCGTTCAGGGCGCGGCTCATGCCATGCGCCGGCGCGGCAGACGGATAGTGACGACGAGCGTCGAGCATCCGAGCATAGATGAGACGGTCAAGCATCTCGAAAACGAGGGCTTTGAAGTCATACGCCTCGGCGTTGACAAAAACGGACGTATCAGCGAGCGCGAGCTTTTTGAAGCCGTGACTCCCGACACGATACTCGTGAGCATTATGGCGGTCAACAACGAGACGGGCACTATTCAGCCCGTCGAAGCAGCGAGAACTGCGGTAACGCGTGCGAAGTCGCCCGCACTTGTTCATTGCGACGCGGTGCAGGCTTTCGGCAAACTGCCGCTCAAGCCCGCTGCGATGGGCGTTGACCTGATGACGGTCAGCTCCCACAAGATACACGGACCCAAGGGCGTCGGCGCGCTCTATGTCAAAAAGGGCGTGCGTCTGTCGCCGATAGTTTTCGGCGGCTCGCAGGAGGAAAAACTGCGCCCTGGCACTCAGCCCATGCCTGCGATAGCGGGCTTCGGCGCGGCGGCCGCGGCTCTGCCGAATCTTGCGGCTGAGCTCAAAGAAGTTACTGAACTTCGTGACTATATGCGGGACAGACTTCTGGCTCTCGGCGGAGTCGTTATAAACTCGCCCGAGGACGCGCTGCCGTATGTGACCAATATTTCGGTGCTCGGCATAAACTCCGAGCCGATGCTCAACTTTCTCTCTTCGCGCGGCGTCTATGTCTCGAGCGGCTCGGCGTGCTCAAAGGGACATCAGAGCTCGGTGCTCAAAAATATGGGGCTGAGCGACGAAGTCAGAAAGAGCCCGCTCAGAATCAGCTTCTCGCGTTTTACCACAAAAGAAGAGATAGATATGCTCATCGACGGCATTGCCGAGGGGCAGAAAACAATAAGAAAAAATAAGTAAAATAAATAAAAAAGGAATCACAACATGAAGGAAGTTATTCTCATCAAAAACGGTGAGCTTGCACTCAAGGGACTCAACAGGCGCACTTTTGAAGATATGCTCATGGCGAATATCCGCCGCAGACTCGCGTCGCTCGGCAAATTCACCTGCACCCCCGCGCAGTCGACGATAATAGTCGAAGGACCAGAGGATGCCGATCTCGACGAAGCGACCGAAAGACTTCTCAAGGTCTTCGGCATAGCCGGACTCTCGCGCGCCGCCGCAGTCGAAAAGGATATGGACGTTATTCTCAACACCTGCGTTGAATATACGGCTCCCCTGCTCAACGCCGCATCGACTTTCAAGGTCGAGGCAAAGCGCGCGGACAAGAAGTTTCCGCTCAATTCTCCCGCGATATGCAGAGAGGTCGGCGGAAAGATACTCTCGAAATTCCACCATCTGAAAGTAGATGTTCATAACCCCGATGTTATAATAAACGTCGAGGTGCGCGATAAGTGCGCGTTTATCCACGGCAACCAGCTCAAAGGCGCGGGCGGTATGCCATCGGGCTCCGCAGGAAAGGCGGCTCTGCTCGTCTCCGGCGGAATAGACAGCCCCGTTGCAGGCTGGATGATGGCAAAGCGCGGCGTGGAGCTGATAGCTATTCACTTCGCTTCTCCGCCCTATACGAGCCAGCGCGCCGAGCAGAAAGTTCACTCGCTTCTGCGCCAGGTCGCAAAATACAGCGGACGCATTATGCTCTTCGTTGTCCCGTTTACCGAGATCCAGGAGCTTATAAAAGATAACTGCCCCGAAGAGGTGTTCACGCTTATCATGCGCCGCATGATGATGCGCATCTCGCAGGAGATCGCAATAAAAGAGGGCTGCCAGGCGCTGATAACAGGCGAGAGCGTCGGTCAGGTCGCGAGCCAGACCATGCCCGCAATAGCCTGCACAGACGCTGTGACCTCGATGCCCGTATTCCGTCCGCTTATCGGCATGGACAAGGACGAAGTCATCGCGATATCGAGAAAAATTGAGACATTTGATATATCCATCCAGCCCTATGAGGACTGCTGCACTGTGTTCACCCCGAAGCACCCGCGCACCCATCCGACAATAGCCGGAGTCGAGAAGGCGGAGCGCGGCACCGAATGGGACGAGCCCATAAAGCGCGCGGTCGAGGGCACAAAAGTTACGGTTATAAAAGCTTTTTCAAAAGGTGAGTAACAATGGCAGTGTGTGAAATTCTCTGTGTCGGAACCGAGCTTCTGCTCGGCGATATCCTCAATACCAACGAGCAGTTTCTCTCAAAAGAGCTTGCGGCGATGGGCATATCCGTCATGCACCGCAGCTCCGTCGGGGACAATCCCGAGCGCCTCGCGCAGGAGCTGAAAACGGCTCTCGGTCGCAGCGATATTGTTATTACTTCCGGCGGACTCGGCCCCACGGACGACGATCTGACAAAAGAGGTCTGCTGTGAGGTCATGGGTTTTGAACTCAGGGAGGACGAAGACACGGCGGAGCGCATACGCTCATATTTCAAATCAAAGGGCGGCAATATGCCCAAAAACAACCTCAAGCAGGCGATGCTGCCCGTCGGCGGCACTGTGTTTGAGAATAACCACGGCACGGCACCCGGCGCGGCGCTCGAAAAGAACGGCAAGTGCGTTATTATCCTGCCCGGCCCTCCCGGCGAGCTCGTCCCGATGTTCAATGAGAGCGCGCGCGGATTTTTGAAAAAATATTCCGACGGCGCGATAGTCTCACACACGATCAATATAATCGGCATGGGCGAGAGCTCGGTCGCCGAAGAGATAGAGGATATGTTCGACGCAAAGAATCCGACCGTCGCACCGTATGCAAAAAGCGGCGAGGTGCGGCTGAGGATAACCGCGAAGGCGGAAACCGCCGACGAGGCGGACAGAATGTGCGCGCCTGTAGTTGATGAGATATGCAGCAGGCTCGGCGATGTCGTATACGGCACCGACATGAACAGCATCGAAGAGCGCGTTGTCGCTCTGCTCAAAGAAAAGGGCAAAAAGATAGCGACTGCCGAATCCTGCACGGCGGGATATATCCCCAAAAGGCTGACTGATATCCCCGGCGCGTCCGAGGTTTTCGAGTGCGGAATAGTCAGCTATTCGAATGATATAAAAACAAAGCTCCTCGGCGTTTCGCCAAAGACGCTTGAGACCTACGGCGCTGTCAGCGAACAGACGGCGCGCGAGATGGCGCTCGGCGCAAAGCACGTGAGCGGCGCGGATATAGCGATATCCACAACCGGTCTTGCAGGACCGGGAGGCGACGGTGTTCTGCCCGGCGGACTGAGCTTTGCGGCGGTCACGGACGGCGAGCGCACAGTCGTCGAAAAGATAGTCACCGGTCATGAAAATGACCGTGAATATAACAGATATGTCACGGCGTCGCGGGCACTCAACCTTGCACGCCTGATGCTGGAAGAGAAAATAAAGTAAACCTGTATCGGAGGAAAGAGTATGTCTGACAAAAACAGAAAAGACGGCGAGTTTTCGCTGCCCGATATGAGGGAGATGTTTGAGCACTACACATCGGTTGAGGACGACGAACCCGCGGCACAGCGCAGCGAAATGGAAGATCTCGCGCGCAGATATCTTGACTGCGGCGACGATGAAACCGGGGCGGAGTCACGGCAGGAAAGCGGCGCCGTGACCGAAGAAAAGGAGCCGGTATCCGAGCCGGAGTCCGAGCTCGAGCCCATAATCGAGTCCGAGCCGGAGAAACCCGCAGAGCCGAAAAAGGACAATTTGTATAAGTTTATCCCGCCCGACGATCTGAGCGGAGAGGATATTCCGAAAGTGACCGAGCCGGAATACCCGACAGAGCAGGCGCTCGACGATTTCGATATGCCGACAGATTCTACCTTTGCCGTCAACCTCAGCGAGCGCGACCGCGGCTCACTGCGCGAATATGAGCGCGAGGTCAGCGAGAATGAGAAGAACAGCGGCAGCGAAAAGGGCTTCAAAAAATTTATAAAGGGCATCATTCCGATGAAGGGCGACGCTGTCTCCGAGATAGTCCGCAAGATAGTCTTTATGGCGGCTATAATCACGGTGTTCGTCAGCGCGGGAATGCTGATAAACACATATCTCATTCAGCCCAATATCGTTGACAACGACATAAAAGATATCAAGCCCAGCGAGGAGCTGACCTGGGACGAGATAAAGGAGAAATACCCGAATGTCAAGTTCCCCGAGGGTATGCAGTTAAAATACGCCGAGGCGTATGCGCAGAACACAGACCTCGTCGGCTGGCTGAAGATAGACAAGCTCAAGATGGACTTCCCGATTCTCCAGACCGACAACGATTCGTATTATCTCAAACGCAGCTTCACCCACAGATACACGGATCTCGGAAACCCGTTCCTGGCTCATGCCAATTCAATCGAGCCGCTTGACCGTAACAGCATAATCTACGGCCACAGCACCCGCAGCTCGGACAAGATATTCAGCAAGCTCTTCGATTACCGCACCACGCGCGGATTCATAAACAATCCGATAATCGAGTTCAACACCATCTATCACGACTACAAGTGGAAGGTCTACGCGGTGTTTATCACAAATGCGACCACCGCCGAGGACAACGGATATTTCTTCAACTATGTCTGGACGAATATAAGCGAGGCGAGCTTCGAGCAGTATATAGCCGAGCTTGATTCGAGAAAGCTCTACACAACGGGCGTCGATATCAAGCCGACCGACAAGATTCTCACTCTTTCGACCTGCCTGTATGAGTTCGACAACGCACGCCTTGTCGTTGTGGCACGAATGGTGCGCGACGGCGAGAGTGAAGAAGTTGATACTTCGCTCGTCAAGACCAACCCCAACCCGAGATATCCTCAGGCTTGGTATGATAAAGACAAGAAACAGAACCCCTACAAAAACGCAAACAGATGGTATCCCAACTAATGAGGTGATATTTTGAAAAATAAGATCTCGCTCCTGGCTTTTGTCAATCAGCCTCTCCCGCGCAGGGCGATAGCGGAATATGAGTCCGTCTTTGCCGCAGCCTACTGGGAGTGCCGCTTTGAGCAGTTCACGGACAGCCGCGAGCTGTTTTCTGCCCTTGCCGGAGCGTTCGGAGATTCGGAGACTGTGGTTCTCGCGGCTTCCGAGCGGCATTATATCGAGATAAAGAAGCTGCTTTTCGACGCGCTCAGAACAAAAACCGCGTCCTCCGACAGAATAGCCGAAGTGCTTGAAAAGGCGGATGAGGATCAGTGTCTGATGCCTGCCGACGCACAGATACTTGTGACCGACGACGGCAAATACAGCGGCTTTATAGAGAAAAGCGGCAGCCAGACGCTGGTTTTTCTGCCCCTTTCCGACGGCAGATGCGCCAAGGTCGCCGAAGAACTGAAATTGGTGTTCCTGCCCGTTGAAAAAGCTGCCGAAAGCGCAAACACTACCGAACCGGATGCGAACGGCACCGGCGAGCCGAGTGCTGAAGAAAAGTGCGATCCGGAAGAGGTCGTTGCGCTCTTGAAAGAGCGCGGACTTTCCGTCGCGGTTGCTTCAAGCAAAAACAGCCCGTTCGTGTTCTCTGTCCTGCCCTATGACGATGAATCGGATTTCGGCGATGCTATATTCGCCCGGTCGGTCGATATCGAGCGGCAGGAGGACGAGAGTCACGGCGAATACATAGCCGCCATGGCGGGACGCGCCAGAGCGAAGAGCGGCGCATCAATCGGCGCGGCGATATCGAATGTGTTCCGCAACGACGATGAGGACAGCAAGCATTTCATGCTCATCTGCATAGCGGACGAGAACAAGGCACGCGTGTTCAAGGTCTTCAGCCGCAAGGGCGAGACCACGCAGGAGTTTATCTACGCCTGCGTCCACAGGCTCTATTCCGCGCTTGCCGACTATGCGCGCAACGGCTTTGTCATGCACGATGTCAGCGACGATGCGTCAATAATAATCACGGATGGCGAACATCACTCTCACCATAAATCGGCTCCGGTGCGCTCGGGCAAAAAGACCGCGCTCATAGTCGCGTCGGTTATCCTGATCGCCATGCTTATCGGCACTGCCGTCACATTCCTTGTCAAGGGCTACGGCTCGCAGGCGGGCGCGTCGCTTATCGGCGCGCGCACTCAAGACACCACCGAGAGCGGGACGGGCGACATAATCGGCGTTATAGATGATATTATCATTGCTGATGTCGAAGATCCCAACGGCGATACAACCGACGAATATAGTTCTGACAGCACCGCCGCGCAGAGCACCGACTCCGGAAAAACAACCGGGGAGCAGACAAATGGCACTGTGCCCGGCTCGATAGCCGAGGGCTCAACCGTCCTGACGACGGTTATCTCGACAAAGCCCACGACTCGCCCGAACACGACTGGAAAACCGACCACTAAGCCCACCCAGAAACCGACCGAGACCACGACAAGGCACAGCTCTTCAAAGACGGGTACTTTTGTTTTCACCGTCTACGGTTACGGCCACGGAGTCGGCATGAGCCAGAACGGTGCGTCAGAATATGCGCGCCGCGGCTGGACATACAAGCAGATTTTGCTCCATTATTATAACAACCCCGGCATCAGCCTCGTTAAAGATTCAAATTTACCGAGCAAGGTTACATATAACGGCAAGAGCTATTCGCTCGCCGAATATCTCGGCAAGACTGCATATGCCGAGGTCGGTCCGTCTGCGCCGCTTGAGTCGATAAAGTCGCAGATGGTCGCGATTTACACCTACGCAAAGCGCCAGAATTTTAAGATGACTACCTCAAACCACGCGTTCCGCGAGAGTTACGCCGGCACAAGCTCATCTATCGAAAACGCGATAAAAGCGACGCTCGGCGAATATCTTGCATATTACGGCTCGCCTGCGTTTACTCCGTATTTTTCAACGGCGGCGGGGAAGACGGCTTCGAGCGCGAATGTCTGGGGCGGCAGTCAAAGCAGCTATCCTTATCTCGCGGGCGGCAGGACAAGCCCCGAGGGCAATGTCAAACGCACGCTGACCATTTCGAGCGAGGAGCTTCGCAAGAAGGTCGAAGCGTATAACGCAAAGGTTGATTCATCAAAGCGCATAACGCTCCAGAGCAACCCTGCGCAGTGGATAAAAATACTCGAGCATGACAGCGCGCGCGGCAGCAGCTGCGGCTATATTTCAAGCATGAGAATAGGCAATCAGACAATGCGCGGCAACGCATTCAGGCTCAACATAATGGGCGCGGCGACGCTCCGCTCGCATTGCTTCACCTTCACTTATACGCCGGACTGATATAAAAGCAAAAGGGCTGCCCGATGCGGCAGCCCTCTTTAAATAGAGAATGAAATTATGAATAAGCAGGAAGTATATGATTTCCTGACAAGCAGGGGAATAGAATACGAAGTGACCGAGCACGGCGCGGTGTTCAATATGGAAGAGATGTCGCATGTTGAGCTGCCGCACCAGGAGGCGGACGCGAAGAACTTATTTGTCAGAGACGACAAGAAGCGCAATTATTATCTCATAACTGTCAGGGGCGATAAGCGCGTTGACCTGAAAAAATTCAGGGAGGAGCACGGCACACGCCCGCTGAGCTTTGCATCGGAAAACGATCTGATGAACCTGCTCGGTCTTATACCGGGCGCAGTGACGCCGCTCGGTATACTCAACGACAGCGAGAAAAAAGTGAAATTTTTTCTTGACGAGGAACTCGTAAACGGCGGACTCATCGGAGTCCACCCGAATGACAACACCGCAACGGTGTGGCTGAAAACAACCGATCTTATAGATATAATAACGGAACACGGAAACGAGGTTGAAGCAGTCAGAATATGACTGCAAAAATAAAAATCATTTGTAATAACAGCGGTTTCAACTCATGCAATTGTAAACTTTAGTGAAATCGCTCGCACTGCTCGCGGTGAAATGATTTACTTCGTAAATTGTGAAATTTGATGCTGCACATCAAGTGAAAAAAGTTCGTTCCTTTATATGCCGCAGGCATATTTCACTCGTTCCGAAGAACGAATTTCATTGAAAAAAGCACTTGCAACAGCAAGTGCTTTTTTCATGGTGGAGATGGCGGTAATCGAAACCGCGTCCGAAAAGGGCTCCCCACAGCTTTCTACGGGCGTAGCCTGTCTTTTAAGATTCCCTCGCCGGAGCGCCGTCAGGCAGGCTCACCGGTTCGGTAGTTCCGTTGTTCATGACGGGTTACGGAGCGCTTACCCGTGCACGTTCACTGCTAATCGACGCCTTGTACCGGGCCGCAGTACTCCCGGCAAAGACGGCTGCTATTTAAGCAGCTTGTAAAACTGTTTTGTTGTCGTTTATTATTTAAACGTATGGGTTTTATAGCGGTCCCACACCGCTGCCCGCTTACCGAAGTTCAACCTCCCCGTCGAAATCCTTTCATCCCCATATATCAAACGGCTTTTGCCGATTGAATCAGAAGTTTTTCATGCTGCGCTCGATATTGCGCGCGGCGTCTTTCTTCGCTGCCGTCTCACGCTTGTCATAGAGCTTTTTGCCCTTGCACAGCCCAACCTCAACCTTGGCGCGCCCTTTGACAAAATATACACTCAGCGGCACGAGGGTCAAGCCCTCCTGCTTCGTCTGACCGAGCAGGCGCATTATCTCGCGCTTGTGCATCAGCAGGCGGCGCACCCTCAGCGGGTCGCGGTTGAAGATATTGCCGTGCTCATAGGGGCTGATATGCATTCCGTTGACGAACAATTCACCGTCGACTATCGAGCACCATGAGTCCTTGAGATTGAGCTTGCCCTGGCGGATGGATTTGACCTCCGTGCCGCAAAGCTCGATTCCCGCTTCGTATCTGTCGAGCACGAAATAGTCGTGAAAAGCCTTCTTATTCTGGGCGGCGATCTTTTTCTGTTCTGTGCCCATGGCTTTCACTTCCTTTCGCACGGGCAGTTTTCGGGAGAATATTATAACGCCCGGCAGAAATTTTGTCAAGGCAATCGACTCTCTTCGACTTATATCCTGCTCTTGAGCCTCACTGCGTCAACGAGCAGGGAGTATTTTTTATTTCTCAACAGCGAAAATTTAAGATTCTCCGGCTTTGAAGAATATTTGTCCGCTCTGCGATCGGTGCACAGCTTATAGATTCCGAGAGATTCGCTCTTTTTTATCAGCTCAACAGTCTCTTTTTTAGATAGAGAGACGGCGTTGGGATAGAGAAAATTGCGGTAGATCATCCTCGCGAGGGAGCATATGAGCGCTTCGCACTCGCCGTCGAGGCAGCCGTCGGCTGATATCATTTGGCGAATCTCCTCTGTAGCGCGGGAGGACATGACGAGATTCTCAAACGAATATGTCCGCGTCAGAGAGGAAGCCGAGGTGCGGTAGTTGTAAAACGCCTCGGGCAGGTAACAAAAAGTGTTGAGCCGGCTCAGCATATGCGCAGAGACGAGCCTGTCCTCGCCGCGGCTGTAGCCTTTGTAATGAGCCGCGTCTATATCATAGTCGAATTTATCTCGCCTTATGCACTTGCAGCAAAGCGAGTTGAACTTCGAGCGCAGCAGCAGCTCCCAAAGCTCTTTTTTGCTGTCCTTATTAAAAGTGCGCTCGCCGTCGAATGTCTTTTCATGCGTGATATTTTCGCCGTTTATTTTATTATAGTCAAAGAATATCATGTCCGGCGTACACTGCTCGATTTTTTCGCTCAATCTCGAAAACAGCTCGGGCGAGACGGTGTCGTCCGAATCAAAGACGATGAAATAGTCCCCGCGCGCATTCTCAAACGCAGTCTTTCGCGCGAGCAATACACCCTGATTCTCCGTGTGAATGACACGCACACGGCTGCCTTTTTCTGCGTATTCGTCGCAGATGCAGCCGCTTTTGTCCGTCGATCCGTCGTCGATTATGAGCAGTTCAAAATTTTTGTAGCTCTGATTGAGGACGGAATCCAGACATTCGCGAAGATATTTTTCCGTGTTGTATACGCACACCGCGGCGGTAAAAAATACAGACATATTTATCCTCCGTCAGATGTCTGCGCAGCAGCATTTAGAGCGGCGCTTCTGCTTGCTGTGCTCGTCGCGCAGGGTGCTGTCTATGGCTATTCTGCGGATGATATCCTTGACGGTTATGTCAAGCTCGCTGTTTTCTGAGTAGTCTGCCGCGAAGGCGAAGTCAACGCGGTTGTGATAGAGCAGGTCACTCACGCCCTCGAGCTGGCGCGGTTCGTTGTTGTGGACGGCTATAGAATATCCGCCGTATGCCTTGACCATCTTCATGCACGGGACATCGGAGAGCCCGTCGCCGATATAGAGCATATTGGAAAACGGAACGCGGCGCTTGTTATCGGGTGTAGAACGGTTGAGATCTTTATCGTTAGATACATCGAGCACGCCCTTATTTATGCGATAGACGAACTGGGTCTTTGCAGTATAGTTGACGGCGGTTTTCGGCCAGACTGCCTCGCCGTTCTCGCCGTAAAGGAACTCACAGGCAAAAATCTCTTTGAAGCATTTGCCTATTTCGGATCCCTCGATTATCTCTTTAAGACCGGAGGAGAGGACATAGTGCTCGACGGTCACGCCATTCTCGCTGCCGAAGCGGTTGAGGCGGTCGAACCAGCCGGGCAGACCTTTATACAGCTCTATAGCGCGTCCGCACTCCATGACGCTCTTGCGCGTCAGCGGAATCCCGCACTCCTGCGATTTTTTTATCATGATGTACATATATGACAGGATTTTGTCCATATGCTCTTCCTCGGCGTAGCTGTTGGCGAGCCCCCAGAAATCCGCGGGCTCCATGCCGACGCTCGGAATGAACTGATATTCCTGCATATCCTTTGTGCAAAGTGTGCGGTCGAAGTCATAGAGTATCGCCGCAACAGGTCTTTTTCCAGCCAATTAAGACACCTCCGCAGTTATACATATATATTGGGATTGTATTATACTATGAGTGTATCAAATTTTCGCAGAAAATGCAACATATATGTATCGCGGCGATAATATGCACATTATTTTGTGGTAATCTTTGTGCAATTTTTCAAGATGTTTTTGGTGACAAGAGCGCTTTAGTGGTATATAATAGATTTTGCCGGGACGGAAAGACCGATTTTCTCCGTCTCGATTTTTACGGCTTGAAAAGGGGTATCGGTATGCGCGTCAGAGGTCTGCAAAAACTTACATTGCTCGATTTTCCCGGCAAGATGGGATGCACTGTGTTCCTCGGCGGATGCAACTTCCGCTGCCCATTCTGCCAGAATTCGGAGCTGATTCTTCCCGGTGGGGACGAATATGAGATTCCGGAGGAAGAATTTTTTGCGTTTCTCAAAAAGCGTCAGGGTATGCTCGACGGCGTGTGCATAACAGGCGGCGAGCCGCTTGTCAATAAAAACGTCGATGACTTCGCAAGGCGCATAAAAGACATGGGCTATCTCGTAAAGCTCGACACCAACGGAACTTTCCCGGACAAGATGCAGTCGCTTATAGACGCGGGGCTCGTTGACTATGTGGCGATGGATATCAAAAATTCGCCCGAAAAATATGCTGAGACGGTCGGACTCGAAAAGTTCGACATGGAGCCGATATATGAGAGCGTGCGCCTGCTCATGGGCGGAAAGACCGATTTTGAGTTCCGCACGACCGTTGTGCGCGAGCTGCACAGCGCGGAGGACTTCGAGAAAATAGGCGAGTGGCTCAAGGGCGACGAGAAATATTTTCTCCAGAACTTCACCGATTCCGAGTTCGTTTTGCAGAAGGGTCTCGGCTCGCACAGCCGCGAAACACTGCGCTCTTTCGCGGATATAGTCCGCAAAAATGTCCCGAATGTCGAGATAAGGGGAATATAACGGACACTGAAACTCGGAACATCTTGGGGTAGAAAAATAAATTCTACACAATATCTTGTATTTTGCTGTTGACATTTGCCACGGTTGCATCTATAATTGTAGGCAGACAGCGCGAATGAAGCGTATATTTGGAAAAAAGAAAGAAAATGGAGGCATGATGATGTACAAGGTTATCAAAAGAGATGGCGCAGTCGCCGATTTTGATATAGCGAAGATATCTTCGGCTATATCAAAGGCTTTCGACGCGCTCAACAAGGAAACTCATCCGACGGTCATCGACCTGCTCGCACTCAAGGTCACTTCGGACTTCGAGGGCAAGATCAAGGACGGACTTATCGCCGTTGAGGACATTCAGGACAGCGTCGAGTCGGTGCTCAGTCAGGCGGGCTACGCCGATGTCGCAAAGGCCTATATTCTCTACAGAAAGCAGCGCGAAAAAGTCAGAAACATGAAGTCGACCATCCTCGACTACAAGGAGCTGGTTGACAGCTACGTCAAGGTTTCCGACTGGCGCGTTAAAGAGAATTCGACTGTCACATATTCTGTCGGCGGACTGATTCTCAGCAACTCCGGCGCGATCACCGCGAACTACTGGCTCTCCGAGGTCTATGACGAAGAGATAGCAAACGCCCACAGAAACGGCGACATCCACCTCCATGACCTCTCCATGCTCACCGGTTACTGCGCGGGCTGGTCTTTAAAGCAGCTCATTCAGGAAGGTCTCGGCGGCGTCCCCGGAAAGATAACCTCTTCTCCCGCAAGCCACCTTGCGACCCTCTGCAACCAGATGGTCAACTTCCTCGGCATCATGCAGAACGAGTGGGCGGGCGCTCAGGCGTTCTCCTCGTTCGATACCTATCTTGCTCCGTTCGTCAAGGCGGACAACCTCTCTTACCGCGAGGTCAAGAAGTGCATCGAGTCGTTCATCTTCGGTGTCAACACTCCCAGCCGTTGGGGCACTCAGGCTCCGTTCTCGAATATAACCCTTGACTGGACCGTTCCCAACGACCTTGCCGAGCTCAACGCCATTGTCGGCGGCAAGGAGATGCCCTTCAAGTACAAGGACTGCAAGAAAGAGATGGATATGGTCAACAAGGCGTTCATCGAGACGATGATCGAGGGCGACGCCAACGGACGCGGCTTCCAGTATCCCATCCCGACTTATTCCATAACCCGCGACTTTGACTGGTCGGATACTGAGAACAACAGACTTCTCTTCGAGATGACCGCAAAGTACGGCACACCTTATTTCTCTAACTACATCAACAGCGATATGGAGCCGAGCGATGTCCGCTCCATGTGCTGCAGACTGCGCCTCGACCTGCGCGAGCTTCGCAAGAAGTCCGGCGGCTTCTTCGGCAGCGGCGAGAGCACCGGTTCTATAGGCGTTGTTACGATAAATATGCCGAGAATCGCATATCTTGCAGAGGATGAGGCGGACTTTTACCGCAGACTCGACAAGCTTATGGATATCTCCGCTCGTTCGCTCAGCGTTAAGCGTACAGTTATCACGAAGCTTCTCAACGAGGGTCTCTATCCCTACACCAGACGCTACCTCGGCACTTTCGAGAATCACTTCTCGACCATCGGCCTCATCGGCATGAACGAGGTCGGTCTCAACGCCAAGTGGCTCAGAGCGGACATGACCCACGAGAAGACTCAGCAGTTCACCAAGGAAGTCCTCGACCATATGCGTGAGCGCCTCTCCGACTATCAGGAGAAGTACGGCGATCTCTACAACCTTGAGGCAACTCCCGCCGAGTCCACCACTTATCGTTTCGCAAAGCACGATGTCGCTCAGTTCCCGGATATCATCACCGCGGCGAAGGACGGCGGAACTCCCTATTACACCAACAGCTCGCATCTTCCTGTTTCGTTCTCGGAGGATATCTTTGAGGCGCTCGACATTCAGGATGATCTTCAGACGAGATACACCTCCGGCACAGTCTTCCACGCCTTCCTCGGCGAGAAGCTGCCCGACTGGACCTCGACTGCTTCTCTCGTGCGCAAGATAGCCGAGAACTACAAGCTGCCCTATTACACGATCTCCCCGACCTACTCTGTGTGCAAGGATCACGGTTACATCGCGGGCGAGCACTTTACCTGCCCCGAGTGCGGCGGTCAGACCGAGGTCTACAGCCGTATCACCGGTTACTATCGCCCCGTCCAGAACTGGAACGACGGCAAGGCGCAGGAGTTCAAGGACAGAACCGTCTATAACCTCGGCGCGTCTCATCTCAAGAATGAGCGCACCGTCAGCCACACCGTGGAGGACGGCAAGCACGAGGATGCGCCCAAGGCATCAAACGGCGCAAGGGTCATGCTCTTCACAACAAAGACCTGCCCCAACTGCAAGATAGCCTATACTCTGCTTGACAAGGCGAATATCGGCTACGAGAAGATCGACGCAGAGGCTCAGGAGGATCTGACGATGAAATACGGCATCAGACAGGCTCCGACTCTTATCGTCACCGACGGCGACGGATACGAGAGCTTCGTCAATCTTTCAAACATCAAAAAGTTCATTGAGCAGTGCTGATGCACTGATAAACGCTGGAAGATCGGGTGGAGCGCGGCTTCACCCGGTTTTCGGCGCATTAAAGAAAAATTTTGCCATATTCAGAGGGAAAAGAAATGCAGCAATTTGATATCGTTATCGTCGGCGCCGGTACAGCCGGACTCACGGCGGCAATCTATGCGCTCAGAGCGGGAAAAACCGTGCTCGTGACCGAGGGCGAGTCCTTCGGCGGTCAGATAACCTCTTCACCGAGAGTTGAAAACTATCCGGGAATATCGCAGATAAGCGGCAGCGAATTTGCGGATAACCTCGTTTCGCAGGCGATGGAGCTCGGCGCGGATGTTGAGCTTGAGCGGGTAATAAAAATAGTCGATGGAAAGATAAAAACCGTCATAACCGATTCGAACAGCTATCAGTGCAAGTGCGTTATAATCGCCACCGGAGCGCGACACAGACCGCTCGGAGCGGACGGCGAAAACGACCTCGCAGGCAGGGGCGTATCCTACTGCGCGGTGTGCGACGGAGCTTTTTATAAGGGCAAGAATGTCGCCGTTGTCGGCGGCGGAGACAGCGCTCTCCAGTCCGCGCTCTTCCTCGCGTCTTACTGCAAGAGCGTCACGCTTATACACAGACGCGATGAGTTCAGGGGCGAAAAGGCTCTTGTCAAGAAGCTCGGCGAGAAAGATAACATAAAGGTTCTCATGAACACGAAGGTAGTCAAACTCATCGGCAGCGACGAGCTCGATGGCATAAAGATAGCGACGGGCGACGAGGAACCCCGTTCCATTCCGATGGACGGCATTTTTATTGCGGTCGGTCAGATGCCGAACAACGAGAGCTTCAAGGATGTTGCAGACCTCGATGACTACGGCTATATCATCGCGGACGAGAGCTGCAGAACAAAGACCCCCGGTATCTTTACTGCGGGCGACTGCCGCACAAAGGAAGTGCGCCAGCTGACCACCGCAGCGGCGGATGGCTCCGTAGCCGCACTCGCAGCCTGCAGCTATATAGACAATATGGAATAAGAAAAGTGCCCGGAACATAAACGGGTGCCGTAAAACAGTAACCGACCGCAGCAGATATGCTGCGGTCGGTTTTGTGATTGATGAATTAGGATTTGTCGCAGAATCTATTTAGGCTCCCCCTGTAGGGGAGCTGGCTCGGCGTAAACCGAGACTGAGGGGTTGTTTCGCTAACGCTCAAAGTAATAAGTAAAAGTGAATAGTGAAAAAGTGTGCGGTAG
>OLOV01000166.1_pt1 | contig 56088 bp, 50 predicted proteins | sample 1672931 | NCBI WGS metagenome assembly OLOV01 (sample SAMEA3136738, study PRJEB25190) | human gut metagenome | biome: human gut; feature: human-associated habitat; material: faeces | place: Austria | collected 2013 | reverse complement strand
ATCGGGAGAAGCATTCATATGCGCGGAATTTGTCGCATTCGGGTCGTTTGGAACGATAAGCGGAGCTGAAAGGCCGACGAGCATGAGCACTCCGGCGAGAACGAGGAAGATTATGAGTCGTTGGCGGCTCCTTCTTCTTGCAAGTGCGGTAATATCCACTCTGCACCTCACATTTCTTCGACCCTGGGGTCGAGGCGGCGGTAGCAGATATCGGCGGCGAGGTTAATGAGGACATACACACAGCTCGTGAATATGACAAAGCCCTGAATGACGGGGTAGTCGCGCACGCTTATCGAGTCCATCACGAGCTTGCCGAGCCCCGGCCAGCGGAATATGGTCTCCACAACGACACTGCCGCCGAGGAGCGTGCCGACGGACAGCGCAATGATCGTTAGTATGGGAATCATGGCGTTGTGCAGCACGTTTTTGAAGAGGATCGTCAAGCTGTTTACTCCGCGCGCCCTTGCGCCGAGAACGTAATCGCGCCCTAACTGCTCGAGTATCTCCGCACGAAACTGGCGGATAAAGCGTGAGCACATGGGTATGGCCAGCGCAAGGCAGGGCATGATCAGCCCCTTGAGATTTTCTTCGGCAATGACGGGCAGCAGCTTTGTTCTGATGCAGAAAAAGTACATCAGCAGCACCGAGATAAGAAAATTCGGCAGCGAGTTTCCGATGAAGCTCAAAAAGCGCACGACATTATCAAGAAGCCCGTCCTTCCTCACCGCCGATATCACGGACAGCGGCAGCGCGGCTATGAGCGATACGGCGAGGCTTCCAACGCTTAAAATGAGCGTATAGCGCAGTGCATGCACGAGCTTGTCCGCGACGGGCAGTCCGTCCTTATACGAGGTGCCAAGGTCGCCCGTGAGCGCGTTTCCGAGCCACTGCGCGTAACGGACAAGGAAGGGCTCGTTTAAGCCCATCTCCTCGCGTGCAGCCTCAAGAGTCTCCTCAGAAACACTTATACCCTGCGCGTTGAGCTTTTTCAGCGCAGGGTCACCGGGCGATATGTACATGAGAAGATAGGTCAGGAAGCTCAGACCTATTATTATCACTGCAAGATGCAGCAGACGTTTCAAAATTTGCTTTTTAATATCCTTCACCTCTGCCTGCACGGCAGGAGCCTCGGGAAGATGAGACTCCTGCCGTCAGGGATATTACGAGACTGTCAAAAAATCTATGCTGCCGAGTAAGGACGACCGCGCAGCGGGGGAGTTTGAGGGGTAGCGAAGCGGCGGCGCGGGAGTGAATGACATGCCGGTGGCATGTCAGAGCCGCGCCGTGACCGAGCCGCAGCGAGAAAAGGCCCGCCTCAAGTTGGATTATAGCCATCAAAAATGTCCGGTACGGACTTTTTGACGAGCATAGCGAGATTTTTCGTGAAAATTTATTTTCACAAAAAATGTGGCGTATTTGAAGTGCGCAAAAAAGTCACAGACTTTTTTGCACACTTTGATATTACATGTCGGTGTTCGCGTCGATGCGGTAGAAATCGAAGGGGCACTTTTCATAAACACCGCTGACGTTTTTCGAGGTAACGGTGATTTTGTTGAACAATCCCACGCAGCCGATGGCATTGTCGTCAATAGCAAGCTGAACGATTTTATTTGCAAGCTCGGCGCGCTTATCCGTGTCGGTTTCGACCTGAAGCGCGGAGATGAGTGAGCTGACCTCATCGCTTTCAAAGCCCGCAGACGCCCAGTAGCCGCCCGGACGCAGCACGGTGTCGATGAAATAATACGCATCGCCGTTTTTGTCGGCTATCATGCAGTAAAGGGCGATGTCATAGTCGCCGGAGAGAATGTAGGTCGCGTCCGCATCCTCCTGAGAGGTAAGGGTCGAGTCTATGCCCACGGCCTTGAGCTGCTCCTGCATTAAAAGCGCCAGCGTATCGAGAGAGCGGGCGGGATAGTAGCAGATGTTAAGCTTGAGATCCTTGCCGTCCTTTTCGTAAATACCGTCGGAGCCGAGAGTATAGCCAGCCTGCTCAATTGCAGCCTTTGCCGCAGCGGTATCGACCGCGGGCTTTGCCGCCTTGCCGTAGGCGGCCGCGGTTCCGAAGGGGCCGACGGCGGCGGTGACCGTGCCGTTTAAGTAGGAAGCGATGGCGTCACAGTCAACGGTGAGGTTAATTGCCTTCCTGAGCTCGTCGCTCAGACGGTTTTGATTGAGCATGTAAAACTGCAGTCTCGTCGCCGGAACCTCCGTCACCGTGTACTTGTCGGGCGAGGCGTCGAATATTTCCTTTGCGGCGGCAGTGACCGAGGTGTAGCAGTCAATTTCGCCGTTCTGCATCGCCATGAGCTTGGACTCGTCGTCCTGCATGTAGTAGAACACCGCGCCGTCGAGCTTAACGTCGCCGCCCCAGTAGTTATCGTTGCGGGAGACCTCCACCGTGCCCTCGGACTTAAAGGATTTAACGACAAAGGGACCCGTTCCGATGGGCGCGTTGTCAAAGTCCTTTGTCGCGTCGAGATCCATGACAGCCATCTCGGGCGAGGCAAGGTCATTAACGAGCGTGGGATAGACCTCCTTTGTGCTTATCGTAAATTCGGAGTCGCTGAGCACCTTGTAGTCGTAGTCCTTAAACTGCGCGAAGCGGATGTTCACTTCACCGACGCGCTTTAAGTTCCTGATGACCGTATCGGTCGTCACGGCGCTGCCGTTTGAAAAATGCACGCCGTCCTTAAGCATTACCGTCCATGTAAGACCGTCGTCGGAGGCCACGGCGCCGGAGGCCAGGCAGGGCTGCACCGAGCTGTCGTCGCCCATTTTGAAAAGCGCCTCGGTTATGCCGTATATGGAGGTATACCAGCCGTAGTATTCCTTGTGCGCGTCGAGACTGGGGTATGCAAAGCTTTCCGCAACGCGGAGTATTTTTTCCTCGCTGCTTTTGTCACTGCTGTCGGTGCCGCAGGCGGCAAGGCTCAGCAGCATGATAAGCGCAAGCGCGAACGCGATTATTCTCTTTTTCATTTTTTCACTCTCTCATTTCAAATTATTTTACGGCTCTTATCAGAAAGCATGGGGCGGATGCGTAATTGAGCATCTCCTCACGGCTCCAGAGCCTGCGGCTGACGGAGGTGTCGGCGCTGACATTTTTGAAGCCGAGGTCGAGCAGGGTCACGGTGTCCCAGTGCGGGCGCGCAAGCTTTCCCATCGGCAGCGTGAGCGAGATGCTCTCCATGAGCCAGCTCTCGTCATAGCTTTCGTAGTCCTCAAAGCCGGCCTGCACGGTGTTTTCCCGGTCGGCCTGCCTTTTGCACTTTTCCTCCTCATCAAAGAGATAGGCATACCAGTTCGAGTCGATGTTGAGCATCACGCCGCCGTCGCGCAGAACGCGCCGCCACTCGCCGTAGGCCTTCACCGGATCGGGCAGGTTCCAGGTCAGATTTCGCGTGACGATAACGTCAAACTCATTGTCGGAGAAATCGAGCTCCTGCGCGTCCATCTTGAAAAAGCGTATCCTTTCGGCAAGCTCGCCGGCGTTGCGCCTTGCCTGCTCGAGCATACCGTCGGAAACGTCTATGGCCGTCACGTCATAGCCGCGTGCGGCGAGGATGATCGCGTAAAAGCCCGGACCTGTGCCTATGTCCAGCACTCTGAGCGTTCTATCCTCCGCCTTCGGGAAGTTCCTTATGAGCTCGTCCGCCCATTTTCCGTCCCAGCCGTCGGCGAGGTTTTTCCTGACTACCTCGGTGTACGAGCTTGCGCGGCGCGTCCAGTACTGCTCTATCGTATTTTTGAGTGCGTTCATGGCAAGGTCTCTCCTTAAATGGTATAAGACTTTATATGCTTGAAGTTTAACACGCGAAAAATCCCCCCACAAGCCGGGTGGGGGGATATAAATTTCAAAATTCTATATTTTTTTTCGCATAAAAGGGCTTTTGAGAGCGTTGAGTATAGGATTCGTGCCCGGTGCGCCGACGGGGCAGGCAGGGTAGCCGCCGTTATCCAGAGCTCGGCGTATCTCCTCCTCGGAGACGATACCGGGATCGAATTTCACCGTGAGCACGCCCTTGAGATACGCAACGGAGGCATCGAGCACGCCTCGGGTCTGCAAAACGTCGCCGAGTATGAGCTCGGGGCATTGGCGGCAGTACATGCCCTTTACGCCGGTGACCATTATTTTTTCTTCCATTTTGCCGTCCTCTTTTTGTCGGGATTCTTGAGCCTGAGCGAGTGCATCAGAACGCCTATCGAGCTAGCGGACATCGCCGCGGCGCATATCGACGGATGCAGTATCCCCATTGCCGCAACGGGGATACTGATAATATTGTAAAACAGTGCCCAGCGCAGGTTCTGACGTATCGTTTTCATTGTTGCCGAGGAGATACCAAACGCTATCGGAAGCTTTCTCAGATCGCCCGACGGCAGCAGCACTCCGGCCGCCTCAATGGCGATATCCGAGCCCGTGCCCATCGCGACGGCACAGTCGGCGCTCGCCAGCGCCGGGGTGTCGTTTATCCCGTCGCCGACCATACACACGGTCTTGCCCATGGCCTTGAGACGCTCGATCTGGGCGGCCTTTTCGCCGGGGCGCACCTCGAAAAGAACATTGTCTATCCCTGCCTTGGCGGCAATGACTCTCGCCGTGCGCTCGTTATCGCCGGTGAGCATCCAGACCTCTTTTCCGGCGCCTTTGAGCTGCCGGACTGTCTCGGCAGCCTCTGGCTTGAGAGTATCGGCAATGCCGAGAACTCCGATGAGAACGCCATCGCGGCAGACGCAGATCTCCGCCTTCGCGTCACGGCGAACGTCGGGAAGCTCTGTCAGTGCGTCCGTGCTTATGCCCTCGCGCACTAAAGCTGTGCGGCTTGCGCATATTATTCTGCTGCCGCCGGCCGTTCCGGATACACCGCTGCCGATATCGTATGAAAAGTCTTTGACTTCAAGAGCGCCTGCGTCGGGGTAATGCTCGGATGCGTATTTTATCACCGCCCGCGACAGCGGATGCTCCGAGCGCTTCTCAAGCGCAGCGCACGATAAAACAAGCTCTTTCTCCGTGATCCCCGGCAGGGGATGAATATCGGTCAGCTCGGGCTGTCCGCTCGTCAGAGTACCGGTCTTGTCGAGCACAATGCAGTCTGTTTTGTATGCGTTTTCAAGCTCTGTACCGCTGCGGAACAGTATACCGTGCTCGGCGGCGGCGCCGGAGCCGACCATAAGTCCCGTAGGCGTAGCAAGCCCCAATGCGCAGGGGCATGCGACCGAAAGAACGTCGCAGCAGGTTAAAACTGCTTTTTCGAGATCCTTAGGGGCAATACGCCTGTACCAGACGGCGAAGGTCGCCGCCGCCGCGCCGATGACAGCCGGAACGAACCAGTGAGCAACGGAATCGGCAAAGCGCTGCACCGGTGCTTTCTCGCTCTGCGCACGGCGCACGATGTCTATCATCTGCTCAATCACCGTTGCCTTGCCCAGCGCCGTCACCTGTACCTCGGCAGAGCCCGCTCGGTTGAGGCTGCCGCCGATGAGCTTATCCTTCTCGGATTTATCGATGGGCAGGCTCTCGCCGGTCAGCATTGACTCGTCAACGGCACAACTGCCGCCGACTATAATGCCGTCGGCCGGTATGCGCTCACCGGGACGGATGAGGACGATATCGCCGAGACGTATCTTATCCACGCTCGTCTCCTCAAATTTATCGCCGCGCTTTACCATTGCCGTGCGGGGCTGAAGGCGCATGAGCTTGCGTATGGCCGAGCTCGCCTCCCCGGTCGCGACCTGCTCCATGTACTTGCCGAAAAGGATGAGCGACAAAAGCACGCCGCCGGAGGTGAAATAGAGCTTAAAGTTACTCTTTCGCGTCAGCGCGACATATGAGCTGTAGCCGTAAATGAGCGCAGACGAGAGCGAAACGAGAAGATCCATGCCGAAAAAGCCGCTGCGCAGCTCGCGCAGCGCCGAGCGGCAGAAGTGCCGTCCGGAGATAAATTGCAGCGCACTTCCGATGAGAAATTGAAGCTTCGGGTGTACCTCGAGCATGAGCGGCGCGGTACACGCTGCGGAGGCGACGAGCGTTTTGAGAAGCTCCATCCGCTTTTCAAGCTCCTGATCCTCGTCGCCGCCGCGCATTTCAGTTATCTCCGCAGTGAGGCCGCAGTCTGTGCAGACCTCCGTGAGCTTTCGCGTATCCAGGCCGACGGGCCACATGAAAACGGTCATTAGGCCCTCGTGCACAGACACGTCCTTCACGCCGAAAACGTCCGCGAGTGCCTTTAAAGCATGAACAGGATCGCCCTCAAAGCGTATATCCGCCTCCTCAACAGGTACGCGAAAACAGGCTTTTTTTACGCAGGCCGCGATATCGCTGAGGCTCAGCGCATTTTCATCAAAGCTGATAAACGCCGACGACGAGGCATAGCTTGCAGCGGCCTTTTTTACTCCGGGCAGGCGCAAAAGAGCCCTGTCGAGCCGGGAAACGCAGGCCGCGCACTCCATATCGAGAATTCTGAGAGTGATATCTTTCATAGCAATAATGTCAAAATGGGAGAGCATAGCTCTCCCGTGTCGATTTTGATTACTTCCCCTCGGTCAAAAGCTTTTCCTTGACCTCTTTGCGCTTTTTAAGCGAAGCGATGCATGCGGGGATGGATACTGCCGGAAGGTCGAGCAGCAGCGCCCAGTCGATCCAGTCGATGCCCTTTATGAACTGACCCTCGTGCCATACGCCCTTTGCGAGCTTGAAGTAGTTGTTGTTCCAAACGCCCCAGATGTCGGTCGTCGGCTTCCAGAGGTGGACCTTCAGAAACGCCGCGCTCGTCACGATGCCGCTGGAAACGACGGTCATGAACGAGGAAGAGCGCTTGTTGCGGATAAGAAACTCCGAAACCGTCGGCAGGACATAGACAGCAAGGTTTATAATCCACAGCTGGAGCGGAATTTTATACTTCCATTTAACGGCCTGACGGATGTGGTCTGCGTCGTGCAGCAGAGCTGCGGCGAGAATGGCGAGATTCCACTTTTCAATAAAGGATGCGGTCTCGTCGTCGATGCGAGTGTCAAGGAATTTTGCTTCATCCTTCTGAGACTTTGTCATATTCATTTCCTCCCCGATTATTTAAAATGCCTGAAGTTTTAATTACCACTTGGTCAATAAAAATTATCACATTCTCCGTTGAATGTCAATACGCTAACAAAAGATTTTTTGCTTTACACAAATGCCGAGTTGACATATAATTCAGAGAATGACATGTCCGAGGTGCAGTGATGGACGAAAAACGAAGATTAATAAGAAATAAGTGCGCGGCTATCCTGCTCAAAAGCCGTAAAATTTCCGACGGCTTTGACAGAGCCTGGAGCACGCACAGCCGCATGTTCGGCGACATAATGGAGCCCGCGTTTGCGGACGATAAGGCCTCACGTTTAGAGCTTGCGAGCGCTCTTAATCTCATGAGTGCGGGGAAGCACAGCACAGGGGCAAGAAAGCTCGAAAAGCTCTTTGACGCCTGCCGCACCGATGAGGATTTTGCCGCGCTTAACTTTTTCATGGGCGCATGCTGCGAAAAAATGGGGCTTATGGATATGGCGACGGTCTACTACGGGGAGTCGGCAAAGCGCGAGCCGGAGTTTTACATGGTGTATCTCATGCTTGCAAAATGTCTGCACTCTCAGCGGCACTACGAGGCCGCGGTCAATACATATTTAAAGACCCTCGACGCGATACTCTCGCGCCCGAAAAAGGACGAGGTACCTGCCGTGCGTGTTTCCCCGCTTTTGGGCTCTGTCCACGGCAATTTAGCAAGCTGCCTTATCATGATGCGCCGCTATGACGATGCGGAGTTTGAGCTTTATGAAGCGCAGAGGTACGACTATGCACCGCCTCAGCTGCTCGTCACCTGGGCGACGCTTTACGCCGCGACGGGGCGCAAAGCTCAGGCGGCGGAGAAAATGAGCAGGCTCAGGGAGATTTCGCCGGAGCTTGAAGCGTCCTCGGCGCTGAGCATCAGAGAGATTATGGAGCAGAAGAACTCACACTTTGCGCCGCGCATTATAGACGGCGAAAAGCTCAGCCGCTTTTGGGACTGGTTCTGCAAAAATGCCGATAAGCTCAAATCGCTTGCCTTCGGCATGCCGTCGCCCGCTTTGATGAAGGAGGTCTATGAGCAGGTCTCCGGCATATTTGACGCCGTTGTCGAAAAGCCGGGCTTTGAGCTCGGACGCGACGGGATAAAGGCGCGTATGAGCTTTTTCGATAACTACAATCTGACCTTTGAGCTCTGGCTCGGCAGGCTCGTGGATACTGCGCCGCGCTCGCTGCGCGACGACTGGAGCTTTTATTCGGTGCATTGAGGTGAAATATGATAAAGTATGTTCTGATGGATATTGACGATACGCTGCTCGACTTCGGAAAGGCCGAGGCAGCGGCGATAAAAAAGACATTTGAGCGCATCGGCGTTCCGGCAACGCCGGAGGTCATCTCGCGTTATAGTGCGATCAACGACGAGCACTGGAAAATGCTCGAACGAGGTGAGCTCACTCGTGAGCAGGTGCTCGTGCGGCGCTTTGACGCGCTTTTTGCCGAGCTCGGCATAAAAAACGTGCCCAGTGAGCTGGCTCAGGCAAGCTATGAGTATCTCCTGGGCATAGGCCACTATTTTGTCGATGGAGCTCCCGAGCTTTTGGAGGCGCTCAAGGGCAAATATGAGCTTTACATTGTCTCAAACGGCACGGCCTCGGTGCAGGACAGCCGCCTTGAAAGCGCCGGCATCGTGCCGTATTTCAAGGATATTTTCATATCCGAGCGCCTGGGCGCGGATAAGCCGTCGAGGGAGTTTTTCGAGCTTGCGTTCTCACGTATAGCGGGCTTTGAGCGCGACAAGGCCGTCATCGTCGGCGACAGGCTCTCGTCGGATATTCTCGGCGGCATTAACGCAGGGGTAAAGACCTGCTGGTTTAACCCGAAGCGTCTGCCGTGCGGAGACGCAATACGCCCCGACTGCGAGATCCACGCGCTGTCCGAACTGCCCGAATTATTAGAAAAACTCTGAGGGGAAACACCTCAGAGTTTTTCGCGGACTGTCAAAAAACCTATGCTGCTGCGGAAAAATAACCGCGCAGCGGGGGAGCTTGAGGGGGCAAGGCCCGCCTCAAGTTGGATTATAGCCATCAAAAACGTCCGGCACGGACTTTTTGACGAGCATAGCGAGATTTTTGTGAAGCGTAAGCTTCACAAAAAATGTGGCGTGTTTGAAGCGTGCAAAAAAGTCTTGGACTTTTTTGCAAGCTGAGAAAAACTCTGAGGGGAAACACCTCAGAGTTTTTCGTTTATTATTTCAATTTTGCCGATATCCGGCGCTTTCACGCAGTATCCTATGCGGTATTCTCCAATGCCCGCGCTGCCGAAGGAATATCCCTCGACTCCGTGCACGACGGAGAATGTGCGTACATCGCCCAGTCGCAGGCCGGCGGCCTTTATATAGCTCTCCTTGAGCGTCCACAGACGGCAGAATTCGGCTTCCGGCGTCAGGGAGCGCTCAACGAGCGCGGCCTCATCGGGCATAAAGAAACGCTCGGCCAGACTTAGAGCGTTATCGCGCGCAAGCTCGATATCCGCGCCGACGGGCACGCCGGAGACTGCGCACACAGCATATTTTCCGCAATGCGATAGCGAGAAGTAAGCGCCGCCGTCGGGGAAAAAGGGCTTTCCGTTTTCCGTCAGAGCGTAGTCGCTGCGTCCCGCGGCTTTTTCAAGCAGAAGCTCGACACCGAGACTGCGGCGCTTATCGTCATCATTTTTGAGGCGCAGCGTTTTCTCCCTGCGCTGCGGCGAAACCGAGGCAAGACAGGCATCTATATCAAGACCCGAAACGTCGGCGATAAAAAGCCTTATCATGCGCGCATCGCGTCGAGCGTTTTCTGAATAAGCGTATCAAGCTCCCAGCCGCACATCTCCGCGCCGCGCAGTATAAAGTCGCGTGAGCAGCCGGCCGCGAATTTCTTGTCCTTGAATTTTTTCTTCACGGACTTTACCTCCATATCGGAGATGCCCGTCGGACGCATGAGGGCGGCGGCACCTATAAGACCCGTCAGCTCGTCGGTCGCAAACAGCACCTTTTCCATGAAAAGCTCAGGCTCAACGTCGATGCAGATGCCGTAGCCGTGGCTTATAACGGCGTGGATGACCGACTCGTCAATATCCTTATCGTGCAGCAGCTCCCTTGCCTTTACGCAGTGCTGCTCGGGGTAGAGCTCAAAATCTATATCGTGAAGCATGCCGACGGCAGCCCAGTAATCAATCCGCTCCGGGTCATATTCCTTAGCAAGCTCGCCCATGACCTTGGAAACGGTCTCGGCGTGCTGGAGGTGGAACGGCTCCTTGTTAAACTCCATGACAAGCTGCCTTGCCTGCTCAACTGTGGGAATATAGCTCATTAATATCTCCTCCTGAAAAGATGATGTATTATTTTACTGCAACATTCGGCAGAAATCAACGGGAAATTCTTAATTGACACTGCCCGGCCGATGGATTAAAATTTAAACAGTAATTACTAAGGAGAAGAACATGGAGCATCCCGTTTTGTACATCGTTATCCCCTGCTATAACGAGCAGGAGGTGCTGCCGATAACAGCGCCGATGTTTTTAAATAAGCTTAAGGAGCTTTCGGATACCGGCCTTATATCCGAAAACAGCCGCGTTCTGTTCGTAAACGACGGCAGCGCCGATAAGACCTGGGATATCATCTGCTCGTTCGCGCAAAGCGACGAGCACTGTATCGGCATAAGCCAGAGTAGGAACCGAGGTCATCAGAACGCCGTGCTCGCCGGGCTCATGGAGGCTAAGGATTGCTGCGATATAAGCATATCAATAGACTGCGACGGGCAGGACGATATTAATGCCATGGACGACATGGTGCGCGAATATTTGAACGGCTGCGATATAGTCTACGGCGTGAGGTGTGACCGCGAGAGCGACAGCTTTTTTAAGCGCACGACCGCGCAGGGCTTTTACAGATTCCTCTCGGCCATGGGCGCGGATATCGTATATAACCACGCAGACTACAGGCTGATAAGTGCGCGGGCTCTGAAAGAGCTTGCGAGGTTTGAAGAGGTAAACCTCTTTCTGCGCGGCATGGTGCCGCTTGTCGGCTTTAAGAGCACAAGCGTTGAGTATAAGCGTACCGAGCGCCTGGCCGGAAAGAGCAAATACCCCTTGCGCAGGATGCTGTCGCTTGCCGGAGACGGCATAACGAGCCTTTCGATAAAGCCTCTGAGACTTATAATGAGCTTCGGTATTACAGTCGCGCTTTTGAGCTTCGTGGGTGTCATATGGGCAATAGTCTCCGCGCTCGGCGGCCATGCGGTTGCAGGCTGGGCGAGCACGACGTGCATAATCTGCTTTGTCAGCGGTGTGCAGCTTATCTGCATGGGCATAATCGGCGAATACATCGGCAAGATATATATGGAAACAAAGCGCCGCCCGAGATATATAATCTCTGAGCGGACGTGGGATAAATAAGGGCTTGTTTAACAGACAAATGTTTGATATAATACATTCATCTTGATATTAAGGATAAGGAGACATTACTATGAACTATTGGAGCACTGCACGCAGAGGCGTCCTCGGCCTGAGCGCAGCAACCATCGCATATTCCATTTGGAAGAAGAATCCCGTTTTGCCCATGGTGCTTTACGGCCTGCACCTGGCCGAGTATTTTGCCGTTGCCAAAAAGGCCGGCAAAAAGGTATGGTATGACGATACCCGCTGCTTTATAAACACCATGCTTTACGGCTTCACCTTCTGGCTGCCCATGAAGCTCGAGATCGAGTGACAATATTTTCAGCGTGTCAAAAAAGCCAATGGCTTTTTTGCACGCTTCAAATACGCCACATTTTTTGTGAAGCTAACGCTTCACGAAAAATCTCGCTTCGCTCGTCAAAAAGCCTGATGGCTCAGGCATTTTTGATGGCTATAATCCAACTTGAGGCGGGCCTTGCCCCCTCAAACTCCCCCGCTGCGCGGTTGTATTTACTCAGCAGCATAGGTTTTTTGACAGTCTCAATTTAATTTCCGGCTCACGCAGCCGGAAATTTTTATAAAATAAATGAATGAAAGGAGCGAAAATGATGCTTGACCGTGAGCTTATTCTGAAGCTGGCCGAGAAATACGAGAGCTTTTATCTTTATGACGGCCGGACTGTACTTGACAGCATCGCGGCCCTCGGCAGCAGCTTTGAGGGAGTGCGCTTTCTGTATTCTGCCAAGGCAAATCCGCACCCGTCGGTGCTCAGATGCATCTTCGACGAGGGCTTCGGCCTTGACGCGGCCTCGATGGGCGAGGTGACGATGGGCGTGAAGCTCGGACTCGCGCCGGAGGATATTTATTATTCCGCGCCCGGCAAGAGTATGAACGATCTCGACGCGGCGCTCGAAAAATGCGTTATCATTGCCGACAGTGCCGCCGAGCTTGAGCGCATACAGTATCTCGCCGCACGCCACGGCGTGAAGGCGGAGGCGGGCGTGCGCATAAACCCTAACTTCACATTTGACGGAGAGGGCGGAGTATCCTGCAAATTCGGTATCGACGAGGACGAGGCGCTCAAAAAGCTTGCCGAGTGGGACAAGCTCAAAAATCTGCATATCTGCGGCATCCATGTCCACTCTCGCAGTCAGGAGCTGGACACGCCGCGCCTTTGCGACTACTACGGCCGCATGTTCGAGCTCGCCGTGAGATGTCAAAAGACTCTCGGCAGGCAGCTGCACTTTGTCAATATGGGCTCTGGCATAGGCATCCCCTATGCCGCGACGGACAGCGCCGTTGACCTCAAAAAGCTCGGCGCGCATATGAATAAGCTCTGCAAGGAATACGCAGCGGAGCTCCCCGAGGCAAGAATTTTCATCGAAACCGGCCGCTTCGTATCGGGCAGAGCCGGCGTCTACGTTACGCATGTAAACGATGTGAAAACGAGCCTCGGCAAAAAATATGTCATCCTTGCCAACACGCTCAACGGCTTTGTGCGTCCTTCGATCGCGCAGATGGTCGAGCGGGCATCCGATGCCGCACCCTGCGAGCCGCTGTACACGGGCCCTGACGCCTTCGGCTTTGCTCCGCTCACCGATGAGACGGAGACCGAGACCGTTACGGTGTGCGGCAATCTCTGCACGGGAGCGGACGTCATTGCTCAGGATACGGAGCTTCCCAAGCTCAAGACAGGCGATGTGTTTGTGATCACAAACGCCGGAAGCTATGCGGCGGTGCTCACGCCAATGCAGTTTGCCTCGCTCACGCCGCCGGTGCAGATATTTGCAGCCCCCGACGGAAGGCTCACGGTGCTGTGATGCTCAATACGACGCTATGCTATATAAGCCGCGGCAGCGAGTATCTCATGCTGCACCGCGTGAAGAAGAAAAACGATATAAACCGCGATAAGTGGATCGGCATCGGCGGAAAGTTTGAGTCAGACGAAAGCCCGGACGAGTGCCTTCTGCGCGAGGCAAAGGAGGAGACGGGGCTAACGCTCACATCATGGCGCTGCCGCGGTATAGTAACGTTCGTGAACACGCAGTGCGAGTCGGAATACATGCACCTGTTTACCGCCGACGGCTTTGAGGGCGAGCTAAAAGCCTGCGACGAGGGCGAGCTTGAGTGGATAGAACGCTTAAGGCTTTATGACCTCACGCTTTGGGAGGGCGACAAGATATTTCTGCGCCTTTTGGAAAATGACGCCGAGCCATTTTTCCTCTTAAAGCTCTGCTACGACGGCGACGAGCTTGTCAGCGCCGTTTTAAACGGTGAAAAAATTAAATGATTTAAGGATATAAAAACAGCCGCGGCGGTATCTTCGCCGTGGCTGTCTATTATTATGTGATTCAGTATGCAACGCCCCAGTAGATCATGTGCTTTGCCTTCCTGCCGCAGATCGGGCAGGTATCGCCGAGGTTTTCCTGCTCAAAGGGGATGCAGCGCGAGGACATGCCGGCCTGCTCCTTCATCTTCATTTCGCACTCGAGCTCGCCGCACCACATGGTCTTTATAAAGCCGCCCTTTTCCTCCTGAAGCTGCTTTGCCTCCTCAAGAGAGTGTGCCTCGAAGATGTGCTCGTCGAGGTTTTTCTTTGCCTTGTCAAACAGACCCTGCTGCACGGCGTCGAGCAGCTCCGGAACCTTTTCGGTCAGCTCCGTGAGCGCGACGGAGGTCTTCTCGCCGTTATCGCGCCTTACTGCCATGCACACGCCGTTTTCAATGTCACGCGGGCCGAGCTCGATACGCAGGGGAACTCCCTTCATCTCGTACTGCGCACACTTCCAGCCAAGGCTGTTGTCGCTGAGGTCTATCTTAACACGGATGCCGGCTGCCTTGAGAGCTTTATACAGCTCGGTTGCCTTTTCGGTGACGCCCTCCTTGTGCTGCGCGACGGGAACGACGATGACCTGTACCGGAGCTATGCGCGGGGGCAGAACGAGACCGTTATTATCACCGTGGGTCATGATTATGCCGCCGATAACGCGGGTGGACATGCCCCAGGAGGTCTGATGCGGATGCTGCTGCTTGTTTTCACGGTCGGTGAAGGTGATGTCAAACTGCTCGGCAAAGCCCGTGCCGAAGTAGTGGCTCGTGCCGGACTGGAGTGCCTTATGGTCGTGCATCATGCACTCGATGGTGTAGGTATTAACGGCGCCAGCGAACTTTTCCTTATCGGTCTTGTTGCCGCGGATAACGGGCATGGCGAGGTAGTTTTCGCACAGGTCTGCGTAGACCTCAAGCTGACGAAGCGTCTCTTCACGCGCCTCGGCCTCGGTCTCATGCAGGGTGTGCCCCTCCTGCCAGAGGAACTCTCTGCCGCGAAGGAATGGGCGGGTGGTCTTCTCCCAGCGGAGCACGGAGCACCACTGGTTGTACAGCATCGGAAGATCGCGCCAGGAGTGCACCGTGTGACTCCAGTGATCGCAGAAAAGCGTCTCGGAGGTCGGGCGAATGCACAGCCTCTCCGGCAGCTCCTCCGAGCCGCCGACGGTGACCCATGCGCACTCGGGCGCAAAGCCCTCGACGTGATCCTTTTCCTTCTGAAGCAGACTCTCGGGGATGAGCATGGGCATGGAGACGTTTTCATGTCCGCCTTCCTTGAACATCCTGTCGAGCTCCTTCTGTATATTCTCCCAAATGGCATAGCCGTATGGACGCAGGATGAAAAGTCCCTTAACGCCGGAGTAATCGACGAGCTCCGCCTTTGTGCACACATCGGTGAACCACTGGGCGAAGTCCTGCTCCATATCGGTTATCTGTTCAACTTTTTTATCCTTAGCCATTATAATATCTCCTTAATTATTAATAACTAAGTTATTTTATCTAAAGCGGCAGAGCTTGTCAATAGATATAAAAAATCTTGACCGCAGTGAGCTTTTTGTCTATAATAATATAGATTTAGCGGATTTATTTGAAACCGTCGGAGGTGACGCATATCAACAGGCAAAAATATATGGCGGAGCTTTCTAAGCTTTTGGCGTTCATGTTCAAGGAGGATAAGGAGGATATCCTTGCGCAGTACAATAAAATGCTGGACGAGGCAGACGATGAGCAGGCGCTGCTCGAAAGCTTTGGCTCGCCGACAAAGCTTGCAGTAACGATTTCGCGCACATATAAGCGCTCGGAGCGCAAGCTCGCAGTCGAGGCCGATTCAAAGGAAGATAAGCCCGAAGCAACGGAGCATATAATCGTTACTCCGGTAAAAAGGGAAAAAGAAAAGCCGTCTGTCACGGATACAGGGCTTTCATATGCGGATATAATAGAGGAGATCCGACGAGAAAAGGCAGCCGAGGAGGGCGTTGAGTACAAGCCCATGTTCTATGATGAGCCGGAGGAGACCGCTGTACAGGAAGAGCTCGAAGAGACTCCGGCAGAGGAGACTCAGACCGAGGAAACCATAACTGAGCAGGAGCCTGCAGAGGAGTCCGCGCCGGTTGAGGAGGCTGCTCCTGAGGAAGCGGAGACCGAGACAACGGCGGAGTCCCCGGAGAAAGCCGGGGAAGCTGCCGAAGATGAGGCGACCGTTGTCGAACGGACAGCGGAGGAGAAAGCGGAAGCTATACCGGAGGAAGCTCCTGCAGAGGAAGCGGAGACCGCCGAGGAAGTCAGTCAGCCCGAAGAGGCGGTTGAAACGGAGCTTGTGTTTGAAAAGCTCGAAAGTATTGACGAGCCGGAGGCAACGGTGCTGTATAAAACGAATGTCGCGCTGCTTATCCTTTACCTCATCTTTGCCATACCCATCGGCCTTGTGCTGCTGGCGCTGTCAATAGCGGTAACGCTCATTCTGCTCGGACTCGGCGTTCTTGTGATCGCCGCAGGTGTTAAGGTCATAGCGTTTGCATTCTCAACGCTCGTCATATTCGCGGATATCATGCTGTGCGCCGGAGCGGTGCTTATAGCGTTTGCAATTGCGCTTTTGCTGCTGTGGCTCGGTATACTCATGCTCGTGCGCGGCATAAAGGGCGTTGTCGGCGGCGTGGTGTCGCTTGGAAAAAAGCTCTGTGTCAAGGAGGTATCGGTCAATGGATAAGGCATGGAAGATTATCTCCACAATTGCGGTGATAGCGCTTATATTGGGTGCACTGTGTATCCTTGCCGGCTTTGTAACCGGCGGCGATACGCAGAGGGTCAGGGATATATTTGTTGCGTCCTACGATCTGGAGAATAAGCTCGAAGCGATCCGCTCGGCACTCGGTATCATGCCGCTCGGCTGAAGCGGAGCATAATAATAATAATAAAAGCCTCGGTGATGCATCACCGGGGCTTTTGATATTCCGTTTCCGTTACTCCATCAGAACCCAGCAGTCCGTGCCGGGTGCGGAGGAGCATATGGGGACGACGCGCATTTTCGCGTCGCCGAGCTTGACGTAGTCGGTGCATTTTGTGACGATATCGGCAGCCGCTGCGCTGTCTGTTGAGTAATAGACTCTGTCAAATACCTTGAACAGTATGTCCGCGCTCTGACCGGTCACGGTGTCCCCGCCGCTTTGCAGGGCCGATATGCTAGTTATCTGCACACTCAGCTTCGCCGCTGAAGAGCGCATCGCGCGTGTTACGCTTATTCCGAAGCCGGACACGGCAGTGACCGGCGTGGGCTTGACCGCCGAGGTTGAGGAGAATGCAAATTCTATGCCGCTTGCCTCCGGCAGACGCATGCCCAGCAGTACGATCTCGTCAACGCCCATCTTGGAAAGCTCGCTGCAAAGCGAGGTGATGTAGCTCTTGACCGTCGCGTTCGTCGGATCGAGCCATGCGCCGCTTGCGTCGGAATAAGCCTGCCCGTCGGTCGTTTTCAGCGTAAGCTGCGTGTAGCGCGAGGCGAGGGTGTTATCCACAAAGCAGCACATGCGCACGGCGACGTACTTGCCGCTCTCCTTAAGCGAGGAGACGATCGACTTGAGATCGATCGTGCCCGAGGTGCCGTAGCCCTTTGCGATATCGGCCTGCGATTCCCACACGAGCATACCCGTTACGGTTTTCACGTCGAGCAGAACGCCGGTTGCATCGGGAGACTTGCTCAGATACGATTCAACGCCCGATGCCGTGACCGCCGCCGCCGGAACGTAAACGAGCCTGACGGCGCTCAGACCCTCGCCGGCGGTGGCTTTGACGTTTGAATAGTCGGCCTGACCGATCTCAAGCTGCGCGTTCACGGGCTCGAAGCTCTGCCGGACGACATCACCGTCGTCGGTCTGCACGTTTTGGCGGCTGTCGTCCATGAGAAACGGTATCTCAAGGTGCAGGCCGGAATTCGTGATCACTATATATTTTTGCAGTCCGTAGAAAAGCATAACTACAAAGGCGATGACGGCCAGAATGATTATAGTGGCTATCAGCGCCGGAGCGGTCTTTTTGCGTTTTCCGCGGTAAAACTCAGAATTGTTTGCCAATTATATCAGTCCTCGATCTGCTTGATGCGGCGGACGTGCCTCTCGTCGCCGGAAAACGGGGTGTCAAGGAAGGTATCGACTATCTTAAGTGCAAGTCCTGGGCCGACGACGCGCGCGCCCATTGCAAGGATGTTGGCATCATTGTGCAGCCTTGTCATTTCCGCCGAGAAGCAGTCGCCGCACAGAGCTGCGCGGATGCCCTTGACCTTGTTTGCAGTGATGGAGATGCCGATGCCCGTGCCGCAGATTATTATGCCCTTTTCGCACTCGCCGCCGGCGACCGCGTGCGCGACTGCCTTGCCGTAAACGGGATAGTCGCAGCTGTCCTCGGAGTAGGTGCCGTAGTCCTTGTATTCAAGACCGCGCACGTCCAGGTGCTTCATGACCTCCTGCTTGAGAGCCCAGCCGCCGTGATCAGAACCCAATGCGATCATATCTTTGATCCTCCACAATAAATATTACATTTTATTATCTCACAAAAACGCCGCGACTACAAGCTAATTCTCAAAACGGCCAGCTCGGCAGCCATTTGAGCAGATTCGTCGCCAACTGCGCGTTCACGCGGACGCCGGAAATGACGGGGTAGAAGGCGATAAACAGCGCACCGGCAAGCCCCGTCAGGCCGTAGACGTTAAATTTCCAGCCCTTCGTGTTGTCCTTCATGAGCCTGAACACCCGCGCTATGGCCAGCACGAGAAAAACCGACGAGGGGAAGTAATGATATTCAAAGGTCGTGCGCGTTATGAACACCCATGGCAGCAGCTGCGCAAGGTAGCCGATGACGATAAACAGCGAGACTCTATCGCGCCGCTTCACAGCAAGGACTGCGCACACTATCATGGCCGCGAGTCCGCCCCAGCAAAGCACGGGATTCAAAAATGCGCCGAAGGACGAGCGCGTGCCGTCGTCAAAATACTTCAGATAGTACAGTATCGGCCGCTCGTCAATCACCCACTGCCACCAGCGCGAGGAGTATGGATGCTCCGAGTGCACGCCCGCGTGGTAGCTGAACATGAATTTCTGATTGTCCAGCACCATGCCCGCGTAGTCGGAGGTAAAGAGCATGCCAAGGCCGTGCATGCCGCTTGCCCGGCCGTAGGGGAAATAGCTCACGTAATATATCATTGCCGGAACGATTATAAAGAAAACGACGCAGAACGCGCAGTTTTTAAGAAACGCCTTTAATTCGAAATTGCGCATCCAATGAATCAGCCAGATCACCGCAAGCCCCGCTCCGGCATAGAAGCAGGTCCATTTGCACGCGGCGCCTATGCCGAAGAAAAGCCCAGACAGCGCAAGGTCGCGCCATCTGCCCTCCGTTATGTACATGTACATGAACAGGTACATCAGCAGGATGAAGAACACGGCGTAGCTGTCGATGGTTGCGATCCTCGTCTGCGCAAAGTGCATGAAGTCGAAGGCGAAGATAGCCGTTGCGCAGGCGCAGATGCGCGTAGATGCGAACAAGCGCTTTAAAAGCATGTACATGACCGGAAGCATAAGCACACCGATCAATGCGCCCGAGAAACGCCAGCCGAACGGCGTCATGCCGAACAGAGAAATGCCTATGGCGATGATGAGCTTGCCGAGCGGCGGATGCGATATCTCGTAGGGATAGACGCCCTCAAGGTTTTCAAAGGCTGTGCGCGCATGGTATATCTCATCAAAATATGTGCTGTTGGTGTAGTGCTGGTACTCCGGCACGGTGTCCTGCTCGTCAAAAAGCTCCGGCGCGTCGGAGGATGAGCCCACGAGCTCGCCGCCGCAGCGTACAGCCATCTCGCCGAGCCAGACCTCGCCGGCCGCCGTGAGGCGGAGATAGCGCGCAGCGCCGAGCTGCAGCTCATCGAGCTCAACGTCGTTCCACTTGAACAGCGCGACGTAGTTCTGCTCAAAGCTGGTAAGGTCAAACCAGCTCTCGCCGTTGTCGGAGGCCTCGATGCGGTAGCTTCCGGTGTTGAGGCCGGAGTAGATCGTTATGCTGTCTATATCCCTGACCTGTCCGAGATCGACAGTCACGCTCTCACCGCTTTTAAACTCATGGAACGACTGCGGCGCGTCGGTGTCGCCGAGACCGGCAAAGGCGGCGACTGCATACACGAGCGTTATGATGCCCAGCGCTATCGCGTCGCACCGGCGGAAGGCGCTTTTCGGCCTGTCCTCAAGCGTTGCCGAGGCAGGGGAGGGGCAGCCGAAGAAAAACAGCCCTATGAAAAGCAGTATGAGTATCGGGAAAACATATGTAAGCCGCACGCTGTGCCTCCGAAGTCATATAATAATAGCTCATTATATAAAATACTTTGCCTCTTGTCCACAAAACAGGGCGCCGCTCTTAAAAATTTAACATATATTTTTGTGAAAGCTTGACATAATGCGCATTTAGAGCTAAAATTAATCGGATAATATTTTAGACGGCTGCGCCCATTTGGGGATAAGGCATGTGCGCGGCCGGCATAAGATGCCCGGGGAGGCGTCTTTGCGAAAATATTAGATTCAATTTTACGGACGCGAAGCGCTTGATGCCGCGTCTTACCCTTAAATTACCCCGGCGTTTTTTATTAAACCACCGCAAAATTCTTAAAGAATGGAGGTGTGTTTACTTTCTATGAACTTATGGTTAGCAATCGTTCTTATCGTTGCTTTTTGTATTATAGGATTTGTTCTCGGCATGACTTACCGCAAAAAAGTCGCCGAGCGTGAGATATCCAGTGCAGAAGATGAAGCAAAGAGAATAATTAATGATGCCATAAAGAGCGCCGAGAGCAAGAAGCGTGAAGCTCTCGTCGAGGCAAAGGAAGAAATACACAAAAGCCGCTCGGAATTCGAGCGCGAAGAAAAGGCACGCCGTGCCGACCTGCAGAAGCAGGAAAGACGCCTTCAGCAGAAGGAAGAAAACCTTGACCGCAAGACCGACTCCCTTGAGCGCAGGAACGAAACTCTTGCCCGCAAGATAGCCGATGTCGAAAATCAGCAGAACGAGATAGCTCTTATCAAGAAGAGCCAGCTCGAAATGCTCGAAAAGGTATCGGGATACACGGTCGATGAGGCGAAGGCATACCTCATCAACGCCCTCAAGGACGAGGTAACGCACGAAATGGCCGTCAAGGTCAAGGAGATCGAGGCCCAGTACAAGGACGAGGCCGAGGAACGCGCACGCGAGATCATCGTTACGGCTATCCAGCGCTGCGCGGCAGACCATGCAAGTGAAGTCACCGTATCCGTCGTACCACTCCCCAACGACGAGATGAAGGGACGCATCATCGGCCGCGAGGGCCGCAACATCCGCAGCATAGAGACGCTGACAGGCTGCGATCTTATCATCGACGATACGCCCGAGGCGATAACCGTATCGAGCTTTGACCCCGTTCGCCGCGAGGTGGCGCGTCTTGCTCTTGAAAAGCTCATTGCCGACGGACGTATCCACCCGGCGCGCATTGAGGAAATGGTCGCCAAGGCTCAGAAGGAGGTCAACGCCACCATCAAGGCCGAGGGTGAGCGCGCGGTGTTCGAAACGAACATCCACGGTCTGAATCCCGAGATCATAAAGCTGCTCGGCCGCATGAGATACCGCACGAGCTACGGCCAGAACGTTTTGCAGCACTCGATAGAGGTGTCGCATATTTCCGGCCTTATCGCCGCCGAGCTCGGCGTAGATGTCAACACCGCAAAGCGAGCCGGCCTCCTGCACGATATCGGCAAGGCCATCGACCACGAGGTCGAGGGCAGCCACGTCTCCATCGGTGTCGATATCTGCAAGAAGTACAAGGAGAGCGAAGCGGTCATCCACGCTATCGAGGCGCACCACGGCGATGTTGAGCCGCGCACGGTCGTCGCCTGCATCGTTCAGGCAGCCGACGCTATCTCCGCCTCCCGCCCCGGCGCACGCCGCGAGAATATCGAAAACTACGTCAAGCGCCTTGAAAAGCTTGAGGAGATATCCAAGAGCTTCCCCGGCATCGCCGGCAGCTACGCCATCCAGGCCGGACGCGAGATACGCGTTATGGTCAAGCCCGAGGAGGTATCCGAGGATCAGATGGTGCTCCTGGCGCGCGATATCGCAAAGAAGATCGAAGAGGAGCTGACTTACCCCGGTCAGATCAAGGTCCACGTCCTTCGCGAGACCAAAGCCGTCGAGTACGCAAAATAAGAACAAAAGCAGAACGGAACATCCGTTCTGCTTTTTTACGGCGAAAAATAAAAATCCGCACCGAACGGTGCGGATTGTGCTTACTTATCAGATGGGCATGATACTATGCGCCTCAAGCCAATCTGCGATTGCGCCGAAGGCGTCGGCTGCTGGACCGTCCCAGTGGTTGTCCCTGTGCATCCGCTCAAGTTCTCTGAAAATCTTAGCTAACATCGTGTTTCTCCTTTCTTATAGTTTTTCTGACTATTTCCGCGGTTATGTTATCATAGCTTATCACTTATGTCAACCACTATTTGTGCAAAAAAGTCTAAAATGACGATAAGAAATACTTAAAATCCCATAAATTATGCATTTTAAATAAATCCTGCACAATTCCTTTAACAAAAAGCACCGCGCTGCGGTGCTTTTATATGTTTTTTAGCTTAGTACGGCTCGTACATACCAAAGAAGTTGTCAAGAATATCGATCTCATCCTGAGCGTTTTTCTCAGCCTCGAGAATTATGGCGGTGACGAGATGATAGATTTCGGTAATACCGGGAATATACATTGATGTTTCTCCTTTCTTTTAGTTATTAAATTCTTTTAATGACTATTTCCAATATGACAATATCATTAAAAAACAAAATTGTCAATGAAAATTAATAAAATAACTAAAAAAACAGCGGAATGTGTTCTTTTTAGACACATTCCGCCGCTGATGTACGATTACTGTCAGATGTTCCAGGTCTCGACGCCCTCCTCAAGGACTTCGCCGTTGTTATAAGCCTCTACGATCTTCTGTATCGCGTGGTCGGCAAAGACGGTGCTTATCTTATCCTCGGTGGCCTCGGGCCATTCCTCGTCGGTAAGCTCGGGTATCTGCTCGATGTTGCGCATCTGGTTTACGGCATTGCGCCAGCGGTTCTGGTTTTCCACTGTGTGACGCACGAGACGGTCGTCGGGTGCAAGCTCGGTCACGTCGAGCTTTCCGAGCGTACGGTCGATAACTATAGTGCCGTGGCCGTTTTCCTCCTTGCCATGGGGGAAGTACCAGTAGACGAGCTGCTGGTCGGATTCTTCTTTAAGCTTAAATGTTACCATATCTCATTCTCCGATTATAGTTATTGGATGCAGTTATTATAACACACAGTCCGCTAAATATCAATCAATATGGATGAGACCCTCCATAAGCTCGGCGGCGGAGACATTGGGGTTGTGGTAGTGCTCGCGCTTTACGCTCTTTTGCGTCAGCGTGATTGCCTCCTTCGGACAGTATTGCAGGCAGCTGAGGCACTGGATGCAGTCCGTGCCGAAGCTGGGCTTTCCGTTTACAAATCTGATGTTCCCCTTCGGGCAGAGCTTTTCGCACTGGCGGCAGCCTATGCATGCGTCGGTGACGGCGAATTTCTTCGCCTTACCGGCGGCGAGCTTAGGCCATACCCTGCTCTCAAGCGCGTTGAGTCCCATCTTCGGGGGAGCTTTTTTGCTCCTGTCGCCGCGCAGGATGGCCTTGACGAGCTTCTTTGCCATGCGCTCACTGCGCTTCTGCGCCATTGCGGGAGTTACGGGCGGCAGCATGAGCTGATGCGGGAACAGCCAGATGCACGAGCACTGATGAGAAAGACCCGCCCACAGGTCGAGCTCGAAGCGCTCGTTTATCTTGTGCAGGCCGCAGCCGAGGTAGCCGGCGTACTGGCCGACCGCGAAGGTGTACGCGCTCGGAGATATTTTGATGCTGTCAAGATAGCTCTCAACGTCGCCCGGCAGACCGCCGCCGTAGCAGGGAACGATGAAGCCGACGCGCTCGGCGTCTGTGACGTCGGTTTTTACCGGCGCCCTGCGCATCATGATAATGTCCGTGTCGCCCAGACCCTTTGCGATGTTCTTCGCAAGGTCAAGGCAGTTGCCCGTGCCGGAATAGCAGAATATAACGTTTTTGCTCATAATAATTACTCCTCAGTTAAATTATCTTCATGCCAGGATTGTAACACAAAAGAAAATATGATACAATAGTACCGCAACGAAGTAATACAAAGGAGCGAATAATGTATCACATCAAGCAGGATAAGCGCGCACAGACCTCGGTGGAGCTCATTTGCACGGGGTTAAAGCAGTGCTTAAGGGAAAAGAGCTTTGAAAATATAACGATATCGGATATACAGCGCATCTCGGGCGTGAGCCGCTCGACGTTTTACCGAAACTTTGACCGAATCGAGGATGTGCTCGCCCTCATGTGCGACAGGGTGTTCGAGGAGGCGTTCTCATCCGGCTATGCCAATATAAGCGAATCGGTGTTCAGAACATGGTTTCGCCACGCCGATATGATCGAGACCGTCGTAAGCATCGGCCGCGGTGATATGCTGTATGCAAGTCTGCGGCGCTGTTCGGATTATTTGCGGCCGGGCATACCCGGGCTCAGAGATGCTGCGCTGTTTGACTATCTGGTTTCCATCCTGTCCTCGTCGATGATGGGCATTATGATAACCTGGGTCGAGCGTGGCCGCCGCGAAAGCGAGGAGGAGCTCAAGGACATGATCCTGCAAAGCCTTAAGGCAATGAAATTCATAGGTCTGGCATGAAAAAAGCTCCCCGTGGGGGAGCTTTTACTGATATTGCAGGAAGTTCTGCCGCGGCTTTGGGCGGTATTTAACGCCGGAGACCAGTCCGACGGCCACGTACATCGCAACGATCGACGAGCCGCCGTAGCTGAAGAACGGAAGCGTTATGCCGACAACGGGCGTAATGCCGATGCACATGCCGATGTTGACGAAGGTCTGGAACGCGAGCGCCGCCGCGACGCCGAAGCAGATGAGCATGCCGAAGGGACTGCCCGAGCGCAGACCGATAACGCAGCAGCGTATGATGATTATGCTCAGAAGAACGATGATGGCGATGCAGGCGATCATGCCGAGCTCCTCGCCGATGGAGGCGAAGATGCAGTCGGTGTGGCGAGCGTTATAGCTGCTCTGCGCGAAGCTGCCCTCGCCGAAGCCCACGCCCGTCCAGCGGCCGGAGGCCAGCGCGTCCTTGCAGTGGTTTGTCTGCCAGGTTATGCCCTGACCGGTCGGGTCTACGACGTCGGGAATGTACGGCGCGAGGATTCGCTTTTTCTGATAATCCTTGAGCAGAAAGTTCCAGAACAGAGGAACCATCGCGGCAACTGCCGCGGCGGCTGCCGCCATCCAGTACCACGCGATACCGGCGCAGATGAGCATGATGACGAAAATCGCAAGGAATATGAGCGCACTGCCCAGGTCGTTGGGAATAACGGCTATAAGGGCGAAATACAAAAGCCAGTGCAGGCCGAGCTTGATAATCGACGGGAATTTGTTGAGCGTGCGCTGCTCTTTGTAATTTGAGACCTGCTTTGCCAGCAGAACTATGAATATGACCTTTACGATCTCCGACGGCTGAACGCCGATGCCCGCAAAGCGGTACCACGCACGCGAGCCGACCTCGTCACCCTTGCCGAAAAAAATAAGCCCGACGATGAACAGAACGTTGAATATCGTAAGATACACCCACTTGTCCGCAATAAGGTCGGGGTCAATGACCGTGAACACAACGAACGCAGCGATGCCCAACAGCATCGCAAAGCCCTGAACGACGACGTATCGCGTCCAGCCGTAGGATTTTGTCATGCTGTAGATCATGACTATGCCGAAGATGGTGCATATAGTGCAAACGGCGAGAAGTAAGATATCCGCCCGTTTGAAATAGTCCTTGATTTTCCGGGAATCGATTTTTATTGTCGCCGCCGCCCTTCAAAAATGCTCGATTTCACAAATTATCGCAATCGGACACGCTACATTTTAGCATATTATTGCCCTTTACGCAATGAGGTATCTTGTGGTATAATTCAAATTCAGAAAAAGTTTAAAAATGAGGTGAGACCGGTGCAGACATATATAAGCCGCAGCGAGGCGGAGACCGAGCGCATAGGCGAGCAGTTTGCAAAGGATCTCCCCGACGGCAGTGTCGTTGCCATGTACGGCGGCCTCGGCGCGGGCAAGACCGCTTTCGTGCGCGGAATGGCAAAGGGCATGGGGCTTTCCTGCCGCGTATCCAGCCCGACGTTTACCATTGTCAACGAGTATATCGGTGAGCGCGAGCTCATCCATTTTGATATGTACCGGCTTGACAGCGCCGACGAGCTGTTCGACATCGGCTGGGAGGATTATCTCCGCCGCGGAGCGGTGTGCGCCGTCGAATGGAGCGAAAAGGTCGAGGACGCGTTCTTCGGCGACGAGATCGTTCTTCGCATTGAAAAGCTCGGCGACAGCGTAAGAAAAATCACCATTGAGGAGGGAAATGCAAAATGCTGATACTTGCACTTGAATCCTCCGCAAAGGCAGCGTCTGTTGCGCTTATGGAGGATGAAAAGCTCATCGCGCAGTACAGTCAGTGCAGCGGACTTACTCACAGCCGCACGCTTCTGCCGATGGTGGACGATATGCTTAAAAATACTGAAAATACGATTGCCGGCGTTGATCTTATCGCCGTCGCTCACGGACCGGGTTCCTTTACGGGGATCAGGATCGGTGTTTCCACCGTCAAGGGCCTTGCGTGGGCAGCCGATAAGATGTGCGTCGGCGTTTCCACGCTTGAGGCCATGGCGTGGCACGGCGTGTCCGCAGGCGGGCTCATATGCCCGGTGATGGATGCCCGCCGCAGCCAGGTGTATAACGCGCTGTTTGAGATAACAGAAGGCAGACCGCAGCGCCTGTGCGAGGATCGGGCGATAGCCCTCTCCGAGCTTGCAGGAGAAATACGCGGCAAAAACGTATTTCTGGTCGGCGACGGAGCGGAGCTTACATATGAATACATGAAAAACGCCGGCATCGACTGCCGCATGGCTCCGTCAAATCTCATATATCAAAGCGCCTGGGGCGTCGGCATGGCGGCAAAGGACAAAACACCCGGCACGGCCGACGATCTTCTGCCGGTTTATCTTCGGCTGAGCCAGGCCGAGCGCGAGCGTCAGGAGCGCATGAATAAATAAAGTATAGAAACCGGGTAGTCGAAAGGTTACCGGCGTATATAAATAGGCTCCTTTCGGGAGCGGACTAAACAAAGGAGAATTATAATGAGCAAGGTATGCGTATTTGACCACCCCCTCATCCAGCACAAGCTGTCAATCCTCAGAGACAAGGGAACCTCCGTCAAGGAGTTCAGAGAACTCATCTCCGAGATAGCGATGCTCATGTGCTATGAAGCAACGAGAGATCTGCCCCTTGAGGATGTTGAGATCGAAACCCCCGTGGCCAAGGCAACCGTAAAGCGTATCGCCGGCAAAAAGCTTGCGATAGTGCCCATTCTGCGCGCCGGCCTCGGCATGGTCGACGGTATGGTCAGCATGATGCCCAACGTCAAGGTCGGTCATATAGGCCTGTTCCGTGATCCTGAGACTCTTGAGCCTGTGAAATACTACTTCAAGATGCCGCCTGACATCGATGAAAGAGATGTCATCGTTGTTGACCCCATGCTCGCTACCGGCGGCTCGGCCTCAGCTGCTATACAGTTTCTGAAGAACGACGGCGTGAAGCATATCAAGCTCATGTGTATCATCGGCGCTCCAGAGGGGGTTGAGCGCATGCAGAAGGATCATCCCGATGTGGATATCTATGTCGCCGCTCTCGACGATCACCTCAACGACCACGGTTACATCGTCCCCGGCCTCGGCGATGCCGGCGACCGTATCTTCGGCACGAAGTAGATAATAAAAGACAAAGCCCGTCAGAGGAAAACTCCGACGGGCTTTTGCATATTATATTTCCTGTTTGTTTCTGTTTGCGATCGAAATCGCCGCGAACGATATGCCCAGCAGAATGAAGTAGGCAAACAGGTCTCGCGGGTAAAACCAGATATATTCGACGATGCATGAAAAGGCTATGCCGATAAACGAGGCCGCGCACGCGATAAGCACTGCCTTGGTAAGTCCGCTTGCGCACCTTCTGGTGATGACGCAGTTTTTTATGCTGCGCAGGGCGAGCCACATGAACGATACAAAGCCGAGTATGCCGGTTTCGAGTATGAGCTCAAAATAGAGCGACTGAGTATGCGACGCTCCGTCTACCTGAGCGTACAGGGGGTAGAGAGAGGCAAACGAGGACGGGCCGAGGCCAATGCCGACGACACCGTAGTCGCGGATCATATACTCAACGCTCTGCCACAGCCGAAGCCTGTGCTGGGCCGAGGAGTCGATGTATCCGCTGCTGCCGAAAATGCCCGTAACGATGCTCGTGAGCCTTGTCGTTATGGTCGAGGGCAGAAAGGGGAACGCCAGGACAGCCAGCGCAATAAACAGCGGGATAAGCTTCTTGTTGCGCAGCCAAAGGTAAACAAAGGCCGCAAGCATGAGAGATATCCAGCCTGAGCGTGAATAGGTCATTATCAGTGCAAGGGCGGGGAGCGCAAGGCCTATGAGCAGCACAGCGCAGCTTGTCTGCTTCTTGCGCGTTCCGGCAAACGCCGCGCACAGTGGCATGAACAGAACAAGAAATTCCGAGAAATTGTTCGGGTTATCCAGCGTCGAGGTGATTCGGCCGGGTATGCCTGTGTTCAGCTTCAGATCCGTAAACGACGCGTTTACGTAAACAAGATTGAATTTGCGCTGGATAACAGCGTAAACAGATGTCAGTATAACCGCTGCATAGATAAACGCAAGGAGCTTCACAAGGCGCTTTTCGTCGGTGATATCCGCCGCGATAACATAGGTGAAGATAAATGCCGCTATGAAAAACAGAAGTATCCTTATGCTGTCGGAGAGGTCATGAGTAAACAGCAGGCTGACTATAAGCGCTATGGCAAACAGCGCAAGCGGGAGCCCCAGCCTGTCCGGGTACATAAGCTCGCGCTTTCCGCTGCCGGCAAGGATGAGATACAGAGCCAGAAAGCCCAGGGCGGCGATGACCGCGTAGGCATTGTTCCAGCTCTCGTGGGGCGTGATGAACATAACGCAGATGAAACCGCCGAGCAGGAATTCGAAGTTCAGTATAAACGAGCCGCGGCAGAGCCTGACTATAAGGCTGCTCTCCCACGCCGGGGCTATAAAGCCCGCGATTGCGGCGATCAGCTTATAAATAAGATCGAGGATAAAGCGGATGATGCGGGAAAACAGCGAGCCTTCGTAGACAGCCTGAACACGGTCGTATCCGCGCAGAAATCTTACTGCGGCAAGATTATCATACGCACGCTTTAAGGGACTCCATATCCTTTCGAGTATCGAAAAGAAGGCGCTGTTTATCCATGTATTATATATTGAGTTCAGGATAACGCCGTACTGCAAGCACACCGACCTCCTTTCGTGCTGATATCATGGCTCATCGCTCAACAGAGGAAACGCCGGATACGGAGGCGTAGACGGTGGACTTGCCGAAGTGCATCGTGAAGTTTGCGCCGACACCGTAGAGCCTGCCGCCGACGTACAGCCCCTTTTCGGTGAGATTGCCCTCAAGCTCGACCGTGACGCTGACGGCATAGTTATACGGGACCTCTGTCTTGACGGGATTGCCGTCATCGTCAACGAGATAGGTGTACGCAGGCTCGCTTTCAACGGCTATGACCTTGCCGAACTGAACGTTTGTCGTGTCCTCAAATGCGGGAGCGCCGAGCTCTATCGCCTCAGCGGTGCCGACGGGCGCCTTGCTACTGAAAAACTGCACCTGCACGGTGCCGGTCTCGGTGCCGGCCGCCTCCTGCGCGGGTGTGAAGGCCTTTGTCGCAAAAAACACGACGGCTGCGATAATAACGAGGATTATCAGCAGGTCAATGAGGTTTATTTTACCGAAAAGCTTTCCGTTTTTGTCAATCATGATTTTTGGTACCTTTCAAAATTACTTGTAGTTTTCAAAAACATCTATGGCCAGCTTGCGAAGATCAAATTCCTCGCCGACCTTTTTCAGCGCATTGTCGGAGTATTCCGTGCGCAGTTCGTCATTTTCCATAAGCTCAAGCATCGCGTCGGAAAAACCGTCGCTGTCGCCGAAGCGGAGCACCTTACCGCAGACAGTGTGCGTCTCGGCAAGATCACGGTTTCCGCCGACGTCGGTTACGACGAGCGGAACGCCTGCGTTCATTGCCTCGAGTATCGCAAAGCTCATCGCCTCGTTTTTGGAGCTTGAGTTCAGATACAGGTCGGACGACTTGAGCATCCTGTCGGAATCCCGACGGAAGCCGAGCTGGATAACGCAGTCGCTCATGCCGGAATTCGTGCTCATGACCGCGAAATCGTCAAACTCCTCGCCGTCGCCGGCAATGAAGCAGACAAAGGGCTTTTGCGTTTTTCGCCGGAGCTTTGCAAGTGAGGCCAGAAGGAAGGGCAGCCCCTTTTCCGGAGCGTAGCGCGCCATTATGGACATGACGAACGTATCATCCGGGACTCCGAGCTCCCGCGCAAAGCTGCGATCATACACGCGCTGCCTGTTCGGCTCAACGCCGTTATATACGACGCGGATGCGGTCCTTTTTTACGCCGTTTGCCGCCATTATGTCCGCACCCTGACGGCACACGGCGATTATCCTGTGGTCAAAGGGCGTAAAAATGCGGTTGAGTATCTTCCACTTTGCATTTTGATATATGGTAAGATGACTCGTATACACAACCTTGACCTTGCGGTAGAAGAGCTTTGAAAGTATCGCTATGACGTTTTCCATCGGATACTGGGCGTGGATAACATCAATACTGTTTTCACGGCAGTAGCCGGCAAGCCTTTTAGCGGCCGACAGCGCTTTTTTTGTGCTCATCTCGAAGCGGAAGCAGGGGAAGCCCTCCGCGCTCACCGTTTCGGAAAGCTGCCCCGGAACGTTGTATGCAAGGTGGCAGGTCTCGCCCTGCCCGGACAAAATGTGCATAAGATTGAGAACGTATTTTTCAGTTCCTGCTTTTCCTGCGTAATTTATCAGGTACAGGATATTCATATAAACACCTCGCTTGCTTGAAATCGTATCCTATATAATATACAATGGAACAGAGCTCATTTCAAGAACAAATGGTAAAACTCTGTACATTCAAAAACTGATGTATATTGACTTGCTTGCTTTTTGCTGTATAATGTCTATAAACTATACAACGTGTATATGAAGGTGCTCGAATGAATATTAACAGCATAAACAGGAAACTCAACAAAAAATTCGGAGATGCCGTTACGGCGGAGCTTACAGATAACTGCATCGTGCTCAAGGGCGAGCTGAATGACTGGAACGATGTTGTTGATGCCGGCCTGACGGCTGCAACACCGAACTCGGATATACATGTTGTCAATGATATCGTGTACACCGGCGCACAGCCCGAGAAAATGCACATGCCGGGCATAAACGACAAGGCGCTTGACGGCAATAAGCCCGACGTGCTCGTCATCGGCGGCGGAATATCAGGCTGCTCGATCGCACGTGAGCTGTCACGCTATAAGCTCAATGTTCTGCTTATCGAGAAGGAGGCCGACCTTGCCCTCGGTGCCTCCGGCCGTAATGACGGCGAGGTGCACCCCGGCGTCGACCTTTCCAAGGGTTCTCTAAAGCATAAGTACATACGCCGTGCAAACCACATGTACGAGGACCTCTGCCGCGAGCTGGACGTTCCGTTCAAGCGTATCGGGCAGTACGCCTGCTTTACGCACAAAAGCTGGCTGCCGTTTGTGAGCATCTACGCAAAATGGCGCAGATACCACGACGGCATTGAGGATACGCGCATAGTCATGGGCGATGAGATACGTAAGCACGAGCCGCGCATATCGCCCGAGGTGGCCTTTGCGCTCTCAAACCCCTCGTCCGGCAGTGTGAGCCCGTATAATCTCGTCATCGCATACGCCGAGAACGCCGTAAGTAACGGCGCACGCGTTTCGCTCAACACCGCCGTCACCGGTATGGATGTAAAAGACGGCGAGATAAAAGCGGTATACACCAACCGCGGAACGATATATCCGTGCGAGGTAATAAACTGCGCCGGAGTTTATTCCGATGTTGTCGCACAGATGGCGCAGGACAGGTTCTTCAGCATACATCCCCGCCGCGGCACAAACTCTATTCTTGACAAGAAAACAGGCGCGGCATTCAAAACCATCGCCTCAGTCGTCGGGCCGGAAACTCCCGGACATGCGCACACAAAGGGCGGCGGCATACTGCACACGCCGCACGATAACCTTCTCGTAGGCCCCGATGCCGTAGAAACGCCCGAGCGCGAGAATACCGCCACGAATGCTGACAGCATCGCACGCGTTTTTGCAAAGCAGAAGATAGCCATGCCATCTCTTACGGAGCGCGACATCATAACATATTTCACCGGCGTTCGAGCGCCTACATATGAAGAGGACTTCATAATCGAGCCCGGCAGAAAAACAAAGAATATCTACCACGTTGCCGGCATACAATCTCCCGGACTTACGACCGCGCCCGCCGTCGCGCAGGATGTCGCGGCCTATGTCGCGGAGATATTCGGTGCGGAGAAAAACGAGAGCTTCGACCCCGTGCGCAAGGCACCCCCGCACCTCGCGGAGATGAGCGATGCCGAGCGCGCAGAGCTTATAAAGAAAAATCCCGATTACGGCCTTATCGTGTGCCGCTGCGAGGAGGTAAGCCGCGGCGAAATAATCGATGCGCTCCGTAGCCCCATTTGCGTGCCAACGCTCGACGGCGTGAAAAAGCGCGTAAGACCGGGCATGGGCAGATGCCAGGGCGGCTTCTGCTCGCCTATAGTCACAAAGATCATAGCCGAGTACCTGGGCGTTCCGATCACGGAGGTCAAAAAGAGCTCCGCGCAGTCACCCATTGTGTTCGAGAGCAAAAAGGGGGGCGGAGACAATGCATAATTACGATGTTATCGTGATAGGCGGCGGCCCTGCCGGCCTTGCGGCTGCGGCCGCGGCGAGCGAAAGCGGAGCCAAGGTGCTCATCGTCGAGCGCGAGGAGCGCCTCGGCGGTATGCTCAAGCAGTGCATACACGACGGCTTCGGCCTTCGCACCTTCGGCGAGCGCCTTGCGGGTCCGGAGTATGTCGAGCGCTATATGGATAAGGTCGCGCAGTCGGATATAGATGTTGCGTGCAGCACATTTGTTACGCGTGCGGAAAAAACAGACGTCGGCTTTGCGGTCACGCTCGTTTCCCGTGAAGGTCTGCGCACCGTTACGGGAAAGAGCCTCATCCTTGCCACCGGCTGCCGCGAGAGAAGCGCAAAGCAGGTGTTTATCCACGGAACGCGCCCGGCAGGCGTGTTCACGGCAGGTACAGCGCAGCACTTTACAAACCGGCTCGGCGTTATGCCGACGAAGAAATGCGTCATCCTCGGCTCGGGCGATATCGGCCTCATCATGGCGCGCCGACTGACGCTTGAGGGAGCCGAGGTTCTCGGCGTTTATGAAATTAACCCCACGCCCTCGGGACTTACGAGAAATATCTATCAGTGCCTTACCGATTATGATATCCCCCTGCATTTGAGCCACACCGTCACGCGTGTATTCGGAAAGGATCGCCTCGAGGCGGTCGAGGTCTGCAAGGTGGACGATAATTATAGGCCGATTCCCGAAACGGCGGAAAAAATTGAATGCGACGCGCTTATCGTATCTGTCGGACTTATCCCGGAAAACGAGCTTGCCCAGTCGCTGGGCGTCGAGCTCGATCGTCATACGGGCGGCCCCGTATGCGACGCGCAGCTAATGACGAAGGTTCCGGGCATCTTCTCCTGCGGAAACGCTCTGCATGTAAACGACCTGGTTGATTTTGTTTCCGAGTCCGGCGAGGAGGCCGGCCGGAATGCGGCAGCCTTCAGCGGCGCAGAGCAGAGAAGGGTCGATATAAGCATCGGCGACGAGTTTCTGTATCTCGTTCCGCAGCAGCTCGATCTGGACAGCGACAATTCAAAAACGGTATTCTACTTCCGCTCGAAAAAGGTCGTTGACAAGAGCGTGCTGCGCCTTAGAATAAACGGCCGGGAGGTCTGGAAAAAGACCTATCCCTTCCTGCGGCCGCCCGAGATGCAGCAGCTTACGCTCGACATGACCAAATTCGGCATAGATGAAAACAGCGATGTGCGCTTTGAGATCGAGGTGGTAAAATGAAACAGCTCGTATGTATAGGCTGTCCACGCGGCTGCCGACTGATCATCGAGGAAAAGGAAGGCGAGCTCATCATCACGGGCAACACCTGCCCGAGAGGAAAGGCCTTTGCCGTAAGCGAGATGACAGAGCCCAGGCGCACCATATGCTCAACGGTCAGGACTTCATTTCCCGACGCTCCGGTTCTGCCGGTCAGAGTGTCGGATGATATCCCCAAGGATAAAATATTTGACGTCATGCGCGAAATTAACGCCGTGACGCTGACAGAGCGCATCGGCAGGGGAGATGCCGTTATAAAAAACGTGCTCGGGCTCGGCGTTGACGTCATTGCAACAAGTGATCTTTTAAAACAGAGATAAAGATATAATGCAAAGACGGAGGGAGAAAAAATGAACAGACCGCTGATCCTGACTTATGACGTCGGCACTCAGAGCACGAGAGCCATTCTGGTCGATAAGCAGGGCAATATCGTGGACAAGGAGCAGGTCAAGTATGACGAGCCCTATTTCCGGCAGCGTCCGGGCTGGGCGGAGCAGAAAACGGATTTTTACTTCGACAACATGTGCAGAGCCTCAACGGCGCTCATGGCGCGCAATGCCGACAAGGTGCCCGACATAATCGCCTGCGCAGTCACCGTTATACGCGACACGCTCGTGTTCCTCGACGAAAACTACAAGCCCACGCGTGACATCATCCACTGGCTCGATGCACGCAAATGCGTTTTTGACGATCCCTTCCCGCTGTGGAAGGAGGCAGTGTTCGAGCTCATCGGCATGGGCAAGGGCACAAAGATCGTCTACCGCACCTCAAAGGTCAACTGGGTGCGCCAGAAGCAGCCCAAGGTCTGGGCGCGCACGAAGAAGATCGTCTGCCTGCCTGCGTATCTCAACTACCGCATGACAGGCCGCCTTGCCGATACCCCGGCAAACACCATTGCGCACATACCCATGGACTATAAGAAAAAGCGCTGGATGAAGGAAAACGACCTCACCCGCTGCTTCTACGACGTCCCGCAGGACAGACTATATGAGCTCATCCCCTCCGGCGAGGTGCTCGGCTATATCACGAAGGAAGCCGCCGCGCTCACCGGCGCGCCCGAGGGCCTGCCCCTTATAGCGACGGGCGCGGATAAGGCCTGCGAAACGCTCGGCCTTTCGGTCGCAAGCCCCGACAAGGCGTCCATTTCCTTCGGAACGAGCTCGACAATCGAGATGTACTCCGAGCAGTATTTTGAGCCGCAGGCCTTCCTGCCCTCGTATCCGTCGGTCATCAACAAGGCGTGGAACCCGGAGATACAGGTGTTCCGCGGCTTCTGGATGCTCAGCTGGTTCATAAAGGAGTTCGGTGACAAGGATAAGGCCGAGGCCGAAAGACTCGGCGTATCGCCCGAGGAGATCCTCAACAAAAAGGCCGCCGAGATCCCGGCCGGCTGTCAGGGACTCATGCTCCAGCCGTACTGGACGCCGGACGTACTCAAGCCCGACTCCTACGGCGCGATAATAGGCTTTTCCGACTACCACACTAAATATCACATCTACCGCGCCATCATAGAGGGCATCTGCCTTGAGCTGTACATGTCCATGAAGAGCATGGAAAGACGCGGCAAAAAGCACATAAAGGAGCTCTATGTCGGCGGCGGCGGATCAAGGAGCGATCTGGCATGTCAGATCCTTGCCGACACCTTCGGCCTGCCCGTCAAGCGTATACACACTCACGAGGCCTGTTCACTGGGCGCGGCGATGGTCGCGTTCGTCGCAAAGGGTGAGTTTGAAAGCTTCGACGAAGCGATAAAGAGCATGGTTCACGAAAAGGACGTATTCACGCCCGATCCAAAGAACCATGAGACTTATATGAATATGTACAACAAGGTCTACCGCAAGATCTACAAGAACGTAAGACCGTTGTACGCAACGATGAACAACCTCAAAGAAAGGAACATGATCTGATGAGTCATAAGCAGTACGAGGGCTTCGAGCCCAAATGGGTTAACACCCCCGCGCCGTCGAACAGCTATCGCTCTATATTCCGCTGGGGCGATCCGGAGTTCTTTAAATTTCCGAAGGAATCTCTTTACAAGATGATGAAGGAGGTATTCAAGCTCACCGACGATGACTTCAGGGAGTACTCCGACGATATAGGCTTTGATCCCGTCGATCTTTCCGACCATCCCGTGAAGCTTGCGCAGGAGCACCTTGACGCGCTCAAGCAGATAGTCGGCGAGGAGGGCTTCTCCGTTTCCGACTATGACCGTCTTGCTGTTGCATACGGTTTTACCGCATATGATATCCTCCGCCTGCGCCACAAGATCATCGACTCGGTACCCGACGTTGTACTGTACCCTGACACGACCGAGCAGGTCGAGAAAATTGTTGCGTACTCGACCGAGCACGATATACCCCTGTACGTCTACGGCGGCGGAAGCTCCGTAACACGCGGCGTTGAGCCCGTAAAGGGCGGTATCTCGCTTGATATGAGACGGCGCTTTAACAAGGTGCTTTCCTTCAACGAGATCGACCAGACCATCACAGTTCAGGCCGGTATGTCCGGTCCCGACCTCGAAAAGACGCTTCAGGCGGCCCCGGAGCTGTTCGACGCAAAGCGCCAGTACACCTGCGGGCATTTTCCGCAGAGCTTCGAGTACTCCTCCGTCGGCGGCTGGGTCGTGACCCGCGGCGCCGGTCAGAACAGCACCTACTACGGCTGCATCGCGGACATCGTCCTGAGCCAGAAGTACGCGACTCCCATCGGCACCATCACCACCAGCCACTATCCGCGCGAGGCCTGCGGCCCGGATCTTAACCAGATCATGATGGGCTCGGAGGGCACCTTCGGCGTTCTGACAGAGGTCACGCTGAAGATATTCCGCTGGATGCCGGAGAACCGCAAGAGATTCTCCTATATCTTCAAGACCTGGGACGAGGCAATGAAGGCAGCGCGAGAGATGATGCAGCACGAGTGCGGCTACTCCTCCGTGTTCCGCCTGTCCGACCAGGAGGAGACGAGCATGATGCTCAGACTGTATAACGTTGACGACACGCCGCTGTACCCGCTGCTCGATAAGCTCGGCTATAAGGACATGGAGCGCTGCCTCTTCCTCGGCTTTACCGACGGCGAGAAGGGCTATTCCAAAAACGTTGCGAAGAACATCGCCAAGATCGCGCGCCGGCACGGTGGTCTGCCACTGACCGGCTATGTCACAAAGAGCTGGGAGAAGGGCCGCTTCAACGATCCGTATCTGCGCGATACGCTCATGGACTTCGGCATCACAACCGACACCCTCGAGTGTACCGTCAACTGGTCGAACATGGAGCAGGTACACCTCGATGTCCGTAAGGTCTGCCATGCACTGCCCAACACGGTCGTCACGACCCATATGTCGCACTGCTATCCGCAGGGCGCGAATCTGTACTTCATTTTCCTGACGAAAATGCAGGATGAGAAGGCGTTTAAGGCATACCACACTACCATTCTCGACGCTATCCAGCGCTCCGGCGCGTCGATAAGCCACCACCACGGCATAGGCAAGATGTTCGCACCCTGGCTCGAGGGCTACGTCGGCGAGAAGGAGTACGGCGTGTTCAAGGTGCTCAAAAACTACTTTGACCCGAAGTACAATATGAATCCCGGCGGTACCATAGGCCTCGATCTCCTGCCGGAGGAGAAGAAGTTCGACCGCCAGTACACCGATTACGAAGCTCAGCCGAAATTCGACTGATAATACCATCGCCGCACTGCCATTTTGCAGTGCGGCGTAATTTTTCCTTGAATTATTCGGTGTACCATGCTATAATACAAAAGCTCCGGAGAATTAGCTCAGCCGGTTAGAGCGCTCGCCTCACACGCGAGAGGTCAGCAGTTCGAGTCTGCTATTCTCCACCAACTTTGAAGACCTGAAAGCTAAGGCTTTCGGGTCTTTTTCTTGCTTTTTGTGAGCTTTGCGTCCGTGTTAATAATGTTTGACAGTGCGGCGTGTACGGTGTATATTAAAAAACAGATTATTTGCCAGCCGCTGGCGATGAAGTACAATAATACGTTGTACTACTACGTCCTCAATGCGCAGGGCGACGTTGTCCGTATAGTCAACAGCAGCAGAAGTGTTGTCGCAAGTTATACCTACGACCCCTGGGGCAAGATAATAAGCAGCAGCGGAACGCTGGCGGATATAAACCCGCTCCGCTATCGCGGCTATTATTACGACTCTGAAACCGGATTCTACTATCTCCAGTCGCGTTACTACGACCCCGAGATCGGCCGCTTCATAAACGCCGACAGCTACGCCTCGACCGATGCAACCGGCCTCCTGAGCACCAACATGTTCGCATACTGCGAAAACAATCCCGTTATGCGCGTTGACCCGACGGGCGAGCTGTTTTGGGATATACTTGACGTGTTCATGGCAGCCTTGAGTTGGGATGATTTTCTCGAGTCACCTTCTTTGATGAACCTCGGCTGGGCTGCACTTGATACGCTTGCGTTGCTGCCCGGTGTTCCTTCTTCGGGATATGCCCGACGTGGGATCGAACTGGCATCAAGTGCATATAGTGGTGCAAATAAACTTAGCGATTTTGCGTATGCCGCAAAATATGGGGTCGGCACGTATAGGGATTTGCGAAAGCTTACAAATGGAACTGGGCTTGAAGTACATCATGTAATTGAAAAGCGCTTCTCTCAGGTCGTTGGTATGAATAAGAATGATATGCTTAGTGTAGTGTTGACAAAGGAAGAACACGGAGTGTTCACTCGAAGATGGAGAAATGCAATTCCTTATGGAACAATTTACAGTGAGGTCACACGAAGTCAACTGTGGAACGCAGCAAAAAATGTGTATATTGATCACCCGGAGCTATTGGACATTGCTAAGCGTACGATTTATCCGAAAGGAGTGAGGTAGTGGATTATAAGCGCAGATTTACATTTAACATTCATGATGGTGTCACGGCTAATGCACTTGAGCGTATGGGTATAAAATACAAACAGGCAAAAAACTGCGCCATATGTGTTGTCGAAATCATGGAAAGTGATGAAAAGTGGCCATTATTTAAGAAATTTTTGGATTGTATAGGTGAAACGGCTCAGACTACAGTTGTGTACACAAAGAGCGAAATTGAACACGCTGAATGGTTTGCAATAAGAACTGCGTGGCGCTGGGAGTACCCTCAGCCTGACTCCGATAATTTTGGCTATAAGAAGGGCATAACCTATGCAGGAGAGTGTCCGGAATGTGCTGCGAATGCTGTTCAGGTAGGGAAGTTCAGAGTTCGTAGATCACCTAAGTGGAACGCGAAAGCTTTCTTGATGATAAATTGGGTGGATGATGTTCTGTTTACAAGTGAAACGGCAAGGAACATGTTGGAAAGCTCGAAGCTTAAAGGATTCCATTTCCAAAATGTCTTAAACACAAAGGGAACGTCGGCGATCGATGATATTTACCAGCTTTGTGTAGAAACTATGTTGCCTCCCGGCCTTATGATAACCAATGACACAATACGAGAAGTTAATACATGCCCAAAGTGCGGCAGCACAAAATATTTGGCATCTGGCCGAGGCATTATATATAAAAAAGATGCCTTTGCAAACGTTGAGGACGACATTGTGATGAGTGATGAGCTTTTCGGCGCAGGAGATTTACATATAGCAGTAAGGCATATTATTATAAGTCGCCAGTTTTATGAAGTAATAGTAGCTAATAAATTAGACAAGCAATTAATACTGGAGCCAGTTATGCTTGTTTAATTAAAGAGCAACGTAGTGTTTTTTAGAGACTTGTCTACCGCAAAATCAAATTCGCAGGAGCATATCGCATGATATGCTCCTGCGTTCCTTTTCGGCAGGCCTGCTTATTTACACTATTTTATTTGCGAAAAAATATATTGTCAATGCCCTCTGATTAATTTATAATAAAAATGATGTAATGTAACTATGGGGCATTATGCGGCTTGGCGGCTTGTGCCCGCTTATGAATTTTCAGATATCCTCAAGGAGGACAAAAGCATGAAAAACAGCGTTAAAAGAGTGCTGAGCATGTTCCTGTGCCTGACAATGGCGCTGGGACTGTTTTGCTTCGCTCCGGAAGCCGCGGCACTTGACAGCAGCGGCTATGAATGCACGGGCTCGGTCGAGCAGCTTCTCAGGGGAAGCGCCGACGCCGTGGCCGGGCAGAACTACCGTATCGTCAATAACGACGATATCATAGCGCTTGCCGACTATGTTGCGGCCGGCAGAAACACAAAGGGCGTCACCTTCTATCTGAAGGGGGACGTCAACATGCGCCGCAACACCTGGAACGGCATCGGCACATCGCAGTACGCGTTTGAAGGAACACTCGACGGCTGCGGCTATGCTGTCCTCGGATTGATAACATATCTGTTCAAAAACGCGGGCTCGAACGCGGTCATTATGAACCTCGGCGTAAACGGCGTATCCAACGGCGCTGACGCCGCAGGCATAGCCTCTGTCCTCTCCGGCAAGATAGTGAACTGCTGGAGCGCGGTTCGCGTAAACGGCACGGGCAATAACGGCGGCCTTGCCGCTATCGTCAACGGCGGCAGGATCATAAACAGCGCAAACTACGGCAAGGTAAGCGGCACGGGAAACATCGGCGCCGTTGCCGGCAAGGTGACGAATGCGGAGATAAGCTGTGTCTACCATACCTATTACAGCGCCGATAACGATATCGGCAGCAAGGATTCGGCCAGCCGCATAGACACCATGCGCTTTGCATCCAGCCCCACGATGTGTCCGACCGAAACGGAGAAGACCGTCGGCGGCGTGACCAGCGACGATCTTCTGGCTTTGCTCAATGCATGGGTCTCGGCAGACAGCGGCACGAGATGGCGCAAATGGACATTTAACACCGATGCCGACAGCATTGACCGCGTCGGCGGCCGGTATCCCATGCTGGCATACCCCGGCTACGCCTCCGAAACACCCGTTTATACAAACAGTGTGCCTATGGAAACGCTTTATGAGTCGAAAACCGACGCTCAGCCCGGCATATGCTACAGCATAGGCGATGTTAAAGAGCTCGAAATGCTCGCAAAGTTCGTAAACGAGGGCTACAATACATCGGGTGCTACCTTCTTCCTCACGGCAGACCTGAGCATCGTCGTAAACGGCTCGTTCTACAAGGGCGAGAGCTGGGTGCCCATAGGCAGCAGCGAGACCAACAGCTTCAAGGGCGTCTTTGACGGCCAGGGCTATGTTATAAACGAGCTGATAATCAATAAGACTAACGATCCCGGAGGACTGTTCGGCTATGTCAACAGCGAACAGGCGGTCATCAAAAACGTCGGCGTCGGCGGCGGCATAACCGCAAACGACTATGCCGGCGGCATAGTCGGCTTTCTCAGAGCAGGTACGGTCGAAAACTGCTGGGTGAGCATGAACGTAAACGGCGATAAGGCAACCGGCGGTATAGCCGGCTACATGGATAACGCAAAGATCTATAACTGCACCATGTACGGCACGGCGACCGATAATCACAAATACGGCGGCATCGTCGGCGAGTCGACCGTAAACAGCACCGTGCAGTACTGCTACTACAGCAACGACAACTCCGATGTTTCGGGAACGCCCAATGCCGGAACATACAGTCTCACCCTGGCCTTCAAGGTCGAAAGCGGCGAATATAACCTGACGAGAAGCGTCAATATAAACGGTCAGAAGACAGTCAAGGTGCTCAATGCCCTCAACTATTGGGTCGATACCCTCGGCAAGGGGCAGAACATGCGCCACTGGAAGCAGGATAAATCGGCTGCGAGCATTGCACGTCTGCGCGGCAGCTTCCCGGCACATATTTATTTTAACGATCCCTCCCCGCTTGAATACATAAGCGAGCAGCCCGGTGAGACCGACCGCAGCGATAACCCGTACAATGTCACTTACAAGTGCACGGCCACGATGACCGAGCTTTACGAGAGCAAGGCCGACGCTCTGCCCGGCGGAAACTACAGCATATCCACCGGCGACGAGCTTGGACTTCTGTCAAAGTATGTCCAGGAAGGCTATTCGACCAAAAAGGCAAACTTCTATCTTACGGACAACGTAAACATAACAACTCAGGGACTTGACACGGAGGGCGCGGGCTGGGTTCCCATCGGAACAACGCTCAATAACCACCAGGGCATATCCACGATCACCTATTTCCGCGGAAACTTTGACGGCTGCGGCTACACGGTCACAGGTCTGTATTTTGTCTCCGACTTTATTGACATGGCGGGTCTCTTCGGTCAGTGCTGGGGCAGCACAATAAGAAACCTCGGCGTTGCCGGCGAGGTGCTCGGAGACGATGAGGTCGGCGGCATCGTCGGCAGAGCAAATGACTGTATCATCGAAAACTGCTGGTCGTCTGTAATAATCCAGGCCTCGACCGAGGTCGGCGGTATTGTCGGCTATGCGCACAATTCAACGATTTCAAACTGCGCGGCCTACGGACCGCTGTACACCACCAGCGACGAGGGCGAGAAGTCCGGCTTTGTCGGAAGATCCAACGGCTCGACCTTCAATAACTGCTACTATCTCTACGGCCTTATTGACGATTTCTACAACAAAACCGATAAGGACAGTGTGTTTAATAACTGCATGTACTTCAAGTACGACGTAGATGGTACCCAGAAGTGCACCCTCAAAACCGCCATCACCGTTGACAGCTACACCGGCGACGATATGCTCGAGGCTCTCAATGCGTGGGTATATATGCAGAATAACGAGCTTTACTGCTCGTGGCACACCGCCTCATCCATAACGGAGATCCCCGGCGCGAACGGCTACTTCCCGGTGCTGGTCAATCCCAAAATGAGCGGCACGGGCGGCGACGACGGCTACTGCGGAGATTATGAGGCGACAAACACCATGCGCGCACTGTACAGCACACGCTCCGACGGCGTTGAGGGCGGCTGCTACAGCATAAGCAATATGGATGATCTCGTCGCGTTCAGAAAGTACGTAAACGAGGGCTATAAGACAAGCAAGATCATATTCTTCATGACCCATGATATCGATATGTCCGTCCAGTATTCGGCTGCGAGCGGAACCTCATGGACGCCTGTCGGCACGGCAAAGGAGCCGTTCAAGGGCATATTCGACGGTCAGGGCTACACGCTCAAATACCTGTATATAAACAGCAATGCAGACGATCAGGGCTTCTTCGGCCACGTCACCGGCAATAACGCCGTGGTAAAGAACCTCGGTATAAGCGGCACTGTAACGTCCAAGGGTGTAAACTCCGCCGCCATCTGCGCCGACTTCAACTTCGGCACGATAGCAAACTGCTGGTCGAGCTGTGCCGTCGCGGGTGCGTCAAACTCCGGCGGCATAATCGGCGGCGGCAATATGGGCACGGTCATAAACTGCACGAGCTACGGCGCTGTAAACGGTGCATCCACCTACGGAGCAATAGCCGGCGCACCTGTCGGCACGCAGCTTAAATACTGCTACTATCTCTACGGCACCTGTCAGCAGGGATACCCGTCGGATAAGGGCATTCTGTACCCCACGGTGCAGAGCTTTAACGGCACCGGAGCTGTCTGCGTCATGGCAGAGTATGTCAACGTTGAGGGCACGCGCACAAAAAACGTCTCCTCCGCGCTGAAAATGTACGTTGACGCGCATCCGGAGGTGAACTACTGCTACTGGGGTATAGGCGACTCTAAGGAGTACTACCTCCAGGGCGTAACGGGCTTCCCGGTGCTCATCTCGGCGTCGGACACCAAGGGCGAACACGATTATAAGCAGTATAAGGCGCAGTTTAAGGATAAGAAATACTTCTCGGTTCTGGCCGCGCTGAAGGACGCAAACTCCGCCGAGGGCGGCGGCGTCGTGACGCTGCTGGTAAACGCGCAGCTGAAAAACCGCGAGGATATCGCTTTTGACGACGATGTAACGCTCAACACCGCCGACTTCTCGCTCATCATCATGTCCGAGGTCTCCGTTAAGAGCATGAATCAGCTGCTCGGCACGTTCATCATAAAAAGCGGCGGCACGATAAACCTTGACGGCGATAAGTTCCTCTATTCGCATATGAAGTCAGACGATTCGTGCAACAGTGCGTTCTATTCAAAGGAGAGCCTGACCATACAGACCGTCAAGACCGACGATCCGACGGCCTATGACTTGACGTTCTACAGCGGCGAATTTATCGTAAACGCGGCGCTCGATTCCGGCAATCCGCACAGGATACCCGGCGGCAGCAAGCTGACGATAAAAGAGCGCGCAACGCTCAATGTTGAGCGCAATGCCCGCATAAGAACGACCGGAGGCGCTGAAATATACGACTACGGCACGATAAAGATCGGCAACGCGACGCTCGACCGCAACAAGGGCAGCCGCATCGTCGGCGTGCTCGAGGATAAAAGCGGCGCGGTGAGCCTGCCGTTTATCTACTACGACGGATATCATCTGCGCGGCTGGATGGCAAACGAGGAGCTGTACGCAGCCGGCAGCACTGTCGATGTTCCGACGGCGACGACCTTCACCGCGACCTGGGCGATAGGAGACAGGATGGATCCGTACCCCGGCGATGACAGCTACACCGACGGTGAGATCACCTATGATTTCAAGATCCATGTCATCCAGTCCGCTGGCGGCAGGATAAGCCCCGAAACGATGAACGTCGCACGCGGCGAAACGCTCAGCTTCACCGTCGAGGCCTCCGAGGGCTATTATATCAAGAACGTCCTCGTTGACGGCAAGAGCGTAACGCTCGACGATAACGGCGCATATCAGTTCATAAGCGTAGGCGAGGATCACACGATTACAGCGCTGTTTGCCCAATACACAAACAGCGGCTACAACAGCTATATAAACAAATTCGCGGATGTCAAGACGAGCGACTGGTTTTATAATAACGTTCGCTTTGCTTACACGATGGGGCTAATGAACGGTACGTCGGCAACAACGTTCTCGCCCGGTGACCCGACGGCCAGAGCGCAGTTTATAACCGTTTTGTGGCGCATGTCAGGTTCACCGGTCGTTCCCGGAAGCGAATGCCGGTTTAACGATGTCGCAAGCGGCGCCTATTACTATGAGGCGGTGCGCTGGGGCGTTGCAAACGGCATAATAAACGGCTATTCGGCAACGGTGTTTGACCCGAACGGACAGGTAACCCGCGAGCAGCTGATAACCATGCTCTTCCGCTATGCCAAAAACTACGCGGGCGACGATGTGGCAAAGTACGACACAACCAACATTCTTGGCTATTCGGATGTCCTTCAGATATCCAAGGGGATGACTCAGCCGTTCCAGTGGGGCATAGGCGCCAAGATAATAAGCGGCACGAGCGCCACCACGCTTACTCCGCAGGGCACGGCGACCCGTGCGCAGGTCGCGGCCATTCTCTCGCGCTACTGCAACAGCTTCGTTCTGAAGCTTCCCGTAATGATGTAAATACCGACTTACTTAAAAGGCGATCGGCGGCCACAGCGGATAATTTCGCTGTGGCCGTAATCGTCAGTGCAGTAAGGAGATTTATTGTATGGAAATAAAACGGATCAAGCAGGCAGATGATGAACTATATAAAGAAGCGATGACCCTGTACGGCATGAGCTTTCCGCTGCACGAGCAGCGCGAAGCGGATTCTCAGAAGCGGATACTGGAGCAGGACGCGTACTATTGACATAGAACCAAAAATCACCGAGTAAAGTCCGTAACAGACTAAGCTCGGTGATTTTTTCTTTTAATTGCTGTGCCCGGTAACTCGGTTTTTTAATACTTCGTTATCAGTCTGCACAAGCTTTTATGTTTGTATATTGATTACAGGACGTTGGTCAGCTGCATGTAGCGATGAATCATTGCCGCCATTTGGCCGCGGGTCGTCGCATCGACAGGGCCGAAGTTGCCGTTGGGGTAGCCGTTGACAACGCCGAAGGATTTCGCCCACTGGACCGCATTACGTGCCCAGGAGCTGATAACAGAGGAATCGCCGAAGATAGGCGAGCCGCTGACAGCGGGCGAGCCTGCATAGCGATAGAACATCGTGACGATCTCCTGACGGCTTATCGCGACGCCGGGAGCAAATGTCGTTGCGCTTGTGCCCTTTGTCACTCCGGTATTGTATGCCCAAACGATGGCGTTGTATGCCCAGTCGAAGTTCTTGGCGCCGATGTCGGTAAACGGAGGCGTTGCCATGCCCGTTACGTCGGGGGAGCCCTCAAGACGGTACAGAACGGTGACGAACATTGCACGTGTCATGCTGGTTTCGGGAGCAAACTTCGTATCCGAAACGCCGTTCATTATGTCGTGCTGCCAAACGTACTTGACATCGTTGTAGAACCAGTCGGTCTTGGAAACGTCAACGAAGGGGAAGGGAACCTCATAGCCGCAGACAGAGCAGACCTTGTATACCAGCTTGTGGCCGGTTGCGGGGATAACCTCGGATTTGCTGAGGACCTCGCCGCATTCACTGCAGTGGCTACCCTCGGTGCAGCCGTCCTTTGTGCAGGTAGCTGCAACTGCCGGGGTGTCGATGACCTTGGTGTGCTCGTGAGCAGCAACGGTCAGCTTTGCCTCGTTGGTGATGTACATGGTTGGGCTCTTAAGATCAGTATTGTAGATCATGCAGGCGAAGGCTCTGCCGTTGTCGTTCGCGGCGGCCTTTGCGATGGTAAGGGTATCGGTGGTGCTCAGGGAGACCTTCTTGAGCGCCGCAAGAAGCTTGAGCACGATCTCCAGCTTGTTGCTGCCGGAAAGATCGATTCCGCCGAAGTCGATGCTCTTAACGGCGTCGGGCTCGAGCCACAGATATTTATATGTTCCCGCGGTGTTTACCTTAACCTTGAACGTTGCGCTCTCGCCCTCCTTGACGGTAACGTCATTGGGACCGGTTACGTCAAGCTCGCTGCCTATGAGACCGGCGATGAACTTGAGGAAGGTGTAGGCGTCAAGATTTTTCAGCAGGTCTTTTATGTCAAAGCCGCCTTCGAGAAGCTTTTTGAGTATATCCGCAATCTGGTCGGAGTCAAGCTTATCCAGCAGCTTTTTGAGCGTCTCGTTGTCGCCGATAAACTGCTTGAACAGCTCAAGAAGCCTGTCCTTGTCAAGCTTTCCAAGGATATCGCCGATGTCTCCGTTCTTATCGAGAAGATCTTTAATAAGCTTTTTTAGCTCATCAATATTGAGCTTCTCCAGCAGATTTTTGAGCTCACTGTCGCCGAGCTTTTCAAGCAGAGCCTGAAGAAGTTTCGCGACAATGTCGCTGTTAAATCCGTTGTCCTCGCCGTCGCCGCCTATAAGACCCCTGAGAGCCTTGATGAGCGTGTCTATGTCGATGTTACCGAACAGCTTCTTGAAATCCTCGTTCTTCATGAGCTCGTCAAGCAGCTTCTGAAGATTTTCCTTGGTGAGCAGATCATTGAAATTAAACTCGCCTTTGAGAAGCTTATCCAGTAAGGCCTGAAGCTGCTCTTGGGTGAGACCGTTAAGCAGCTGATCAAGAATATCCTTATCTATAAACATCCCAAGCAGCGACTTGAGCAGCTCGATATCGATGCTGCCGTTATCTTTATTAAGAAGATCCTTGAGCATCTTCATGAATGCTTCGGCATCTTTGACGCCGAGCTGTTCAAGCAGAGCCTGAAAATCCTTGCTGTCCAAGCCCTTGAGAAGCTTTTCAAGCTGAGCCTTGAGCTGCTCACTGTCTTGCCCGCCCTTAAGCAATGCCTTTATCTGATCGACGAGCGCCTGTATGTCCGGACTTTGCTCAAGCTGCATGCCTTCATCGACCTTGGGTTCGGTTTCCGCATTGGCGTCTGCAATGGCGTAAACCGGCAGCAGCGTGAACACGAGCACCAGCACCAGTATCAGGCTGATAATGCGATTTTTCATAATATTCCTCCTTGCTCCATTGACATAAAATAAATGGCCAATAAAATATTTACGGTGTCAATATGTCAACAATTATTATACAGATTTATTACAGCACTTGCAATGCTATTCATACAAAAAGTTTAAAAACAGCAAAATAACCAGTTACATAAGATAATTATTGTGCAAAATTTGTGCTGCCGTACCGATTATACAATTACACCTCTGTCGTTTTCCGACGAAACAGCGGCCTGTTGAACAACAATATATGTGGAGGATGATTAAAAGCTCAGGTCATTTGATCTGAGCTTTTTTGCATATCTCACTGCCGAAGCGCACGGGGCGTTCTTTGCCGCGCAGAGTGTCGGATAAAAGCTCCTGCGGCAGATCAAGCACACCTTCCTTAAACAGCAGGACTATCGTTGAGCCGCCGAAGCGGAACAGCCCCTTTTCCTCGCCGCGGTGAATTACGCCTGCCTGACGGTAGTTTTCTATCTTTCCGACGAGGCACGCACCGACCTCGATCTGAACGACGGGGCCGAAATTTTCGGTGTACAGGACGCAGTATTCGCGAGTGTTCTGCATGAACACCGGCCTTTTACGCACGACGACAGGCTGCACGGGGTGATAGTGCCCCCGAATGTGCCGGTTGCGGCTTTTGAAGCCGTCGTCAATGTAGCAGTAGCGGTGGTAGTTCTCAACGCCGAGGCGCAGCACAAGGCATGTACCGTTCATGTACTCGCCGGCAATGTCCGCGCCGCCGACGAGATCATCAACGTTGTACCAGCTGTTTTTTATCGCAAATTCCGAGTCATTGCTTATTTTATACGCCGACAGATAGCCGTCGCAGGGGGAGATGAGCGCATCGGACTCCATGTTCACCGGGCGTGCGCCGTCCTTCACCTGACGGGTGAAAAAGTCGTTGAAGCAGCGGTAATCCTGCTTAACATAGTCGCTCATGTCCAGGGCATTTGCGCGGATAAAGCCGTCAATACGCCGTGCCGACAGCCTTGTATCCATATATGCGCCGACTACGGCGGTGAGAACCGGATTTGTCATAATGCGGCGCGCCGGCCAGCCGAGGTGCTTAAAATAGCAGCAGGTAAGGCCGAACGTCATTTTCTTAGAGGTCATGTCTTTTCACCGTTTTCATTTTGATTAGTACGCACAGCAGCAGTATGCCGCACAACAGAATGGTTGCATAAAAGCTCACTCCGCGGCTTAAAAGCTCAATGCTCACGGGGTCGCGCACGAGCTGCTTAAAGCCGCTGAGCAGGATATAATCAGCAACGCCGACAGCTCCGGGAACCGGCACGGCGTTCGAGCCCAAAACCGCAAACGCCTGAACCGAGAAGGCCTTGAACGCGTCGCCGGCCTTTCCGCCGACCGCGAGAAACACGCAGACCGAGACCAGGATCACCGACAGCCTCTGTGCCAGATTGCACAGAAAGATCTTTATAAGAAGCCCTGTTTCGCGCCGTAAAAGCTCGCCGCATTTCTTATACTGCTTTATCATCGCAAGCAGCTTTTCGTACTGTACATCGTAGTCCTTATAAATGTGCAGCCTGCACATAAGCTTCAGTCCCCAGCGGCAGACACTGAGTATGAGCCTGTCGTTAAAGATACACATTAAAAACAGCGCGATGAACGCCAATTGAACGATGACGCCGAAGGCTATAAACAGCTTTGGAGCGAGACTCATGCGAAGCAGTATGCCGGGATGAACAAGGCAGCATACCGCGCTTATGAGCAGTATCGCCACAGTATACATCACAAGATTCAAAAGCAGTGCGATAGCCGACACCGCCGCCGGAATTCCGCTTTTCATCATCAGAATGAGCGCGGCCGGCTGGCCGCCGGTGGCCGAGGGGGTTATCGCTGAAAAGAAAATGTCCGACGCGGAAAAAATTATGCTCTTTCCGGCGGAAAAGCCGTGTCCGAAAAAGCGGCAGGTGCATTGCAGACCGAGTCCCTCAAAGTAAATAAAGCCGAATGCGCACACGGCGGCAAGGATCATCCACAGGGTATCAGAATTCTTCAGAAAGCAAAGAAATCGCCCCCACGAAAAGCCTTTTGAGCATGACGTGATTATCTTTATCGTTATTGCGGATATTGTGACCAAAAGCAATATCCACAGCAAATTATTTTTCAGTTTGTTTTTCATATGCCCTTAACTGTGTGGTTTTTATTAACACAGTTAGTATACACGTCCGTCACACATTTGTCAACGATTATAAGAGGTTTTGTCTGTTGACGTTGACAAATATACAAGGATTAGAATATAATTCACATATTAGGGCGCTTTTGAGCGCCGCAGCACGAAAGGCGGCTCTGCTTATGAAAAATGTTATAGAAATGTTTGGCTCGATGGTGTTTAACGACTGCGTCATGCAGGCGCGGCTCCCGAAGCAGGCATATAAGCAGGTGCAGCGCTCCATAAAGCTCGGCGAGCGGCTCGACGGCGAGACAGCCGAGGTCGTGGCCAACGCCATGAAGGACTGGGCGCTTGAGAAGGGCGCGACGCACTTTACTCACTGGTTCCAGCCTATGACAGGCATAACCGCCGAAAAGCACGACAGCTTCATTGCGCCAAGCGATAACGGCAGAATAATCATGGAGTTTTCCGGCAAGGAGCTCATTCAGGGAGAGCCGGACGCATCGAGCTTCCCCACGGGCGGCCTGCGTGCAACATTTGAAGCACGCGGCTATACGACCTGGGATCCGACATCCTACGCGTTTATTAAGGATAATGTTCTGTGCATACCGACGGCGTTCTGCTCCTACGGCGGCGAGGCGCTGGATAAGAAGACACCGCTGCTGCGCTCAATGGAGGCGTTAAACCGTCAGGGGCTTCGCATTTTGAGACTGTTTGGCAATACAGACGTCACCGCGGTGAAGACCACCGTTGGTCCGGAGCAGGAGTATTTTCTAATAGATAAAAGCATCTATGAAAAGCGCAAGGATATAATGTACACCGGCAGAACGCTTTTCGGAGCACAGCCGCCCAAGGGCCAGGAGCTTGACGACCACTATTACGGAACGATAAAGCCGCGCGTCGCGGCGTTCATGGAGGAGCTCGACGAGGAGCTCTGGAAGCTCGGTGTTCTGGCGAAGACCGAGCATAACGAGGTCGCTCCCGCTCAGCACGAGCTTGCGCCGATATATACAACGACAAATATTGCCGCAGATCACAATCAGATAACCATGGAGCTCATGCAGAAGCTTGCGCGTAAGTATGATATGGTGTGCCTGCTGCATGAAAAGCCCTTTGCCGGCGTTAACGGCTCCGGCAAGCACAATAACTGGTCGATGACGACCGACACGGGATTAAATCTTCTTGAGCCGGGCGAAACTCCGTATGAGAACGCGCAGTTTCTTCTGCTGCTGTGCGCCGTTTTGCAGGCGGTTGACGATTATCAGGATATGCTGCGCATATCCGTTGCAAGTGCTGCCAACGACCATCGCCTCGGCGCCGCCGAAGCGCCTCCGGCGATCATTTCCGTGTTCCTCGGCGAGGAGCTTGAGGAGATACTTGAGGCTATCGAAAACGATACGCCCTACGGCGGCAAGGAGAAGGAGCAGATCAAGGTCGGCGTTCACGTTCTGCCGAAGTTTGCGCGCGACGCTACAGACAGAAACCGCACCTCGCCATTTGCCTTCACTGGCAATAAATTTGAGTTCCGCATGCTCGGCTCATCGATGTCAATCTCCGGCGCAAACGTGGTGCTCAACACCGCCGTGGCAGAGTCGCTGCGTAAATATGCCGACATTCTCGAAAATGCCGATAATTTTGAAACCAGCCTGCACGAGCTCATACGCAGCGTTATAAAAAAGCACAAGCGTATTATATTCAACGGCAACGGTTACGGCGATGAATGGATAAGCCAAGCTGCCTCTCGCGGACTTAAAAATTTCCGTACGACGGTAGACTGTGTGCCATACTATCTCGATATAAAGAATGTTGACCTCTTCGCACGCCACAGAGTGTATTCCGAGATCGAGCTTGCCGCACGATATAAGATGAAGCTTGATAACTACTGCAAGGTCATCCGCATCGAAGCGCAGACCATGCAGGAGATGGTTTGGCAGGATATACTGCCGGCAGCCAGCGCTTACTCAAAGAAGCTTTCGGACACGGCGCTTTCCAAGGCGCAGCTCGGGATAGACAACAGCTTTGAAAAGGAGCAGGCGGCAAAGGTAAGCGAGCTTATGAGCGAAACGGTAACGAACGTGAAGGCTCTTGCCGCAGCCGCAGAGAGCGCTGATGAGTATTCAGAAAACTATACGAGAGCGTCGGTGTTCCGTGATAAGGTGCTCCCTGCTCAGGAAGCGCTCAGACGAAGCGTTGACGGGCTTGAGCAGAACACCGCCAAGCAGTTTTGGCCGTATCCTACCTACGGCGACATTCTGTTCAGCGTGCAGTGAAAAGGGGAGAGAGCTTTGGATATCAGCAAAAAAACCGTAAAACGAATACTGCTTATAATAGCCTTCACTGTTATTTTGATATGGGCGGTGTATAACCACAAGCTGCTGTTTAAGTACATCGGCGAGCTGTATGCGCTCATTTCGCCGTTTGTTATCGGCCTGTGCATAGCATATGTCGTCAATGTCATCATGCGCCCTATAGAGCGGATGTGGATGAAGCTCCTCAGCAGGTTCAAGGGTAAGTGGGTCGAAAAGCTCAAGCGGCCGATATGCCTGCTGCTAAGCATATTGCTCATAATCGGCATAATACTCGCGGTCGTATTCCTCATTATCCCCGAGCTGAGCGAATCGGTATCCTCACTTGTCAGCATGATCCCGTCCTATGTCACCGAGATCGAAAGCTGGTGGGAGGCACTGTCCGAGCGCCTGGTCAAATATGGTGTTGACCTGCCGCAGTTTAACTTTAATCCCGATAAGCTAATAGACTTCCTGAAGGACGGCGGTACTGCGGTACTGAACACGACACTGTCGGCAACGACGTCAATTGTCACGGCAGTTATTAATTTCGTGCTTGCTCTCGCTTTTTCCATTTACGTCCTCGCGCAGAAGGAAACGCTCAAGCGCCAGTCGAAGAAGGTCATGTCAAGGCTGATGAAGCCCGAGAAAATGCAGAAGCTTCTCGATATGCTCGACCTTATAAACCGCACGTTTACAAATTTCATAACCGGTCAGCTCACGGAGGCGGTGATAATTGGTGTCCTGTGCTTTATAGGCATGTCGATCTTCCGTATGCCCTACGCTCCGGCGATATCCGTGCTTGTCGGCTTCACGGCGCTCATCCCCGTGTTCGGCGCATTTATCGGAACCGCGATCGGTGCATTCCTTATACTGCTGGTAAAGCCTATTCAGGCCGTGTGGTTCGTAGTGTTTATCATCGTCCTTCAGCAGTTTGAGGGCAACCTCATCTATCCCAAGGTCGTCGGCAAATCCGTCGGGCTTCCGGGCATATGGGTTCTCGTCGCCGTAACGATCGGCGGCAACGCCATGGGCGTTGTGGGCATGCTCATAAGCGTTCCGCTGTGCTCTGTGCTGTATGTTGTTGCGCGAAATGCAGTAAACGGCCGGCCGCTTGCGGAACGGTCGGAATAAAAATAACAGCCTGTCAAGGAGCCGCTGTTTTCGCAAGCTGAAAACGGCGGCTCCTTTGACAGGCTGTGAAAATACTACGTTCAAAGGCCGGACTTTTTCAATTATAATGTTTTTTCCTGAGCCTGATATTCAGAAGTACAATTGCAGACAGCACAAGGATAATTCCCACCGCGCTCATCGGTGTGAGCGCTTCATTGTAGACCGCAATTCCCACTACCGTTGCAACGACCGGCTCGACCGAGGCCATTATGGATGCCTTGCCGTTTTCAAGCCCCTCAAGGCCGCGTGTATACAGCAGATACGGCATAAAGCACGTCACAAGACCGGTAGCAAAGGCAAAGCCGAAGTTCGGCACCGTCTGCGTTATGATATCGAGATACTCCGTTCCGCCGATCATCGTAGCTCCGACTGCGGCAAGCAGGCAGGAGTAAAAGTTTATGGTCAGGCTTGAGTATCCGCGGTTTAGAGCAAAGCGGCTGAAAATGCTGTAGAGCGCGTAGCACACTCCGGCGGTGAGACCGAGCGCCAGACCGACGGGCGTTATCCTTGCGCCGCCTCCGCCAATGCCGGAGACAAGGCAGCAGCCGGCAAATGCCAGAACCATTGCAATGAGCTTTTGAGCCGTGAGCTTTTCCTTAAACAGCAGCGCCGAGAAAAGTATAACAAAGCACGGCGCAGTATACAGCAGTATCGCGGCCGCCGAAAGGCTCATATAATCCATGGCTTTAAAATAGCACACGCCGAAGATGAGCAGCGAAACTATCCCGCTGCCGATGAATATCCACACATCCTTCAGGTGTATTTTAAACGCACTGCGGTCGCTTACGAGAAGAACGACACCGAAAAGCACAGCGGCAAAGCTGCATCTTACCGCGATGCAGCCTATCGCGGATACGCCCATCACATCGAGCGTGCGGCGGAAAAAGCCCATGAAGCCCCACAGTGATCCTGCGAGGATAACGCTTACAACATATTTGTTCTTCATCAGCCCAAACCTCCTATCCACGAGGCCAGCGGCACATAAATGACCGGCAGGACTATCGCCGGGAGCAGATTCGGAACATTGACCTTGTGGTCGGTAACACCGATCATATTAAGCCCCATTCCGATAAATATTGCGCCGCCGACAGCGCTCATCTCAGTTATGACCTCGGTGCTCAGAAAAGGTGAGAGCGAGCCCGCGAGCAAAATGAGGACTCCTTCCCAAATGAGCACCGGAACGAGCGACAGAGCAACGCCGACGCCCATTGCCGCCGACATTGCCGCGGCTGAAACTGCGTCGATGACCGTCTTGGTGTACAGCACGCTGTAATTCCCCCGCAGTCCGGCATCGAGTGAGCCCATTATGGCCATGGCTCCGACCGTGAACATGACCGATGCGCTTATAACGCCGTCGGCAAAGCGACCCTCGGCAAACTTTTTACCCTCAAACAGCTTGGCTACCCTTACACCCATGCCGTCTATGAACTCGTCGATCTTCAGAGCCTGTCCGATCACCGCGCCGATTGCAAGGCAGAGAACAAGGCACATGGTATTTGATGAGCCGATTATACCCTGCACTCCGACCGAAACGACGACCAGCCCCATCGCGGTCATCAGGCAGTCGACAAGCTTGTGATTTATCTTTGATCTGAGCAGCGTTCCGGCCGTTCCGCCGATGAGTATGCCCAAAGCATTAACTATTGCAGCAATCATACGATAACCTTCTCTTTGCCGAATTACCAGCCTATTTTAATAACTTCATTTTCAATAGTCAACACTCATTTTTATGTGATTGACAAAAAAATAAGTAGTGTGCTATTATTGCAAATGTCAAGCGAATATTTGCGGGTATGATGGAATTGGCAGACATGCGAGATTTAGGTTCTCGTGCTTACGGCGTGCAGGTTCGACCCCTGTTACCCGCACCAAAACAATATAATCCGAACCAAATCTTCTTAATCGGAGATGGGTTCGGATTATTTGTTTTCTTTGAGAAGTTCGAGGATACGCATTTCAGAAACGGCGTGGTAAAGCGTCCCGAATCCAAGCCCAGAGGGCCGAGAAAACCTAAGATATAGAGGCATATCTGAACGCCGTCACGGAGTACAAGCCCTGCGAAAACTGAACAAACGCACAAAAGGGGATGGCGGTCTGCCATCCCCTTTGCCATGCTGTTTTAGGAGCATATATCCCTTGGATTTGTCTTATATCTATCGTCAGGCGGCGTTCTCGCCGTTGCTGTCCTTGTCCGTTTTTGCCCCGTCCCGTGCCGCCTTCCATTCGGCAAATTCACGCTGACCTTCCTCGCTTTCGTAGTAGGCGAGGATATCCGGCAGCAGAATTCGGGCGATGTTCTCGATCTCATGCTGCGGGATGCCGCTGTTGTTGGTGAGCTTTTTCCGCCTGCTCAAGTTGCACCTCCGAAAAAGTATTTTGCCGCAGCTTTCTCCCGCGCGGCGGAGGAGTGGCGTCTTGAGCGTCTTTTGCCGTCTGCTGCATATTTATTCCTTTTATAACCTACAACACCAGATGCCCGATAGATGTGTGTTGACTGCATTAGCTTTTTCAATGCCCATGCTGTGATTCTTGGTCTAAGGCCGGTTGAAATCGCCGCTCCCGCATGATATGATAAATCTGGAAAAGCTTTTTTTCCTGTCCACGCAATGAACGGCGATTTTTGTTGTCTATATAGGTGAAAGGCC
>OLOV01000165.1_pt1 | contig 56399 bp, 58 predicted proteins | sample 1672931 | NCBI WGS metagenome assembly OLOV01 (sample SAMEA3136738, study PRJEB25190) | human gut metagenome | biome: human gut; feature: human-associated habitat; material: faeces | place: Austria | collected 2013 | reverse complement strand
GGTGTAGCTCAGCTGGTAGAGCAGCTGATTTGTAATCAGCAGGTCGGGGGTTCGAGTCCGTCTACCGGCTCCAGCGTTTCATGCGGCAAGCTTCATATGGGGGAATTCCCGAGTGGCCAAAGGGGACAGACTGTAAATCTGCTGCTTATCGCTTCGGTGGTTCGAATCCACCTTCCCCCACCAAACATAAGAAATCCGAACTTCTTCCCTGTGGGGATGGGTTCGGGTTTTTTGTTTATATCAGGGATATTTCCTATTAAATACCGATTGGAAATCCAGACGGCGTAACCCAAGCAAACAAGTTTTTGACCAAAGTGCCCCCCAAAAGAAATGATTCCAAACAGCAAATCGTACTATTCCAAGAAACACTAAAAAGTTAGAAAACCCTGGATCCTGTTCATGCAGAAAAGAGCCTGTTTCAGCAGCTTTTCCCGGCGACCGGCGCCTGGTCAGAGGGCTTCTTCTGCTTCGGCGGGCTGGTGCTGGTCATGAGCCTGCAGGTGTTCCCGTTTCTGATGACCATGCTCAAAAACGCCATGCTGAACATTCCCGCCAGCCTGGAGGAAAGCGGCGCGGTCTTTGGGGCGGTCTTTGGCCTGCGGCTGCGGAAGATCTTTGCGCCGCTGCTCACCGGCAACGATGCCATCGGCGCGCTGCTGGTATTTGTCAAGACGCTTTCGGAGTACGGCACGCCCTATACACTGGGGCGGCGCATCGGATTCTATGTGTTCACCACCGACATCCACCGCTACTCCACCACCGCGCCCATCGACTTCGGCCGTTCCGCCAGCCTGTCCTCTGTTCTGGTCTGCATCTGTATGGCAATGTGGCTGATGCAGAATTACATCACAAATAAAACAAGCTACCGGCTGGTCAGCGGCAAGGGCAGCCGCCCGGCGAAGACGAAGCTGTCCGCCGTGGGCCAGATTGGCGCGTGGCTACGGCCTGGCCGCCGGGAACTTCACCCTTGACCATTATCGGGAGCTGCTGACCACGCCGAAGGCGCTGGCCTCCATCTGGAAGAGCCTGTTTTTTGCGGTATCCGCCGCGACCATTTTGTTGAAATAAAGAGAAAAAATCCTCGCGGTGCACAAAGAAGCCCATCACCATGCTGTTGATCGCAGCGCGGTGATGGGCTGTTTAATGCTATCCGTATTTCCTTTTATGAGGTCCTACCGCTGATGGGCGAAGGACCGCTGATAGGCGGGCAGGACTCTTTTCCAGAATATTAGGCCGTTGGCAAGGAGCAGCGCGCCGAAGAGGCATCTTGCGGCCCATTGCGGGCAGAGTAGGGCGATGCCGTTCATGTCGCCGCCGCCGAAGAAGCCGCACAGGATGCTCAGATAAAGCGGGTCAAGCAGCAGGAGGGCGATTGTGATGTAGTAAAGCATCGCCCGGAGCAGCTTGCTTTTGGCGCGGCAGAGGTTCTTTGCAAGCGCTGCCAGCAGGTATCCCACGCCCAGGGTCGCCAGCGCGCCCACCAGGCAGAAGATGCCCAGCTGGGTATCGGTCATGCGCTCGGCGTAGACGTCGATCTGCACGCCAAGGCCCATAAAATTGATTTGCTTGAATACGCCGGTAAGCCGGGTATACAGCAGGTGCGCGCCCTCGTGAACGAGGTAGTAAGCGGCCAGCGCCGCCAGAATACCGGCATATTGCCTTATTCGTTTTGACATGATGTATCCTCCTAAGGCAACAGGCGCGCAATTGTGCCTGCGAGCCGCAGCCGTCTTTTTGCCCCACTTCTTCAGTTTGAAAAACGAGAAATATTGCGCAGCCGTTGCCAGCGTAAGCTGGCTTACGGATGCGGCATACCCCTTGCGGGTACATACAGTATTCCTTCGTTTTCCAAACTTTGAATTGAGCCAAAAATCCAGGCTGGGGCTTCTTGCCAAATTGTGCGGTGTTGCCCTAAAGAAACATTGCTCTTAATCCACCATTTTTCAGGGGATATATAAGCCAAAACGCGCCGAAAAAGCCTTGATTTTACTGGTTTTTTCGGTTTTTCTTAACCAGCTGGCATCCTTTATGTGATAAACATCGCATCACCGAACGAGAAGAAGCGGTAGCGCTCCTCCACGGCCTGGCGGTAGGCGTTTAGAATGTGGTCTTTGCCGGCGAAGGCGGAGACCAGCATGACCAGGGTGCTTTCCGGGAGGTGGAAGTTGGTGATGAGGGCGTCTATGGCTTTGAATTGGTAGCCGGGGTAGATGAAGATGTCCGTCCAGCGGGATTGGGGGGTGAAGGTGCCGTCGGGGCTTACCAGGGATTCCAGGGTACGGCAGGAGGTGGTGCCCACGCAGATGATACGGCCGCCGGTTGCCTTGGTCTCGTTGAGGACATCCGCTGTCTGCTGATTGATCATGCAAAGCTCGCTGTGCATATGATGGTCGAGAACGTCTTCCGCCTTGACTGGGCGGAATGTGCCCAGGCCGACGTGGAGGGTGACAAAGGCGGTTTTTACCCCCTTGGCGCGGATCCGCTCCAGCAGTTCCTGGGTGAAATGCAGGCCGGCAGTGGGGGCAGCGGCAGAACCGACCTCGCGGGAATAGACGGTCTGGTAGCGCTCCTGGTCGTCCAGCTCTGCCTTGATATAGGGCGGCAGGGGCATTTTGCCCAGGCGCTCCAGCACCTCCAGGAAGATCCCCTCATAATGGAACTCTACAATGCGGTTGCCGTCCTCCGCCACCTGGCGCACGGTGGCGGTCAGCTCACCGTCTCCGAATACGACCTGGCTGCCCACCTGCATTTTCCGGCCGGGCTTGCAGAGGCACTCCCATTTCTTATCGCCCAGGTCCCGCAGCAGCAGCACCTCCACCGCGCCGCCGGTGGGGCGATGGCCCAGCAGCCGGGCGGGCAGGACACGGGAATCGTTCAGCACCAGGCAGTCGCCCGGATCAAGATAGTCGATAATGTCGTAAAAATGCTTGTGGGTCACTTCGCCGGTCTGGCGGTTCAGGACCATCAGCCGGGAGGCATCCCGCTTTTCCAGAGGGGTCTGGGCAATCAGTTCTTCCGGCAGGTCATAATAAAAATCATGGGTTTTCACTTTTTTATCCTCCGATTTCAAAACACAACAAGTATAGTCGATTCCCGCGCATTTTGCAACAGACAAATTGAAAATCACCTGCATAAACTGGGACGGAGGTGCTTTTCATGACAAGACCGTTATTCACCGGCGCGTGCACGGCGCTGGTCACCCCGTTTCTAAACGGGGAAGTCAACTATCCCATGCTGGAGCGTCTGATCTCCCGGCAGCTGGAGGCGGGCATCCGCGCCATTGTGCTGTGCGGAACCACCGGCGAATCCGCCACGCTGGAGGACGAGGAGAAGCTGGAGATCATCGCCCGGGCGAAGGAGTATGTGGGAGGCGACTGCCTGATTATCGCAGGCTCCGGCTCCAACTCCACGGAGCATACCATCCGGCTCAGCCGGGCCGCGGAGGCGGCGGGTGCGGACGCGCTGCTGCTGGTCAGTCCATACTACAACAAGGCCACCGCCGAGGGGCTGTATCAGCATTTCAGCGCTGCTGCCCTTTCGGTGGGAATCCCAGTGATCCTGTACAACGTCCCCTCCCGGACGGGGGTGGATATTCCTGTGGGCGTCTACCGGCGGCTCAGCGCCATTCCCAACGTTGCCGGTGTGAAGGAGGCCACCGGGGACATGACGAAGATCCTATCCATCCGTGCCCAATGTCCGGCGGACTTCTCTGTGTGGAGCGGCAGCGACGACCTGACGGTGCCCACCCTTGCGCTGGGCGGCAGAGGTGTGATTTCCGTCCTTTCCAACCTCTATCCCGGGCTGACGCAGACAATGGTGCGGGCGGGACTGGACGGGGACTTCGATACCGCCGCCGATCTTCAGATTCGCTTTGCGCCCATCATCCGGGCGTTGTTCAGCCAGGTCAATCCCATCCCCGTGAAGGCGGCAATGAAGCTGCTGGGATATGACTGCGGCGCCTGCCGCCTGCCGCTGACCGCCCCTTCCGACGCACTGCTTCGCCAGCTGGGGGCGCTGCTCCATCAGCCGGAAAAAGAGCGATAAAAGGATAAAGAATCATCCGAGTCATTCGCGGCTCGGATGATTTTGTTTTGAGAAGGATTCATAGCGCGGACTGCGTCGCCTCGCCATTTACAAAACGCAGGCAGGTATTCACCGGCGGCTCCGCTTCGAGGGTGTGATCCACCAGGAGGATGATTTTATCCTCTGATGCGGATGTTTCGCGGAGCCATTCCCAGAAGGTGGCTGTTGTCTGCGCGTCCAGGCCGGCGGTTACCTCGTCCAGGATGATTATGGATGCCTCCTGCTGGCACAGCAGCATTTTCATCAGGAAAAGCTTTTTCCGCTGCCCCACCGACAGGGAATTTCCGTTTTCGGTGATCTCCCGTCCATCGTCCCGGAGCTGAACCAGCTCCAAAAGGCGGCGGTATTCCTGGTCGGAGGGCTGCTTCCCGGTTACGAGCTCCAGATAGCGGCGGAAGGATTCGTTGAGGCATTTTTCATCCTGGTTGATGTAGAGGATCCGCTTTTTCAGGGCATCGTGAGAAAAGGTCTCCAATGGCTTTCCATCCAGAAGGATTTGCCCCTGAGTGGGCCTGTACAGGCCGGTGAGCAGCTTGATCAGCGTGGACTTTCCGCACCCGTTTCCGCCCTGGAGCTGCGCCACGTCGCCGCCGGAAAGGGTGGCATTCACGTGGGACAGCGCCTGCACCCCATTGGGATAGGCAAAAGATACATCCCGGAATTCCACCGTACGGATGGGCGGCACCTCCTGTCTACCCTGCCGCGCGGGGAGGGAGCGAAGGGTCTGTACGTGGGCGAAGCTGGGATAATAGCGGATCGTCTGCTGGAAGAGACTTTCCAGCAGCTGTGTCTGCTGCATGGCCAGGCTGGCAATGGTGGTATAGAACACCAGATTGGGGATGGAGTTCCCCGCTGCGGGAATTGCCAGCAGCGCGGACAGCACAATGGTGAACAGCGTGTGATAGCCGCTGACAAGCCCCGTCCAGAAATAGACGCGCTTATCCTCCCGCACGGCGGTCGCAATGAAATCCCGCAGATTCTCCGATGTTTTTTCCTGGTAATAGGGCAGCAGCGTGTGGGTCTGCACCAGGGGCAGCATTTCCACGAACTGGGTGCACCAGGCATCGTGGCGCTTCATTTTTCCATTGGTCTGGCCTGCGTATTTCGTCAGGATTTTTCGGCTGCTCCAGGACAAGAGCAGGCCCACAGCAACCGCCGCGAAGATAAACGCTGCGATTCTTCCGCTGTACGCAAAGGAAATGGCCAGAGAGGCCGCCAGCACCGCCAGCGCCCCCAGCATGGAGGGCAGGCAGTGCCCTACCGTTCGGAATACATTGAATACATCACTGTACAGCACATTGCGGACGATGCCGGGCTGTGCCTTTTCGATCTCGGAATAGAAGGTATTTGCCATGGCCTCCTCCAGGCGGAGGGTCAGGCTTTCCAGGTAACGCCCGCCGAACCGATCCAGCGCGGCAAAGCGGGCAATATTGATGAACACCTGCAGCAGCAGGAGCAGGGCAAAAAACGCGATACCCGCCGCCAGAATCCCAGCGCTGTATTCTGCCGCGATTCTACCGACAAAGCGCCGCAGCAGCCAGGGGATCATGATCTCCACCGCGGTAAGGGCCGCGATCATTGCCATGGAGGTCAGGAACTGCCGGGGGCCGGATTTCACCGCCTCACGAAAGTATTTGAGCACCAGCTTCATATGTACACCTCTTTTCAGTCACACGAACTTTGGGGAGCACTGCCATGATGGCAGTGCTCCCTGTCAAAAATAAACAAGTTAAACAAGCTCCAGCTCCATGTATCGCCGGTAGGTGTGGAAGCCCACGGCTTCGTAGAACCGCTGGGCATCCCGGTTGAATTCCCACACGTCCAGCTCCATTTTGGGAAAGCCCCGTTTCTTTGCTTCCTCTGTGCAAAAGGCGATCAGCGCCGTGCCGATGCCCTGCCGCCGGTACGCAGGGGAAACGCCGAATTCCTCGACGCGGTAGAACTCCCTGGGGTGGCAGTAGGCCGATTCCGGGCGGCGGATATACTGGGCGATGAGAAAGCCGCACACCGCGCCGCCGCTGACCGCCACGATCACGTCCGAACCCCCGTCCCCAAATTCCTGATAGATGCGCTCACGCAGTTCCTCGCAGAAGCCGGAGCGGAAGATATCCGGCCTGCCCTGCGCATGCAGCAGGTTGACCTGCGCGCGCAGCTCGTTCACCTGGGGCAGCTCGTCCGCGGTGGCATAGCGAATCTCAAAAGCCATATCTGCCTCCTTCGGGTTATTTCAGGATCGCCTTGTGGAAAACCTTCTTGCCCTTGCGGATCTTCACGCCGTCCTTCAGCATGGCCTCGGTAACCATGAAGGTGGGGGCGGGCACCTTCTCGTCGTTGACCAGGACGCCTCCCTGGGTGACCAGGGTACGGGCTTCCTTATTGGAGGAGGCAAGCTTGCAGGCTACCATCAGGCTGAGGATGCCGATCTGGCCGTCGGTGAGCTGGTCAGGGGTCAGCTCGGTGGTGGGCATATTGTCATCGTCTCCGCTGCCGCTGGCGAACAGCGCCTTGGCGGCGGCCTGGGCCTTGTCCGCCTCCTCCTCGCCGTGAACCATCTTGGTCAGCTCGTAGGCCAGAATCTCCTTGGCCTGATTGATGCGGGCATCCTTCCAGGTGTCCATTTCGTCGATCTGCTCCAGAGGCAGGAAGGTGAGCATCCGCACACACTTCATCACGTCGGCGTCGCCCACGTTCCTCCAGTACTGATAGAATTCGAAGGGCGTAGTCTTGTTGGGATCCAGCCACACGGCGTTTCCGGCGGTCTTGCCCATCTTGTTGCCCTGGGAATCGGTGAGCAGGGTGATGGTCATGCAGTGGGCGTCCTTGCCCAGCTTCTTGCGGATCAGCTCGGTGCCGCCCAGCATATTGCTCCACTGGTCGTTGCCGCCGAACTGCATATTGCAGTTGTAATGCTGGAACAGGTAGTAGAAATCGTAGGACTGCATGATCATGTAGTTGAACTCCAGGAAGCTCAGGCCCCGCTCCATGCGCTGCTTGTAGCAGTCGGCCCGAAGCATGTTGTTCACGGAGAAGCAGGCGCCCACCTCCCGCAGCAGCTCCACATAGTTCAGATCCAGCAGCCAGTCGCCGTTGTTGACCATCCGGGCCTTGCCCTCGCCGAACTCAATGAACCGCTCCATCTGCTTTTTGAAGCAGGCAGCGTTGTAATTGATGTCCTCGCGGGTGAGCATTTTGCGCATATCGGTACGGCCGGAGGGGTCGCCGATCATGGTGGTGCCGCCGCCGATCAGGGCGATGGGCTTGTTGCCCGCCATCTGCAGGCGCTTCATCAGGGTCAGGGCCATGAAGTGACCGGCGGTGAGGCTGTCGGCGGTGCAGTCAAAGCCAATGTAGAAGGTGGCCTTGCCGGCATTGATCATATCGCGGATCTCCGCTTCGTCTGTCACCTGGGCGATCAGGCCACGGACGACCAGTTCTTCATAAAGCTGCATAGTAATTATTCCTTTCTTATTGTACTGCGCTGCCGCTGATCAGGGTCGTAAGGGCGGCGCGCAGAATATTGACGTTTGTTTCATCCAGGACGGTATCTCTGGGGGTGTGGATGCGGGACAGATACAGCCCTGCCCACCCCCGCTTCAGGGCGCAGATGCCCACGCCATAGGGGAAATTGGACTGGTCGGAGGGATAGATGGAGAAACCCTTGGTGCGAACTGCAATGGACTTTTTTCCGTAGCCGCCGGCGAGCTTCTGCAATGGCGCAAGTCTTTCCTTGCTCTTTTTCAGCTTGGCGGTGGGGAAGAAATAAATATCGTCCCCCTCCCCCACGCAGTCCAGGTTCAGCACCAGCTGGTTGGGAATCTCTCTTTTGTGCTTCTTTTTATAGGACGCCGAGCCGATCAGGCCCGCCTCCTCCAGATCGAACAGCACAAAGCACACATTTTTGCGGTGCAGCTCCGGGATGGATCTTGCGATCTCCAGCAGGGTCACCACGCCGGAGGTATTGTCATTCACATTCGAGGAGTTCGCCGGGCCGATCAGCATGAGCACGATGTCCGCCCACAGCAGCACCACAAACAGAAAATAGCCGATATCAAAGCTGTGCAGCAGATACCCCACCAGGCCGCCCACCGCCAGGGCCGGGAGCATCAGCATCAGGAAAATGAAAATCTGATACAGCAAAAATGTCCAAAAATTGCAGGGGGTAATCAGGTTCGGAAAGGGCAGTCGGGCGCAGGTATCGTAGTGCGCCGTGACCAGGTATCTGGCCCGCTGCGGGTCGCCGATCACCAGATTGCAGCTGTGAAAGCTCCCCTCCTCCTCGCAGACGGGGTACCCAAGGTTCTGGAGCCATTGGGTCACGTCGGCGCGGAATGCCTGCTTCTGCTTTTTTGATTTCCTCACCGGATAGTTTTTCACCACATCCATTGGTGTATTCATAAACGGACCTCCCAACGTAAAACGCCCCCTGTCCTTGCGGACAGAGGGCGCAAAAATGCACGGTACCACCTCTGGTATGACAAAGCCTCACGGCTTTGCCCTCAGGCCGTCTAACAACGGCGCTCGCTGTATCGGGCGACCCCGTCCTGCCCTACTGGAAATTCAGGCAGGCCACTCCGGGAGGTATTTCAGTGAGCTTTCCTGCTGCCTCGCACCGCCCGGCAGCTCTCTGGCGGAAAGGGGGACACCTACTTCATCCCATCCATGTGTTGACCTATTGCGGCTATCCTAGCAAAGAAAAACGGATTTGTCAAGGGTAAACCCGCAAAAATTCTTCGCACACCACCGGCATATCCTCATCGAAGGTCAATCCGGCAGCGGTCATTTCTTCGGTAAAGAAATACCGGTGTACCGCCCGCCAGGAATCCAGGCTCCGATCGTTCTCCCCCTCCCGATAGGCGTGGTCGACGCTGACCTCCCGGAAGGGTACGACGTAGACCTTCGTCGTCTTGGTGACACAGACAGCCTCGTCCTTCGCGTTCAGGATGACATTGTATTCTCCCACCTGCGGAAGAGGTTCCTGCTCCTGCTCATAAAGAGGGTAGGCAGAGGCCGTGGCGGTCTTGATCCCGTTCAGGACAAGCTCTGCCAGTTCATCCGGCGCGCCGCCGAAGGCCCAGGCCTCATAATCCGCGTGGACGCCCGATTTTTCACAGTAGCGCTCCCACATTTCAGTCGCATTCATCACAATTACCCTCCCAGCATTTCCTCCGCGCTTTTCAGCGTGGTTTCTGTGATATTGGCGCCGCCGATGATCCGCGCCAGCTCCCGCTTTCTGCCCTCCAGATCCAGGGGCGTGACGGTGGTATAGGTGCGGCCGTCCCGCTCGCTCTTGGAGATCAGCATGTGGGTATTGGCCAGCGCCGCCATCTGGGGCAGATGGGTCACGCACAGCACCTGCTTGTGCCGCGCCAGCTTGCGCAGCTTCTCCGCCACCTTCTGAGCGGCCCGGCCGGAAACGCCGGTATCCACCTCGTCAAAGATCAGGGTGGCGATCTGATCCTTTTCCGCCAACACATTCTTCATGGAGAGCATAATTCTTGCCAACTCGCCGCCGGAGGCCACCTTGCTCATGGGCTTGAGGGCCTCGCCCGCGTTGGCGGACATATAAAAGGCCACGCTGTCCGCGCCGTTGGGCATCAGCTCCTGCTCCTGGAACACACACTGGAACTGTACCCGGGGCATATCCAGCTCGCTCAGCTCCTGCAGGATGCGGGCGGACATGATCTCGGCGTTTTCCCTGCGGTTTTCCCGCAGGCGCTTCGCCGCCTCCCATGCCTCGGCCTCGGCTTTTTGCAGCTTCTGCTTCAGGCGCTCCAGATGGTCGTCGGCGAATTCGATCTCGTCCAGCTCTTTTTTCGCGCCCTCCAGATAGTCCAGGATATCCTGGCAGGTGGCGCCGTATTTCTTGCGCAGGCGGTGGATGACATCCAGGCGGGCCTCCAGCTGCTCCAGCTCGTCGGCGGAATAGCTCAGCTCCTCCCGGGTGTCTCTGGCCTCCTCGGCCACATCCTGCACCTGGTACATTAAATCGGATACCCGGTCGTGCAGGGAGGTAAAGCGGTCGCTGAACCGGGCCAGCCGGGCCAGAGCATGCTCCGCCTCGGACAAAAGGCCCGCCGCGCCGTCGGTCTCGTCGCCGCCATAGAGCGCCTCCACCGCTTCGTCCATCCCCTTGGACAGCCGCTCGGCATTTTGCAGCAGTTTGCGGCGCTCCTCCAGCGTCTCGTCCTCTCCCGGCTCCAGCTCCGCCTTTTCGATCTCAGCGATCTGGTATTTCAGCGTCTCCATCCGGCGAAGCTTCTCCCCCTCGTCCATGGTCATGTGCTGAATTTCCCGGCGCAGGGCGGCCACGCCCTCATATTTCTCCCGATAAGCCTCCCGCAGGCTGCCATTGTCAGCAAAATCATCCAGGAAGATCAGGTGGTTTTCTTCGTCAAACAGCGACGCGGAATCGTGCTGGCCGTGGATATTGATGAGCTGAATGCCCAACCGGCGCAGCATGGCGACGGAGACCAAGGCCCCGTTGACCCGGCATACATTCTTGCCGTCCAGGAAGATATCCCGCTGGATCACCGTCTCCGGGTCGTAGGTCACCCCGTTTTCGGCAAACCACGGAAACTCCGGCACCTGTGTGAACACGGCGCGGACGGCGGCCTTGTTTGCCCCGGTGCGGATCATATCCCGGTAGGCCCGCTCCCCCAGGATGGCGGAGATGGCGTCGATCACAATGGATTTGCCCGCGCCCGTCTCGCCGGTGAGCACATTGAAGCCGGCGTCGAAAGAGATGTCCGCGCTCTCGATAACCGCGATATTCTCGATATGCAGAAGATTCAGCACGGGAATAACCTCCTTATCCCTTGATAAGCCCGTGGATCTCGCCGCAGAAGGCGGCAGCGGAATTGGCGTCGCGCATGATGGCGATCACCGTATCGTCTCCGGCCAGGGTGCCCAGCACCACGCTGCGGCTCATGGCGTCCAGCGCCGAGGCGGCGGCATTGGCAAAGCCGGGCATCGTGTGGATGACGATGATGTTCTGGGCATAGTCAAAGCTGGTCACACATTCCCGGAAGATGGAATTAAGACGGCCGGTAAAGGTATTGGTGACCTCCCGGGAGGCGGTGGTGTAATGATAGGTCCCCAGACTGGTCAGTTCCTTGACAATGCGCAGCTGCTTGATGTCCCTGGAAATGGTCGCCTGGGTGCTGGCAAAGCCTGCCAGATGCAGCTCCTGCAAAAGCTGCTCCTGGGTCTCGATGTCCTGGTTGGAGATGATCTCCATGATCTTTGCCTGACGGTCTGACTTTACGCCCATGCCTCTCGTCTCCTTATCCTTTGCGGAATTTCATATTCACTACGTCGTAAAAGCTTCGGTCATTCAGCCGGACAAGCCGGGTCTCCAGCTTGGATTTTTTAATGGTGACCACGTCGCCCATATTCAGCCGCAGGGTCTTGCCGCCGTCCACCGACAGGTAGGCGCTGCGGCGGGACTGGCTGGTCATGCCCACAGTGATCACCCGCTTGCCGGAGGCGACAATGCACCGGCTGGCCACATCGTGGGAGCAGACGGGGGTGATGATGATGCCATCAGCCTCCGGCTCCACAATGGGGCCGCCGGCGGACAGGCTGTAAGCCGTGGAGCCGGTGGGGGTGGAGATGATCACGCCGTCGCCGCCACATTCCATGGCCTGCACGCCGTCGCACTTCACGGCCAAATGGACGATCCGTGCTACCGCGCCCTTGGTAATGACCGCATCGTTCAGACAGATGTCATGGAAGATGATCTCTCTGTCCCGCTGGACGGTGATATCCAGCATCATGCGGCTGTCGATCTCGTATTTTCCCGCCGCCAGCAGCTTCAGCTTGTCCAGCTCGCTGCTCTCCAGCTCCGCCATGAAGCCCATGGTGCCGATGTTGACACCCAGCAGGGGCAGGCCGCGCCGGGTGGCCGCCTTGGCCATGTGGAGAATGGTGCCGTCGCCGCCGAAGCAGATCACCAGGTCCGCGTTCCCCAGCTCCCGATCCAAGCGGTAAAAGCGGATATCCTTGGGCAGCTCACAGTTGCGCTCCACCTCAAAGGGCAGACAGGCCTTTACCTGAAAGCCCGCCTCCTTCAGTATCTGCATGGCGCAGCGCAGGGTATGAAAATTCTTATCCCGATAGGGATTGGGGGTCAGGATCAGATTCTTCATAAATCCGCTCCTTTATCCAAAGTTTCGTGGGCCTGGCGAACGACCTCGGCAGGCTCCGGGCAATGCTCCGCAGCATCCGTCAGGGTCAGGTGGGCCAAAAATTCAATATTGCCCTCCGGCCCCTTCACCGGGGAGAAGGTCAGGCCCAGAATGCAGAAGCCCTGCTCATGGGCCAGGGCAATGAACTGCTCCAGCACCTCCCGGTGAGTGGCGGGGTCGCGGACAACGCCCTTCTTGCCCACCTTGTCCTTGCCCGCCTCAAACTGGGGCTTGATCAGGCATACCACCTGACCCGTGGGCTTCAGCAGCGCCTTGACGGCGGGCAGAACGATCTTCAGGGAAATGAAGCTCACATCGATCACGGAAAGGTCCAGCGGCTCCCCCAGTTGCTCCGGGGTGACGTAGCGGATATTGGTGCGCTCCATCACCACAACTCTGGGGTCGGAGCGGATCTTCCAATCCAGCTGGCCGTAGCCCACGTCGATGGCAAACACCTTGCTGGCTCCCTGCTGGAGCAGGCAGTCGGTAAAGCCGCCGGTGGATGCGCCGGAGTCGGAGCAGACATAGCCCGTGGGAGCTATGCCAAAGTCCCGCAGGGCCTTTTCCAGCTTCAGGCCGCCCCGGCTGACATAGGGGCAGACCGCGCCGCGCACCTCGAGCTGGACGGTTTCCTCATAGGAGATGCCGGGCTTGTCCGCCTTCTGGCCGTCCACGTAAACAAGGCCGCTCATAATGATGGCCTGCGCCTTGGAGCGGGTCTCCGCGTAGCCCAGGTCGGTAAGCAGCACATCCAGCCGCTTTTTATTTTTCATCCGTCAGCACCCCGCTTACAAATTGCGCAATGGAAGCGGCGTCAAGGCCGCAGTATTCATACAGCCGCTGCTGGCTGCCATGGGGAACAAAATCGTGCCCCAGATCGATCCCGCTGACCCGGCACTCCGGGCAAAGCCCGCGCAGCTGCCAGGCAAGGGGCTGGGCAACGCCGGAATTGGCGGCGGTCTCCTCGATGATAACCACATTTTTCTTCTCCGGCATCAGCCGCAGGATCTCCTCCGCCGGCAGGTCGGACAGCTCCAGCAGACGCAGGACAGTGCAGGAGATCCCCTGCTGTGCCAGTCGGTCCGCCGCATCCAGCACGGGGTTGATCATCGTGCCGTAAGTGATCAGGGTAACGTCCGCCCCGCTGCGGTGCGGCGCTACCTTTGCGGCCGCGTCCCAGGCGGAGGCGGTATACTTCCCCTCCGTTCCCCGGGGATATCGGACGGCCACGGGGCCGTCGCAGCTTTCCACTGCCCAGGTCAGCATCTGCTCCAGCTCGCACAGGCTGGCAGGAGCCAGGATGCGCATTCCGGGGATCTGGCGCAGGAAACCCACGTCAAACACGCCGTGGTGCGTCGGCCCGTCGTCTCCCACCAATCCGGCCCGGTCGATGGCCAGCACCACATGCAGGTGAAGCATGGCCACATCCTGCATCAGCTGATCGTAGGCACGCTGCAAAAAGGTGGAGTAAATTGCGACCACCGGGATCATTCCCTGCTTGGCAAGGCCGCCGGCCATGGATACGGCGTGCTCCTCCGCAATGCCCACGTCAAACAGGCGCTGCGGATACTGCTGCATGTATTTCAGCAGCCCCGTACCGCCGGGCATGGCGGCGGTGATGGCGCACAGCCGCGCCTCTCTGGCCGCCAGCGCCACCATGGTATCGCCGAAGGCATCCGAGAATGTACGCACCTTGGAGGCCAGCTTTTTGCCGGTGACGGGATCAAATTTCCCGATGCCGTGGAACTTGGCCGGATCCTCCTCTGCCGGGGCATAGCCCTTTCCCTTCTTGGTGACCACGTGCACCAGGGTCGGCTCCTGAAGATCCTTGGCGGCCCGCAGAACGGTGATCAGCTCCCGCACGTCGTGGCCGTTTACAGGGCCAAGGTACTTGAAGCCCATATTCTCAAAAATGGTGGTTTGCAGCAGAAAATGCTTGATCCTGTTCTTTGCCCGGCTGGAGAACAAATAGATCCGCTTTCCGCCGGGAATGCTGTACAGAGTGCTGCGGTACCAGCGCTTGATGCCCAGGTATTTTTCGCTGGTGCGGAGCCGGGAGAAGTGATGGGAAATACCGCCGACGCTTCTGCCGATGGACATCTCATTGTCGTTGAGCACCACCACGATGGGCTCCTTGCTGTCGGCGGCGTCGTTCAGCCCCTCGTAGGCCATGCCGCCGGTGGCCGCGCCGTCGCCCAGCAGGGCGACCACCTGATAGTCCTGGTGCAGCAGCGTTCTTGCCCGCGCCATTCCCAGGGCAATGGACACGGCGCTGGAGGCATGACCGGCCACAAAGGCATCGGTATCGCTCTCACAGGGCTTGGGAAAGCCGGAAAGGCCGCCGAACTGGCGCAGGGTATCAAATGCCTCCCGCCGCCCGGTCAGGAGCTTGTGCACATAGGACTGGTGGCCCACATCGAACACCAGGCGGTCCGTGCTGGTATCATAAACGGTCTCCAGCGCCACCGTCAGCTCCACAACGCCCAGATTGCCTGCCAGGTGGCCGCCGGTATGGGATACGCTGGATATCAGGAATTCCCGGATCTCCTGGCACAGCTGGACGCGCTTCTCATCCGTCAGCCGCAAAAGATCCTCGTGGCAATTCATATTCGGCAAAATCTCCACAAGCGAACACTACCTATCTGTCTTTTTTTCTTTTTGGAAAAAACGCCAAAGCCCATGCCAGGCGGCGATCAGCCTTCCCACGAAATGAACGATCTGGGTACAGGAATTGATCGCATAGCTTTTTCCGATGGCCTTTCCGCCCACCGTAGCGGCAGCCACAAGGGCGGAAAGCAGCAGCGGCACCATGCCCGGCCAGGAGAATGAAAAGTGTGCCACTGCCTTGGCCGCAATGGCCGCCGAAGCGGAGCCGGAGACGACGCCGCAGATGTCGCCCACCACGTCGTTGCAGATGGAGCCGACCCGCTCCGCGTTGCGCAGCAGACGGATGGACTCCTGGGCCCCGGGCACCTTGCGGGCGGCCATGGAATGGAAGGGGCGCTCGTCCGCCGAGGTGACGGCCACGCCCACAATATCAAAAACAATGCCCACCAGGACGATCACCAGCAAAATGGCAAAGGCGGCGACCATCCCGCTGCGGTCCATCAGCTCCTCGGAAAGGAAGCTGATGGCCCCGGATACAAAAAGAGTAATAACAAAGATCGTTATTACCCATCTTACTGTTTTCTTGCTCATGTCACACGGAAATGGCGCAGCGCGCCAGCCTCCCTGTTATTGATGAAACGGCGGCAGGCGGGATAAATCTTACGGCTTAGGTCGGGTTGGATTTCCCCGGAGAGAACCTGCCGTTGCCGCGCAGGCCGTTTCCATTTGATCCCTCCGCTCAGGCGTTGCCTTTCGCTGAGTACCCGATTGCCACTTAGTCCGTACTGCAATCCCCCGCCTGCCCTGTTGGGACAGCCTAGGTGTTTTCCACGGCAATGTGTGCCATAGTCTTAGCCTCTTTTGCAAGCATGGTTTCCAGAAGCGATTTCAGCGACTGTTCTGGCCAGCAACGTTCCGCTGCATGATCCTCTTTCCCCACATGCTCACTCAAGGCAGGCTACGCTGCACGCAGCACACGACTCTGCGCACTGCCTTGCAGGTTCCCATCCTGGTTCGTACGCGAGCGGGCCTCAGGCTGAGGAGCTTTCCGTCGTCGCACAAGATCAGGTCTCCACGGAAACCGGGTCGTATGTCCCATGCCATTGGGACGCGCCCGGGATCCTTAACCCCCAGCATCCACCCTAAACTGGGCGTAAAAAGCAGACACCAGGGACTTCATCGATGTGCCCTTCAAAGGATTTTTAGGCCCTTCCTGGAAGATGGCCACACTGACTAGGATACTGCGCCGCCACAGGGTATGTTATCATATATTCACTGAATATACAAGTATTTTTTCGTTTCAAGGAATACTTTTGTGCAAACAGTCGATCCCTCCGGCGCAAAATGGGGGTGAATTCTACACGCAGAATTCACCCCTTGGCAATATCATACTCCATGGTATAGGCGCGGCTGCTGACGGTCCCATCCAGATAGGCGGCGCTGTCTGCCACGATCTGAAAGCCGCAGCGTTGGTGCGTTTTTAAGGATGCGGCATTTTGTTTGCCGACATGGGAATACAGGCGCGAAACGCCCCCATCTTTCAGCAGCTCCTGGACCGCCCGGATCAGGGCAGCGGCGTAGCCCTTTCCCCGCTCCTGCGGAGCCGTCTCCAGCGCCTCCAGCAGCAAGCCGTCCTTGTACGGCTCCAAACGCAGAGCGCTGACGTAGCGCCCCTGCACCGTCCACACAGCGTACAGTGCGCCGGGCGTCAGGAAGAATACATCCCGCAGATAGGAATAAAAATCTCCCTCCGCCAGCCGGAGCTGCCGGGCCTGGGAGTCAAAGGGAGCAAGGATCCTCCCGTTTTCCTCATTTCCTTCCCGGTATACCGCCATCAGCTGCTCAAAGGAAAGCTCCCGCAGATGCCTTGCAGTGTAGAGCATAAATGCCTCCGAATTTGTAACTTTTTCATCCTATTTCCGATGGGACAGCCTGTGGAAAAAGTGTTATGTATACGAGGTTATCCACATTCCCAACAGGCTTATAAACAGAATTCACCGGGAATTGGGGAGAAATTTTGAATTAATTCTTAAGAAAGTTTCAAAAGAGTTACATTTCAATTACACATCTTTTGGAAGATTTTTACAGTGCTTCCCCCAATATTGACTTGGTGGCATAGGCATTCAGGCTCATGTCCGCCACGTTTCCGGCCAGGTATTCATAGTAGGCCTGTGCGCCGATCATGGCCCCGTTGTCTCCGCAGAGGCTCAGCGGGGGCATGAACACCTGCGCGCCCAGGGCTTCGGCCGCTGCCAGAATATCCCGGCGTATGCGGGAATTGGCCGCCACGCCCCCCGCTACCGCGATCTTGCGATAGCCGGTCTGCTCCATGGCCAGCACCATCCGGGGCACTAGGGTATCGGAGACCGCTGCGGAAAAGCTGGCACACAGGCTGGGGATATCCAGCGGCTCCCCCACCTGTTCGGCATGGTGGATCAGATTCAGGGCAGCGGTTTTCAGGCCGGAGAAGCTCATGTTATAGGGATTCTCCCCCGGCTTGCTGCGGGGAAGGGCGTACCTTGTCTCGTCGCCCTGCTGGGCGGCCCGGTCCAGCGCCGCACCGCCGGGATAGGGCATCCCCAGCACCCGGGCGACCTTGTCGAAGCACTCCCCCGCAGCGTCGTCCAGGGAGGTGCCCAAGATGCTCATCTCGGTGTAGTCCTTCACTTCCACGATCATGGTGTGCCCGCCGGACACCACCAGGCACAGGAAAGGCGGCTCCAGCGCGGGATAGGCCAGGTAATTGGCCGCGATGTGACCCCGGATGTGGTGCACAGGGATCAGGGGCTTATTCATGGCAAATGCCGCCGCCTTGGCGAAATTCACCCCCACCAGCAGGGCGCCGATGAGCCCGGGGGCATAGGTCACCGCAATGGCGTCAATCCCTGACATATCGCAATTGGCGTCCGCCAGCGCCTGGCGCACCACGCCACTGATACTTTCTGCATGGCGGCGGGAGGCAATCTCCGGCACCACGCCGCCGTACAGCTTATGCTCCTCCAGCGAGGTAGCGATCACATTGGACAGCACCTGCCGTCCGTCCTGCACCACGGCTGCCGCCGTCTCATCGCAGGAACTTTCAATTCCTAAAATTCTCATTTTTTAATATCCTCTTGGGTCTTAACCGTCGGTATGGTCTGACCGTTTTCCTCCGCAATAGCCAGCAGCTTTTTCTCCGTCGGGCCGCCGTGCACCAATTCGCCCACATAGTAGGAATGATCCTTGCCGTCCGAAATGGCGTAGCCGTTCTCCACCGGGGCGAATGTGCCGTCCTCGTCCGTCTCCCCCTCGACTCTGTAAACCCGCAGGTTCCGGTTCTCCACCTGCACCACTTGGAACAGACTGCCGTCCGGGGAATAGCGCACATATTCCCCACCAATGCCAAAATTATTGGTAGCCGCATACACAGACAGCAGCACCATTAAAAGCATGCCTACAACAGCCTCTGCTACCTGTTTGCCGGTGCGGGCACTCTCATTCTCCCGGGCATAATAGGCCCGGCTTTTTTCGTCCTTGGGATAAAAGCGCTTCATCAAGGGCGTGCCCAGCAGCACCTTGCCGGCGCTATACACGCCCAGAGCGCTGATTAGTCCGAAAAGAACACACTTGGCCGTGCCCACGCGGATCTCCAGCGCGCCGATGGGCAGCGTGTACTCCACCAGCCGGGTGCCCCGAAACAGCAGGGCACGCAGGCCGAACACCAGCACCATGGCCACGATCAGTCCAACAACAGCAATCATCCCATTCACCTTGCGGGCGCAGCGCTTATACTGCCGCTCAAAATCCTGCTTGGCTTGCTCGGTTTGGTCCACCACCGTATTGCCCCGGCGCATATAGTCCAGCAGGCGGCGTTCATAGAGGGTGTCCAGTCGGCCCTTGGCCTCCGCCTTTTCCAGGTGCCGCAGCAGCTTGGCGCTGTCCGTTGCGCCGGACACGGCGGTGACCATCGGGTGCGTAGGCAATATGCCCAAGATCTCCTGATCTTCCCCGTCCGGGTCATTTGGGTCAAAGTGCTTGCCCCGCACGGCTTTCATATCCGCCAGGCGATTGGCTTTCATCTGCGCCAAAAGCTGCGGTTCTGCCGCTCGGCGCAAGTCGTAATCGTATTTACGTACCGCCTCCAGCAGCTCCCGCACCAAGCCCGGTACCTCGCCGGTGGTGGAAAAACCGCTGTGGTAATACTGGTTAAAGTCCTCGATCTCCAGCACATTGAACACATCATAGAGTGTAAAGCGCCCGGCGTCGCCGTAATCCAGGTCTATGTCCAAAAAATTGTCGGTCAGCAGCATCACCGAGGGCAGATACCGCAGCCGCAGCCGGTATTCGCCGCAGTCAAACACGGCAGTCAACCGGTAATCATCTGTCGTGTGACTCTCCTCAAAGCCCATAAACCGACCGTACAGCCCGGTGGCGGCGCAGTCCTCCACGGCACTGCGCACAGCAGCGATCATCGCCTTGGTCTCCGGCTCTAATTTATAGAGCTTGTCTTTCTTTTTACCCATCCGGTTCCTCTTTCTTAAAGGTTTTTGTCAGCAGCAGCGCGTCCTCCGTCGGGTCCGTATAGAAGTCCCGGCGCCGCCCCACCGACTGAAAACCCAGTTCCCGATACAGTGCCAGCGCCGCCGCATTGGACGGCCGCACCTCCAAAGTCAGAAAATCCAGTTCCCCGGCGGCAAAGCAGGCACCGAACAGCGCCCGGGCAATACCCCGGCGGCGATAGGTGGGATCCACCGCCACATTGGTGACGCTGCCCTCACCGCAGACCACCTGCACCCCCAGGTAGCCTACCACTTTATCTCCCAGCACCGCCACTAAAAAGCGGGCGCAGGGGTTCGTCAGCTGGGCCTCTAAATCCGCCCGCTGCCAGGGGTGGGCAAAGCACAGCTGCTCCAGCCGCTCCACCCCGTCCAGATGCGCCGGGGCAAAGGGCAAAATCTGCAGCTGGTGGTCTTTAATGTGCATCATACCAAGTTTGGCCGATCTTGCCGTCGGCCCGCAGCAGCACCGCCATATCGCAGGCGTGCTCCATCTCCTCCGTTACAATTTGCAGTGCCCGGTGGGCCTCTGCCTCCGGCGCCTCTACGATCAATTCATCGTGCACCTGGAGGATCAGGCGGCTCTCCATTCCCTCGGCATACAGCCGCCGATCCACCCGCACCATGGCAATCTTAATAATATCAGCCGCAGTGCCCTGGATCGGCATATTCCGCGCCACCCGCTCTCCAAAGGCGCGGAGCATGTGGTTGCTGGCAGCCAGCTCCGGCAGATACCGCCGCCGACCGAACAGCGTGGTGGCATAGCCGGTGTCCTTGGCGGCATCAATCATCCGCTGCATATAGGCCGCCACGCCCTGATAGGTGTGCATATAGGAGTCAATATATTCCTTGGCCTCTTTGTTGCTGACCCCAATATCCTTGGCCAGCGAAAAGGCGCCGATGCCGTAAACAATGCCAAAGTTCACCGCCTTGGCGCGACTGCGCAGCTGGGGGGTGATCATCTCCGGCGGCAGACCAAACACCTGCGCCGCCGTGGCGGTGTGAATATCCGCGCCGCTGTTAAAGGCATCAATCATCGTCTGATCTTCAGCCATGGACGCCAGCACTCGCAGTTCAATTTGGGAATAGTCCGCGTCCACCAGTCGGCACCCGGGGGCAGCGATGAAAAACTTGCGCATTTCCCGCCCCAGATCCGTGCGAATGGGAATGTTCTGCAAATTAGGCTCCAAAGAGGAGATTCGCCCGGTGCGGGTCTCCACCTGATTAAAGCGGGTGTGTATCCGCCCGTCCGTATCAATCACTTTCAGCAAGCCGTCGCAGTAAGTGCTTTTCAGCTTAGTCAGTGTGCGATATTCCATGATTTTTTCCACCACCGGGTGGGCAGAGCGCAGACCCTCCAGCACCTCGGCATTGGTGGAATAACCGCTTTTTGTCTTTTTCTTACAAGGCAGACCCAGGTCCTCAAACAGGGCAACGCCCAACTGCTTAGGCGAGTTGATATTAAACTCGTGACCCACCGCCTCAAAGATCTCATCCGTCAAGGTGGAAATGCGGGTGCTCAGCTTCTTGGAGAATGCCTCGATTCCCGCCTTGTCCACATCAAATCCGGCGCACTCCATGCGTGCCAGCACACCGGCCAGGGGCAGTTCGATTTCCGTCAACAGTTTGCGCTGCCCGGCATCGTCGATCAAAGCGTCCGTCTTGGCAAACAGCTCCGGCAAGATCACTGCCAGCGCCACCGCCGGCTCCTCCTGATCCAGGCTGTTGCGGTACGCCGGCACCGGCACATTGTATTCCAGCGCCAGCTGGGCCAAATCGTACTTGGCGTCCGATGGACGCAGCAGATAGGCAGACAGTTGCAAATCGCCGCAGATATTTCCGCACCGCACCCCTTGCTTTTGTGCCAGGCGGTGCAGTTCCTTGGTGTTGTAGCCAAAAATGCGCACCGTATCCTCTGCCAGCAGCGTGCGCACAAAATAGCCGAATTCCGGTGTGTCTGCCGGCATTACGAACACCGTGTCCCCCAGGGGGAAGAACAGATCCGTCACCGTGCCCTCTGCCATCTGAGGTACCACATACACATCCCCCGCCTTACGCAAGCGGGTCAGCAGATCGTCCGCGTCCACACAGGTGAGCCGCTCCGGCTGGTGGGCAGGGGCAGGGGCTTCCGTCTCCCCGCCGGGCACCAGATCCCGATCCAAATTGAATTTATCAATGAGAGAAAACAGTTCTAATTTGCGAAACAGGGCTACCGCTGCCGCCGGGTCGCCGCCGGTAACGGCATAATGGGCAGGGACAGCATCAATAGGCGCATTGGTGCGAATGGTGCCCAGGTCCAAAGAAAGATATGCCTTATCCTTGTCCCGCCGCAGTTTTTCCCGCACGCCGGGTTTAATATCCAGCGTGTCTAAATCCTTGTAAATGGCGTCCAGCGTGCCAAAGCGCTGCACCAGATCCAGCGCCGTCTTGGCACCCACCCCGGCCACACCGGGAATATTGTCCGAGCTGTCCCCTTGCAGGGCTTTTACCTGGATCAGCGCCTGGGGGGTAATGCCATACTCGGCGGCAATGGCCGCCTCATCGTACACATCGGTCACTGCCTGACCCATTTTGGTACGCGCCAGCAGCACCTTCACCCCGCCGTGGGCCAGCTGCAAAGCGTCCCGATCCCCGGTGGCAATAAAGCAGGCGTCGCCGCTGTCTCGGCAGGCGGCAGCCAAAGTACCCAAAACATCGTCCGCCTCCCAGCCGGGGCACTCCACGGTGGTGTAGCCCAAAGCGGTAAGCAGCTCCTTAAGCACCGGCATTTGGGCCCGCAGCTCCTGCGGCATGGGCTTACGCCCGGCCTTATAGTCCGCATACTGCTTGTGGCGGAAAGTAGGCTCATGCACATCAAAGGCCACCGCCACACCGTCCGGGTGGCAAGTATCCTGCAACTTAAGCAGAATATTCAAAAAGCCGTAAATGGCGTTGGTATAATAGCCGCTCTTGGTGGTCAGCAGCTTAATGCCGTAGAAGGCACGGTTGACGATACTGTTCCCGTCCAGCACCAAAAGATTCATGAAAGCCCTCCTAAAAATCGCGCTGTGGCCCCGGTCAAACGCCCGGGCGCACTCTGTTTTTTATTTTATCACAGTTTGATTTGAATTACAATTCCTTATGTGGTATATTAGTAAGACAGAAAAGGCAGGAGATACCATGGACTTTACAAATTTACCGCCCGACAGCAAGGCATTTTTGGCCCCTATGGCAGGGGTGGCCGACCGGGCGTTTCGCGAGATCTGCCGGGATTTTGGCGCCGCCTACACGGTCACGGAGATGGTCAGCGCCAAGGGGCTGGTAATGGGCGACCGGAAAAGCCGGGAGTTGATGACCCTGGGCAGCGACCGCCCCGCCGCCATTCAGCTGTTTGGCACGGAGCCACGGGTAATGGCGCAGGCGGCCAAGCTGTGCCTGGAATTTGAGCCCCAGGCCATTGACATCAATATGGGCTGCCCGGCACCCAAGGTAGCAAACAACGGCGCAGGCTCCGCTTTGATGAAAGACCCGCAGCTGGCAGGTGAGATCATCTACGCAGTGGCAGAGGCCGTTGACCTGCCGGTAACGGTGAAGCTGCGCAAGGGCTGGGACAAGGCGCACCCCAATGTGGTGGAGCTGGCCCAAATCGCGGAGCAAAACGGCGCTGCCGCCGTGGCGGTACACGGCCGCACAAGAGAAGAAATGTACAGCGGCCACGCAGACTGGGACTGTATTCGCCGGGTAAAAGCGGCGGTGCACATTCCGGTAATCGGCAACGGCGATGTAACCGATGTGCAAAGCGCCGCCCTGCTGCTGGAACAAACCGGCTGCGACGCCATTATGATCGGTCGGGGCGCCATGGGCAATCCCTGGCTGTTTCGCCAAATTAACGCTTATTTAACAGACACAAGAGTGCTGCCGGAGCCGGGCATTCACGAGCGTATGGCCGTCATGCTGCGCCATATTGACCGCACCATCCAATATAAGGGCGAGCGCACCGCCATGATGGAGGCGCGCCACCATGCCGCCTACTACACCAAGGGACTGCGGGGTGGCGCCGGGTTCCGCCGCCGCATTTGCCAAATGAGCCACTTTGAGGAGCTGGCAAAGCTGGCTGCGGAAATTGCCAAGGAGAATGCAGAATGATTTTTAAGAATGTGACCTTTTATAACGAAGTGTTCCAAAAAGATGCGGCGGATATTCAGGTGGAAAACGGCCGCATTACCGCCATCGGTGTGCTGGAGCAGGAGGGTCGGGATATGCAGGGCTACACCCTGCTGCCGGGCTTTGTAGACATTCATATACACGGCCGCGGCGGCGGTGATTTTTCCGACGGCACGGTAAGCAGTATGGATCGGATCAGCGCCTCCCTGGCTAAGTGCGGGGTCACCGCCTTTTGCGGCACCACCATGACCCTGCCCAGAGAAAAGCTGACGGACATTCTCGTTACCGCCCGTGGCTATATGGGCAAGGAGGCCGGCGCCCGCCTGCTGGGCGTGAACCTGGAGGGGCCGTTTATTGCTCCTGCCAAAAAAGGCGCCCAAAACGGCGACTACATTCGCCCGGGCACCGTGGAGGAATGGAACGCTCTGTTTGACGCCTCCGGCCGCAGTGTAAAGCTGATTACCCTGGCGCCGGAAGCCTTTGACAGCGCCGACCTGATCCGCCAGATCAGCGGCTGCTGCCGGGTGTCCCTGGGGCACAGCTGTGCTACCGCAGAGGAAGCAAACGCCGCCTTTGACGCGGGGGCGGGCCATGTGACCCACCTGTTTAACGCCATGCCGCCTATGAACCACCGGGCGCCGGGGCTGCCGGGGGCGGCGCTGGACCGGTCGGATGTCACCTGCGAGTTGATCTGCGATGGGGGTCACATTGATCCCATTATGCTGCGCAACGCCTTTCGCCTGCTGGGGCAGGACCGAGCCTGCGTCATCAGCGACAGTATGCGCGCCGCCGGGCTGGGGCCGGGCACCTACGAGTTGGGCGGCCAGACTGTGTATGTAAAAGAGAACGGCCGCTATGCGGTGCTGGAGGACGGTACCATTGCCGCCTCCATTACCGACCTGTTTACGGAATTTAAGAATTTGCTGCGCTTTGGCATTGATTTTGAAACCGCCTTGCGCAGCTGCACCATCAACCCGGCGCGTGCCATCGGTATGGACGATCAGATCGGTTCCATTGCCACCGGCAAGTACGCCGATCTGTTGTTTGTTGATGAAGATCTGAATGTAGCGGAGGTATATGTAGATGGAATACAGGCTTAACATTGCGCTTATCGAGCCGGAAATACCCCAAAACACCGGCAACATTGCCCGCACCTGCGCTGCCACCGGCGCACGGCTGCACCTGGTAGGACCCATGGGCTTTACCATTACGGACAAGCAGGTCAAGCGCGCTGGGCTGGACTACTGGGACAAGCTGGACATTACCTACTACAACAGCCAAGAGGAATTCTTTGAACAGAACGCCGGGGCAGAATTCTTTTACTTCTCCACCAAGGCGGAGATCGCCCACAGCGATATGCAGTACCCAAACGGCGCCTTTTTGGTGTTCGGCAAAGAGACCATGGGGCTGCCGGAGGAGCTGCTGAAAGCCAACCACGACCGGTGCGTGCGGCTGCCTATGCGAGGCATGATCCGCAGTCTAAACCTTTCTAACGCCGTGGCGGTGGGCACCTACGAGGTGCTGCGCCAATGGGGCTACCCGGCACTGACCTCCAAAGGCCACCTGACCAAATACCACTGGTAAAATCGAATCTAAAAACACGCGGGGCGGTTCAAACAGCCGTCCCGCTTCTTTTATCTCCCGCTCTATAAATTGCATAAAAAAGAACCTCAAGTAAAAAACTTGAGGTTCTGCTGTACTGCAATTAGTCAGCGGTATAAGGCATAATGGCGATCTGACGCGCTCTCTTGATAGCGGTGGTCAGCTCACGCTGATGCTTTGCGCAGGTGCCGGTCACACGACGAGGCAGGATCTTGGCGCGCTCAGAGGTGAATTTCTTCAGTCTGGTCACATCCTTGTAGTCGATCTCGTCTACCTTTTCTACGCAGAAAACGCATACCTTCTTGCGCCCTTTGCGAGCGCCGCCTTTATTGTAAGCCATGCTTGGTTTCCTCCTTCGTTAAAATGGTAAATCGTCGTCGTCATCCACGATCTCTTCAAAATCGCTGTTATCTGCGCTGGCGTAGCTGGGCGCCGGTTGCGCAAAAGCGGGATTGGAGTTTGCGCCGGTAGTGCCGCTCTCTGCCTTAGAGCCGCAGAAGGACACATTGCTGGCAACGACCTGTACACTCTTTCTCTTGTTTCCGTCCTTATCGGTGAAGTTATCCGTCTGGATAGAACCCTCCACAGCGATCATGGAGCCTTTGCGGAAATACTTAGATACGAATTCCGCAGTTTGGCGCCAGGCGGTCACATCAATGAAGTCTGCCTTGCGCTCCTCGCCGGCCCGCTGAAAGTTGCGGTCCACAGCTACCTGAAAACGCACGACAGAAACGCCTGTGGGCGTTGTTCTCAGTTCCGGATCATAGGTCAAGCGACCCATGATAGCCACTACATTGATCATGTGCTCCCCCTTACTCGCCTTTAGCGACGATCAGGGAACGCAGCACGCCGTCAGTAATGTTGATCACACGATCCAGCTCTGCCGGGAAAGACTCCTCACTGCTGAACTGCGCGATCACATAGTAACCCTCGGTCTCGTAGTTGATCGGATAAGCCAGCTTGCGCTTGCCCCATTCCTCAACTTCGCCAAGAGTGCCATGCTTGCTGATGAGATCCGTAAACTTGGTCTTGAGCGCCTGAGCAGCCTCCTCACCCTTGGACAGGGAGAAAACCAATACGATTTCATAGTTCTTCAATGCCATTCTAAAGCACCTCCTTCTGGTCTTTTGGCCGTACATCCTGTGCACGGCAAGGATTACTGTTCCACGGAACAGCCTATGTAGTATAACAGAAAGCGCCGCCCCTGTCAAGCAAAACTTGCACACCGGGCGGCGTTCTTTCGTCTATTTCTACATATAGCGGAGGAATTGGCATTACACATATTGCAGCACATCGCTGACCTTCCCGATCACCGGCACATCCGCGCGCAGGTCTTGGTCCTTAAACCAGCCCCAGTTCATCCGCACCGCCTGCATTCCCGCAGACAGGGCACCGGCAATGTCGTTTACCGGGTGGTCGCCTACATACATACAGTCCGCCGGAGGCAGCTGCACTTTGTCACAGGCGTAGAGGAACAGCGCCGGATCCGGCTTGTGAACCCCCACATCGCCGCTGACCACCACCAGATCAAGATAAGGCCGCAGGCCGCTTTCGTCCATCTTGTGATTTTGCAAATACGACGGACCGTTGGTGATAACGCCGGTCACAATGCCTTTCTTCCGCAGCGCCTGCAACATAGGCACCGCGTCCGGGAAGATCACGCAGCAGTCGCCGAAGGTGCGGTCATAATGTTCCGCCAGCGCTTCTGCCGCAGGGGCGTCCGTCCAGTGCCAAAGGGCAATCAGCCCTTTGTACCACTCTACCCGGTCCACATAGCCGCCGTTTCCGCTTTGGCGCATTTGGTGCTTTTTCTCCTCCAGTTCCTCACCGGTCACACCGGGAAAGAACCGGGCAAAAAAGCCGTCCATATATCGCTCAAAGGCCGCCGTACGGTCCTGCAAAGTCTCGTCAAAATCAAAGAATACTGCTTTTATCATGATCCAGTTGCTCCCGTAGTGCCCCGATGGAAGAAAACTTCTGTTCCGGGCGCAAATAACGCACCAGCTCCACCTGCACCGTTTGACCGTACAGGTCGCCGTTGTAGTCAAAAATATGAGTCTCTGCCAAGGGGGTCTCTACCTGCCAGGTGGGGCGCACGCCAATGTTCGTAAAGCCCCGATACCAAGTGTCCCCCACCAAAATGCGGCTCTCATACACACCGAACTTGGGCAGCACCAATCCATCCGGGTACTGCTGGTTGATGGTGGGATAGCCGATGGTGCGACCCCGAGCGTCGCCGTGGAGCACCGGGTTCTCAAAAGTAAAGTTGTAGCCCAGCATGGCCGCCGCCTGCTCCATCTCGCCTGCCTGCACCGCCGCCCGAATACGGGTAGAACTGATCGGCGCACCCTGGTAGTCCTGGTGCTCCAAGATACGCACCCAAATGCCCCGATCCTCCAGGTACGCCCGCAGACGCATTGCATCCCAGGCAGCGTTCTTGCCAAAGCGGAAATTAAACCCGCACAGCACCATACCGGCGCCAAATCGACCGATAAGCACATCCTCCACAAACTGCCGACCTTCCATATTGCGAATGGCATTAAAATCCGCAAACACCGCCGTCGGATAGCGACGCTGGAAAATGCTTTTTTGCAGCAGGGAAAAGCGGTTGTGCACACAGTAGATGATCACCTGCTCCGCGCCGGTGCACACAATATTATGTGCCCGGTGCATACCGTCAAAATCCCCGATGGCCACCGCCGTTATTCTCTTTTGGTTCTCACACTCTTGCATACAAATTTATCTCATTACCATCACGCGATCCACCAGCAGCTGGCTGCCGTCTGCCGACGGACTGCCCAGTCCCAGGAACACACCCGCCGGGTCATATACCCGGTAATAGGGCTCCGTCAACTGCCGGTGCAGCCGCACCGCATCCAGCGCACCACCGTTGCCAAAGCGCCGCGCCTGCGGCGCCGTTACCTGCAAGGCCGGATACGCTACCAGTAGTTCGTCCACCGGGCGCAGGCAGGGGGCAAAATCACCGCCGCTGTCTCGCAGGGCTTGCAGCTGCTCTAAAGTTACGCAATCCGCCAGCGCCAAACCCATGGCGCAGGTGCGCTGCAAGGCGGTCATCACCGCACCGCAGCCCAAAGCCTGTCCCAGATCGTGGATCAAGGTCCGAATATAGGTGCCCTTGGTGCAGGTCACATCTATGGTATAGGTATTTTTTTCTTCTTCCGCTGCCGTCAGGCGCAGATCCAAAATGGTCACCGGACGGGCTGCCCGCTCCACGGTCTTACCCTGGCGGGCCAGTTCGTACAATCGCTGACCGTCCACGCTCACCGCCGAATACATGGGCGGCACCTGCATGATCTCGCCCCGAAAGGCAGAAAGCGCCGCCTCAACAGCCGCCCGATCCGCAGTGACCGGCCGGCGGGTGAGCACCGTGCCGGTACAATCCTGGGTGTCCGTTGTCTCTCCCAGGCGGAAGGTGGCCAGGTAGCGCTTGTTGCTGTCCGGCAAATAATCAAGGAAGCGGGTGGCGCCGCCTAACAGCACCGGCAGCACGCCAGTAGCCATAGGATCCAGCGTACCGGTATGACCCGCCTTGCGCTCTCGGGTGATCCCCCGCACCTTAGCCACCACGCCAAAAGAGGTGATCTCCGCCGGCTTGCAAATACACAGAACGCCGGTCATACCAGCAGTTCCCCGCACTTCTCCACCAGCTTGGCGCGCGCGGTCTTTACATCCATATCCAGGTTGCAAGCCGCCGCCTGGGGATGACCGCCGCCGCCAAAGGCCTTGGCGATCTCCGCCGCGTTCACGCTCTCAAAGGTGCGCAGAGAGGCTTTACATGTGCCGTCCGGCTTCTCCCGAATGGTAATGCCCACTTCCACGCCCTCAATCTGGCGGGTCAGGGGAGCCAGGCCCTCTGTCTCCTGCTCGTTGGAGCCGGTTAAGTGGTACATCTCCTGGGTCACGGTGATAATGGCTACCCGCTCGTCCAGGTAAAAACGCATAGACTCCAGTGCCAGCCGTTCCAGCCGGGCATAGGTCTTGGTCTTAGTCTCAAACATGACTCGATTGATCCGGCCGTTATCTGCCCCGGCTTCAATCAAATCCGCTGCAATGCGGTAGCTCTCCGCCGTGGCAGAGGCGTAGCGAAAACAGCCGGTGTCCGTAGAAATGCCGGTATACAGGCAGTTGGCCATGCCTTTATCCAGGGGCACGCCCATTTCCCGGATCACCTTGTAGATGATCTCGCTGGCAGCAGCGGCACCGTCGTCCAGCAGCAGCCGATCCGCATAATCCGTGTTGGTGCCGTGGTGGTCAATACACAGATCAATATGGTACTTGCCCTGAATGGCGCCCAGCAACCCCTCGGTAGCCACATCCACCGCCACCACATACCGGGGGGTGAACTTCATAGGCACAATATCGTCAAAAAGATAATTGTACTTGGGGGGAATGTCTGCCTCGTTCTTCACATAGGCGAACTTGCCCTTTTGCAGCAGCGCCCGGCAAAGGGCAAAGCCACAGCCCAAAGTGTCTCCGTCCGGGTGGGCATGGGTCAGAATTAAAATGTCGTCCTGCTCCAGCAGCAGCCGGGCACATTCCTTTACATCAATCCTCATGTTCCAGTTCCTTCAGCTTATCCCAAAGGGCAAAGCCCTTTTCAATGGAGTCGTCGGCAATAAAGCGCAGTTCCGGGCACTTGCGCAGGTGCAGCCGCCGACCCAGCTCGTGGCGAATATAGCCCTGGGCGGCGGTCAGGCCCTTAACGGACGCCTTGGCCGCCTCCATGCCCTCCATGGCGCTCACATACACCTTGGCATAGCTAAGATCGTTGGTAACGCTCACCTTTACTACCGTAAGCATACCGCTGATCCGCGGGTCTTTTAGTTCCCGCAGGATTGCCACGATCTCCCGCTTAATATCCTCTGTAATTCTGTCAATATGATAACCGGGCATTTTGCACTCCTACTCAGTCTCTGTACTCCTCGACCACATAGCACTCCAGCACATCGCCGGGCTGAATATCGTCCCAGCCCTCCAGGCTGATACCGCACTCATAGCCGGAAGATACATCCTTTACATCGTCCTTAAACCGCTTTAAGCCCTTCAGCGGCACATCGGCCAACTGCTTGCCGTCACGCACCAAACGCACTTTGCCCTCCCGGCGGATATTACCGCTGGTGACCAGGGAGCCTGCAATGGTGCCGGCAGACGAGATCTTGTACACCTCGCGCACTTCGGCGGTGCCGGTGTCCACATCTCTGTACTTGGGGGCGCGCATACCGCGCATAGCCGCCTCAATCTCCTCAATGGCGTCATAAATAATATTGTAGCTGCGGATCTCCACGCCGTCCCGGTCTGCGTTCTCCTTGGCCACCGGGTCTACGCCGGTGTTGAACGCTACGATAATGGCATTGGAGGCAGCGGCCAGCATCACGTCGCTCTCGCTGACGGAGCCCACGGCGCCGTGGATCACATGAACCCGCACCTCGTCGTTTTCAATCTTCAGCAAGGACTGTTTTACAGCCTCGACAGAGCCTTGAACATCGGCCTTGATAACCACATTAAAGGCCTTCAGCTCGCCGGCCTGCAAGGTGTCAAACAGGGTATCCAGCGTCACCTTATGGAAGGCGCTGAATTCTTCTTCCTTGGCAGCTTCTTTACGCTGCTCCACCAACTGGCGGGCCAGCCGCTCGTCGGACACGGCGTTAAATCCGTCGCCGCTCATAGGCGCACTGTCCAGGCCCATGATCTCCACCGGCACGCTGGGACCGGCCGAATTCACCTTACGACCGCGATAATCGGTCATGGCGCGCACCTTACCTACTGCCATACCGGCTACGATCACATCGCCGGCATGGAGCGTACCGTTCTGCACCAGCAAGGTGGCAATGGGACCACGGCCCTTATCCAGCTTAGCCTCGATCACCGTGCCCTTAGCGGAACGGTCCGGGTTGGCCTTCAGCTCCTGCATTTCCGCTACCAGCAAAATGGTCTCCAGCAATTTGTCAATGCCCATCTTCGTCTTGGCAGACACAGGCACGCAAATCACATTGCCGCCCCATTCCTCCGGCACCAGTTCGTGCTCGGTAAGCTGCTGCAGCACCCGATCCGGGTTGGCGCCCTCTTTATCCATCTTGTTAATGGCAACGATAATTTCAACGCCCGCTGCCTTGGCGTGGTTGATGGCCTCAATGGTCTGGGGCATAATGCCGTCGTCCGCAGCCACAACCAGCACGGCAATATCCGTAGCCATGGCACCGCGGGCACGCATGGCGGTAAAGGCCGCGTGGCCGGGGGTGTCCAGGAAGGTGATCTTTTCGCCGTTCGCTTCTACCTGATAAGCGCCGATGTGCTGGGTAATGCCTCCGGCCTCGGTAGAGGTCACGTCCGTATGACGAATGGCGTCCAAAATGGAGGTCTTACCATGGTCAACATGGCCCATCACGCAAACCACCGGCGGGCGCTTCACGGCATTCTCGTCGTTCTCGTCGTCCTCTTCAATGATCTGCTCCTCAATGGAGACCACAACCTGCTTCTCCACCTTGGCACCCAGTTCGGTAGCCACAATCGCTGCAGTATCGTAGTCGATCACTTCGTTCACGCTGGCCATCACGCCCAGACTCATCAATTTTTTAATCACTTCGGTAGCCGTCATACGCAACAGACTTGCCAGTTCACCCACGGTGATCTCCTCCGGCACCTTAATGGTGATCTGCTGCTTTTTACGCTGCTCCGCAATGCGGGCCAGGCGCTGGGCCTCCGTCTCTCTCTTGGAGCGGGCACGCATACCCTGGGGCCGCTTTTTGCGGTACTGCTTGCTCTTTTGGTTGAGCTTCTGCTTCTTCTGGTAATCGCCCATGTTGGAAGCAGGCGCAATATCCTCGTACTTCTGATTGTACTTTTCCAGATCCACATTGTTCACTCGGGTGTCCACATGGCGAGTCTCGCCTTTGGTGCGCGCCTGGGGAGTCTGATTGGCCTTCTTCTTGGCCTTTTCCTCAGCCCGCTTAGCCGCCTGCTCCGCCATCTGCAAAATAGCAGCCTGGCTCTGGCGCTTCTTGTCCTTCTCCGTATTACCGGCGGACTGGGGCTTCTTCTCCTTTTTCTGCTGCGGCGCCTGGCTCTTAGGCTTATTGGACCGCAGCGCATAGAACTTGTCAAAATTCTCTACGCTGTGAGTCTTGGTAATGCGGTCAAAGAGGGCGTTCAGTTCCCCCTCCTCCAGCACAGTGGACGGCGACTTCTTGGCCGCGCCGCACTGGGCCAGCAGATCCAAAACTTCTTTATTCTGTACGCCGAAACCGGCAGCGACATCGGATACTTTTACTTTTATGACCATTCCTTTTCCTCCTGTTGCAATAATTCTTCAATGCGTGCTGCAAAGCCTGCGTCCTCCACCGTAAGTACCCCTGCCCGATAACCCAGGGCAAAGTGTATCTCATCTATGGTGCAGGGCAGGGCACGCATGCGGGGGGCTTTGGCACGCTTTTGACCGGCGGTCTCAAACTCGCGGACCAGCCGGGGCGACGCATTCCGCGCCGTCAGCACCAGCTGCGCCTTGCCGTCGCGTACGCTCTGCAAAGCCAGGTCGTGCCCCATAGCCAGCTTGCCTGCACGGCGGGCAAGCCCCAACATAGAAAGCCACTTGGCGTTATTCATCTTTCAGCTCCGCCTCCATACGGTCATAGACCGCGTCAGAGATGGTCACCTCCAGCGCCCGCTCAAAGGCCCGCTTTTTCCGCGCCTTCTGCAAGCAGGCAGGATCGTGGCACACATAGGCGCCCCGCCCGGCCATCTTGCCGGTGAGATCCAGCTGCACATCCCCCTGAGGGGTGCGCACCACCCGCACCAGGTCGCGCTTGTCAAACCGTCCGCCGCAACCGGCGCACATACGCACAGGCACTTTCTTTGCTTTCATCTTTCCGCCTCCCTGTTTGCAGGCAGCCGCTTACTGCTGCGTGCCGTCGTAAAAGCCGGACTCCGGCTTAATATCAATCTTCCAGCCGGTGAGTTTGGCAGCCAGACGCACATTCTGCCCCTTGTTGCCGATGGCCAGGCTCAGCTGATCATCCGGCACGGTGGCACGGCAGCTTCTGGCTTCCTCATCCAAAATCTCTACCCCAACCACATCAGCCGGCGCCAAAGCGGCAGCAATGTAAGTGGGCACATCGTCGTTATACTTTACAATGTCGATCTTCTCGCCGCCCAAAGCGTCCACAATATTGGACACACGCTGGCCGCGAGGACCGATGCAGGCACCTACCGGATCCACATCTTCTTCTTTGCTGAATACGGCGATCTTGGTACGGGATCCGGCCTCACGAGAGACAGACTTAATCTCAATGGTACCGTCAAAGATCTCCGGCACCTCCTGCTCAAACAGGCGGCGCACCAGACCCGGGTGGGTACGGCTGATCATAATCTTGGGACCCTTGCTGCCATCTTTTACATCCACAACAAAAATCTTGATCAGACTGTTCTCTACCAACTCTTCGCCGGGCACCTGCTCGGCCTTGGGCAGCACAGCCTCATTCTTGCCGATCTCCAAGGTGGCATTGCCGGTGACCGGGTCTACCCGCAGCACCTTGGCAGAGATCAGCTCCTGATTCTTGCTCTGGAACTCCTCCATCAGCTTGCCCCGCTCCGCCTCGCGAATGCCCTGGCGGATCACATGCTTGGCAGTCTGCGCGATAATGCGGCCGAACTCCTTGGTCTTCAGCGGAATGTCAATGGTCTTGCCCACCTTGGCGCTCTTCTTGATGGCCTGGGCCTCTTCCAAAGTCAGATCCGTGTCCGGGTCCTCCACTTCCTCAACCACATTCTTGGTCACATACACCTTAAAGCGCTGCTTCTCCGGGTCAATGTCACAATGGACAATGTCCTTGCCGTTGTAGTCGTGCTTGGCAGCCACCACGATGGCGGCAGAAATTTTTTCATACAGGTAATCCTCCGGGATTCCCTTCTCCTGCGCCAGCATTTGCACTGCATCAAATAATTCCTTACTCATTTTCCGATCACCTTTCCTTTATCCCTGAAAATCCTGTTCAAAATCTGCTATATTAAAATCGTCCAACTTCACAAAGGCTGTATCCTTCTTTTGTACACACAGCGCCTTGCCGGAAGTTAGGCGAACGATTATCTCACCGTTATTATACTGCTCCAGCGTGCCGGAGAAATCCCGCGCCCCGTCAACCGGGCGAATGGTGCGCACCAGTACCGGCGCGCCGATATACTGCAAAAAGTGGCTGTCCTGCACCAGCTCCCGCTCAATACCGGGAGAGCTGACCTCCAAGGTGTAGGCCTCCTTAATGGGATCTTCCTGATCCAGCGGCTCCTGGAGCGCCCGGCTCATAGCCACGCAGTCGTCCATACTCACACCGCCGTCCTTGTCAATAAACACCCGCAGATATTGCTGCGTGCCCTCCTTTACAAACCGCACATCCCAGAGCGAAAGCCCCAGATCGGCCGCAATGGGGGCGCACAACGCCTGCACACGGGATACCACATTTCCCTTGCCTGCCAATAAAAAACCTCCCTACAAAAACAGGAGAGCGGTCCCCGGGGACCACTCTCACTGAATAACTTACAACTTACCGATAACTATAATAGCATATTATAATCAAATGTCAAGCCTTTTTTCCGTCTGTGGAGAGCGGATGCACAAACAAGCCGCTGAGCAGCTTAGGTTCAAACCAGGTGGACTTAGGGGGCATCATGCGCCCGGCGTCCGCCACCGCCATCAGTTCCGCAATGGTGGTGGGATAGAGCGAGAACGCCAGCTTCATATCCGTTTTAGCTCGTTTCTCCAGCGCCCGCACACCGTAAATCCCGCCTACAAAATCAATACGCGGATCTGTCTTTGGGTCTTTAATACCCAAAATGGGCGACAGCAAATTGTCTTGCAGCAGCGACACATCCAAAGCGCCTACCGGGTCATCCGGCACCAGCGCCGGCTTGATTTGCAAGGTGTACCACTCCCGATCCACCACCATACCGAAGGTGCCCTTTTGTTCCGGTTCTACCGGCTCATCCCTGTGCTTTACGATAAACCGCTGCTCGATTTGGGAAATCAGTGCGTCCGGTGACAGACCGTTCAAGTCACGCACCACCCGGTTATAAGGCAAAATTTCCAGTTCGCTGTCCGGGAACGCCACCGCCAAGAAAAAATTAAATTCTTCCTGCCCGGTATAATCCGGTTTTTCTTCCCGCCGCTTGAGCCCCACTTTTACTGCGGAGGCGCAGCGATGGTGGCCGTCGGCAATATACAACGCCGGGATGGCGGCAAACAGCCCTTGCAGTTTTTGGCACAGGGGCGCGCTATCCACCACCCACACCGTTTGCTGCACATCATCCTGCACAAAATCATACACCGGGGTGTGTTCGCTCATCCAAGTAGAAAGCGCCAACTCCACCGCCGGGGAGCGGCGATAGGTCAGGAAAATGGGACCGGTATTGGCGTCGCAGGTGTCCACATGGCGGATTCGGTCCGCCTCCTTGGCGGCCAAAGTGTGCTCGTGCTGTTTGATCACGCCGTTTAAGTAATCGTCCACCCCGGCGCAGCCTACCAGCCCCACCTGGGCGCGGCCGTTCATCACCTGCTTGTAAATATAAAAGCAAGGCGCCGGATCCTGCACCAGCGCGCCGGTATGCTCCAGCGCCAGCAGGTTCTCCCGGGCTTTCTCATACACCGCCGGACTGTACGGATCCGTCTCCGGCGGCAGGTCAATCTCTGCCTTATCTACATGTAAAAAGGACAGCGAATTGCCCGCTGCCCGCTCCCGCGCCCCGGCGGCAGTGAGCACATCATAGGGCGGCGCCGGGATCAGTGCCTGATAATCCGGCAGCGGACGAAATGCCCGAAACGGACGAAATACAGCCATAATGCCCCTCCTTTAGGTTCTTTTTTTCCAATATATTGTATGCAGTTTCATGTAAAAAGCGCACAGGTCGCCCTGTGCGCCGTTTTTATTTCTGATTTTTTTGGTACACGATACGCAGACCGTCCAGCAACAGATCCCGATCCACCACAGCGTCCACGGTACAGTATTTGGCAATGGCCGCACCCAGCCCGCCGGTGATCACCACCTTAGCCGGTTGACCCAGCTCTTGCTGAAAGCGCGCCACCATGCCGTCAATCATGGCAGCCGTGCCGTACACGGTGCCGGAGCGCATACAATCCACCGTGTTGGTGGAAATGGCGCTGGTCGGCGCTGCAATATCAATCTGAGGCAGTTGGGCCGTACCGGTGGCAAGAGCGCTCAGGGCGGTCTTGACTCCGCACAGAATCGCCCCGCCGATAAAGCTGCCGTTCTTGTCAATGACAGAAGCGGTGGTGGCCGTGCCCAGATCAAAAAGAATAATAGGTGCCGGGTATTTGGCAATAGCCGCCACGGCACCCACCACCATATCCGCACCCAGCTCGCCCGGGTTATCGGTCTTAATATTCAGTCCGGTCTTGACCCCGGGACCCACTAAAATCGGTGCTTTGCCGGTAACCAACACCACAGCCTTAGAGATGGTGCGAGCCAGGGGCGGCACCACCGTAGCCAGTACGGCGCCCTCCAGCGCAGACGGCTCCAGATGCATCAGATCCAGCACACTGTGCAGCTTGATGGCATACTCCTCCGCTGTCTCGTTACTATTGGTAGACAGGCGATATTTGTCTACAATGGTATCGCCCTCGATAAAGCCCATGACTACATTGGTATTGCCCACATCAATGGCCAGAATCATAGCCGCACCTTCTTTCTCTTAACTCAACTGCTTTTTGCTGATATTCACCAGCCGCACAATCACAGGACTGAGCACCACATTCACAGCCAATTCTACCACGAAATTCAGCCCTACAAAGCCGGTGATCATAAAAATGAACGCATTGGCGCCGCCTGCATTCTGCAAGATCCAGTCAAAGAAAAACAACCGACAACCCAGCAGGAAGATCCCGGTATTCACCACCGGGCACACCACAGCGGCACAGACCACGCCGGCGTACTTATGCTTCTTGCTTAGCACCCGATACACCAGCCCAGACAATGCCCCGGCCAAAATGCCCTTAAGCATCACCGTTAAAATGGTGCCAAAAATGCTCATGTTGAGGAACAGCGCCGTATCCGGCTGGCACAGCACCACCACGGAGAACACACCGCCCAGCCAAGCGCCGGCGCCTACGCCGTAAAGGGCAGCGCCCACCACAATGGGAATGAGCACCAGGGAGATAGACACGGTACCGAACTTGATAAATGAGCCCAGCAGCTGCAATACCACCACCAGGGCCGTGAGCAGACCTACGCCTGCGATCTTTTTTGCGTTCACTTTCATATTCAATTTTCCTTTCTGCTACTGTTCCAAGCCGCGCACCACGCAAACCGTGCGCCGCCCCGAGAAAGTTCGTTTTTTCTCTACGGATACAATGCGCCCTCATTATAGCCTATTCCCCGGCAAATGTAAAGAGACTTTTTATACAGGAAATTGCCGAAGAAATGCGGCGCCAACCTGCCGCTTGCCAATTCCGGAAGTAAGACGATTGCGGCGAACCTCCCCTGCGGCTACGCCGCTCCCCCCCTTTACAAGGGGGGCTTAGATTTTGAAACCGATTTGCCTCCCTTGCAAAGGGAGGTGGCAACGCCGCCAGGCGTTGACGGAGGGATTGTTCACCGCCACTATGCAAAAAGCGCACACGGCAGAAACCGCGTGCGCTTTGCTGTACCGATTTACTTGTTCTTCTCCTGCACCACGCGGGTGATAATCTCCACGCAGCCCTCCGGGGTCAGGCGGCCGGAGTCCAAGGACAGATCGTAATTGTGCACATCGCCCCACGCCCGGCCGGTATAGTGCCGGTAATTCAGCGCGCGCTTTTTGTCCTTCTCCGCCAGGCGCTTGGCCGGCGGCTTATCCGTTTCGCCGTAAAGCAGCACAATGCGCTTGGCCCGGTAGTCCTTACCGGCGTGCACAAACACATTGAGCACATCGTCCCGGTCCTCCAGAATATAATCCGCGCAGCGGCCCACGATCACGCAGTTGCCTTTTTCTGCCAAATCCAGAATCACCTTGCGCTGCACCGTCCACAAATAATCAGACGCAGACAGGCCGTTCATCACCTCCGGCGAACCAACGGATGAAAAGGCGTAGGCCAAGCGGCTCTTGCTGGCGGAATACTCGCCGGTCTCCTCAATATAGCGCTCGGCAAAACCGGTTTTCTCCGCCACATGGCGCACCAGCTCCTGGTCATAATAATCCCAGCCCAGCGCCGCAGCAACAGCCTTGCCCACGGAACGCCCGCCGGAGCCGAACTCTCGACCAACGGTAATTACTTTTACAGACATGGTAAAGCCCCCTTGCCCGGCGCTGCAAAATTGGGTACACCGCACCGAGTCTATATTCAGTATAGCACACCTTCACCAAAAAAGAAAGGGGATCTTTACCGAAAAAACAAGACGGCATAGGTGGTGCCGTTCTGATTTAGGCAGGCATACTCCTGGCCGGTCACCGGCGACACGGACTGGTTCACCGTCAGAGTCTGATCATCCAGCGTCATACCGATGGTGCCGCGGGTCTGGCTGGCAAAGGCCACATAGTGGTAGTTGGCGCTGCTGGAGAATTTGCACACAGAGGGCGCCATACCGTCTGCAAAGACAATGGCAAAGCGAGGGCGGAAGGGGCTGGGGACCTCCACCTTGCGTGTGGCCTTGCCGTTACCGAAATAGTTGTAATAGTAGAACGGCAGCCCCCACAGGTCCCGCTCCGCCTGGGTGATATGCACCGTGGTGTTGCTGGTGTGGTCGCCAATGGCCTTATCAATCCGCTGATTATCTGCGTTAAAATCCTCTCGCTGAGGCACATCGGTACCCACCCAGTCATTCAGTTTTAAGTTGGTGGTTTTGTTGGTACTGCTCATGTTAATCCTCCGTATCTAAAATATCAAAGGGCAGCGCTGCCCGGTCAAAGACGGCATACGGCACCGCGTCTGCGTCCAACGCATTCCAGGTGCGCCCGCTGCCCGACAAATGGGCATAGAGAAAGGGCGGCACCCAGTCCCGCAGCAGGCGACCCAAATGGACCCGCCCGGCGGCAGGGATCACCAGTTTTAGATCGCCGTCCGTGCAATGATAAGTTGCCCCCGCGCCGCACAGATCGCTGAGTGCCTGTTGAAAGCCCGCTAAAGAAAAATCGCCCCAGGGCATTTGCCGCCGCGCCAGCAGCTTTTGGCGGGTCTCTTGCAGGGTATCCCCCGGCAGCAAACCGCGAACCGTCAGCCAGCGCCAAAGATTTTCTTCGGCAGCAGTGGCGGCAAAGGCGCCCTCCCGGGCGTCCGTCAGTTGATCATAGACCAGCGCGATCCCCGCCGCGTAGGCTCGCAGCTCGCCGTTGATCACCGTGCCCGGTTGCGGGTCAAAGCCCTCTGCCTGCGCCAGTGCCTGCAAACGACCCAGCACTGTCTCAAACATAGCAGGTCACCTCCACCGCCGTAACCTCCAGGTACGCGCCGGTGCTGCAAGGGATCACGCCGCCTTTTTCGCCTGCCGCATGCACCTCCGGGGTGCCGCACAGGCCGTCCGTTTGCAGCGCTGCCGCCAGGGCAGAGGGGTGCAAGCTGCCGCCGATCACCCGAGCGGAACACAGTTCTTTCAGCTGATTTTCCAGTGCAGAGCGCACCGTTGCCGGGTCCGCTCCGGCTAAAATTTGCGCCGAGCACACCAGCTGTACCGGTTGCTTTTTTGCCTCCTGCACATCAATAAAGCACCCGGCCAGCGTGAGAATATCCAACTTTTCCGTCACCGCCAGGCGCAGTTCGTCGTCCACCTGACCCTGACGGCTGCGCACATATACCGTGACGATATAGTCGGAACCGCCGGGACACACTTTGCACGACAGCACCTGATCCAGCTGCTCCACCGCTGCGGCCAAGCAGGCGGTGTTCACCCCATTGGGCGGCACCTGCTGCACCTGACAGATCCTTTGGCGCAGGGCGGTATCCGTTTCTACCGCCGCGCCGCCCGAAAACCGATTGGCGTTGGTCACCGAGCGGATGCCCGCCGGGGGATTGACCATCACGGTAATGCACCCCGGCTCCACGTTATGGGCAGTGGTCTTGCCCAGAGAAACGGCCGGCACATCCACCGTCCATTCTCCGGCAGGAATGGTAGCTGCCTTGGTGGTGGCAAACTGCAAATAGGGCTGCCCGGCCACAGAACACACCGTGTCTGCCGGTATGGTCACCGCCGCCTCTGCTGCTTGCGCCAACGAAAATGTCAGCACCCCGGTGGCGGCAGAAGCACCCTTGCGCTGCAAGCCCACGTCCGCCGCGTGCCGATCCAGGTCCGCACCCCGTGCCGTATCGGCAAACACCTGGCTTTGCACATGGTCGCCAAACACCGACAGGGCATACAGCTCCGTTGCCACACTGCGAAAGCGGGCGTCCAGCTCCGGCAGATCCTCCGGCTTTTCGCCGCAAGCGTCGAAAAATGCCGCCCGCATTTTGTCCGTTATTTCTTGATAGGTCGCTCTCATAGGGCAACCGTCACCTCCCGTTCTTCCTCACGCACCCACAGACGAAAGACCGCGCTGCCGTCTGCGGTGCGCACCCCCAGCACCAGCACGCCGGGCACATCACAGACGGCCCGGCGACCCAGCGCCAGCAGTTCGTCCGGCAACAGATCTGCCCCGCAGCCGCCCACCCCGCCTACCGGCCGAGGATAATAGCCCTGCCGGGGCAGCGTCAGCAGCAGGCGCAAAGACTGCACCAGATTCTCCGGTGCGTCCAGGCGCCGAGGGACATGATCCGTAACCGCATAATCGCCGTTTTCCACTGCATAGATCAAGGTTCGATCTCTCCTTTTTCATTGATGACCAGACCGTTTATCCGCACCGTACCGTCCCGGCACAGGCGCACCACCGCGCCGCCGGGGCCACGCAGTTCCACCTCGCCGGGCGCCAGATCGGTGCTGCCCATACGAGCGCCGGCAACCACTGCGCCGTCCTCTCCGCCGGAGAGCAGCAGCACCTGGGCACCGGCAGGCACATTGGCCGCATAGCCGTAAGGGGCATACACCGGGGTCTCCCGCAAATGGGCAGAGGCCACCGTCTCCACCTGACTGCCGCCCAGGGTCACCCCGGCGCACTCATATCCAGCGCCGCCGGTTTGGCGGGCACGCTCATTCAGCCACATAGTACATCGCCTCCAATTTCGGTTGGCAGCACAGTACCAGCCGGGTCTGTACCTGCCGAGCGGTGCCGGTGATCTCCCGCTGAAAAATGCGGAACCCGGCGCTGTCCGGCACACCGTCCTTTGGCACCACCGGGGCATACAGCGGCAGCCGATGGGCACCGGTGAGCACCACCTCCGCCGATACCGGGCAGCCGCCTGCTCCAGCTTGCGCAGCAGCACCTGCTGGCGCTGCTCCGGCGGAAAGGCCGCCACATTTACATAGCGGCGACGACTGATCTTTTTGTCCGCAAAATACCCGGCCTCCAATCGGCGGCAGTACGGTTCCGCACTGGCAATTTTATAGGCATATACCCCCGGCGCTTCTCCCCGCTCGGTCACCGCCGTAATTGAGGTGATTTGATCCCCGGGCAAAGTCACCGGTGCCTCACTGCCGTAAACACACAGCCGGTTCTCCGGATCGACAAAAACGCCCTTGGCGCCCAGCACCTGCATAAAGCCCTGCAAGGCGCCAAAGCAGCTGGTGCCCTTCTCCACCGTATATTGCCCCGGGGCGGTGCCGGCAGGCAAAGCCGCCGTAAAGCCAAAGGGTGCTGCGTAATGGTGGACCATTTGATCCACATTGGGTGCGTTAAGGCTAATGGGCAGCGCCTCATTGTCCAGCAGCAGACAGGCTGAGGAGCGGGCATACACAAAACCCCGCCGTTGCCCGGGGGTTACCGTCAGCTTTTGCTGGTCCGCATAGCCAAAGAAGCAGCACGCACCGTCCGGCGCAAAGCCCCGCACCCGGTACACCTCCGGCAGATCGCCGTCCCACAAAAAGTGCAGTCGCAGTCCGTCGCAACCGGCAGTCACATCGCCGCTCCAGCGGTAAGACAGCAGCTGCCGGGGCACCGCCCGCTTGCCGTCCAAAAATTCCAGTTCAAAGGTCACGCCAACACCACCTTTTCCCCGGAGGTCAGATCAAAGGGCGAGGCCAAGCGGTTCCGTGCCACAATGGTGTCTACCGACACACCGGTGCGCGCCGCAATGTCAAAGGCGTTTTCCCCCTGCCGCACCCGGGTGCTGCCGTAAGGTGCATACCGGGGCGCTGGGTCACAGTCCTCCGTAAAAGTAAAGCTATACTGCACCCCGTCCCGGGCGGTGGTGCAAGTGTAATCAAACCGGGTCAAATACGCCCGCATAGGCTCCGCCCCGGGGGCGAACAGCCAGTAGACCTGTCCGGGCAAAAGCAGCCGCCGCAGCACCTGGGCCATCTCCAGCGCACGGCCGCCGTACCACCAGCCCTTGCCGGTGATCACCGTTGCCCGGCGCCCGGCCGGGGTCACGCAGACCCCGCCGGACAGCAGCCGTTCCTCCTGTTGCAGCGCCCGATTCTCCACCTGAAGCTGGGCGGGATTTTGCAAAAAGGTGTACGGCCCAAAGCGCATACGCATCAGTGCCTGCATATCTACACCTCCCCGCCGTCATACCGGCGGGCGTCCAGGCGCAGATACTCGCTGAGCGCCTCAATATAGGCATTATCCTGTTCGTTCATACTCTCCGTCTCCATCTTCTAAATCCTCCCGATAGGTCAAGGTGGCTCGCAGGTACAGGCAGCCGGTGTACGTGTCCGCCTGGGGCGCGCCGGCCGACACCGCACACACCCGCCGATCCAGCAGCGTGCGGCAAATGCCGGAGAGCACCTGTTGCAGTGCCCCGGTACCGGCAGCCGGGGGCGCATACAGATCAAAGCACAGAGCGATCTGACCGGCCCGGCTCTCCTCACCCACTGCATCGCTGGTGCCGTCCATCTCCGCCAGGCGCACCGCCACCACCGGGCGCAACAGGCGGCTGGGCTTCATTTGGTCCGGATACGCCCGGCAAAAGTCCACCCCTTGCAGGGCAGCGCTATCCCGCAGCTTCGCCAGTACATGCGTCACCGGATCCGTTGTCCACTTCATAACTCCCCTCCTGCAAGCGCTTCATCACGCCGGTATAATACAGCAGCTGGCCGCCCATACAGACCGCCTCCCGCTTGATGAAATAATAAGATCGGTCACCGGTCTCCAGCACCGCGTCCTCCGGCAGTTCCAGGATATTCCGATCAAAGGGGCCGATGTACAGGTAAAAATCCTTGTCCACCCGCCCAATGGGCGTTTGCCGATCCGTAAAGTTGGACTTGTTCTTCCGCCAGGTCTGTTGCAGAGTACAGAAAAACGGAAGGGATCGACCCGCCCCGGTGACCAGGCAGGCGCTGTTGCCTGCCCGGGTCAACTGATTTTTAATGATATGTGCAGCCGGTGTCATACGCTGAGAAAGGCAAAGGCGTCATCCCGCAGCAGGCCTCTGCACGCCTGCTCCGCGTCCTCCAGCATCAGGGCAGATGCCTTGTGCTGGCCGCTTTGCTGCACCGTTACATCACCGGCGGTAAAGGCGGTCACATCGTCGCCGCTTTGGAACCACCGGGACTGCTCCAGCATACGCAGCGCTTTCACCGCTGCCAGGTGGATCAGTCGCTCGTCCGCCGGATCCGTCCCGTCAAACATACGCAGCTCCACCATGCGCACCGCCGAGGCGATCACCGGCGCCCACCGGGCCAGCTGCTCCGCCGTCTCTCCGGAGAGCAGCTGCAACCGCTCTGCGACCGCCTGTATATCCATACAGTTTGGCTTAGGCATGGGTCAGCATCTGAACGGCGCCGGAGAAGATGGGCGAGAACCCGGCAATGGCGGTGATGGACGCCCGCTCCAGCTGGCGATCGATCAGCTTGTCAAAGTCGGTGACCACATCACCGGCCTGCACCTTTTCCAGTGCGCAGGTACGATCCAGCGCCAAAATGGTATTGTCGGGGAACATCTTGTGCTTGATCAGCTCCGCGCCCAGCGGAGTCACCACCCGACCGGTGGCGTGGAAGTCGTTGCCGGCGATGGCATCCTGCATTTCGGTCATTTTCAAAATGGAGGCGGTATCCCGGGCACTTACCAGCAGGGTGGTCATATTGAAGCCCTCAAAAGCGTTCCACAGATCCACCAGCCCGGCATAAGTCAGACCGCCCTCCAAAGTAATGCCGCTATCATGCACGCCGATCAGCGCCGCATAAGCATCCAGCAGCTGCCCTTCTGCAATGCAGTTGCCGATTTGGCGCAGGGTCACGGTAAACAGATCCAGCTTTTGGAACTTTACCGCCTCATAAGAGGCCACCAGCATACGGCCTCGCTTGTGCATCTCCGTAAGCGTATCCTTCACCTGCACCGTGGTGGTAGGCAGGGACGCGCCCTCCGCCACCTCGGCGGCAGTCAACCGCTCGCCGTTCTCCACGCTCTCAATGGCGCGGTAGTCCATACCATCAATCACCGTGGTGGTGGCCACGATCTTTTGCAGCACATCCGCCTGCTCCATACCCTGGCGCACCGCTCGGCTCACATACTCCGGAAACAGCGCCGCAGAGTCCGAGGTCTGGAAGAATTTGGACACCGTGTCGGAGCCGATGCCACTGACTTTAATGTCAAAGCGCTTAAGCTGGCGCTGATAAGCGTCCAGCCCCTCCAGCGGGGTGCCTGCGTAATTCTCCGAAGGGTCGATCTGTTCCAGCGCCTGAGTAAAGCTTTTGCCGGTGGTGTACAGTCCCTTTTCCAGTTTCAAATTATCATAAGCCATCTTACATTACCTCCTATATTAAAGAATAAAACCGACCATGCCGGTGGTGGCGTCTGCCCAAAGGACCAGGCGCTTGATTGCCGCCTTTTCCTCGTCCACTTTCACGCCGCCGCTGCCGTCGGCAATCAGGCCGCAGTAGCCGGGCGTGGGCGCGATGCCGGTAAACTTGCACTCCACATAGCCGCCCAGCTGCACGCCCACCAGGTTGCCCTGTACATTGCGTACAAAGCCCATAAAGTTGGGGCTTTTGCTGTCGCACTCTTTTACATATTTATTGGCCACCGGGTATGCCAGCATACCCACACGGCCGGACTCGCTGTAAAAGCTAAGCATCTTGTCGTCAAATCCGTCAAAATAAATTGCCATGGTTTCTTCCTCCTTAAATTACAAAAGCCTGGTTGTTGCTCTTTTTTTCGCCGCCGGACGCCAGCTGGGGCGACGGCATATTGGCACGGCGATCGGCAGCCTCAAAGGCGGCCTTAAAGGCCTGCAACTCCTTGGCAGTCATCACCCGGGCCACGCCCTCAAACACGCCCAGTTCCATCTGCGGCAGCACCCCGGCGCACAGACGTACCACCTGGGAAGCCAACTCCTGCTTGTAGCTTTTGCCCAACTGAGCCTCCTGCTCCAGGGTATCCAGCTGTCGCGCCAACGCTCGCGCTTGGTCGCAGGTGAGGGTTACAGCGCCTTTGCTGTTTTGCAGGGTCTTGCGTACATCGTTCTCTGTCACAGTCTTGTCTCCTTTGCTGCTGTCATAGTGCTTGACCACACCGGCCTCTCGCTGGGCAGGCACGGCCACAAAGCTCCATTCGTAAGCGTCCGTGGCGTCGGACAGCACGGTAAAGGCCACCTTGCCGTCATAGCTTCTGCCGGGCACATGGCTGCACCCGCCGCTGCGCCGATCCGCACCGCACAGGGAGCACACAGCGCTGCCCATGGCACAGGACACGCTCACTTCCTTTTTGATCCCGCCGTCAATCTGGGTGATCAACTCCGCATTGCCGGGGGTGCGCACCATATAGGCCTTAGCCTGTAAGGTCACCAAATCCTCGCCGTCCGCAGTCTTGCGTCCGGGCACCGGCACCACCGCCGTGGCATAAATGCGCGCTGCCTGGTCGCCGCTTTTCATAGAGTGGTCAAAGATCCCGGTCTTGCCCACAAACAGGGCGCCCAATTCCTCCAGCGCCCGACGGGTAAACTTTTCATGATCCCGATCCACATCGTTGTTGCACAGCACCACGGAGAACACATACAGCTCCTCCGGCGCAAACGCGCGGCGGGTAAAGGCGCCGATGGCCTCTAAATCCGCCGGCGCCGGTGCAAAGCTCTTTTCTACATAACCGCCGGTCATAATTTCTCCGTCTCCTTTTTGATTTTCTCCGCCTGGGCCTCATACAAATGGGCCTGGGCCGTATCCGTCTGGTCTTGCAGGGTAATATCCTGCCACACCACCTGGAAGGGGGCGCCGCTGCCGCAGCACTGCAAATAGGTGCGTCCGATCTTCTCGATCACCGGGGTTAAAATACGCCGATAATTCTTCAGCTCCGTGGTGAGCAGGTCCGCCTGTTGGCGGCTCATCCGCTCGGTGGTAGACCAGGACAGGCCGAACATAAAGGGCGGCAGCCCGGTTTTGGCCACGATCTGCTCCAGCATTTGGCGCACGGGAATCTCGCTCTCCAGCACCTGATTGTCGGCGCCGATCACCTTTACATCCACATCGCCCACCGCCACAAAGTCCTTCACGGACGAAGCGTCCATAGCCTCCTGCCAGGAGCGAGCCATGGTCTGTGCCCGCTGCCCTGCATAGGCACGGTCCGCCGCGTCGTTGCCCGGTCGGTACACCACCGCATAGCGCAGATTACCGGCATGGCTCCAGTTTTGGCCAATGGTGTTGTAAATTTGCAACAAAATCCGGCTCACAAAGGGCAGTCCCCGCAGCAGACTGGTGCCTGCCACCGCCCCCGGCTCCGGGTTCAGCACGGAGTAGAGCAGCAGCTCCGGCCGGGGCAGCGGCTCTCCACCGCTGAAAAAGCACAGATCCAGCCCGTTCCCCGCGCGGCGCACTTCCAAATTGCGGGTGTCGCCGTTATACAGAGCATACAGTTCCCGCCCGTCGGTGATCATCTCGCCCACGGCGCTGCCGTAGGTAAGCAGCTGATCCAGATAAGTGGCGATAAAAGCCTCGATTCCCTGCTGGTTGCCGCCTACATTGATCCCGGACAGATCCCGGTTTAACTGCGCATTCAGCCCATCACTGCCGGTGTCCAGACTGAACCCGCCGGTCAGGCGCACCAGCTTGCCGATGGCCGCGTCCAAAATGGGAATGTTCTCTCGCAGATTGCGATAGAGCGCAGCGTCCGCCGTCACCGCTCCGTAGGACTGCCAGCTGCAAAAGGGCTGACCCGCCGGGTGCCCGGTCTGCACCGCACAGCAGTCCCCTGCTCCTTTTTTGGCGCCCGCTTTGGAACGAAAGCGTCCCAAAACATCACTTCCTTTCTACCGCAAGGGCGCATACGCCGCCGGGCTCCTCACCGTTCAATACGGTAGAAACAAAGTAGCGAATGTCGTCCATTGCATGGTCATTTTCTTTTTTCGGTGCGTCCCGGCGCAGACTGTTGTCCCACTGGTACAGGGAGAACTCCCGCAATGCGTCCTTGCACCCGGGGGCAATCTTGATCTGCGCCTGTTGCAGTGCCCGGCTCACCCGATGAATGCCCGCCACCACATCGTTATCCGCCTTCAGTACCGGATAGCGGCCGTGGCGCAGCACCGTCTCTGCAAAGCTGGCGGCGGAGGGGTCAATGATCAGCGCCGCAATGGGCCGATCTCCCGCCAATTCGCACAGGTGGGCATAGTATTCCTCATCCGTAAGCTGCACCCCGGTGGCTCGACCGGAGTGGTAATACTCTGCCACCCGGCACCAGGCATCTCCGTCTCGGCACCACAGCCCCAGGGAAAAGGGATTGACCGTGCCGTAGTCGCAAGAGAGATACCATGGCCCGGCAGGCGCTGCCGGCGCCCCCACATGCCGCTTGGGGTCAAACATGGGGTACACCAGTCCGTCTGCCGCCACCCAGCGCCCCTCTACGAACCGGCGGTAAAAGGTGCCGCTGTACAGTCGCTTGTACCGCCGCAGCACCGCCGGGGACAGAGAGGGATTGTCCGTCATCTGAAAGTGCAGGTACAACACCTGCTTTTCCGCCGCTTTTTGGATCCACTCTTTATAGAACCAATGATAGGGGTGCTCTGGATTGCAGTTAAACCAATAGGTGGCCCCCTCCAGAGAGCACCTGGCCAGCGCCTGCTCCACAAAGGAGCGGGGCATTAAGGCCACCTCGTCCAGCAGCACGCCGCCCAGGGTCATACCCTGGATCAAAGCGGCAGAACTTTCATCTCGCCCGCCAAACAGATAAAAGCGGTTTTCCCGTCCGTCCCGGCGCACCGTCAGCTCGCTGCGGCTGATCTTAAAAGTGCAGGTAAAGCCCAGCGCCGTCAGCTGCTCCGTCAGCGGGGTGAGCACATTCCGTCTTAGAGAAGCGACCGTCTTGCCGCACAGGGCAAAGGCTGTGTCGCGGAAGCGATAGAACGCCCAACTGACAAAAGAAATGCTCATGCACAGGGTCTTGCCGCTGCGCACGGCGCCGTCGCAGATAATGCCGCTTTTGCCGCTGTGGGGCGACCCCGGGCACCACCAGGTCAGTGCCTGCATCTGCTTGGGCGAAAAGGGCTTAAACGCTGTCACGATCCCCGGCGCCCCCTTCCTGCCAAACGCACTTGGCACCGGCCTCCAGTGCCTGGTAAAAGGCAGCCGCCGTGTTGCCCTCTGCCGCCTCCAGGGCTTGCAGCTTCTCCAGCGCCTTGAGCCGATCAAAGAATTTGATCTCCATGCCGCCGCCCTTAGGGCGCTTGATCTCGCTGATGTTAAAGAGATCCATCTCCCCCAGCGCCGGCAAGATCTGCTCCTCCGGGGCATACAGCAGCCGTACCGCATCCTGTATTTCGCCAAAGGCAAGGTGCCTTAAACCCTCGGTGTATTCCTGCCGTATGCTCTTTTTCTTTCGTCTGCCCATCGGCTCACCTCCTGCAAAAGGGCGCCGCACCGAAAAAGCGCCCTTCACCTATACCCATGAAAACCGCCGGGTTATAGACGAAAGGCTCTATAAAAAGAAAAAAGCCGGTAAAAAATACCGACTTTTTCTGCTTCCTTATTCCGTTTTATCAATCCTTGGTCTTGCTCATCACCTTCAGCGGGTCCACCGTCTCCTTGTTCATGGTGGTGATCAAGTGCAGGTGGGGCGCCTCTTCCGCCTCAAAAGGTACGGTACCCAGGGTGCCCAAATCCTGACCCAGAGTCACATAATTGCCGGCAGACACATTCACTGCATCCATACCACAGTATTGGGCCACCAGGTTGCCCCCGTGGTCAATGGTGATGACCTTGCCCAGCAGGGCGTCCGTCTTAACGGACAGCACCAGGCCGTCGTTGATGGCGCTCACCTTGGCACCCTTGTTGGCCTTAAAGTCCACTGCCGCATGGGCACGGTAGTCCCCCATGGTGCGGTTAAAAGTCAGCTCCTCATTGTAGCTTTGCTGCACGCTCTCGGACACCGGATATTTGTAAAAACTCTTGTAAGGCATATTGGTGTCCGACTGCTGCATGGACGCCGGCTCCGTCGTGGTGGTGCCCCGGGTGGCAGCCGCCGTGGTGCCTGCCGTAGTGGCGGGGGCGGTCTCCGTTACGCCCTCTACCCGGTGCTGCACCGCAGCCGCCGAAGTGGTCTCCGTCACGGAAGTAGGCTCGCCCACCGGGGTCTTGCCGCTGCCTTGGGAGGAGAAATACACAATCAGCCCCAGAGCGATGATGGACAGGCAGATCACCGAGAACAGGGTCCGCAGATTTTTGCTTTCATTTTTATCTTTTTTTGATGTAGCCATAAAAATAACACCTCGGCAGTAGTATGCGCCAAGGTGTTTTGTTTTATACAAAGGGGTTATTCTGTTTTTGCCGCTTTGGCCGCCCGGCTCTCCGCCTCCATGATTTCCATGGCGGTGCGCAGGGTGTCTACCACCGACTCCTGGGGCAGCGGTTTTAAGGCGATATAGGGCTTTTTGCCCGCAGACAGCAGCACCCGGCCGTACATACCCTTGTTCAGCGCCGGGATCCATGCCGGTTCCAGCTGACTGAAATACAACAGCACCGCGCCGTTTTTTTGGCTGATTTCCGTTAAGCCTAACGCCAGCGCCCGATTGCGCAGCAGAGCAATTTCCACCAACCCGTACACACTTTGGGGCGGCTTGCCGTAACGGTCCGTCAACTCGTCGTACACATCGTTGGCATCTGCGTCGCCGGCAATGTCCGCAATGCGCTTATACATGGCGATCCGCTGATTGGTGGCAGGGATATACGCCTCGGGAATATTGGCGTCCACCGGCAGGTCGATCAGGCACTCCTGCTCCTCGTTTTGGGCAGGCGCCTCGCCTTTCTCCAGCGCCACGGCCTCCTCCAACAGCTTTAAGTACATATCGTACCCTACTGCCTCCATATGACCGTGCTGGCGGTTGCCCAAAAGAGAACCGGCACCGCGAATCTCCAAGTCTCGCATAGCAATCTTAAACCCGGAGCCGAACTCCGTGTATTCCCGAATGGCCTCCAGCCGCTTGGTGGCAATATCCGTCAGTTCCCGCCCACGGGTGTAAGTAAAGTAGGCAAACGCCCGGCGAGAGGAACGCCCGACCCGGCCGCGAATTTGGTGTAGCTGAGCCAGTCCCATTCGGTCTGCGTGCTCAATAATCAGGGTGTTTACATTGGGAATATCCACCCCGGTCTCTATAATGGTGGTGCACACCAAAACATCCAACTGGGCGTCTAAAAGCTGCTGCCAAACGGAACTGAGCTGCTCCTCGGTCATACGACCGTGGGCAATGCCCACCCGCGCGCCGGGCAGTGCCTTTTGGATTTGCACCGCCGTGTGCTCAATGGTATCAATATTATTGTGCAGATAGTAGCACTGACCGCCCCGGGCCAGCTCCTTTTCCATAGCCTCCGTCAGCACCCCAAAGTCGTACTCCATCACATAGGTCTGCACCGGGTGCCGGTCGCCGGGAGCCTCCTCCAGCACACTCATATCCCGTATGCCGCTCATAGCCATATTTAGGGTACGGGGAATGGGGGTGGCAGACAGAGTCAGCACATCGACCGCCGGGAATTTCTCTTTGATCTTCTCTTTTTGTGCCACGCCGAAGCGCTGCTCCTCATCCACAATCAGCAGCCCCAGATCCTTAAAGCGAATGTCCTTGCTGATAATCCGGTGCGTACCTACCAGCAGATCCACCCCGCCGTGCGCCAGATCCTCCAATATCTGCTTTTGCTTGGTGGGGGACACAAAGCGGGAGAGCATCTCCACCCGCACCGGAAACGGCTCCATCCGGCGCATAGCCGTTTGGTAATGCTGCATAGCCAACACCGTGGTGGGCACCAAAATGGCGCACTGCTTACCGTCTGCAATGCACTTAAAGGCGCTGCGCAGAGCCACCTCCGTTTTGCCAAAGCCCACATCGCCGCACAGTAGCCGGTCCATAGGCGACGGCCGCTCCATATCCGCCTTGATCTCCGCCGCGCTTTGCAGCTGATCGTCGGTCTCATCATAGGCAAAGCGCAACTCAAAGTCCCGCTGCATATCCCCGTCCGGGCTAAAGGCGTAGCCGGGGGTACTCATCCGCTTGGCGTAGAGGGCAATTAACTCCTTGGCCATATCCCGCACAGAGGCGCGCACCTTGGCCTTGGTCTTTTGCCAGTCGCCGGAGCCAAGGCGGTTGATCTTCACCTTCGTATCTTCCTTAGGCCCAATGTACTTGGACACCAAATCCAACTGGGTCACCGGCACATACAGGGTGTCGCCCTTGGCGTAGCTGATTTTAATATAATCCTTTTTCACCCCGCTAAGCTCCAGGGAGTGAATGCCCTCAAACACGCCGATGCCATGCACATTGTGCACAATATAGTCGCCTTTTTGCAGTTCGTCCAGGGAGTGAATGGCGTTTTTGCCCCGAGCACGCTTGTGCTTCTTTTTACTTTGCCCGGTGCGGGCGTGGGTAAACAGGGCAAAGCGAATATCCGAAATTTGCACCCCGCCGCTAAGGCTGCCCGGGCATACATGCACCGTGCCGGTCTGGAACTGCTCCGGCAAGCGCGGGTAGAATTCTGCGGAAAATCCCTCACTTTGCAGGTCCGTGGCCAAGGCGCGCCCGGCTCGCTCCGTACCTGCCAGCAGGCAGACGGTGTACTTTTTCTCCGCCAAGGGGCGCAGCTCCTCCGTCAGCTGGGCCATGGTGCCGCTCCATACCCCCAGGGTTTGCAGCCGGAAGTCGGACAAATGCCCCACCGGGGTGTCAAAGCTGCCCCGAGGCATGGAGTCCAGATACAGCGCTTTCTTTTCTGTATAAATTTCCGTCAGCGTGTCAAAATCAACCGTATACCGGTCCAGCCCCTTGCACAGGCTGCCCTGCTCCACCAGCCACTTCATATCCTCTTGCAGCAGCCGGTTGGCGTTATTGCACTTCTCTTTCACTTTTGCCGAGTCACATACCGCCAGCAGACCGTTGCAATAATCAAACAATCCGTTGGACTGATACACGAGGGGTAAATATTTATCTTTACAAGGCAGGGTGCCGGTTTTGCGCAGGGTGTCTGCGTCTGTGAGCAGCTTTTCCCGGGCTTTGGTGGCCTTGCCCCGCAGCCCGGCAGCCAGCGCTTCTATTGCCTTGGCGGTCTTTTCGGCATCGGCAAAGAGCACCTCTGCCGATGGCGTGATCCGCAGGCTGTTCAGTGCCTCCGTCCGCCGTTGGGTAGCCAGGTCAAAGGCGGTCATACTCTCAATGGTATCGCCCCAGAATTCCAGCCGCACCGGTTCTGTGCGCCCAGGTGGAAAAATGTCCAAAATACCGCCACGCAGAGCAAACTGGCTGGTGCCGTCCACCTGATCGTACCGGACATAACCCGCTGCCACCAACGCCTGTACCAGCTGGCCGGGGGGCACATCATCCCCCAGCTGTACCGTGCGGGTGCGCCCCAGCAGCTCCGCCGGGGGCATGGTCAGCTGGCAGGCAGCTGCCACCGGCGCCACCACGGCCGTGTACGCCCCCGCAGCCATACGGGACAGCACATCCAGCCGCAGCAGCTCGTACTCATGGCTGGCACCTGCCACTTGCACAAAGTTCATCTCCCGCGCCGGGTACAACAACACATCCCCTTGCAGGGTGCGCAGATCCTCCGTCAATTTAACGGCAGAGGCCTCGTCCGGAGTGAGCACCAGTAGGGGCTTTTTTTGTTGTTCATACAGTGCGTGGAGCACCAGCGCTTTACCGGTCTCCGAAAGACCAACGGCCCCAACTGGTCGGGACCCGGTGGTCCACGCCCGATTGAGGCTGGCAAACGCATCACTTTGATTCAGTACACCTGAAAAGCAAGACATTCTTTCATTCCTATTCTGCCCCGCAGGGCTTTTTCTATCAGCGGTTATACAAGTTCATGGCCTCATCCGTTTTGCCCTCCACCAGCAGCCGCACCGCCGCCGTGGCGTGCTCCAGCGCCGTCTTCAGCGCCGGCTCCTGCTCTTTGGGAAAACGGCCCAGCACCCAGTCCGCCAGGTCATACGCCGGGGTGGGTTTTTGCCCCACGCCGATCTTCACCCGAGGGAAGTCCTGGCTGCCCAACCGGGCAATAATACTCTTTATGCCGTTATGTCCCCCGGCGCTGCCCTTACGGCGCACCCGGGTACGACCCACATCCAAACTGATGTCGTCAAACAGCACCAGCACCCGCTCCGGCGGGATTTTATAAAAATTCGCCGCCTCGGCCACTGCGTCGCCGCTCAGGTTCATCATGGTTTGCGGCTTCATCAGCAAGCACCGCTCTCCGCCCAGGCGCACATCGCCCACCAGGGCGTGGAACTTTAATTTCTTAATATCCACATGCTCCTGGAGCGCCAGCAGATCCACCGCCAAAAAGCCCGCGTTGTGGCGGGTCATCTCGTACTTAGGTCCGGGATTGCCCAGCCCTACAATCAAATACGAATAGGTGCCGCCAAACTCTTTTTTTCTTGAAAAAAGCATACTCTTCCTATCTTCTTATGGCAAAAATCGGGCACGCCGCCGCCGTACCTCTACAGTACAGCGTGCGTCGCGCCCGTTCTGATTATGCCTCGGTTTTTTCAAACTCCTGGAATTCCCGCTCGTCGTCGGATTTTTCGAAGTTGTACATATTCTCGTCCTTCACATGCTTGGCAATGAACTTGTCACGGTCAAACAGCTCGTCTGCCTTCACCTTCCAGGCCTTGGCAGCGCCGATGGTCTTGTCGTACAGCTCGTTGGCCGACTCCGGGTGCTGCATCTCGGTGGAATAAGCACCGGTCTCTGCCACCATCTTGCTGATGGCGCCGGGGTTATCCAGCACCGGGCAGGGGCGCAGCATATTGTTGGAGAAGGGCTGGTTGCGCTTGTACGCCATAAACAGCGGACTTTGCAGCGCGTCCAACACGGAGCATTCCTTAATATTCACATTGGAGTAATGCACAAAGGCGCAAGGCTCGCAGTCGCCGTTGGAGTTAATGTGGAAATAGTGGCGGCCGCCGGCAATACAGCCCTGCACATACTCGCCGTCGTTCCAGAAGTCCAGCGCAAAAATGGGCTTGGTGTGGCGCCACTCGTGCATCTTCTTATACATCAGCGCACGCTGCTCCGGGCTGACCATCAGATCGGTTACCGCGCCGTTGCCGGTGGGCATATAGGTAAAGAACCAGGCAAACTTAACGCCCTGGTCGATGAGCCAGTCCATATACTCGTCAGAGGCCAGCACATCGGTGTTTTTGCTGGTGTAGCACAGGGAGGCGCCAAAGGGCACGCCCCGATCCTTCAGCCGCTTCATGGCAGCAGTGCACTTTTGGAAAGTGCCGGCGCCGCGACGGAAGTCGTTCTCCTCCTCGTAGCCCTCAATAGAGAAGGCCGGGTAGAAGTTGCCTACTTCGCGGATCTCATCAGCAAAGCTGTCATCGATCAGCGTACCGTTGGTAAAGCTCAGGAATGCGCAGTCCGGGTTCTCTCTGCAAATACGCATCAGATCCTTACGGCGCATGGTAGGCTCACCGCCGGTGTACAGATACATATATGTACCCAGCTCCTTACCCTGGGTGATAATACGGGTCAGGTCGTCGTAAGACAGAGAACTGGTATGGCCGTACTCGGCAGCCCAGCAGCCGGTGCACTTCAGGTTGCAGGCAGCGGTGGGATCCATCAGGATCGCCCACGGCACATTGCAGCCGTACTTCTCAATGGCAGCCATACGCTTGGAGTAGCTGTTAATGGCTACATTCATCAGCGGCTGAACCAGCTGATTGAGCACATGCTCATCTGTATTGCAAACCAAATCTCTGGCAAAGCGCATCCAGTTGTTATTCGGGTCATCCAGCACCTTGTGCAAACCGGCATAGGTGGAACGGTTAACCTTCTTTACATCCGCCATCTCCATCAGGCTGAGAATGCGGGGTGCGTTCTTATCAAAATCCTTACGCGCATACTTGATCGCGTTTTTTACGACAACAGCTGTTACTGTTTCTTTGAAAGCCATAATACTTAACCTCTCTATACGCAGTATGCCGCCGAAAGGCAGCAGTTCCTGCAATTTCAGTCAAATTCTGTGTATCAAATATAATACTAAGGAATCAAAAAGTCAAGCCTAAGTTTAATAAAGGGCGTAATGTCCTGTAAAACTTTATCTTTTCTTAAGAATCGGCCGATTACCGGTGATTAAAACCGGACCTGGAACTTTAAGCGATAGGTCTTATCCGTCTTGTTCTTGTATTTCTCATTGCAGTGGGCGCCCCAGCTGTCGTAGCCGCCTACGCCCTGCTGCCGGGCAATGCAGCGCACCACGGTCTTGGTCACCGGGGGCAGATCCTTGCCGTGCCAGGTATTCTCAATCTCCTTGGGCAGCCAGTGGCTTACATTCAGCTCCATCACCGGCTCCGCCACCAGGCTAAACACCTTCTTCTGCCCCACCAGGGTGGCGTAGCGCACACCGGTGCGATTCCCGCACTCCTGGGGTTTCAAATAATCGGTATAAAGGTCGGTAACCGTGGTGTTGTACAGCCCAATCTGCGCCGCGTTGCACCGATCAATATAGTTCTCCTCCGGCCCGGCACCCAGGTAAGTCAGATTTTCAAAATCCGGCGGCAGCTCAAACAGCAGCCCCACCTCCGGGATCTCCGGCAAAGCGTCGTTGGGGAAGAATTGCATATCCACTTCCATACCCTTGGAGGTAATGGTGTAGACCACCTGGCCCTTGCACTCCGGCTGGGTGCACACAGTAGCGCCGCTGACCACAACCACCTTTTTGCCGCCGTCCAAAATTTTGTAATTCTCAATAGACCACTTGGTGTTGTTGTAAATTCCGGGAGTGTCGCCGGCGTCTCGCCAGCAGCCCAGCCG
>OLOV01000160.1_pt1 | contig 56618 bp, 46 predicted proteins | sample 1672931 | NCBI WGS metagenome assembly OLOV01 (sample SAMEA3136738, study PRJEB25190) | human gut metagenome | biome: human gut; feature: human-associated habitat; material: faeces | place: Austria | collected 2013 | reverse complement strand
TGGTGGCCGCTTTTTACGGATTCCGTCGGGGCGAAGTGTTGGGACTGAAGTGGGACGCCATCGACTTTGAGCGTGGAACGATTTCGGTCATACGAACCGTTACGACCATTACTCTTGATGGCAAGCAGACGGAAATTGAACAGCAGTCTGCCAAGACCAAGTCCAGTCTGCGTACCCTGCCGCTGATCGGCAGCTTCCGGGAATACTTTTTGCAGGTGAAAGAGGCGCAGGAACTCAATAAGCAGATCTGCGGCAACTGCCACAACTATGAATACGATGGCTTTGTATTTGTGGACGAACTGGGCGAGCGGATGCGGGTGGACTACCTGACCAACGCGTTTCCGAAGTTTCTGGAGAGCCACGGCTTGCAACGGATGCGCTTTTACGATCTGCAGCATAGCTGCGCCTCGCTGCTTCGAGGAAACGCTCTAACGTTTGATAATGTTTAAATTCAATGTTTCCTCTGCCAACGGCGTTCCCCTCAAGCACATTCAGGAGTGGCTGGGACACAGCGACTTTACCACCACGGCGAACATTTACGTACATCTGGATTCCAGACGCAATGCTCAATGGTTTGGGCTTTGCACCGAACTGAAAAAGAAAAGCCAGCAGCCGGAAAAACCGACTACTGGCGTGATTTCTGGCGGAGACGGTGGGATTCGAACCCACGGACCCTTGCGGATCAACTGATTTCGAGTCAGTCCCGTTATGACCACTTCGATACGTCTCCGTATTTAGGCGAATCATTTCGCATAACAATATTATTATAGCGCAAATCCGCCGAACATGCAACCTGAATTGATCGGTTAGCTGCATTATATATTGTCAGCTGTTATAATCCTGCTCCTGCTGTATGATAAGTTGTTATCAAAATGCTTGCCGATTCATTTTTTGTCGGAAAGGTTCGAATCGAGCCTCTCCGACAAAAATAACGAATCAAAGCGTTTCCGAAAGTTGTGCAATAATATCTCTGTTTGCTCTTAATCTTTCGTTCTCCGGTTCTTTTTCAACGGCTTTTTCGGCCATTATCAGTGCTTCTTTTTTTCTGCCCGTATAAAAATACCCCAGAGAAGCATAATCATACGGAGCGGCACCCCATGCTGCGGGTTCCGTTATGTATGTTTTCGGGCGGGTTTCAATTGCAAGTGCTTTAAGTGCAAAATACAGCGTACCTTCAAAATCCTGCCGTGCATATGCATTGCCCGCGAGTTCGATCCACGGTTCACGTAGGTACGGTGCTTCCGCCGCTGCGCGATAGAGCCAGCTTTCCGCTTCCGCAATATCATTCAGTGCCGTGCAGGCACGTGCAATAAAGCGCATCGATGCGCTCCGCTCATCCCGCCAGACAGCGGATTTCATTTCAAGGTGCCTCTTTAAGGTCGCAATACAATCGTTCCATCTGCCGTAAAACATGTATTCTCTGCCGAGATAATGCATATTTCTGTCGTTTTCCGGATTTTCCCGCACACTCATTTCCAGCAGAGGCAGGTATTGTGCGCGTGATTTTGATGCATCGGCAAGATGATCAAGCTGAATGCCTTCTGCAATGATATGTCTGAAACTGCCTTCTCCTTCATATTCAAGAACCTCATGTACAGGGTTTACCCATTTAAAACCATGCCGTGCATGTATCTTATCTATATAGAACACCGTACCTTCGCTTCCGTCCTCGTTGAAATTCCACGTATAACGATAGCGCAGCATATCCGCGCCGTTTGACCACGCTTTTTCTGCCGCTGCACGCCATCCCGGATGCAGAACCTCATCAATATCTGTACAAACACAGATGTCGGCATCCTCCGGCACAAGTTCAAGCGACCTGTTCCGCGCCGCATCGAACCGCCATGGGGTTATTATTTCACTCCGAACGTTTACCCCGTGCGCCTGAAGTATTTTTACGGTATCATCGCTTGACCCTGTGTCAAGAACATATACAGCATCCGCCTCACTCATCGACTCAGCCCAGCGCGCGGCAAATTTCGCTTCATCCTTTGCAATTGCATAAACACACACTTTATAACCTTCCATATCGCTCCCCCTGTTTTCACGATTCTGTTTTGCGGAAAGCCTGCTCCGCCCGCACGCGGCAGGCGGAGTTTACCTGCACCGTCTCTTTTTCGAAGGCACATTTCCGGCTCGTTCACCGCCGCATTATCTATGCTTTAACCACCGTGATCCCGCCTGCATAGTCGCCGTTGGGAGTTGCAGCCGCATGCAGCGCTATGGTTCTTCCGCTTCTGTTTCGAAGCACAAGCTCCGTTCCTGCGGGAATCCGCCCATAGGCCGAGCCTGAAACGGACACAGGATTTCCGCCGGCTGCGGTCGTGCTTGCCGAAGAATAACCATACACATCCCCGGTAAGCGATTCAAGTGCAATCACAATATCACCCGAAGTTCCGGAGCCCTGCTCTTCCGCCGCATTTACGTTCCATACAATATGATACAGTTTTTCATCATTGGAACGCACCGCATTATTTGCCGCATCCGCACTGAGTTCTTCACCGCTGCTGCGAAGGTTTGTCAAAGGCAGCACTCCCCCATTCGGTACAGTCGTTCCTTCTCCTGTCGGTTGAACTGCAGACATCAACGCTGCCGACCGGGCAGGTTCGGCAGCAGGGCCTGTCGGGCCTGTCGGGCCTGTCGGGCCTGTTGCTCCTGTTGCTCCGGTCGGGCCTGTTGCCCCTGTTTCTCCCGTTGCTCCTGCTGCGCCTGTCGGGCCTGTTGCGCCTGTCGGACCCATTGCTCCCGCTGCTCCTGCTGCGCCTGTTTCTCCCGTTGCACCCGCTGCGCCCGCAGGACCTGTCGGGCCTGTTGCTCCGGTTGCTCCGGTCGGGCCTGTTGCTCCGGTTGCTCCCGCTGCACCGGTCGAGCCTGTTGCACCGGTTGCTCCGGTCGGGCCTGTTGCCCCTGTTTCTCCCGTTGCTCCTGTTGCCCCTGTTGCGCCTGTCGAGCCTGTTGCTCCGGTCGGGCCTGTCGGGCCTGTTGCTCCGGTCGGGCCTGTTGCCCCTGTTGCTCCGGTTGCTCCTGTTGCACCTGTTTCTCCCGTTGCTCCTGCTGCGCCTGTCGGGCCTGTTGCTCCGGTTGCTCCGGTTGCTCCCGTTGCTCCTGTTTCTCCCGTTGCTCCTGCTGCGCCTGTCGGGCCTGTTGCTCCCGTTGCTCCTGTTGCGCCTGTCGGGCCTGTTGCTCCGGTCGGGCCTGTTGCACCGGTTTCTCCCGTTGCGCCTGTTGCGCCTGTCGGACCTGTTGCTCCTGTTGCTCCGGTTGCACCGGTCGGGCCTGTTGCTCCCGTTGCGCCTGTTGCTCCTGTTGCTCCGTCTACGCCTCTGATACCCTGCGGACCTGTCGGGCCCATTGCACCGTCAATGCCTCTGATTCCCTGCGGACCTGTTGCGCCTGTCGCTCCTGTTGCTCCCGTTGCGCCTGTCGCTCCCGTTGCGCCCGCTGCACCGGTCGCGCCCGTTGTTCCGATTGTGCCCGTCGGACCTGTTGCTCCCGTCGGGCCCGTTGCACCGTAATATGTACATTCACAGCGGCAGCCGCTGCAAGGCGGGAAACCGCACGCATTACCTGCAAACTGCATGCTGTTATCATAACCCATGTTTTGCTCGCTGCCGAAATTGCTCTGCCTCATGCTTCCCTGCTGTCTTCCTCTGTTCGGCGGATTAAAAGGCTGAAAGCCGTTTCCCCTGCTTCCGTTATCATTTCTCATATCATTCACCACATCATTGCAGCGCAGTACCGTTCGCTCCCGCACTGCCGAGATGCTCCTTTCTTATTGTTTTGCTTCGCCGCCGGCTCCAATGTCGGGCTTGTACACGGCTTGCTATAAAATATGAATATTACCGATAAACAGTTACAGGTTTTGAACACTGCTGCCGAAAACAAAACGACCCGCGATGCATGCTTTGCGCACATCACGGGTCGTTTGCCCTTTTCGGAGTAATCACCGAGCATTCGTTTATTTTCGTTTTTTCGATTGAAAAAAACTTCCTGTTCTCAACGTTTCGGGGTGCAATGAACCGCCGCTAAAACAATTCAACCTCCAGCCTGTCAAACGTTACCTGTTCCATAAAATCATCCGGGCGGAACACGGTGTGTGAAAAGCGGAGCAGCTCACTGACATGCTTATCAAGAATCACAGGGCGTGAAAGGTTTAATTTCGAGCACAACTCGCAAAGAGCTTCGTGCCAGTCCTCCACTTCGGAAGCGTCCTTCTGCGGAATTTCAACGACATCCTGTTCCGTTGTTTTGTTGTTTTTTCGAACTCTTGCCCAGATTTTCATCTTATTTCTCCATGTGTTTTCTTGAAAGCTGCACCGTTTGGCGATGTGTTGCAGTATCGACGCAGCGGCTGCCGTTAAGCAGCCGCCGCGCAGGTTATTTTGTTTCCAAACTTATCCGAACATCTGATCAGTCACTCACGAACCAAATATACATCCGGAGCATACCGCTTTCGTCCACGCCCTTTGAGAATCCGTAGAGTTTGTACTGCTTGCCCGCTTCAATGGGATGCTGGCGTGCGGCAGAATAGTGATCGTGATACTCAATGCTGATCGTATGTCCATCGTTAAGGGTAAACGTTGCAACGAGATAATCGTCATCATAGGTAATCTCTGCAACAGTTCCCTCAATTACAAACCCGCGAAGGTCGGTGATATGGACGGGTTTTGACATCTCGCTGTAATCACCTCTCCAAACGGTGGGAACATATTCGTTAAACACCGGCGGACGTTCCACAAAGAACGGACGCGTGTAAACCGTTCCGTCCGCAAGGGTTGCGGTGAGCTGGAGCTCATAGCACTTTGCGGCGGTGGGAAGGTTTACGGAAAACCTGAAGTTCCCGTTTTCGTCAACTGTGGGCTGATCCTTAACGGTGCATTCCGCATCCTTGGGAACAACCTGAAGCACAGCTCCTGCGGGAACGGTACCGGTGAGTTCAATTGAAGTTTCAACATTCAGAACTCGGGTATCAACTTCCTCGGGTATTGAAATTATGTCGGATGCGGTCAGCTGTTTGCTGACGGTTGCCTTGAAGGTTCGGCGCATGATCATGTATCCGCCGAGCTTGATTTCACCGACGATCTCGTATTCGCCCTTGTCGAGCTTTGTTGTGTAAGCAAAGCTGCCGTCGGGCGCGGGCTGCACGGTTTCGTTGTTGATTGTGACAACAGGCAGATTGTTCTGAAGATCTGTCTGAGTCAAGTCAACATGCCCTTTGATTTCTATAACGCCGTTGTCGCTCGTTATGTCTTCAGCCGTTTCGAAGGATGCATTAAGCGTCGGAACTCTGAGCGTTATGCGCGGAATCTCCAGCTTTGTCAGCGTTCCGTCCTCATTTTTGAGACTTACCGAGGGGTAAATGTCGCAGCTTTCGCCCTCAATGGGTGTTATCGGACGCAGGCGGTTGGATGCAACATTGAAAGTTACATATCCTTTTTCGGGAACCTGCTGTTCGGTCTGTGCACCTGTGCTGTCCTCATAAACAAGGACAGAACCGGCTTTTGCATAAACAGTGATATAGTAACTGTCCGGATTGTTGGGGTTGACGATAACGCTGTTTGTTTTTTCGCCGCCGATGCTGCTGCCGTTCAAAAGGGTGTATGCAAGCACGCCGGCCGCAATTACGGCCACAACAGCAAGCACAATTATTGCAATACGCAGACCGGACGCACCGCCTTTTCCGCGTCTGCGATCGCTTCTGCGGTTCACGTCTTCAAATTCATCATAGGAATTATCGCGTCTGCCCCGCTTTGCTCCGTAATCGGCACTCGTGCGGGCAGTGTCGAAATCATCTTGAATATCAGTCGAATCTCTGCCCTTTCCGCGCTGCTTCTTCGCGCGCTTGTTCCCGCGTTCGCGACCGTCGTATGCATCCGCATCATCGAAATCATCGGAATCATATTCGTCATCCTGGTTTGACTGCCTTTCCGTGCGGGGCTGCTGCCTGCGTGCGTTTGCAGAATCGTTATCCCACGGCAGTCTGTCACCGGCGAATGCGCCCTGTGTATTCTGCGCGCTGCTGCGGTTCGCCCGTTCCGCTCCGTTCGGGCTGCTTGTTCTGTCATTTCTCTGCGCAGCGGCAGCGTTTTGGCGGTTATTTTTCTGTCGGCTTGCGTTCGGACGTCTCTGAACTTCGTTCCAATCACCGACATCGCATGTGAACTGTCTTTCAAGCTCATCAAGGTCGCTGTCAGTGTTTGGGTTCATGTCCGCGGGATCATTGTTTTGCGCGGCATTTCGCCCTCCGAAAGAAAACCTGATATCCTTGTTCTCGTCAACGAAACCCCAAGACGGGGTATCATCATCGCGCTGCGGCTCCGAGCGCAGTGAAACTGCGCAATTCTCGCATACTTCGGAATACTCGGGATTATCGTGGCCACAATTTCTGCATTTCATTTGCGTCACCTCCGGTTAATATACAAAAGCACCTTGCAGAGCTCTTCCGAACTCCACACCTTATTATACCAATTGCGGTTTGCTCTTTACAATAGGTTTTCGACTCCATTTGAAAATAAATTGTGACTTTTTTCGGTATTTTATATCATACTCCGCATCTCCGTCCGGTGATTATCTTCCGCAGAAGAAATTATCTGTTCTCAACAACCCGCCGCGCTTTTTTATCGAATGCATTTTTATTCGTTTTGTGTTATAATATTGTGATACGGTCGGTCTCCGCGGCGCGCGGAGCTGCAGAGTTGAGGGGGTAACATGGTCGAACAAATTCTGCCGCAAGAGAACAGTGCTTCAAACAAGCTGCCGTTTGCGGATGCACATTGTGATTTTTTATACGGGATGACATACTATGATTATGATATTCAAACCGTCTCCGGGCATCAGAGTATGAGCCTTCGGAACATGGCAGCGGGCGGAGTGAAGCTTCAGTTCTTTGCCGCATGGATCGATATGCTGCTGAAGCAGAACCCGCTGAGTCAATGCCTTAACATGATAGATTCCTATTATCGAATGCTTGAATCAAATCCGTGTTTTGTGCCGTTCTCCCGTGATTTTGACGTAACTCAGGACAAAATTGCAACAGTGTTGACCGTTGAAGGCGGTGAGGCTGTCGAAGGCAGCGTTGAAAACCTTCGAATGCTGTATCGTCTCGGAGTGCGCGCAATGACGCTGACTTGGAATGACGTTAACAGTCTTGCCTATCCGGCCGGAAAACGCGGAAGCAAAAAGGGCTTGACCGCCCTTGGAAAGCGTGTTGTTGAAGAGATGTGCCGAATCGGAATGGCTGTTGACCTTGCACACCTCGGGGATGCAGGCATTGACGATGTGTTGGGCATTGCAGCACGCCCCGTGTTTGCGTCGCACACAAATGCGCGTGCCCTATGCAGTCACCCGCGCTGCATGAAAGATGAGCATATTCGCGCGATTTCAAAACAAGGCGGTGTAATCGGCGTCAATTTTTATTACAGACAATTGACCGATGAACGCACTGCCGAACTCGACGATGTGATACGGCATATCGCGCATTTCATCGAAATCGGCGGAATCGACTGCGTTGCGCTCGGGTCGGATTTTGACGGCATGAACCGCTATATCGACGGGCTTGAAAACAGCAGCGGACTGCCGTTGATTGCGAACAAGCTGAGCCGCATGGGCTTGAGCGATGCGGACATTCGCAAAATTGCCTATGGGAATCTGGCTCGATATATTATGAATTTTTGTTGACAATCTTCCCGATTAAGCATTGTTTGACCGTTTTCAAAGTACTATATACAATATTTGCCGTTAAAAGAGCCCTTTTTGTCTTTCGGTCTCCCTGTTTCAGTGGTATAATATTGGTAATGCGAGAATGGTCTCACCGCCCGCTCCGCCGTTGTGCCGAGCGGGATTATTCTGAAGTGCTCCGCATCCGGTGCATTTCGGCAGAAACGGAGGTTGTGACATTGCAAACGGTTAAAATTGATAACATTTTTACCCGTATTGAGAAAAAGTATATTGTTTCGGACAAGCAGTTCGCCGCAATGCTGCCCGTGCTTTTGCAGCATATGCATGTTGATTCTTACGGAAAAAGCACTGTCAGCAGCATTTATTTTGACACTGCCGACATGCGGTTGATTCGTGCCTCTATAGAGCATCCGATTTATAAGGAAAAGCTCCGTTTGCGGTGCTACGGCACTCCGTCGGCAGAATCGAACGCTTTTATTGAGCTTAAGAAGAAATACAAAGGTGTTGTGTATAAGCGCCGAATCGAAATGCCCTATGCCGATGCAATGGAGTTTCTCTGCGGCGATGCGCCCTGCCCCGACAAGCAAATTGCGCGTGAAATCGATTATGCGCTCCGCTTTTATCCGGAGCTTCGGCCGTCTTTCGGAATATTTTGCGAACGCACTGCCTATGTGGAAAACGGCGTCGGGGATTTGAGACTGACAATCGACGAAAATCTGCGCTACAGAACGCGCAACCTCGACCTGTTAAGCGGCACGTACGGCGACCCCATTCTGCCCGCAGGCAAATGCATAATGGAGCTTAAAACTCCGCACACTCTGCCGCTTTGGCTTGCCGCACTCCTTGATGAACACAGGATCTTTCCGACAAGCTTCTCAAAATACGCAACTGCGTATAATATCGAACTTAACCGCATTCTTTCTCAAAAACGCGGTGCTGCATATTGCGGCTGAACGATCCGGTATCGTTCCGTGCCCAATGTTTTCATCCATAAACGAAAGGATTTTTCACTATGCTTAACAACGTTATCGACAGTATTTTCTCCACCACAAGCACCTTGACCGCAGGCGGGTTTATTGTTTGCCTGCTTGTTTCTCTTGCATTGGGCGTTCTCATCGCCGTTTGCAGTCGATACAGAAATCGTCCCTCCAAGAGCCTTTCGGTCTCCCTTGTGCTTCTGCCGATGATAGTTCAAACGATTATCGCCCTTGTTAACGGACAGCTCGGCGCAGGTATTGCTGTTGCAGGTGCTTTCAGCCTTGTCCGCTTCCGTTCCGCCCCCGCTTCCGCACGTGAAATAACAAGCATCTTCCTCGCAATGGCTGTCGGCCTTGCAACGGGCATGGGTTATATTGCAATTGCGGTCATCCTTGCCGTGTTCGTTATTTTGGTTGACATTGCGCTTGCGAGCATCAATTTCGGCAAAGCGGGTTCCGCAGAGCGCGACCTCAAGATTGTCATTCCCGAAAGTCTCAGCTATGATGAGGTTTTCAATGATATTTTCAGCACATACACTTCCCGCCATGAGCTCATCCGTGTTAAGACCACCAACATGGGCAGCCTGTTCAAGCTCACCTACCAGATCACTTTGCGTGATGCGCGGAAAGAAAAAGAGTTTATCGACAAGCTTCGTGAGCGCAACGGCAATCTTGAAATCACCTGTGCACGCCCCGGCAACGGCAATGTTGAAATCTGATCGTTTTTCATCAGTCTTTCTTTTGCCGTATCATTCTATGTAAAAAAACAAAGGTACAGCCGCCCGCAATTGCGTTTCGGCTGTGCCTTTTGTTTAAACTTCTCCTTAAATTCAGTTTTTGTTTGAGTCTTAAATATGAATTTCAGGTTCCGAACCTGCGCATTCTCCGCCGATTAGTTCGGGAAGGAATTCTCTGCAAATCACGCGATACGCGGGATGGTAAAGCCGACGGTAAGTCTCGCTGTGATGTATTGCCGGGCAGCCCGCCGCAATGTATTTCTTAAGAAAAGCCGACAGCGTTTCTTCGTCAAACGGAGTTTTCCCCTGCCGGCAGATTTCTTTCAGCAGGCTGAGCTTTTTCAGCATTCCGTCCGTTGAACCCGTTCGAACCTCCGATGAACGCACAAAAAGCTCCGCAAGCCTTGAGAGCGGAATCCTGTACAGCGCCAAAGGTTCAAGGTGCACCCGAACGAACATCCCGCCTGTTTCATCCGTCAAAGGGTGTTCCCCGGCAGCGGCGGCTTTCGTTGTCAGCATACACGCTTCATACTCCCTCTTCAGATACTCCCCCGCGATCTCTTTGCTGCGCACAAAATGCCCGCAGCCGAATTCGCTTTGATAAAGCAGCTTTACTATGTCGTCCGGTTCACATTTCGGATACAGCTCAATATGCCGCTCGATAACATGCCTCGTTTCCCGCAAAAAGGTTTCATCCCGTTTCGTATTTTTCATATTTCTCCCGCCCTGTTCTTTTCTCGCGCTATTTTATCATATAGATAAGGCCAAATCAACAAGTCTATTTTGAATATCGTTGAATAGAATTTAAACAGGCCACTGTACGGCATCGTTTTCAGAAAAAGCAAAGGAACTTTACCTTGTTTTTTAAAAAACGCGCTTATTCAGTGATACTCGAACTTACGGAGGGCAATATGCCGGATACAAACAACAGCATCAGTCTTTCAGGCAGGGTTACGGACGGCCCGGAATACAGTCATACAATTTACGGAGAGGCTTTTTTCAAGCTTGTGCTCACCGTTCAAAGATTGAGCGGAACCGAGGATAAAATACCTGTCACCGTCAGCGAACGACTGCTCGGCGGCATCCCTGTTGAACACGGTATGTATTTTCATGTCCAAGGACAGATACGTTCCTATAATCAACAGACTGAAAAAGGCAGCAGACTTATCATCACCGTGTTTGCACGTGAATTCATTCCTGCTTCGGCGGATGAAACCGATGCTTTTGCATACAAAAACGAAGTTGAACTGTTCGGATACATCTGTAAGTCCGTAATATACAGAACGACTCCTTTTTTACGTGAAATTGCGGACGTTTTGCTTGCAGTCAACAGACGGTACGGCAAATCCGACTATCTGCCCTGTATCGCATGGGGACGAAACGCAAGGTATTTGCAGGATATGAAGGTCGGCATCGGAATGCACGTTATCGGAAGGCTGCAAAGCCGCGAATATAAAAAAGTTTTTGAAGACGGAACGGAGGAAATGCGCACTGCATATGAGATAAGCTGCTCCGCCGTTGAACCTTTCGAACCGACACTGTCTGACTGATACGGCGCATCTGCCGCAAATCAAGGCAGAATAAACACTTTCGACCGTTTTTTCGCTGTGCAGGCACGGCAAGTTGAAACCGCACTTGAAATCCACGCCCGATTGTGTTATATTCAACAAACAGTTTTGCCGAATGCGGCAGAGAGGTTGGTTTGTTAATAATGCGAATGTATCCGAAAGCAAAAGTATCCGAAAAGGCGGAACGCGCACTCAAAGGCGGGCACCCGTGGGTTTATGCGGAGGAGGTGCTTTCCGTTGACGGTGATTATACGAACGGCGGGCTTGTTGATGTTTATACAAAAAAGGATCGGTTCATCGGAACCGGGTTCATAAATGACAATTCCAAAATTCGCATTCGCATCTTTTCACGCAATGCAAACGACAGGTTTGACGATGACTTTTTCCGCAGGCGAATTCGTTACGCGCTTGAGTACCGCCAAACGGTCATGGGCAGCGATTTTGACTGCTGTCGAATTATTTTCGGTGAGGCCGACAGTTTTCCCGGGCTGACGGTGGACCGCTTCGGAGATGTTCTTGTTTTTCAAATTCTCTCCCTCGGCACCGAAATGCTTAAATCCCGCCTGTTTCCGCTGTTTATTGAAGTATTCAAAGAGTTCGGCATTAATATTCGGGCCGTTTGCGAAAGAAACGATGTCGCCATACGCGAAAAGGAAGGTCTGACTCAGCACAAGGGCTTTATCAGCTGTGATCTCCTGCCTCCCGCACCGGACAGCGGATTGGTAATGATTGAAGAAAACGGCATCAAATACGAAATCGACGTTATCAACGGACAAAAAACGGGCTTTTTCCTTGACCAGAAATATAACCGTCGTGCCGCTGCAAAGATTGCTGCCGGCAAAACGGTTCTCGATTGTTTCACGCATACGGGCGCATTCGCACTGAACGCCGCCGCTGCATGTGCAAAGCATGTCACTGCCGTTGATATTTCTGCGGATGCAATCCAAAAAACGCGCAGAAATGCGGAGCTGAACGGGCTTTCGGGCAGAATGGATTTCGTTTGCGCCGATGTCTTTGATCTTCTGACCGATATGGAATCCAATCGCAAACACGGTTATGATTACATAATACTCGACCCGCCCGCCTTCACCAAAAGTCGGGATACGATCGGCAGTGCGGTAAAGGGCTATAAAGCCATCAATGCAAAAGCAATGAAACTCCTTCCGCGCGGCGGCTATCTTGCAACCTGCTCATGCTCGCATTTCATGACCGATGAGCTTTTCCGTAAGATGCTTCACAATGCCGCAGAGGATGCAGGGGTTCAGCTGCGTCAAATCGAAGCGCGTCAGCAGGCTCCTGATCACCCGATTCTTTGGAATGTACCCGAGACGGATTATCTGAAGTTTTATATTTTTCAAATCGTTTAGTTTTTTTGTTTCGGATAAATATCCAAAAGCATCCGTGCAGTTCCGCTGCTTTCGGATGCTTTTGTTTTTTGTTCGGTTTTGATTGACCGCAGGCTGCACTAATCAATCTGAATTGTGTATCGCGTTGTACTCCGAAGCGGCGTTAAACTTCAACATCAACCGATTTTGTCCTCAAAAGAATCCACGCGGTTGAAATTCGCATGTTCGGTGATGTACTCCTTGCGGGGAGCAACCTTGTCTCCCATCAAAAGCGTTACAAGGTGTTCTACATACGCCGCGTCTTCAATCGTCACCTGAACAAGGGAACGGTTCTCAGGGTTAAGCGTTGTTTCCCAAAGCTGCTCCGGATTCATTTCACCCAAACCTTTATACCGCTGCAAGGTGTACCCCTTCATGCCTTTCGTAATTCGGGCAAGTTCTTCATCGTCATAGGCATATGTAACATTGTTTCCCTTTTGAACCTTGTAAAGAGGCGGCATACCCATGTAAACATGCCCTCCCGTTATCAGTTCCTTTGTGTAGCGATAGAAGAACGTAAGAAGCAGAGCGCGTATATGCGCACCGTCCTGATCGGCATCGGAGAGAATGATGATTTTATGATACTTAAGGTTTTTAAGCTCAAAATCCTCGCCTATGCCGGTTCCGAGGGCGGTTATGATGGAGCGGCATTCGTCATTTTCAAGCACCTGCTCAATGCGCCGTTTTTCAACATTCAACGGTTTGCCGCGCAGCGGCAGTATTGCCTGGAACCGTCTGTCACGGCCCTGCTTGGCGCTGCCGCCTGCCGAATCGCCTTCAACGATGAAGAGTTCGTTTTGCTCCGGTGTTCTGCCCGTGCAGCTTGAAAGCTTGCCGACGAGAGGTGCGTTTTCAAGCTTGGACTTTTCACGCGCCATGGTTTTTGCTTTTCTTGCAGCTTCACGCGCTTTTGCCGCCTTCACCGCTTTGTCCGCAATTGCGGCGGCAAGATCCGAATTCTTAAGGTTTTCAAGTATCGGTGTCAACTCGTCCATAACAATAGCTTCAACCGCCGTACGCGCTTCGGTATTGCCGAGTTTTGTTTTCGTCTGCCCTTCAAACTGAATCGAACTCATTTTAAGCGACACGACCGCCGTGAGTCCCTCGCGGAAATCCTCACCCGGCAGCGGCGCATCCTTCTCCTTCAGGATTCCGGTTCGACGGCAATAATCGTTCATGACCTTGGTCAGAGCGGACTTAAATCCGGTTTCATGCGTACCTCCCTCGGTCGTCGGAATATTGTTGACATATGAAAAGATGCTTTCGGTATAGCCATCGTTATGCTGCATTGCAATTTCAACGATGATTGCATCTTTGCCCGTGCCGCGCATTCCGCGGAAGTATATCGGTTCTTTATACAGCGGGGTTTTTTCACTGTTAAGATAGCACACAAAATCCACAATGCCGCCGTCGTATTTGTACTCGCGGCTCTTATTTTCGTCCTTCAGCCTGTTGTCGGTGAATTTGAACGTTACCCCTTTGTTCAGGTACGCAAGCTCGCGCAGGCGTTTTGCAACGACTTCGGAATTCATTTCGATCGTTTCAAAAACGCGTTTGTCCGGCAAAAATGTTACCCTTGTGCCCTGCCGCCGCGTTCTTCCGACCTCGGCAAGCGGCGCGACAGGAATTCCGGAATGCATGTTGCCGTCCGAATCTTCATAGCTGTGGAATTTGATTGAATACAGCTTTCCGCCCGTTGCAACCTCAACTTCAACATATTCGGAAAGCGCGTTAACAACCGATGCACCGACACCGTGCAATCCGCCCGAGAACCCGTATGAATCGTTGTTGAATTTTCCGCCCGCATGGAGTTGAGTATAAACAACTTCAACGCCGGACACATGCAGCTTTTCATGAATGCCTACGGGGATTCCCCTGCCGTTATCCTCAACAACCACGGAATTATCCCTGTTAATTGTAACGCTGACGGTCGTTGCAAACCCGTTTGCCGCTTCATCAACGGCATTATCAACGATTTCCCAAAGCATATGGTGCAGACCCCTGCTTCCGGTGCTGCCGATATACATGCCCGGACGGACACGAACCGCCTCCAGGCCTTCCATTACCTTTATATCATCAACGGAATAATTGTGCTGATTTTGCATTTTTTCCTCCGTAATCAACAATCAGCCGACTGTTATTTTATATATCATCCAAATTTACAGCATTCCGAGTTCGCCGTTGACCCTTTTCAGCTCACGGCGCAGTTCCGTAAGTTCCGTTTCAAACGGGAACGGTTTTTCAGACTCCGAACGCAGCTCCGCCTCATCCTGCTCCATACGCTCTATGCTGCCGAGTGCAGCTTCAAGCCGTGTTTTAAGGCCGTTAACAACGTTATCAAGCCTTGCAATGATGCCCATCGCGCTTTCGCTTAAATCGGAACGATAGGTCCCGCTGCCCTTGAGCAGAAAGATTCGCCTTGCCCCCGAAATATCGTTCGCAAGAAAGAGTTTGAACCCCCGATATGTGCCGATTCGCTTTTCCTCGCGTATAAATGCATGTTCCGCAAGCAGCTCTATCAGCCTTTCGCCCGCATCGCGCCGCCGTGTATAATTCTCGCCCGCAAGCATCATTGAAAACCCCTCGCCGGTGTTTTGTTCCGCAAGAAGCATATCTTTTTGAAGAATGTCGCGCAGTTTCAGCAATTCGCTGTTCTTTGCCGGCAACTGCAAAAGCTGCTCCGCCGCTTCTGTCTTTGCGCGCTCATGCTTTGATTTCAAAACAAGTTTGCGCTGAAGCTCCGTTTCAAGCTCAATCTTTCGCTTTATGAGCGGGTTTCCGACGGCGAGTGACTTGACTTCGCTGTATGTGAGCACAACTTCATCAACCTCGTCACCGCTCCTGCTCGGGCAATCACCGTTTACAATTTGAGATATGAACCGTTGTTTGTTTTCAAGAAGCTGCCACGAATAAGCATCAAAGCTCCCGTTTGTGATGTAGCGATATATCATTACCTCGTCATTTCGATTGCCCTGACGCAGCATTCGGCCTTCACGCTGGGTAACATCCGACGGACGCCACGGAATATCAAGGTGATGCACCGCAAGCAGATTGTTTTGAACGTTCGCACCGATGCCGAGTTTGAAAGTTGAACCGATAAGCACACGTATGCGTCCCTTGCGAACTTTGTTAAAAAGCGTTGTTCGCATTGCGTCGTTTACAGCATCATGAACGAACGCAATTTCATCCGCGGGCACACCGCGCAGGATAAGCTTTTGTTTTATATCGTCGTAAAGATTGAACCCGTCCTTCGGCGTGCTTTGGTCAAGGAACACAAGCTGGGTCAGTTTATCGCGTTCACTCCAGATTCTGAACACATTTTCAACGCATGTATTAAGTTTTGAATTCGGATTATCAGGCTCCTCGGGGTTAACAAGACGCATGTCGAGAGCGGCTTTTCTGCCGTCCGTCGTGATTTTCAGCATGTTGTCCTCCGTTCGGGCAACGCTGCCGCTCTTTACCGCCTCTGCGCGCACCGCAAGCTCCTCAATATACTTTCTGAGGGACTCGCTTGCCGGAACGGTACAATTGATATAATTCACCTTATGCGGAATCCTTTTATCATCTTCCGGAGTAAAATACAAATCCGCAATATCCGAAAACAGCAGCGACAGTTCGGGCAGGTTATAGTACCTGCTGAGCCTGCGGCGCAGCCGATAGCCTATACCGTTCGCCTCAACTTCGAATTCTTCCGTAACCTCGGAAAACATTTTGACCCAATTGTCAAACTCAAGCAGATTCAGCTCGTCCATATGTTCATAGCCGAGGTACCGCTGCATCGTGTACATGTCCGAAACGGAGTTTGTAATCGGGGTTCCTGTTGCAAAAACAGCACCCCGTCCGTCATGCGTGCGCTGTATATAGCGGAGTTTTGCCATCAAATCATCGCACTTTTTCGAGCCCTTCGGGTTCAGCCCCGGCAGACTGCCGTGTTTGGTTTCAATACTGATGTTTTTAAAATTATGCGCTTCGTCAACAAATATCGTGTCGATGCCGAGGTCATCGAAAAAAACAGCACCCTTCGGAAGAGTTTGTTCCTCCTCCCAGAGCTTTTGCAGCCTGTGTTCAATACGCGACGCAAATCTATTCAGCACGATATATGCATCGCTGTACACTGCACTGCGCATGGACTCCGCAATTTGCGCAAGGTGTGCGTTCAATTCGCGTTCACGCTCCCCGCGCGAAAGCGGGATAAGCGAAAAACTGCCGTAACCCATGATTATCGCGTCACAGTCGCTTTCAATGATCTGTTTCAAAACGCGGTTCCTGTTTGCGGGAGTGAAACTCTTCGGTTCAATTACAATGACCTCCGCCGCAGGATAAAGCCGGGTGAACTCATAATGCCATTGTTCGAGAATATTATTCGGAACAACAAACAGATTGCGTTTTGAAATGCCAAGCCGGCGCATTTCCATTGCCGCTGCCGCCATGACATAGGTTTTGCCCGCGCCGACCTGATGCGCCAGCAGGATATTTTTTGAATGCACGATCCTTTTCACGGCATCCAGCTGATGCTTTTGCAGCTTAATGTTCGGATCTTTGCCCGGAAGGAGCATTCTGCTGCCGTCAAAATGCCGCGGACGGATCGCACAGAAGTTTTCGTTGTAGTAGTTAAGCAATTGACTTCTTCTCGGCTCATCCCTGAAGAGCCAGAATGAGAATCTTTCCGCAATCTGCCGCGCTCTCTCCTGCGCAAGCAGAGTTTCGGCTTTGTTGACACGGCGAACCTGCTGTTCCTTGCCGTAAGGAATATATGTATCGTAAACGGCAATTTCGCGCGAATTGAGCATTCGCTCTATAATCTCAAAAGCATTCATGCGTTCCGTGCCGTAAGTAAGTTTTGCACGCGTAAAGTCCGTGAAATGCTTTTTTCCGTGAATTATATAATGATTTGCGGCGCGAATGTATTCAACGCTGATTTTCGGCTTTCCGGAAGCGGAACGGATACCGATTAAAGCAATTATAAAATCACGGTAGACCCAAGCGGGAATCCACGGACTGCCCATTGACGCCTTTATCTGCCCCGGCTGCACAACGGGCGGCATCACAACCTCAAGCGCAGAGATATTTTCCGAAAAATCCCAATCATCCGGCATTTGCTTTCGGGTATTAGATTCATCCCCTGCCGTTTTTGCGGTTTCAGCCTGCTGCCCAAGTACCGATTTTGCGGCAGCAAGCTTTTTCATAATATTTCCGGAAAGGTATTCCTCCGCCGTAACAAAACAGCTCTTTTCGGGATCATAGTAAATCGCACCCTTGAGAGATTGAAATGCTTCCGCTTTATCGACCCGCGCCAGCGCGCAGATAAAATCAATATCAACCCTGCCGATATAATCCACGCAGCGTTCAAGAGCGGAATGCACCGTCAGTGTTTCAGGCGGGTTTTCATTCAGTTGCGAACCGTTTTCTGTCAACTTGCATCCTTTCAGGTTTAACAATATGTTTTCCGTTTTCAGCTGAGTTCAAAATTTCAGCCGAGTCATGCGCTGCAGCAAAGGATCAGTCCCTGCTGTTTACGAAAGCTGCCCAAACCGGCATCCGCGCGATTAAGTGCATTCGCATCAAATGCTTCCGAGCGGGTGGAATATCGGTTTCATTCTTTGGAACGTCGCAATCAGCGGAATGCCTGCCGCCGCTGCAAGTTTCTCCGCCTCCTTTATGCGCTTTGCGACCCTGTCGCTTCTGTGTGCATCGGAACCGGTTGTTATATATTGACCGCCGAGATCGCGGTAAAGCTTTAATACATCCTCACCCCAGCAGGGATCATCCCACCATGCCGAAGTGTTGATTTCAATTCCCTTTCCGTTTTTTGCAAGATATGAAAAAATCTCCGCAAAAAGCTCTTTTGAAATATCAAGCGTCATTCGCCTGTCCTCATACGGCGAATACTTTGCAATGAAGTCATAATGACCGAGTATGTTCATGTAATCGCAGGTTTTAATACCTGTGAGAATCGTCTGAAGGTAGGAAAGGTATGCATCCTGTTTTGTTTTTCCGATGTAGTATTCCGGATAGTAAACATCAAATCCGCCCACAACATGTATTGAACCGATAACAAAATCGAGGTCATGCGGCGCGATGTACTGCCGTGCTTTTTCGGCGCAGTTCCCGTCGTTCAGAGCAACTTCCGCTCCGCGGCGTATGCGCACTCCTTTATACAGTCCGTTGTAAGGCAAAAGCTGTTCTCGCAATGCACCGAGATCCGATGGCTGCATTGACTTATCGCCGTTATCGAAATCAACATGATCCGTGAAGCAAATCTCACTCAATCCGCGCTCGGCGGCGGCTTCAAGCTGCTCCGTCACCGTTGCGGATGCATCTGCCGAATAATTCGTGTGTACATGGTAATCTATCATAATGATTCTCCTCCGTACCGATTCATCGCCCTTTTCGGAATGACAATTATATCACGTTCATGCAATATATTCAATATGTTTTTCCCGTGAGTGCAATAATTTGCATGAATCGGCCTCCCGATACATTATTTGCGGTGTGCACACAGTTCGACCGTTCCGCCGCGCCTTGGAATAAAAAAGTTCGTTTTTTGCAAGTTCAATATGGTTTTGCAGGCCGTCGTCGCCATGCATTCGCATCGTATTCAAAATAAAAAGCCGCCCGACTTACGTTTTCGGAACGGCATTTCAATATCGGTTTAACATACAAAGTTTAATCAGTGCGGCGTTCGGGTTCACAATTAAGCGCAGCTTATCAGGACTCGTTTGCGGAGTTTTGGTCATTTTGACGGCTGCCGCATGTTTCTTCTTTTTCAGTCTGCTGTTTCTCCCACTCGATTTTTTCGAGCCGTCTCTCGCGGCCCTCCATAATCCGCCTGATATTCGGAAGGTGAGCAGTGATGACAACAGCGGCAATCACAACAGCAATGAGCATCAGCGGAATATTGCCCCGGTTGCGGTAAATCACAAGGGCAGTCGCGATTATCGTGCCGACAACAGAGCCTACGGAAACCATTTTTGTTATTGCAATAAGAATAACCGCACAACCGACAGCAATGAGCAGCTGCACCGGGGACAGCACAAGCAGACCGCCAAGCGCGACCGCAACGCATTTCCCTCCGCGGAACTCATAAAAAACAGGCAGCAAATGCCCGAGTATCGCACCCAACAGCCCTATGCAGCCGAGTATTCCGCTCAGATTTTCGGGCATGACATAATTCGAAAACAGTGCCGGAGCAATTGCCGCAGCGGCGTAACCCACGCCGACGCTTGCCGCACCCTTCGCACTGTCGCTCGCCAAGCAGATAAGCCCCCATTTCCAGCCGAAGGTTCTCAATACATTTGTTGAACCTGCATTGCCGCTTCCGCAGGCATGGATATCCGTGCTTTTGCTTCGCGCAATCTTCACCGCGCTCATTATGCTGCCGAGAAGATAACCCGCAATGAGGCAAAAAACGGACAGAAGCACAGTTATCATAGTTTTCCCTTTCAATTACCGCATTTTAATCAGGCTCAGAACTTAAATCGACCGCAGGAATGCATTTTTAAAAACCGCATACCGTGCATCAGCAGCCGAAATATGTCCTTGCAATTCCTGCATCAATCCGAATCTGCTCCTTAAGAGCGTCCAGCGATTCAAACTTTTTGACTTCGCGGATTTTTTTAACGAAACATACCGTCATCGGAAGTCCGTAAATATCCTCGTCATAGTCAAAAATATGCGTTTCTATCGTGCGTTTTGTTCCGCCGACAGTCGGGTTCGTTCCGATGTTCGTGCAGGCAGGCATTATGTCGCCGTTGACGCGTGCCATGCTCACATACACCCCGTCCGCGGGAATCACGCGGGCGGAATCGGGTTCAATATTCGCCGTCGGATAGCCAATCGTCCTTCCTATACGCCTGTTTTGAACGATTATGCCGTCAAGGGCATAAGCTCTTCCCAAAAGGAGCTGTGCATCCTGAACGTTCCCGCATGTTATCATGTTTCGAACTCTCGTGCTTGAAACAGGCTCGCGCCCCAAAAGCACGGGCTGAATAATCGCCGTTTTGATTCCGTATTTTTGGCAAAGCCTTTGAAGCGTCTCGCTGTTCCCCTGCTTTTTCTTTCCGAAAGTGTAATTAAACCCGGCAACAATAATCTTTGGGTTCAATCTTTCAGCAAGCATTCGGATAAAACTCTCTGCGGAAAGGTCGCGAATCGCACTTGTAAACTCAACCTCATCAACCAGCTCAATGCCCTGCCTGCGCATAAGAGCGGCGCGGGTTTCATTGCTGCAAAGCCGAAGAATTTTTTTGCCGAAAAGCTCCTGCGGATGATTCTTAAACGTAAACACAGCAGGAACAAGTCCGGATTGCCGCGCTATCAGAACGGTTGCGTCAATTATCTTCTTGTGACCGACATGCATTCCGTCAAACATGCCGAGAGCAACCACCGTACCCGGTTTGGCTGCGTTCGTATAGTCTGTGCCCGGCGTGTTAATTTTGTCCTTGTTCTGCATCAAACGCTCATTTCTCCTTCCCGAACCATACGGTGATATGCAATCCGGAATCATCCCGCAGCGCAAGACCCATGAATTCATTTTCAAGATACAGTCTGTAGACCGTTCCCGGCTCAGCCTGCCCGCATTCAACCGAAGCTCCGTTTGAAATAAGCGTCCTTTGCTTTTCGGAAAGGTTAAAAAGGCGAAGTTCCGGCAGGTGCCGCGCAGCCTCGTCAACGGGAACAACAACCGATTGAAGTTCCCCCGCTTCCTTCAGTTCCTTCAGTTCCGCGATCGTATGCGCTTCGCTGATGTCGAAGGTTCCGGAAGCGGTTCGCAGCAGAAACGGCATGTATGCACAGCAGCCGAGGGCCCGTCCGATGTCCCTGCAAAGCGAACGGACATATGTGCCTTTTGAGCATCGAATGCGGATTAGGAAGCTGTTTTGTTCCAGTTCACAAATGGTTTCAAGCAAAAAAACTCTGATTCTTCGCCTGCGTTCCTCAACCGGAGCTGCAACGCTCCCGTTGCGTGCCAGCTTGTACATTTTAACGCCGTTCACACTCAAAGACGAATAAATCGGCGGCACCTGCTCAATTTCACCTATGAAATCAGGCAAAATTTTTTCAAGCTCCGCTTTTGAAACCATGCGGCTGCTTTCGGCGATCACCGTGCCGCAGGCATCCTCCGTGTCGGTTTCCGCTCCGAACCGAATCTCCGCAATGTATTCTTTTTCTTTATCAACAAGATAGTCAAACAGGCGGGTTGCCCTGCCTATGCAGATGGGTAAAACGCCCGCCGCAGCAGGGTCAAGCGTTCCCGTATGTCCGACGCGCCGTTCGCCGAAGATTCTGCGTATATCCACCACGACATCGCTCGATGTCATTCCCGGCGGTTTCAGCACGCTGACTACTCCTTCAAATTGCATTGTTAATCAATAATTCCTTTGTTGTTCTGTTGAAACGCATCATTGCTTTTTCATTCGGGCATTAATGCGTATCGGGAAAAGAATCGTGTTTCTCATCCCTTTTCAGCTCTGCAATTGCCGCCTCTGTCGCGCTCGCAACAACGGTTGAAAGGGGCAGCCATGCCGTGTATCCGGCCGCTCTTTCATGCCCGCCGCCGCCGAATTTGTTTGCAATTCGGCAAACGTCCCCGACATCCTTGCTGCGAAGGCTGACTTTAAAACTTCCGTCCGCGCCTTCACGGATAAAAATTGCGATTTTAACGCTGTCGATATCACGAACACAGTCAACAATGCCTTCGCAATCCTCGTTTGTTGCATCAAAGCTCAGCATCTGAGCTCTTGTAAGCACGCCTATGCCGATTCTGCCTTCATCCTCAAGACGAATCCTTGATGTCACAAAGCCCTGAACCCTTGTTTTCGTGTACGGCACCGTTCGGTAAATCAGTCGGTTGACCTCCGAAACATCAACCAGTTTCTTTTCAATGAAATCGGCAATTATCCGCAAAGCATTCGGTGTTGTGTTGCTGTATGAAAGGTTGCCCGTGTCGGTGACTATTCCGGTATAAAGGCAAATTGCGGATCGCTTATCGATTGCAACACCGAACATGCCGTAAAGCTCATAAACGATCTCCGCCGTTGCCGCCGCATCCGAAACAACAAGGTTCACTTCGGCATAATGCGGGTTCGTAACATGATGGTCAACACATGCCTCTGCCTGCGCGGCATCGAACAAACGCACAGCACGGCCGAAACGCGGCTTGTCCGCACAATCAACGGCAATGACGCGGCAATAGCCCTCGGCGTCCTCGGGCATTTTGACGGTTTCCGATTCCGGCAGGAATCCGTAAATCTTCGGAACGGGGTTCGAGCAAACGACCTCTGCAGTTTTTCCGAGAGCGTTCAGCAGCAGTTTCAGCGCGAGTGCCGAACCCAGGGTGTCTCCGTCCGGGGAAATGTGCGTGAGCAGCGTGAAACTCTGCCCATCGGATATAAACTTTCGGACATCGGCGAACTCCGCCCCATGTTTAGTCTTCATTTTGGGTGTTTTCCTTATCTTCTTCCGCATTGTTCCGATTCACGTCAAGCTGAGCGCGCTCGGTTTGCAGTTTGTTGATTATTTCGGAAATATGCACGGAATACTCGATTGAGTCATCAAGGGTGAACTTCAGAGTCGGTATTCGGCGGATATCGATTCTGCGCCCAAGCTCTCTTGCAATAAATCCTTCTGCACGGTTGAGCTGAGCAACGGTTTCTTTTCGAACCGAATCATCCTTATCGTACACACTGACCCGAACCTTTGCAAGCTTCAGGTCGTTTGTTGCTTCAACGAGCATTATTGTCGTCATTGGAGATATTCTCGGATCTTTCATCTCGCGGACGATTTCGCTCAGTGCTTTTTTGATTTCTTCATTTATTCTGTCGTATCTGACTGATGCCATAAGCTCCCTTTCGGATTTTGAATCCCTGCCGCCGAAATGCTGCATTTTAATTTCTGTCGTTCAAGCCCACCTTTGCAAACGGCCTTCTCCGCGTTCCGAATAACTGTTCTTCGGACACATGCCGGTTCTCTGTTAATGCGTAAACGCTCCGGCAGAAATTTATCTGATCAGCGTTGATTTAATCCCCGGTCTGTACCGCGGCGCAAAAAGCGTTTCCGGCACAGCCGGGGACGGATTATTCTGTTGTCAGCGTTTAACCTCTTCCATCGTGTAGGCTTCTATAACATCGCCTTCGTGAATATCGTTGAAGTTCTCTATACCTATGCCGCATTCATAACCGGCAGCAACCTCGCGGACATCGTCCTTGAACCTGCGCAGCGATGCAATTTGGCCTTCATGAATAACCACGCCGTCGCGAACAACGCGAACCTGCGCATTGCGCTGAACCTTGCCGTCCTGAACGTATGCACCCGCAATCGTGCCGACGGAGCTGACCTTGAACGTGTTTCTGACGCTTATTGTACCCAAATGCACTTCTTTGAATACAGGCTTGAACATACCCTTCATAGCGTTTTCAACATCTTCAATCGCCTGATAAATGATGCGGTAGGTGCGGACATCTACCTTTTCCTGCTCCGCAAGATTGCGTGCTCCGCTGTCGGGACGGACATTGAAGCCGATTACGATCGCGTTTGAAGCGGAAGCGAACATAACATCCGACTCCGTAATTGCGCCTACGCCGCCGTGAATGCACTTCACGCGGACTTCCTCGTTGGAAAGCTTTTCAAGAGCCTGTTTAACAGCCTCAACCGAACCGTGAACATCCGCTTTGACAACGATGTTGAGCGTTTTGACTTCGCCCTCGGCAATATGGCTGAACAGATCCTCCAAGCTGACCTTGGACAGGTTTTTAAGCTGCTCCGCTTTGATTCTGTTGCGGCGTTCCTCCGCAACCTTTTTGGAAACCTCCGCAACGTTCATGATATCGCCTGCTGAAGGCACTTCGTTGAAGCCGAGAACTTCGACCGGGCAGCTCGGGCCTGCGGTTTTGACGTTTTCGCCCCTGTCGTTCATCATTGCACGAACCCTGCCGTATGCAATGCCCGCAACAATGGGATCGCCGATTTTCAAAGTGCCGTTCTGCACAAGAACGGTTGCAACAGGACCTCTGCCCTTGTCGAGCTGAGCTTCAATGATGGTTCCCTTTGCCGCTTTGTTCGGGTTTGCCTTAAGGTCAAGAACATCCGCCTGCAAAAGAACCATTTCAAGCAGCTCATCAAGATTCTGCTGTTTCTTTGCGGAAACGGGGACGCATATCGTATCGCCGCCCCAATCCTCGCACACGAGACCGTGTTCCGTCAACTGCTGTTTAACTCTTTCCGGGTTGCTCTCGGGCTTGTCGATCTTGTTCACCGCAACGATGATGGGAACACCCGCCGCCTTTGAGTGATTGATAGCCTCAACTGTCTGCGGCATAATGCCGTCATCCGCAGCAACAACAAGGATTACAACGTCCGTGACCTGTGCACCTCTTGCGCGCATTGAAGTAAATGCCTCGTGGCCGGGAGTGTCGATGAAAGTTATCATCCTGCCGTTGCATTCAACCGTGTAAGCACCGATATGCTGAGTTATGCCGCCCGCTTCACCTTCGGTAACATGAGTTTTGCGGATCGCATCAAGCAGGGAAGTTTTGCCGTGGTCAACATGGCCCATGATCGTGACAACGGGAGGACGGGGAACAAGATCTTCCTCTGCATCCACTTCTTCGGCATTCTCCTGCATCGTCTCCTCATAAGTCTTTGCAACCTGGTGCTCAAGCTCGATATCGTATTCCATTGCAACAAGCTCACAGGTCTCAAAATCGATATCCTGATTGATGTTTGCAACAATGCCCATCATGAACAGCTTTTTGAGAATTTCCGCTGCGGGTTTTCCGATTTTTTCGGAGAAATCACGTACCGTTATCGTTTCTGTCGTTATAACCGCTTTTTCGATAACAACGGGTTCGGGTTTGCGATATTGAGTTTGTTTTGCGGCTTTCTTCTTTCTGCCGCCGTAGGATCCGCCGTCATCCTCCCAGTTTTTCGCGGAGGGAGCGGTTTCCTTCATGATCGTCTTTTTGTTCTTTGCCTTCTTTTCGGTGTCGAAGGTGCGAACATAGCTGCTCTTGTTTTCAGGCGCACGATTTTCCTTTTGAATAATTGCAGGTGCTTCTCCGGGCTTTCTGCCAACGGGGCGCTGCTGCGGACGCTGCTGCCTGTTCTGCTGTGCATCTTTGTCATCCGGACGGCCGAAACCGCGGTTATCTCCCCTGCGCTCGCCCTGCGGTCTGTCGCCGCGTGAATTCCTGTCGTAAGGAGGCCTGTCGCCCTGCGGTCTGTCGCCGCGTGAATTTCTGTCATAGGAAGGCCTGTCGCCCTGCGGTCTGTCGCCGCGTGCGTTCCTGTCGTAAGGAGGCCTGTCGCCCTGCGGTCTGTCGCCGCGTGCGTTCCTGTCGTAGGAAGGCCTGTCGCCCTGCGGTCTGTCACCGCGTGAATTCCTGTCGTAGGAAGGCCTGTCGCCCTGCGGTCTGTCACCGCGTGAATTTCTGTCGTAGGAAGGCCTGTCGCCCTGCGGTCTGTCACTGCGGGAATTTCTGTCGTAGGAAGACCTGTCGCCGCGGCGGCCGTCGTTCGTTCTTTGCGGACTGCGGCTTCTGTCGGAATTCCTTCCGTTTTCGGGAGACTCGTTCTTCTTGGGCTGCTCTGCATTTTCGGTTCGTTCCGCAACACGTTCGGAAGAGTCGGACTTTGCGGAAATTTCGGTTTTTTCCGCTGTATTCTTAGCTTTTGCAGCCTGTTCGCTGTTTTGTTTTGTTTCTTTGTTTGCTCCGGGCATTTCTTTGTTGTTTTTATCCTTTGTTTCTTGCGCGTCATTGACACTGTCTGCGACCTTGTCAGCAACGTTATTCCGAACCGGTTCTGCCTTTTCGGGCTTATGTTCGGCGGGCTTATCCACGTTTTGTTCCTGTTCCCGTTCCGCCGCCTTTTCGGGTTTGTTTTCTTCGGGCTTCGGCGCGGGCTGCACCGGCTTTTGCTCGGGCGGTTCGGGCTTTTGCGCGCCCTTCTCGGGCTTCCTGTCCGCATTTTCGGGTCTCGGTTCACCCTGTACCTTTTCCGCCTCCGCCTTTGGTGCTTTTTCGGTGCCTGCATCAGCGGGAATTCCCGCCGCGGCATTTCCCACTGTGGGAATTCCCGCCGCGGCATTTCCCGCTGCGGAATCGCGATCGCTGACGTAAACGCCGCGCTGCTCGTCCGAATTGAGGTATTCAATCAAACGTTCAGCCTTTTCTTTTTCTCTGCGTTCCGCCTCTGCGGCGCGCTCCTTGCTGATAAGTTTGCTTTCATGGCGTTTTGCCGCTTGGAGAGAATTGCCGATGTCTGTTTTGAGGACGCTCGTTTTATCCAGCAATTCCTGTGCTGCGGCTTGGATCCTTTTTGCGTTGTTTAATAATTCAGCCTTTGTCATCGGTCATTGCCTCCGTAAGTTCAGTCATTGCTTCATTGTTTTTGTTGGAATTTTTAATTATCATTGCCGAAAAACCTTCGTCCGTCACGGCGGCAACCATTCTGGCAGGTTTTCCGATCGCGCTGCCCATTGCACGGATTCTTATCAGCGGAATGTTTCTGAAGCTGCATGCATCCCGCCATTGTTTTTTTGTGTTTTCGGACGCGCTCTCATCGAGCATAACAAGCTTTGCCGTTCCGGATCTGACGGCTTTTTCAACCGAAAAATCTCCGGAAGCAATTTTGCCCGCTTTCATCGCCAAACCGATTGAATTGTTGAGTTTTGCGTTGGTTGTTGTCAAAGCAGCTCACCCCTCTTTGTTGTTCGCGGATGAGTTCGGCAAATCGGGCACCGCTTCGCGCTTTTCTTCCGCAGAATTTTGCGGTTCGGTTTTTGAGTGCTCAACCTGCGCCGCAAGCCTGTCAAAGACTTCGGGTTCGATTTTTTGAGAGAATGCCCTTTCAAGCGCACGTGTTTTAACGGCTTTTTTAAGGCATTCTTCCGTTGGGCATACATACGCACCGCGTCCCGCAGCTTTTCCTGTTAAGTCAACGGAAATCTGCCCGTCTTTGCTGCACACAACGCGCACGAGTTCTCTTTTGGGCCGCATCTCACGGCAGCCGACGCACATGCGCAGAGGGATTTTCTTTTGCAATTCGCAACCTCCGTACCGAAGTCCGTTCCGATTCACTAAGAACCTCGGTTAAAATTTAAATCATGTTTGAAATTTTGTTTCGGCGAAAATCAGATGTTCTGCCCGCCGAAATCATCAAAATTCATCGGAGCACCGTTGAACCCCTGCTCTCCGAATGCCTCGCCATCATTGAACATATCGTTTCCGCTTTCGCTGCCGGGAACGCCGTCAACGGAACCCATCTCAAGTTCCATATCCGCTTCAGCCTGGGAATGACTCTTGATATCTATCTTCCAGCCTGTGAGCTTTGCGGCAAGCCTTGCGTTCTGTCCTTCCTTGCCGATTGCAAGTGAAAGCTGATTATCGGGAACAATGACCTTTGCAGCCTTTTCCGCTTCGTTAATGTAAACCATCAAAACCTTTGCGGGACCGAGTGCCTTTGCGATATAAACCGCAATGTCGGGATCCCACTCGATGATGTCCATTTTTTCGTTATGGAGCTCGTTGACGATGTTTTCGACCCTTGTGCCGCGTTGTCCGACGCATGCACCGACGGCATCAACCTGGGGGTCAAAGCTTGCAACCGCGATCTTGGTGCGCTGTCCGGCCTCACGCGCAACAGACTTTATCTGCACGACCCCGCTCTGAATTTCGGGTACTTCAAGCTCAAACAGCCGCTTTACAAGGCCGGGATGCGTCCTTGAAACGATAATCTGCGGGCCTTTCGTGTCGCGCTGTATTTTCAGAACATAAACCTTGATATGGTCATTCGGCGCATAGTTTTCGCCGACGATAACCTCATTGAACGGAATTATGCCGTCGGTTTTGCCGAGTTCAACATAAACACCGTTCTTTTCGACGCGCTGAACGATTGCCGTCAGAACTTCGTATTCTTTGTCGGAATATTCCTCAAAGATTGCGCCCTGTTCCGCTTCGCGAATGCGCTGCATAACGACCTGCTTTGCAGTCTGCGCCGCGATTCTGCCGAAATTCTTTGTGTCCGCTTCTTCCTCGAGAACATCGCCGATTTCATAAAGCGGATTTATCTGCTTTGCTTTTTCAATTGAAATTTCCGTAAAGGGGTTTTCAACCTGTTCAACAACGGTTTTGGAAGCCCAGATTTCGATTGCACCTGTTTCGCGATCCAGATTCGCACGGACGTTGCAGTTCACATTGTAGTTCTTTTTATAGGCACTTACAAGTGCGGATTCGATAGCATCCGCAAGGATATCAACGGAAATCCCGCGCTGTTTGCTGATTACGTTAAGCGCGCTGATAAGCTCGGCATTGTTCTTCATTATATTTATACTCCTTAGAAATCACAAATATTTTTCGGTTTAAAATTTTAATTTTTTGAACCCGCAGACCCGGGAATGTTTAAAAATCTATGTGCGGACGCACGAGTGCCGCCTGCCTGCGCCCAACGGTGACCGTTTCCGAAGCTTCGCCCGGTTTTCGCAGCAATGTGCGAACCGTAAATGATTCCGCATCAAACGAAACAAGCTCTCCGCAGAACTCCTTTTTGCCTTTCAGCGGCGCATAAAGCTTCACGTCGATCGTTTTGCCGATGCTGCGCTGAAAATCTTTGTCTTTTTTCAGCGGGCGATCTATGCCGACGGAGCTGACCGAAAGATAGTATGCCTGTTCAATCGGATCCGCTTCATCAAGAATCGGATCAACAGCATTGCTCACAATTTCGCAATCGTCAAGTGAAATTCCGTCTTTACTGTCGATATAGAGGGTGAGAACCCAGTTGTCGTATTCCTTTTGATATTCAACATCATAGAGCTCATAGCCCAATTCACGAACTTTTGATTCCGTGAGTTCAAAAATCCTGTCTGTCAGCTTCAACCGCAATTCCTCCGAAACGCAATGCATGCGCAAGGTTTTTTCAAAATTAAAGAGCGGGTTTTGCCCACTCTTAAATGCACGAATAACTCATGCCGCTCATCCGAAATGATGCATTTGAACACAATTTCAAGGCTTAAATGCATCAAAAAACTCATTACTGGGGTAAGCATACCATACTTTGCCTCAAAAAGCAATAGCTTTCCGAAAAAACATTGCATATATTGCGGAATTTTCCGAATATCGCTCGGTTCGGATGTTCCTGCTGTCCGTGCGGCGTCCCGTCAGAACATTGAGACCTGATCACTGTCCGGTAAATCGTTAAGGCATCCGAGGGCATCCAACTTTTCCATCACGGCGGAATTTGCATGTGTACGCTTCACAAACTCCTCGCGGGAAATGAATCGTCCTCCCTCCGCGCCTTTTTCGATCAGCAGCGCGGCGTTATCGCCCAAGCCGGCAATAGCATTGAACGGCGGGCGAAGCTTGCCGTCCTCAACAGTGAAACGCGTTGCTTTCGATTTGTAAATATCTATCGGGAGCAGCTCGATACCGCGCAGATTCATCTCGTAGACCATTTCAAGGATAACTATCTGTTCCTCGTCCTTTGTTTCAAGTTTATCCTTTGCCTTAAGCTCCTCAAGATTGCCGAGTACGCGTTCCGCGCCGCCGAGGCACTGTTCAATATCAAATTTATCCGCACGAACCGTGAAATAAACCGCATAGAACGCAAGCGGGTAATGCACCTTATAGTATGCTACGCGGAAAGACATCATAACATACGCCGCTGCATGAGCGCGCGGGAACATATACTTGATTTTTTTGCAGCTGTCGATATACCACTGCGGAATATTGTTCTCGTGCATTGCATCCTCCATCTCGGGCTTAAGTCCCTTGCCTTTTCGGACGCTCTCCATCGTTTTAAACGACAGCGAGGGTTCCCCGCCGTGTGCAATGAGATAGTTCATAATATCGTCGCGTGTGCATATAACCTCCATCAGCGTTGCGGTGCCGTCCCGCACAAGATCCTGCGCATTATTAAGCCACACATCCGTGCCGTGGGAAAGTCCGGCGATACGAACAAGCTCTTCCATTGTTGTCGGACGCGTATCCATCAGCATTCCGCGAACAAAGTTCGTTCCGAATTCGGGAATGCCGAGGCTGCCGACATCGCATTTCAGCTCCTTAAGGGATATTCCGAGTGCCTCATCCGACTTAAAGATTGACATTGTTTCTTCATCGTGCAGCGGAATACTCTTCGGATCTATGCCCGTTATATCCTGAAGCATTCGCAGCGTTGTCGGGTCATCATGTCCGAGAATGTCAAGTTTGACAAGTTTGTCGTCCAATGCATGGAAGTCAAAGTGTGTTGTTATGCTTTCCGCATCGATTTTTTCCGCCGGATGCTGCACGGGACAAAAGTCAAAAATCTCCAAATCTTCCGGGACGATCACAATGCCGCCCGGATGCTGCCCCGTTGTTCGGCGCGTGCCGACGCAGCCCATTGCAAGACGGTTTTTTTCCGCTTCGGAAAGGTTCAGCCCGTATTCCTCGCAATAGTGCAGCACATAACCGTATGCGGTTTTATCTTTAACGCCCGAAATCGTGCCCGCGCGGAAGGCATGACCTTCACCGAACATGACCTCCGTAAACTTGTGCGCAACGGGCTGATATTCGCCCGAAAAGTTAAGATCGATATCCGGAGTTTTATCACCCTTGAAACCAAGGAAAGTTTCAAACGGAATTTCATACCCTTCCCGTCGCAGCGGAGTTCCGCAGTTCGGGCAATCTTTCGGCGGAAGGTCGATCCCGCAGCGTGAGTCATCGCCGACATCGGGAAATTCGCTGTATTTGCAATTCGGGCAGCGATAATGCGCGGGGAGCGCGTTTACCTCGGTTATCCCCGCAAGGTGTGCAACAAAGGACGAACCGACCGAACCCCTTGAACCGACAAGATAGCCGTCGCTGAGGGATTTTGAAACGAGTTTCTGCGCAACCATATAGAGCGATGAGTAACCGTTGCCGATGATTGAGTTCAATTCCTTATCGAGTCTTTTTTGGACGATTTCCGGCAGCGGATCCCCGTAAAGCTCGTGTGCGGTGTTCAGGGCAAGGCCCTTAAGTTCATCCGCCGCGCCCGGAAGTTCCGGCGAGTAAGTTTGTTTTTCGTCCAAAAACGGGCGGAGCTGAGAACACATATCGGCAATCAAATTTGTATTCTTAACAACAACTTCAAACGCCTTATCACTGCCGAGATATTGAAACTCCGCAAGCATGTCTTCCGTTGTTCTGAAATAAAGAGGCGGCTGAACCGCTGCGTCTTTGAAATTCTGAGAGCACATCAGTATTGCGCGGAAAATCGAATCCTCCGGTTCGATAAAATGAACGTCTCCCGTTGCAACAACGGGTTTGTTCAGTTTTTCGCCGAGTGCAACAATACGGCGGTTGAAATCGCGAAGCTCTTCATCATCCTTTGCAAGCCCCTCGCGCACAAGGAAGGCATTGTTTCCGATCGGCTGAATTTCAAGGTAATCGTACCATGAAGCTATCTTCAGCAATTCCTCCTCGCTTTTTCCGTCCACCATTGCACGGAAAAGCTCACCGGCCTCACATGCCGTGCCGATTATAATACCCTCGCGGTGCAGGTTGAGAAGACTGCGCGGAATACGCGGTGTCTTATAAAAATGGTCAAGGTTTGAATACGAAACCAATTTATACAGATTCTTAAGTCCGGGCTGCGTTGCCGCAAGCAGCACTATGTGGTTCGTTTTCTGCTTGTGAAGATTTTTTATCGTGCAGTCAATCAGCGGAACCGTCGAAACATTCAGCTCACGGCATTTGCTCAGCAAATCGGCCGTGTTTTTTGCTGTCCATTCCGCTGCCGCACCCGCATTCAGCTCCGGAAGCTGTCTTTCCTCCGCCTTTAAGTCACGGCGGAGATACTGCATCAGCATTGAGCCCGAAACGCAGTTTTTGCTGAGCTCGAGTTCCTTTCCGTGCCCTGCCGCGGCAGTCAGTTCATGCAGCAGATCGAGCTGTTCCGGGCAATGCAGAACAAGCGCCGCTCCTCCCGCAAAATCCGAAAGCATATTCACCGCTTCGGAAAGCAGAGGCGCACCGTCGATATCATCATCCGTGTAACCCGTCAGCTTTGCAATGCGCGGAAGCTGAGGGACGCCGGGGTTCACCGGAGTTCTGAATGTTGAAATAACGCGCCCGAACGAATCGAACTTCACTGCGCCGATATCAAACACGCGCCCGTGAATGCCGCTTCCGAAATATGTCACCGCAACGGCACAATACTCCCTTTCAAGCGGAACAAGTTCGCAATCGGGAAGCAGATAGCCTTCGCAGCCGAATATAACCTTTATATTGTTCTTTTTGGCGGCTTTTTTGGCCTCCGGGAAAGAGTGCACAACGCCGTGATCGGTTATTGCAATTGCCGTATGCCCCCATTTTGCGGCAAGCTCAACAACTTTGTCCGGATCCGCCGTTGCATCCATTGCGGACATTCTTGTGTGAAGGTGCAGCTCAACACGCTTTTCGGCCGATGTATCAGCTCTGCGCTCAACGGGATAACGGTTTATATCGTCCGCAAAAATACAGTAATCACGGGCATAATTATCGTACCTGAACCAGCCGCGCACCATCAGTGCCGCGCCCTCCTCCTTTGCTTTTTCAAGCAGCTGTGAAGTTCGCGCCTTTGCTGCTTCATCGGGAAATAGCTTTACCGCAACGGAGTTTGTGAGGTCGGTTATAAAAACCGTGATTATAACCGTTCCGCGCTTTGGTGAAACAAATGTTTCAATGCTCAGTATTGTTCCTTTTACAGTGACGCGCCCGGATTTATCATCCAGATCCGCCATGCGCTGAACTTCGGGTTTGAGAATTTCTTTTCCGTAAACAATATCGCCGGGAGAAAGCTTTTTAATGTTCTTGCGCTGCGTTTTGACGGTTTTTTTCAAAGCTGCCGCACTGCCCCAATCGCGCTTTACGACCGGTTCGGCAAGATCGATTCCGTCATCCGCATTTGCATCGGCAACAATGCGCAGCGGCGTATTCCAACCGTAACTGTGCGCAACAAATGCGCGGAACTCACCTGCCGCCGCCTGAGACACTGCACGCGTGTACCGTTCCGGAACAAAGAATACATATTCGCCTCCGTGCCGTTCAACGCGGGAACGGCGCAGTATCGGTTCAAGCTGCGGTGCAGTTTCACACCAAAGATCCAGAAGCAGCAGTTCGGGTTCACCGTCTCCGCCGACAAGCCGCGCAACAACCTCGGAATAGTCAAAGCTGCATTTGACCGTTTGATATTGAAGCTCCGCCTGTATGTTTTTTTCCAGCTCCTCCGTTTCGGCAGGCAGCAGCAGACGCGCACACTCGACATCAACACTGATTTCGCCCGTTTTTTTGCTGCGCACGGCAGACTTTATTGAAACCGTCCCGTTTGCAAGATACTCAACGGCAAGGTTCTTTTTTGAGTGTCCGCCGTTTTTTTGCTTCTCTGCTGAATTTTCTTTTTGATTTTTTGCACGCACGGAATCGGGCTGCCTGCACTCATCGATGCCGGATTCCCCGTACTCCGAGTACGAATAATACCCCCCGTCCGGCGGATCATCCCTCCACGGAACATCAGCCGTCATTTCGGAGAAATTGTCAGCCGGCGGAAGATCGTCCAACGGAACATCAGCCGGCGCAGCCGAGCCGGGTGTTCCGCCGTACTCATTTATGTTTTCGTACATATTCAATTCTTCCATACTGCTTTTGTTCATTTTCAACATGGCTTTCTCAACAGTGAAAGCTTCCTTCCGCTTTTCGGGTTGGCTTAATTAAGCAAAATCATTATCAATTGCAAAGCCGCGATCGAGTCATTTTGCTTTGATTCGGTTTGTTAATCAGCTCAAAGATTCAATGCATGAATCAAGAATCATATCATGTCATTTCATTTCCGTTTCATCATTTCCGATGCATCTGCGATGAACCTGTCCACCACTTGCGGCAGCTTATCCGAATAGATTATTTCGCCCTTTTTAAACACAACTGCGTTCACCGAACCGAACGCAATGCCTATATCAGCTTCACGCGCTTCGCCCGGGCCGTTGACAGCGCAGCCCATAACGGCGATTTTCATTGCATTGCCCGTATCTTCGGGCAGCGCAGCGCGAACCTTTTTGACTATTTCTTCAAGGTTAACGCGGGTGCGCCCGCAAGTCGGGCAGCTCACAACATCCGCCCCGTCCTTACGCAGGCCGACAGCGCGAAGTATCTTCTTTGCTGCCTCAACCTCCTGCAAAACTCCTCCGGTCATCGAAACGCGCACCGTATCACCAATTCCGTCAATAAGCAGGCTGCCTATTCCGATTGCGGATTTCAGCAATGCGGTCTCGCCCATGCCCGCCTCCGTAACACCGATATGGAGCGGATACGGCATAATTTGCGATGCCAGGCGATAGGCGCGTACAGTCGTTACCGGATCCGACGCTTTAAGCGAAACAACAATATCTCTGAAGCCGCAGTTTTCAAGCAGTTCCGCGTGACGCTGTGCGCTTTCAACCATTGCTTCCGCGCATACTCCGTATTTTTGCAAAAGTTCTTTTTCAAGTGAACCGCCGTTCACTCCGATACGTATCGGAACTCCGTATGCCGAGGCGCATTCCGCAAGCTTCCGCACGCCCGCTTCCGAGCCGATGTTTCCCGGATTGATGCGGACTTTGGAAACACCCGCCTTGATTGCACCTATGGCAAGTCTGTAATCAAAATGGATATCCGCAACAAGCGGAATATGTATTTTTGATATTATTTGCGGCAACACTTCAACGCAGCGTTCATCATAGACCGAGGAACGGACGATTTCGCACCCCGCATCCTCAAGCTCCAGAATCTGTTTCACCGTTGCTTCAGCATTGCGCGTATCCGTGTTTGTCATGGACTGAATCGAAATCGGTGCACCGCCGCCCATGCGGATCCCGCCGACATTTACCTGTATTCTACTCATATTCAAACCGCTTCGTGCCTGCTTATTCCTTTCGTTTCGGAATAAGCCGTTCACAGCTGCCTCCAAACTTTTTTTCTTGCCCCGTTTGCCGCTTTCGGCATTGTGCGCACGGCAGGGATAAAGCAGGACAAAACAGGATGAATATTGAAACCTTCCCGTTCCGCCTGCACGTGTTTACCTGATATCAATAATATGACTGCAATCCCACTCATGCGGGGTTTTGCTCGTTGCAGCATGACCGACGGAAATTCCGATCATGAATTCGCGTTCCGTTTCTATACCGAGCAGTTTTTTATATTTTGCAGCATTCGGGCCTTCAAAAGCGAGCCTCGGCAGCCCGAGTATGACGGAATCCAAGCCGATGCTTTTTGCGGCAAGCGCAATATTCTGCACCGCTATACCCGCATCAACACCCGAAAATTTTGCCGGATGAGCAAAAATACCTACAAAAAGAGGTGCATCGTACATAATTTTGCCGCCGCGCTGTTTGATTCTTTCGGCAAAAGCAGCATCGCCGCCGGCGCACACCGCCTCCACAACGCCCGCTTCAAGCTCTGCAATGATTTCCGCATTCGTAACGAACACAAACCGCTGATCCTGTGCGTTCATTGCCGTCGGTGCACTGAGCGCGGCATCCCGAAGCAGAGAAATCTGCTCTTGGGTGAGTTTTTCGTCCGTGTAGGCGCGAATGCTGCTGCGTTCAAGCATCGTTTTGATAACATCGTTTACATGTGCCTTTGAATTATCGTTCATTTTCTGCCTCCGATTTAATGTAGTCATTTCAGTATCGTTTTACCGCTCACGGCGCACTGCCGCACTTCAAGTATAATTCAATTAAAAAAAAATAGCAACCTTTCGCAGTGAATAAATTGAAAAATTTGCCGCAGCCTCTTCTGCGCATGAGCTTCGCATCCCGTGAACAAACTAATAAGGCAACAGCTTCGGCTTTTCGGCTGTTCAAAAAAAGCAGGAGGTACGCAAAATGAAAGCTATCGGTTTTGTCTCCGGAATTGCGCTCGGCATGGCAGCGGCGGTTGCTGCCGTTTCAGCGGTTTATCCCGACATTCCAAAGCGTGCAAAGCGCGACACGAAGCATATCTGGCGCAGCATGATGAGCAAGCATTGATCCCGCCCGCACAAGCTGTTACAAATCAGCACTTTTGAAGCGGTGCATTTCTTCATGCATATTCATGCACAAAAGCCGCAGTCGTTAAACCGCGGCTTTTTGTTTTATGTTATTTTGTTTACACTCCGCCCGAATCTGCGGAGCTGTCAAGAATTCGCTCGGTGAAAAGCTCAGCCTGCGATTTCCTCGGGATAAACGCTGACGCACTTGCGGCCGCCGTGCTTGGTTTCAAAGCGAAGAATGCCGTCAACCTTTGCAAACAGCGTATCGTCCTTACCGATGCCGACATTATTGCCGGGATGGAAATGTGTGCCGCGCTGCCTTACGAGGATGTTGCCCGCAAGAACGAACTGACCGTCCGCACGCTTGGGTCCCAAACGCTTGGATTCACTTTCACGACCGTTACGGGAGCTGCCGACGCCCTTCTTATGTGCGAAAAGCTGCAAATTGATCCTGAACATAGTTAAACCTCCCTCTCTGTCAGTTTAAGATAATCACTATAATCTTGTTCAACGGAACGAAGCCCTAAGAGCATCGTTCCAAGTATAAGCTCCGCCTGCTGCAATTTTAAACCTTTAACGGTTTTTTCAAGCATCAGATAGAGCCCTCCGTCTTTAATCTCCAGTGCGGCCGGGCAGCGGACAAGTTCCGAAACGCCCATTGCGGCGGTCTGCGTGATTGCCGAAACCGCTGCACAAACAATATCTTCTCCGCATTCGGCATAACCCGTATGTCCGTGTGCATCAAAGCCTATCGGTTTGCCGTCCTTCAAAAAAACGGTTATCTCGGTCATGCAATTACCTCTCAGCCGATGGAAAGGATCTTGACCTTGGTGTAGGGCTGACGATGACCCTGTTTCTTGCGATAATCCTTTTTGGGCTTATACTTGAAAACAACGACCTTTTTGCCCTTGCCGTGTTCGAGAACCTCTGCCTTTGCAGAAACGCCCTTAACAACGGGGGTGCCGATCTGAACGTTTTCGCCGTCAGCCATCATCAGTACGTCGAAATTGACGTTTGCACCGATCTGCTCATCGAGCTTTTCGACCATGATCTCGCTGCCAACCTCAACCTTGTACTGCTTACCGCCGGTTACGATGATTGCGTACATTATAATAGTTCCTCCTCTTACCAGTCTCGCCCTTCCGGTGAATGCCTTCGCATCACTTTGAACCGTTTCGGAGCGGCTCAATGAGTAATGTTACCATATTCGGCGTGCATTGTCAAGCATTTTTTGCCGTCACGGCTGTATATTTTCGCCAAAACACTTCCCTTTCCGCGCGTTCTGCCGTATAATCGGCATATGGAGTTCAAATATTTCAAAAACATGCTTGTTATCAGCGGCGTGAAACCGTTTGATCTTGAAAAATGCTGCACCTGCGGGCAGGCGTTCCGTTGGGTCAAAAACCCCGTGCACATGCAGGCGGGTTTGTTTGACGAATGCGGTCTGCCCGATGCCGAAGCTTCCCTTGCGTTCACCGGCGTTATTCGCGGGCGCGCCGTGCTTGTTATGCAATCCGACGATTCGCTTATTGTCACTCCGTGCGCCAAGGGCGAAGCACAGCTTTTTATCGATTATTTTGACCTTAAACGCGATTATTCCGCCGTTGAAGCTGCGCTTGCAGCCGACGAAAGGCTTCGGGTATGCCTTCCCGGTTCGTCGGGCATTCGCGTTTTTAACCAGGAACCGTTTGAAGCGCTGATCTCGTTCATAATATCTGCAAACAACAATATCAAGCGTATATCGGGTATTATTGGCAGGCTCTGTTCCCTTGCGGGAGAAAAGCTGCCGGTGCGGTACTTTTCCGATTGCGCAGCCGCCGATTGCGATTTTGGTAAAAACAGCGAAGTTTTCGCTTTTCCGACGCCGGAACGCATTGCCGCACTTTCCGAAGATGAATTGAAGCAAATCGGTGCAGGTTACCGCGCTCCGTATATAATCAAATCCGCCAAACGCATTGCCGACGGTTATGATCTTGAAAAGCTGCGGTCGCTTCCGACAGCCGAAGCACGAAAGGAACTTTTGACATTTCCGGGTGTCGGCCCGAAGGTTGCGGACTGCATCCTTTTGTTTTCCCTCGGACACGCGGATGCTTTCCCCGTTGATGTATGGATTGAGCGTGCAATGACCGAACTGTATTTTTCCGATCCTTCGACCGCCGACACCTCGGCCGCCCGCCCTGCGCCTGCAAAATCAGAAATTCAAGCCGCCGCACGCAGCATCGGCAAGCTTTCCGGAATCGTTCAGCAATACATCTTTTTCTATGCACGAAGTCAAAAACTCGGCACATAAAGCATCGCGTCCGAAATGCCCGAATGCCGAGTTAAATATCGTTTTAAAAAACGACAACAATGAGCGTTTGCTCTTATCCTCTGCCCGCCGCCGCAAAAACATTTGCATTATGTTCAACATCGGGCAAGCTGCCCACATGGGACAGACTGCCTTCAAAGAACAGGCAGACATGCCCTTCCATGCCGTTATCCGCCACGGAATCGCTGCCGTGCGGATAGCATTGAATTGAGGCAGCGACTGCCGTTTCTCCGAACATCACAACAACGGGACGTTTAAGAAAGTTATACTCGCTTCCGCAGATATAGTTGAAAGCTTCAAGTTCCGATTCGGAAGCCAACTCCGCCTCGGCATGGTTTTCCCCGCCTGTGAACACGAGCTTGAATTCCTTGCCCGTGTTGCAGTCAATAACCGTATACTCCTCGTTGACATTCAATTTCTGTTTTACGGCGTTCCATCTTTGAACCTCGCCTTTAACTTTTAATGCATCCGCAATCGGCCCGCGCGGCAGATGAACCGAATCCGGAATGCGAAATTTCGGCGCACTCGGCGCAAACAGTTCAAGCATGGACTGCTCCCCCATTCTTCCGTCAACGCCAAGCCTTTCACCGTAGGCAACACAGCGGGTTTGAAATTCCTCAACCGCTTTTACTGTCATTGCCCTGTAAACCCCGGTCGGCTTAAACCAAAGGTAGCCCAGCTCGCGCAGGCGGATCTGTATCCGCACAACCGTTTCGCCCGCCGAATTTTCGGAATAGATCTCCGTTTTGGTCTGCGGTTCCGCATATGCGGAAAAAAGACTTAATGCAAGCAGCATTGCCGCAAGAACCGCCGCTGTAATTCGTTTTGTTTTTCTCATAATATTCAATCCTTCCGGAATGTTTGGTTTTGTGCTGCTTTCGCCGCATTCGCCGACTTTTGAAAGCTTCTGTCAACAGTATACCACAAGTGTTCGGCATGAACAACCGCAAAATCCCTTTCCCTTCTTTTTCAAAACCGATATTGATTAACCCAAAAGCTTTTGATATAATAAAATGCGGCGATTCAATGGCTGAATGTCCGCAATCGTATGCGGCTGACTTTCGGCGTTGAAAAGGCTGCAAAGTTTTGAGTTCGAGGAGGAAACATGTTTAAGCTCAAACAAAACAACACCACAGTTCGCACCGAATTGGTTGCGGGCATCACGACCTTTATGGCGATGGCGTACATCCTGATGGTCAACGCAGGAATGTTCTCCACGCTCGGAGGCGACGCACTCGGCGCAAGTTATTATAACGCCGTTTATATCGCAACCGCAATTTCCGCAGTGTTCGGAACGCTGCTCATCGGCCTGCTTTCCAACCTGCCGCTTGCACAGGCATCCGGCATGGGTCTGAATGCATTCTTTGTTTACTCGGTTTGCATCGGCATGGGCTTTACCTATGCAAATGCGCTCGTTATGGTTCTTGTGGACGGCATCGTGTTTCTTCTGCTCACGGTCACAGGCCTCCGCAGGCTTATCTTTGACGCAATACCGAAAGCTGTCAAGGCTGCAATTGCACCGGGCATCGGTCTTTTCATTGCATTCCTCGGGCTTCAGAATTCCGGAATCGTTGTTAACAGCGATTCCACACTCGTTGACCTGCACTCGTTCAACATTATCTTCGGCCACACTACATGGGCAGAGATAATGCCCCTGCTCATCACCATTGCGGCTCTCATCGCAATCGGCGCAATGTCAAAGAAAAAGATCAAGGGCGCAGTCTTCTGGGGTATCATCGGCGGCGCAGTGCTTTATTATGCACTCGGCCTTCTGACGATCGACGGATTCTATGCAAGCAATGTTCAGAGCAAGCTCTCTCTCAACATCATCCAGCCCTTCCGTGATTTCTTCAACATTTCTTTCGGCAAAGTTTTCACCGAAGGCTTCAACTTCTCCGAATACATCGCTGCCAACGGCGTCGGCAGCTTTGCGGCAACGTTCATCGCTTCCATGCTCGCATTCTGCATGGTTGACATGTTCGACACTCTCGGAACTCTATACGGTGCATGTTCCGCCGGCAATCTGCTCGATAAGGACGGCAATGTTCCCAACATGAACAAAGCCATGTTGGCCGATGCGGCAGCAACATGTTTCGGTGCAGTCTGCGGCACTTCAACAGTTACCACCTTTGTTGAATCCTCCGCCGGCATCGCAGAAGGCGGCAAGACCGGCCTTTCCTCCGTTTTCACGGCTGCAATGTTCTTCATCGCAATGTTCCTTGCGCCCATTGCCGCGCTCATTCCGAGCTGTGCAACCGCCGCTTCGCTCATCTTCGTGGGCATCCTTATGATCGGCGGCGTCAAGGAAATCGACTGGAGCGATGCTTCTGCGGCAGTTCCCGCGTTCATGACCATGGCGATCATGCCGTTCACCTACAATATCTCCTATGGTATTGCGTTCGGCCTTATCTCCTACATCTTCATCAAGCTCTTCACCGGCAAGATCAAAGATATCAGCCTCAGCACCTGGATCATCGGCATACTGTTCGCCGCAATGTTCTTCATTGCCCGCTGATAACCGACATACGAATCGTATGAATTTGCATTGATCCGACTTAAACAAACAAAAACGACCTGCCCGCTTGCCGGCGGACAGGTCGTTTGCTTTGTGCTTACATAATCTCCTTTAGTGTTCTTCCGGAATCATCAATCCATTTAATCTTTCCGTTCAACGATGTTCCGCCGACAAACCCGGCAGCAGCGGACGGACTGTCAAAAAAAACATCTGCTGTAAGTTTGTTTTCCTCATTTATCATGTCTGCATATTTTTTTCTGTTTTTCGTAACATGAGATGGGCATTTTTTCGTCGTCTCAGGATTCACCGAACTGCCCTTAAAAATCACAAATCCCTCGCTTGTGCACTGTCCTTTTGCAATTGCTCCCTTATATTCCATGTGAAGGATCGGCTCACTGTTTCTGCTTTCCGCCGGCAGTGCAATCGGTTCAAAAACTCTGTGTCCTATTGCGCCGACAGCGATCCTTGCATAATTGATGAATTCTTCAAGCTCACATTCTTTCTCTTCGGTAACGTTTCCCGAATTCGGGTCATTACTGTTTTTTACATCATAGCGTCCCGCTTTACGAGCCATATTGAACAAACGATTTTCAAGATAACTGATTTCCGTCGGACCAAATGAACCATCTCCGGTGGTCAATATTATCACTTCGCTCCAATAATCAATGGAATTGTGCGGTTCACAAATGCGTTGAAGCAATCCTCTGCCATTTTTTCTGTTCCCTGCCTGCCCGATATACACAACGGTATTCTCATCTTTATCGGTGCCGAACAAAAGATAAACACCGCTTTGAGTCAATTCTTGTATATCATCACAATTATCAATGGAAATCCTCGGAATTTTATAAACAATTCCCGTCCAATTCGCAATTTTGCATTTTATTCTTCCGATAGGATCTCCGTCCATTAAATACATAGTCAATACTTTTCCGCTCATCAGAACATACTCCAATCAAAGCCACGTGCGCATTCAGGTAGCTAATTCAAATCGTTCTCAGCAGATATTTTTATCCGCAACAGCATTATACCACATATTACGCCAAATATCTACATAAAAAAACTAAACCTTGGACACAAAACGGCACACCCTTTTGCGCGGAGCGTTTTAGGGTGTGCCGTTAAGATTGCGTGAATGCGGGGGTGTTTGCATTCAGGTTTTTGCCGAGAGTGTTACGGACGGCGGTTATGCAACGATATCACGGATATCGTTGATATCACGGATATCGTTGATATCAATCGAGGGTTTTTGAAGCGACCTCTTCATTGATTTTCTGTTCGAAAGCGTCGAGGGTCATTGTGCCGAGATCGCCGCCCTTTCTTGCGCGAACTGCAACAACGCCGTTTTCGACCTCTTTGTCGCCGACGATGAGCATGTAGGGGATTTTCTGCATTTGAGCTTCACGGATTTTGAAGCCGATTTTTTCGTTGCGCAGATCGGTTTCAACGCGGATTCCCTGCGCTTCGAGTTTTGCGGCGATATCGCACACGGCATCGCGGGTGCGGTCGGTCATTGCCATGACTTTGACCTGAACGGGTGCAAGCCATGTGGGGAAAGCGCCGGCGAAATGCTCGGTGATAACGCCGATGAACCTTTCGATAGAGCCGAAAACAACGCGATGAATCATGACGGGGCGATGCTTTGCGCCGTCCGCGCCGGTGTATTCAAGTTCAAACCTTTCGGGAAGCTGCATGTCGAGCTGAATCGTGCCGCACTGCCATGTTCTGCCGAGACAGTCCGCAAGGTGGAAGTCGAGTTTCGGGCCGTAGAACGCGCCGTCGCCCTCGTTAATGACGTATTCCTTGCCGAGTTCGGTGATTGCCGCCTTGAGGGTTTCGGTTGCGAAATCCCAATCCTTTACGTCGCCGATATGGTCTTCGGGCATTGTGGAAAGCTCGATGGAATATTTAAGGCCGAAAGTGGAATAAACCTCGTCGAACAGGCGGACGACGTTTTTGATTTCGTCCTTCATTTGATCCCAAGTCATGAAGATATGGGCATCATCCTGAGTGAAGCAGCGAACGCGGAAGAGGCCGTGCAGCGCACCTGAAAGCTCATGGCGGTGAACAAGACCGAGTTCACCCATGCGCAGGGGCAGATCGCGATACGAACGCATCTCCGTTTGATAAACGAGCATACCGCCGGGGCAGTTCATGGGTTTTACCGCAAAGTCCACATCATCAATAACGGTGGTGTACATGTTGTTTTTGTAATGATCCCAGTGACCCGAACGCTCCCAAAGGCTGCGGTTGAGCATTATGGGCGTTGAAATTTCAACATAGCCGTAACGCTTATGTACTTCGCGCCAATAGTCAATGAGCTTGTTTTTGAGCACCATGCCCTTGGGCAGGAAGAACGGGAAGCCGGGGCCTTCGTCCATCATTGCAAACAAGCCGAGTTCCTTGCCGAGCTTGCGGTGGTCACGCTTTTTGGCTTCCTCCAGCATGTGGATATATTCATCCAAATCCGCCTTCTTTTCAAAAGCGGTTGCGTAAATGCGCTTGAGCATCTTGTTTTTTTCGCTGCCGCGCCAGTATGCGCCCGCAACGCTCATGAGCTTGATATTTTTGCACTTGCCCGTGGATTCAAGGTGCGGGCCTGCGCAGAGATCCACAAAATCGCCCTGACGATAGAAGCTGATCACGGCATCTTCGGGCAGGTCGCGAATGAGTTCCACCTTGTAGGGTTCATCCTTTTCCTGCATGAAGCGAATAGCCTCTTCGCGGGGGAGTTCGAAACGCTCAAGCGGCAGGTTTTCGGAAACTATCTTTGCAATTTCCTTTTCAATCTTCGGAAAATCTTCGGGGCTGAAAGGAATATCCGTGTCAAAGTCGTAATAGAAGCCGTTATCGATCGCAGGTCCGATTGCAAGCTTGACTTCCGGCCAAAGGCGTTTCACGGCCTGTGCAAGGATGTGCGAACCCGTGTGGCGATAGGTCCATTTGCCGCCGTCGTCGGCAAAGGTGAGCAGCTTCAGTGTGCAGTCGCCGTGAATGGGCAGTGCCGCATCATAAAGCTCGCCGTTAAGCTCTGCCGCAAGCGTTGCCTTGCGAAGGCGCGGGCTTATGCTCTCTGCAACGGCATATGCGTTCACGCCGTCTTCAAACCGGCGGACGGAACCGTCAGGGAAAGTGATGTTGATCATTTTAAATCTCCTTTATACGTTGATATTATAAGCAAAATCAGCGGCGTTATGTTCACTGCTGCCGTGCAGGCCGTTTTTAAGCTCTGCTGCCGAAAACAAAAAAACCGCCCTGAACAAAAGTTCAAGGACGGCAAACAGAATACCGCGGTTCCACCTTGATTGCGGAAATGCGCCAGCACTCCGCCGCTCAAAACAGTTGTAAGGCACTGCTGCCGCAAGCGAACATCGGGGCGGTTTTCGGTCTGCGGCAGGGATTGACTTTCAGCCCGGGGTCAATCCTCTCTTAATCTGCATTGTGCAAGCCTACTCTTCCCGACAACCTGCCGATAAAGATTCGAAACGGATCGGTTTTTCGAGAAACATGAATGCCGTTCATCGCACACAAAAAACCTTCGTTCATCAATTACAGCAGAAATTTTAACGCAGTTTCAAGAAATTGTCAAGCACCATTTTGCACGGTTTGCACATAATACAATGTGGATTTTATTGCCGGCGTCCGCTTTTCCCGCCGTGCGCGCGCAGGCAACCGAAAAAGGAGCCAATATGCAAACCTATTCCGTGCTTACCGACGAATATGCCTTCACCGCCGCAAAAACGGATGCATTTATTACCCCCTCCGTTTTCAATTCAGCCGATAAGATGCCGACAGAAGCAGAAAATGAGGATGGAAACAAAGCTGTTAAGGAATCCGAGCCGCTGAGTATACGCGCACTGCTTGCGCGGCGGATGCGGCTTTGCGGGCTTGGACATGTTGAAATCAGCTGCCGTTCGGAATCACGTCTGATGCTGAACATTGCGGACGATGACGAGCTGCGCCTTTTTGCAAGAGCACTGAGCGAGCTTATGCTTGTTGACCTCCGTTATTTTGAATTTGCAAGAATGGTTGATATGCTTCCGTTTTCCGTTGATGAAAAGAAGAAGATACTTCCCTGCGCCCTCGGTTCCGCACCGGAGTCGGACCCGAACATAATCTCCGAAAGGGTCTGTGATTACCTTTGCGATAATTCGCTTCTTAACCTTAACGGGTTTTTGCGGTTCAGGCTTCAGGATGTTATCGAAAGCTGGCAGGTTTCCGTTGATATTGCCGCCGAGGAATTCCTGCTGATTGAGGAATACAACGAGCTGCTTGAAATCCTCGGCTTGTTTTCCGATGTTCGCCCGACGGACGGAACGGATGTTCTCGTGATACTTCAACCGGACGGCAGCTGCACCGTAACTGACGGAGATAAACTCCGAATCGACTGCGCACCGAACAGCAACGAAGGCGTGCTGAGTATGCTCACCGGCATGGCTCCCTCTCATATCACACTTTTTGATTTCAGCAACGGTGCATGTGATAAGCTTTGCCGTGCAATATGCCTTTTGTTCGGAACTCATGTTGAAAAGGATTGACGCCTGCGCTTCAAAAAACGGATACATAAAAACGGCTCACGGGCACAGTCCCTAATCAACCCAAGAAACGCATTCCCCGCCGCACAGCTGCAAAACATCGCCGTGTGCGGTGTTTTTATGCCGTTCAAATTGTTCCGTATTGCGAAACTGCCGCAATTGGTGTATAATTCATACTGATAAAATATTGACTGACGGCGGAGTTCTCCGTGTGTGATACGCGGAACACGCTTTTTCGGAGGATAAATGGCATACCCAAAGGAACTAATCAGGAATTTTTGCATCATTGCGCATATTGATCACGGCAAATCCACCCTTGCGGACAGGCTGATGGAGCTTACGGACACCGTTTCGAGCCGCGACATGGAAGAGCAGCTTTTGGACTCCATGGACATCGAGCGCGAGCGCGGCATCACAATAAAATCCACCGCCGTACGCATGTTTTATACCCATACCGACGGAAAACGTTATATGTTCAACCTTATCGACACTCCGGGGCATGTTGACTTTACTTACGAAGTCAGCCGCGCACTTGCTGCCTGTGAGGGAGCGGTGCTTATCGTTGACGCAACGCAGGGAATTGAAGCGCAAACTCTTGCAAACGTCTATCTTGCGGTCGATAACGGGCTTGAAATCCTTCCTGTAATCAACAAAATCGACCTTCCGTCCGCCGATGCGGACAATGCAATTCAGGAAATCGAAGACATTATCGGCATTCCTGCCGAGGATGCTCCGCGAGTTTCCGCGAAAACGGGTCTGAACGTTGAACAGGTGCTTGCGCGCATCGTGACGGATTTTCCCGCGCCGAAGGGCGATACAGAAAAGCCGCTGCGTGCATTGATTTTTGACAGTTTTTACGATAATTACAAGGGTGCGCTGAGCTATGTGCGCATCATGGACGGCGTTGTGCGTGCAGGCGACAGAATCCGCTTCATGCACACAGGCAATGAATTCGACGTTACGGAAGTCGGCGTGTTCTCACCGAGCCTTAAACCCACGGACGAGCTTTCCGCCGGCGAAGTCGGATATATTTCCGCATCCATTAAATCCGTTGCAGAAACCAAAGTCGGCGACACGATAACCCTTGCGGCAAACCCTGCCAAGGAGCCGCTGCACGGCTATAAGCACGCAAACCCCATGGTATTCTGCGGAATTTATCCCGCCGACGGTGCGGATTACGAAAACCTGCGCGATGCGCTTGAGAAACTCATTCTGAACGATGCTTCCATCAGTTTTGAACCCGAAACCAGTCAGGCACTCGGCTACGGCTTCCGCTGCGGTTTCCTCGGGCTTTTGCATATGGAAATTGCACAGGAGCGACTCGAACGCGAATTTGATCTTGATCTTGTTACCACTGCGCCCAGCGTAATTTACCGCGTTATCATGACGGACGGCAGCGAAGTTTGGATCGACAACCCCGCGAACCTGCCTGCACCTACGGAAATCGAACGCATGGAAGAACCCATGTGTTCCGCACACATCATGACCCCGCCGGAGTATGTCGGCACGATTATGGAGCTTTGCATCGAAAAGCGCGGTATCTTCATCGATATGGTCTATCTTGACCCGACCCGTGTAAAACTTTCCTACTCCATCCCGCTGAACGAGATCATCTTTGACTTTTTCGACAGTCTGAAGAGCCGCAGCAGGGGCTATGCATCGTTTGATTACGAAATCAGCGAATACGTTCCCTCCGATCTCGTTAAGCTCGATTTTCTGCTTAACGGCGATATGTGCGACGCGCTTTCAACCATTGTTCACCGTGACAAGGCGTACGCAAAAGGACGTGCCGTCGCCGAAAAGCTTCAGGAAGTCATTCCCCGGCAGCAGTTTGAAATTCCGATTCAGGCTGCGATCGGCGGCAAAATCATTGCCAGAGAGACCGTGCGTGCTCTTCGCAAAGATGTTCTTGCAAAATGCTACGGCGGCGACATCACGCGTAAAAAGAAGCTGCTTGAAAAGCAAAAAGAAGGTAAAAAGCGCATGAGACAGATAGGTTCCGTGGAACTGCCCAGTGAAGCATTCATGAGCGTTCTGCGCATTAATTGACGGAGAAAACCATGAGCGGACTTTATATTCACATTCCGTTTTGCAGAAAAAAATGCGCATACTGCGACTTTGTAAGTTTCGCCGGATGCGAACAAGACGCATTTGAGCAATATTTCAAAGCTCTTTTCAGGGAAATCGACCTTATTTCGCCGATGCTCCCGAAAAAGGAGTTTGAAACCGTATTCATCGGCGGCGGAACGCCGAGTCTTTTGCCCTCAGGAATGATTCCGCGCCTTGCGGCGAAGCTCCGCGAAAACTTTGTTTTCCCCGCCGATGCGGAAATTTCAATCGAATGCAATCCGGAATCCGTTTCATACGAAAAACTCGTTCAATATCGCGCCTGCGGAATCAACCGTATTTCGTTCGGACTTCAGAGTGCCGATGACGCTGTGCTTAAGGCAGTTGGACGCATTCACACCGCCGCAGATTTTTTCCGTGCATTTAAGCTTGCACGGCAGGCAGGTTTCGACAACATCAATGTTGATATCATGCACGGCCTTCCCGGGCAAAGTTTCGAATCTTATCTTGACACGATACGGCGCACGGCGGAACTCGGGGCGGAACACATTTCATCCTATGCTCTCATTCTTGCCGAGGGAACGCCCCTGTTCGAAGCAGTGCGGAACGGTTCAATCGAGCTTCCCGACGAAGATGCCGTTGCTGATATGGAAGATGCCGGCTTCGACCTGCTCCGCAGCTTTGGTTACGAACGCTATGAAATATCCAACTTTGCCCTTCCGGGCCGCGAATGCCGCCATAATTTGAACTATTGGGCAAACGGCGACTATCTCGGCCTTGGGCTGAATGCGCACTCCGCACTTCATGTCAACGGCAAATGGGTTCGTTTTGCAAACAAAGCGGAGCTCGGCGGTTACAATGCCGCACTTAACGACGGAAAGCTGCCCGTTGAAATGACCGAAGAGATTTCCCGCGGGGATGAGATGTTCGAGTGCATCATGGTCGGTCTCAGAAAGATAAAGGGTATTAACCGCGCGGAGTTCACACAGCGCTTCGGCATTGACCCCGTTGAGCACTATGCCTCCGCCGTGAGCGATGCTGTCCTTGCGGGGAATATGGAAGTTACGGATGATTCAATGCGGCTTACACAGCGCGGACTGGATTTTCAAAATGAAGTGCTTTTAAACTTCATGTAAAATTCAATTTGGAATATTAAAATAAAATTATTGCGGCGCAGGCTGCAAAAAGTTAGCAAAATGATAAATTAAAAACACCGAAAACTCGGTGTTTTTAATTGCGTTGTGAACACATACCGGTTAAATCCGAACTTAGGGCAGCTTCCGGGCGAGGGTATCCGGCCGGCAGCCGGTATTGCAGAGCACCGCCGCTTCCGGCGCTGCCTGCTTTACGCTGGCGATCAGCGCATCATCCACATCCTGACCGGCGGCGTCGGCACTGATGCACAGGCCGTCCGGGTGGGCCTTAAAGATCGCGGAGCGGGCAATCTCTGACAGACGGCGTGTGTCCGGATTCCTGTCTGACTCCGGATTGATAAAACAGAGCATTTTCAGTTCATCCGGATGCAGCATGGCAATGATGGGCTTTTTGATATGAAACAGTTGCTCGGTCCAAAGCATACACATTCTCCTTTGCAAAAATGCAAAAAAACTCCCAGGCACAGCCGGGAGCTGACAATCCCTCGCTCAGCCCGCTTTGGGTGCCGAAGCCCCCGCAGCAGGGAGTAAGGAGAGGAAGGCTATCAATAATCAAACTGCCGGTAGTAACGGCGGATGGACAGCGGATGGCGCAGGAACAGTTCCATGTAAGCATCCACGCGGTTGTTCACGGCGTGCATCATCAGATGGGACAGTGAGCCCCGGAATTCGGGACTGATGCCCTCCATGGGCAGCTCCTTTGTGTCGATAATGGTATAGTTGCCGCAGACCTTAGGCAGGAACCGGGCTACCCGCTCTGCCAGAGGACGCTGCTCGTCTTCACCCATGAACAGGGTCACAGGGGTATCTGCCACCAGGATTTCCTGCATACCGTGGAAGAACTCGGGGCAGGTAATGGACTTGGTGCGAATCCACATCTGCTCTTCCCAGTAGCACATGGCATAGGAGTAGGTAGCGCCCCACTGGTTGCCGGCGCCCACAAAGTAGTGCGGAAGATCGGGATGCTCCTTCAGGAAGGCAACCTTCTTTTCCGCGTAGTCATAGGCCCATGCGTCGGAAATTTTTTCAATATTCACCAGATCCAGCGCCAGGTGGGCTTCCATCTCCTGATTGTAGCGGTCATAGTCGGGGAATTCGCCGTTCTTGTACATCAGGTAGTTGGCGACCATGAAGAATTTCAGCTGCTCGTTCTTGGGGTAGAGCACCAGATAATCCCACTTGCCCTCCCGGGTCAGGGTGGAGCCGGGGGTATCGATGAAGGCGAACACCCGCACGCCCCGAGCCTTCACAGTGTCAATGAGCTGCACCATTTCCTTGGTGTTGCCGGAGACGGTGGAGTAAATGACCACAGAGCGGTCAGTCAGCCGCTTGTTGCCGGTTGTCAGGTACTCCGCAGCATTCTCCACATATACAGGCAGAGAAGACTTGCCCCGCATATAGACCTCAACCTGCATCGCGGAAGCGTAGGTGCCGCCGATACCGATGAAATAGATGTTGTCAAAGCCTTCCTCCCAGATCTGATCCACGATCTTCTCAATCCGGGGACGCAGAGCCAGCGCACCATTGACACTGTCGATATCGCCCTGTTCGTTGAAGTTTCTCAGGCAGGCACCCTTGACCTCGGCCCAAGCTTTCGATTCGTAATTCATACTATATTCGATCCTTTCCTGTCAAAAGACGCAACTTGCTAATAAATTGGTGTGGTTTTCATATCCATATTGCGGAAGAATCGGAAAGCGTACCGAATCGCTTTGTCCCGGTAGGGCCATTCATGATCCCCCCGGTGCTTCCGGATACATATGGCCATAGCACATCCGCTTGATATAGAATATCTCATCTTTCGGATGAAACCCAAACATCATGGCGTACTTTGCTCCGGCAGGGCGTATCATTTTCTTGAGAACCTTGATAGAGGGCATCGCATTTCGATCCGGCATGGTCTGGGTAAACCCTTTCAGTACTTCCGGATCCCGTTCGATGTGGCTTTCCGGGACAAAGACGCCTTTTCCCGCCGCACGCCGCAGCAGACCTTCGTTCGCCAGCATGTCAATGGCGTTGCGAACCGTCTGCCGGGTCGCAGCATACTCATCCGCCGGCTCATTTTTGGAGGGCAGCGCCGTACATTTTTTTCTTACCAGGCGCCGAAATACTTCAGCGTCTCGGTGGCGTTGGCCGCTCCCTTCCGCATGGCCTCATCGATGGGCAGCCCCTCCACAATGCCGTACAGGAAGCCGGCGATATAGCTGTCGCCCGCGCCCATGCTGTCCACAAGGTGTTCACAGGGAACGATGCCGAATTTATGGAACTCGCTTCCGTCGTAGCACAGACTGCCATGCTCGCCCAGCAGGGCAATGACCAGCTTGGGACCCCGGGAGTGGTAGCCCTTCATCTGATCCCGGAGGGCAGGTGTGTCGCCGTCATCACTGGAGAAGAAGAGGTAGTCTGTATAGGGCATGGCGATCCGGCTGGCCTCGTCCTCGGGACGGGTGGCGCAGTCAAAGGCAGTGGGGATGCCCCGGGCCTTCAGCGCCCGGAACTGCCCCTCAACCTTGCCCCACAGGTCACAGACCACCATGTCATGGGTCTGGATGAAGTCCATATCCTCCTCGGAGAGGGTATAGTCCTCCAGAACGCCCTCTTCATAATCGCCGAATACCCGTTCACCCTCCAGCAGCTCCACCTGAGAGACGGCGGTCTTGCCGGGTTTGACGTGCAGATGGGAGGTATCCACACCCTTGGCCGCAATGGCCTCCTGCATGATTTTTCCGTAGACGTCATCGCCCACCGGGCCGGTATAGGAGGCCTCGCCCCCCAGGCGAACGGTATAGACCGCCACGTTGACGGGGCTGCCGCCGGGATAGGCCTTTCCGTTTTCAATATTGTTGTAGAAGTCAACGCAGTTACTTCCAACTGCTGCCAGTTTCATAGAGGTTGTCTCCTTTCAGGCTCCGTCCGATGCTTGCGCAGAATGCTTGAAAAGCGAACCATATCCGGCCGCGCCGCCGACTTGAAGAATTCCGCCGGAACGTTATTGTAATCCCGGGCAATGCCGGTCAGGAAGAACAGGCTGCCACCTTCCTCTATGCGAAGCTGCCTTGCTTCCGATTCTGCGGCATAGGTAATTCCGATGCTTTCCTCCCCGCTGACGGATTCCGTGGTGGACTTTGCATCCTGAAGATTGCGCTACCGCTTGGGCGGCGCAGCATATGTTCCTGATCCCTTCAGGCTGTTACAGGCTGCCCGTTTCCGTCAGACGGCGGATGGCAGCGCGGAGCGTTGTGCGGTTCAGCCCCCACATTTCACACATTTCCCGTTCTGCGGGAAGCTTCCCGTGGGGCGGAATATCGTTTGTCCGGAGACAGCACTCAATCAGTTCAACAGCCTCATCACGATGGCGGACAAGCTGCTTTTGTTCCATAAATCCTATCTCCTTTCTGCTTTTGTGGACCGTACAGCCCTCAGGGAAATTATACATTGGGACTCGCATCGCTGTCAAGCCGGAATCAGGCTGCCTTCCGGTTCTGCTTCTCCCACATATAGTAACACGGGCGGGTCGGCTTCCAGGAAATAGACGTACTGACCGCCGTCCTCAAGGCAGGCGGAAGCCAGTTCTGCGCAGCAGAAGTCGGCGGGGATCTGAAGCAGACCGCTCGGTATTTTCCTGCCCTTCCCGGCAGGGTTATCACAACAAGACCTGCATTGCGGAGGTCATTGTCATAATCGGTTATTGTCCTTCAACAATGACAAGGACATTTCCGGAAGCGAGGCCGTCAAATTCGCAGAAACAGACATCCTGGGCGCCGCCCTGCGAATGTACTGAATTTCCATATGCAATCCCCCTTTTGGTTGATACTGCTATTGTACAGAAGGAGGAATGCTTCATCGAATGTACAAAGCCCCCGGTTTTGCGCAAGGCAAAACCGGGGACCCACACTCAATCGATAATATCTTTGATGAAAATAAGAAATCCGAACCCGTTCCCGATTGGGAATAAGTTCGGATTTTTCATGTATGGTGGAGCATAGCGGACTCGAACCGCTGACATCCACACTGCCAGTGTGGCACTCTACCAGCTGAGCTAATGCCCCTCAACGGAAGCTATTATACAGTACTCTGAGTCGTTTGTAAAGCGCAAATTCGATATATATTTTCTTTTTTGCATTTAAAAAAGATGCAAATGAATATATTTGACACATTCCGCCGTTTGTGCTATGCTTTTAACGGTTCAAAGGATTTGCGGGCATTCGTGCAGGCGGAAACACTTTCCCATGCACCCGATGTTCGACAATCCGTGCCGCCCTTATTAATTTAATATGAAAACGCGGTTGCAGCTTTTCAACGCTGCATTAAAAGGGAATGCGGTTCAATTCCGCAGCAGTCCCCGCTACTGTAACCGATGACGACCCCCTCGATATGCCACTTTGCGGCGCAGATTTTCTGCCGTGCAGCATGGGAAGGCGAGGGCATTAGAACGACTCGGAAGCCAGGAGACCTGCCGTGTTTTCGGTTTACGGTGGTTCTCGGGAGATAGGCAGCCATTTTGCAAAGGCAAAGCAGAAGCTCTTTCGGGAATTGTATCTTGGATGCAGTTCCCTTTTATGTTGTCAGCCCTTCCGCCGCAACAGGCTTGCAGAAGCAAAATAATTACACGGAGGTAATGTAACAATGAAACTCTGCAAAAAACTTTTTTCTTTTATTCTTGTGCTTTCAATCATGCTTTCGTCCGTTTCGGCATTTGCCGCACCGAATGCAAACGAATCCGGCATTAACGAGTATAATCTTGCGCCCGGAACAACCGTTATCTGCGTTGAAGCATTCGTGCTCGGTTGGGGTTACGTGCTTGAACCCACCGTGGTTGCATACAATCCCGGTGAAACTCTTGCACAGCTTACCGCAAGGGTGCTTGCAGCCAACTCCCTTGCCTGCGTCATGAACGGCGCTGCTGACGATGACGCAAGCTACATTCAGGGCATCGGCTGCCCGCAGCTTGCAGCAGGGGCATCCCCCTCCGTTCCCGCTTATCTTATGACCGAACTTGAAGCTTACCCCGATTGGGCGGAGGAGAACCTCGGTTATCAGCCCGGCGGCTGGAACGGCACCGAAAACGGCGACGGTATCCTCAGCGAGTTTGAATACAGCGATCTCGGCGGCTGGATGTACGTTGAAAACGATGTTTCACTTCCTGTCGGCGCAGGTGCGGCAACAGTTACGGACAACAAGGTTTACCGTTGGATGTACACGGTTTACGGATACGGCATGGATCTCGGAATCGGCGATGGTTGGGGCATGTTCCCCGCGTTCGACAACCCCGCGTACGGCGTGACCCGCAGCAGCGAAACCGAGCTTTATGCAAGCGTTCTTTCGGATCCCGCACTTTCCGCACAGATTTCCGAAGGCGGTGCGGCACATGACGCATTCACTGCGTTTGAATCCGCGCTCACCGATATTACATCCTCTCAGGCTGTTCTCACCGCAGCGGCCGAGGCACTGACCGATGCACTCGTACCCGTTTCCGTTATTCCCGGAGATGCGGACGGTGACGGAGTTGTTACAGCATCCGATGCACTGCTCATTGCCCGCCACGCAATGCAGCTTCAGATCCTTACCGGCAGTGCGCTTGAAGCGGCGGATGTTGACGGCAACGGAACGGTTGCGCTGACCGATGCGCTTCTCGCACTCCGCATTGCAATTAACGGCTGAAGTAAAGGAATAAAACCAAAACCGAATTGAATCAGTTCCGCGGAATTTGTTTCGCGGAACAGGAATCGATATGTACCGTTCGGTCGGTACCAATAATTTGAAAAGACATCCTCTTACATTTTCCATAATCCTTACCCTGATTGCGGGAATGGTGCTTTGCGCCGTTCCCGTTCAGGGTATTTCTGCTCAAACGAGCTTTTTCATGCAAAGCGGGCAGCCCCTTTATTCTGCCCGCACGGCGGATCACAGGAGCGGATATGCGGCGCAGTACTCCGCCGTTTTGAGAACCCTTGCAGGCGGCGCAAAGCCCGAATTCGGTTCGGTCGGCGGCGAATGGAAGGTGCTTGCACTTGCACGCAGCGGGTTCTATCCGACACAGAGCGGCTATTTTTCCGAATACTATGCCAAAATCGAAAAGCTTGTCGCCGCAAACGGTTCGCCGAAACTGCACCCTCAAAAATCAACCGAAAACTCGCGCCTTATTATCGCCCTTTCTTCAATCGGGCGGGATGCACGCTCTGTCGCAGGGTTTGATCTTACCGCGCCTCTCGGTGATTTCAACTATGTAAAAAAACAGGGTCTGAACGGCGTCATTTTTGCACTTATCGCATTGGACTGCAATAAGAATTACGGCATGAATGATATAAAATCCCAATGCGTTGACCTTTTGCTCTCACGCGAATGTGACGGCGGAGGTTGGGCACTCGGACTCGGAGCAGCGGAAGCGGATATTACCGCAATGGCGATAACCGCACTTGCACCGTATAGAAAGGCGGCCGCCGCAATCGAACGCGGTGTTGAAAAGCTTTCCGCACTGCAAAACGCAAACGGAAGTTTTTCTTCCGGCGGTGTTGAGACCTCCGAAAGCTGCTCCCAAGTGCTCGTTGCGCTCAGCACGGTCGGAATCAATGCACATAAGGATTCGCGCTTTATCAAAAACGGAAACTCGGCACTTGACGCACTCTGTGCTTTTTATGTCGGCGGCGGATTTGCACACATGGCAAACGGCGGCGCAAATTCAATGGCAACCGAACAGGCTGCATATGCACTTTGCGCGTACGACAGATTTCTTTCCGGGCGAAGCTCGCTTTACAACATGAACGATGTCTCCCCCGTCTCTCCTGCCGAGCCAACCGATAAACCCACGCCGAAGCCGACGGGCAAACCAACGGCGGCACCGACCGATGCAGCATCTTCGGATGCAGCATCTTCAACTGCACCGGCAACCGACACGGCAGCAACCGATGCGGCATACACTGATGCGCCTGCAACCGATGCAGTGCCGACAGACACCTCTGCCGCGTCAACCTCGCCGAACCGTCCCTCTTTTGAACCTGATGCAACTGCTGAAATCGAAACAACCGACGCTGTTTCACCGCGTGAATCGGCCTCCGCACAGGGCAGCGACCGAACAAAATCAGGCAGTCATGTTTTTGCCGTTGTTATCGCTGCCGCAGCAGTTTGCCTCCTCGGAACCGCTGCATATTTCGTTATCAAAAAGCGAAACAGGCGGCAATAATCAATTTTGAAACAAAAACGGTGATATCAATGAGTAAGTCTTTATCCTTTATTAAACGGAAAAATTCGTGCGGCAGCCGGCGTATTTTCGCTTTGCTGCTTGCGATGCTTGCATTTGTCTGCACAGTCGTATTCCCCGGGTGTTCGGATATTCCCTCCGCCGAAAACGGGCAGACCTGCACAATGTTCATCGAGTGCGGCACGATACTGCAAAACATCGAGATGCTCGACCCCGAGAAACTTTCCGTGCTTCCGTCCGACGGAATAATACTTAAAAAAACATCCGTGTCCTTTAACGACGGCGAGACTGTTTTCGATATTCTCTGCCGCGAAACACGAAACAGGCAAATCCATATGGAATCCAGCTATACCCCTGTTTTCAACAGCGCATACATTGAAGGAATCAACAACCTTTACGAATTTGACTGCGGTGAGGGCAGCGGCTGGGTGTACAGTGTGAACGGAGTTTATCCGAATTACGGCTGCAGCAATTATAAAGTTCAGCCCGGAGACAGCATTGAGTGG
>OLOV01000159.1_pt1 | contig 56751 bp, 45 predicted proteins | sample 1672931 | NCBI WGS metagenome assembly OLOV01 (sample SAMEA3136738, study PRJEB25190) | human gut metagenome | biome: human gut; feature: human-associated habitat; material: faeces | place: Austria | collected 2013 | reverse complement strand
GAGCTTGCTCCCCCGTCCACATCCCTCAGTGACAGCCCTTGCAATGTCCGCAATCGCCGCCGCAAACATGCTTTCCGTTTTTCCTGGACTTGCGCATGCCGCAGAGAATCGCGACAACGATGCCGACCAATACAGCGCCGACGATTACAGTGCCCATTTTCAGCCTCTCACTTTCTGCTTATTTTCGTAGGGGTTCTTGCGAACGACCAGGTACACGAGCGCAACCAGCAGCACCAGCGCAATCACGGTCGCAATGCCGAATGTGCCTTCAAACATGAGACCCAGCTGATAGACGAGCAGGGAGATCACGTAGGCGAAGCCGCACTGATAGCCGATGGCGAACCAGGTCCACCTGGCGTTGTTCATCTCGCGCTTGATGGCGCCGATCGCCGCGAAGCAGGGCGCGCACAGCAGGTTGAACGTCAGGAAGGAGAAGCCAGCCAGCGCGGTGAAGTGCGAAGCGATGTGCGCATACACGGTGCCTTCGCCCGCGGCGTAGAGGATACCCATCGTGCCGACGATGTTTTCCTTGGCCACGAGTCCGGTAATGGAGGCGACGGCCGCCTGCCAGGTGCCCCAGCCCAGGGGCTTGAAGATCCAGGCGATGGCGTTGCCAACATAGGCCAGCAGCGAGTAGTCGATTTCTTCTTCGCTCAGCATGCGGAACGTTCCGTCCACAACGCCGAAGTACGTGGTGAACCACACGAGGATGGTGGACAGCAGGATGATCGTGCCGGCCTTCTTAATGAAGCTCCAGCCGCGCTCCCACATGCTGCGCAGCACGTTGCCGACGGTCGGCCAGTGATAGGCGGGCAGTTCCATGACGAACGGAGCGGGGTCGCCGGAGAAGGCCTTGGACTTCTTCAGCATGATGCCGCTGACGATGATGGCGGCCATGCCAATGAAGTACGCGGACGTGGAAACCCACGCGGAGTTGCCAAACAGCGCGCCGGCGATCATGGCGATGAAGGGAATCTTCGCGCCGCAGGGGATAAACGTGGTGGTCATGATCGTCATGCGACGGTCGCGTTCGTTTTCGATGGTACGGCTCGCCATGATGCCGGGCACGCCGCAGCCGGTGCCGATCAGAATCGGGATGAAGCTCTTGCCGGACAGACCGAACTTTCTGAACACACGGTCCAGAACGAAGGCGATACGAGCCATGTAGCCGCAGGCTTCCAGGAAGGCGAGCAGCAGGAACAGAACCAGCATCTGGGGCACAAAACCGAGCACCGCGCCAACGCCAGCCACGATACCATCGAGGATCAGGCCGGACAGCCAGTCCGCGCAATTGAGCGCCTCAAGGCCGTTGCCAACGAGCACCGGGATACCGCGTACCCACACGCCGTAATCGGCGGGGTCGGGTTCTTCAAAGCCGTTCTTTTCCAGATATTCGACGGCCTCAAGGTAGGTCATCGGAATGGTGGTTTTTTTGTTGGCGTTTTTCGGGATTTCCTTGTAGTAAACGTTCATGTCGGAAACGGCCAGCGTTTCCTCGTCCTCAACCTCAACGGTCTTGACGGGGTTCTCGCCGTCTTCCTCGGTGGGGGCGTACTCCTTCAGAGTCGCCAGTTTCGCGTCGTCCTCGGCCTCCTCGTCCAGCTCCACGAACGCGCCGATTGCTTCGGTGGCATTGGTGTAGTTCTCGGAAACCTCTTCATACTGCTTGGAGCCGATGCCGAACAGGTGCCAGCCGTCTCCGAACAGGCCGTCGTTCGCCCAGTCGGTCGCGGCGCTTCCGACGGTGACCATGGAGATGTAATACACCAGGAACATCACCAGCGCGAAGATCGGCAGTCCCAGCCAGCGGTTGGTGACCACGCGGTCGATCTTATCGGACGCGGAGAGCTTTCCGGCGTTCTTCTTCTTGTAGCAGGCTTTGATCACCTGAGCGATGTAAACGTAGCGCTCGTTGGTGATGATGGACTCCGCGTCGTCCTCCAGCTCGGTCTCGGCGGCCTTGATGTCCACTTCGATGTGCTTCATCACGTCGGAGGGGATGTTCAGCTGCTCAAGCACCTTGCTGTCGCGCTCAAAAATCTTGATGGCGAACCAGCGCTGCTGCTCCTCGGGCATGGTGTGCAGGGCGGCTTCCTCGATGTGCGCGATGGCGTGCTCCACGGGGCCGGAGAAGGCGTGCATCGGAACGGTCCTGGTGCTGCCCTTCGCGGCTTCCACGGCCGCTTCCGCCGCTTCCATAATGCCGTCGCCCTTCAGAGCGGAGATCTCGACGACCTTGCAGCCCAGCTGGCGGGAAAGTTCCGCGCAGTTGATCTTGTCGCCGTTCTTGCGCACAACATCCATCATGTTCACGGCGATGACCACCGGGATGCCCAGCTCGGTCAGCTGCGTGGTGAGGTACAGGTTGCGCTCGAGGTTCGTGCCGTCGATGATGTTCAGGATGGCGTCCGGACGCTCGGTGACCAGGTAATTACGGGAAACAACTTCTTCCAGCGAGTACGGAGACAGGCTGTAAATGCCGGGAAGGTCCATGATGACGACGTCGTCATGCTTCTTGAGCTTGCCTTCCTTTTTCTCGACCGTGACGCCCGGCCAGTTGCCTACGAACTGGTTGGAGCCGGTCAGCGCGTTGAACAGCGTCGTTTTGCCGCAGTTCGGGTTGCCTGCCAGCGCAATTTTGATGGCCATGATTGATTTCCTCCTCTTTTGCAATCACACACAATATGGCGAATAAAAAGGATTACCGAACCTCGATCAGCTCGGCGTCCGCGCGGCGCACGCTCAGCTCATAGCCGCGTACCGTCAGCTCCATGGGGTCGCCCAGCGGCGCGACCTTGCGAACGTACACCTCGGTGCCCTTCGTAAGTCCCATGTCCATGACTCGGCGCTTGAGCGCGCCCTCGCCGTGCAGCTTTTCGATGACTACGGTTTCGCCCACCTTGACATCCTTCAGGGTTTTCATATTCCCTCTCCTCTCTATCACACCATGATCCTCATGGCCATGGTCTTATCCAGTGCAACGCGGCTTTCCTTGACGTTCAAAATCAGGTTTCCGCCCAGCTCGCTTACCACGGTTACCTCCGCTCCGACGACGAACCCCATCTCCGCCAGATGCTGACGTACCTCATCCCGCCCGGAGATTTTCTTGATGATGTTCACATCTCCGACGCTTGCCATTCCCAAAGGCATCATTCTTCTCGCACTCCCTCCAATTAGACCAGTCTAACTCACGGGGTTTTGAAAGGTCAGAGGGTTAAGCCCCTCTAACCGGAGAATAGTTTAGCATCTCTAACCGTCGCTGTCAACCCCTGTTTTCCGGATTTTCCGGTTAATTCTTCGGGAATCCGAACCTCCGCCCGGCGAAGAATTCCATTCGGTTAAAGGTCTTTAACTCATGGCGGAAGTATAACGCGCCGCCCCGTGTTTGTCAACGTTTTTTCACCGCTGTTCCCTTGATTTTTGATGGAAAATCTGTTAATATACTGTGCGAAAGAAGGTGCCGCACGATGCGAATTCTCGAATCCTCGGAGGACTACCTGGAAGCGATGCTCATGATGAAGGAGCGATACGGCTATATCCGGTCGATCGACATTGCCAATGAGCTGAATGTTACCAAGCCCAGCGTGAGCTATGCCACAAAGCGCCTGCGCCAGAATGGATACATCACCATGGACGACGAAGGACTGATCACTCTGACGGACGCGGGCATGGCGATTGCGTCGAGGATTTATGAGCGGCATAAAATGCTGACTTCCTTTTTCGTCTATCTTGGCGTGGATGAGGAAACCGCGCGCGAGGACGCCTGCAAGGTGGAGCACGACCTGAGCGAGGCGACCTACGAAGCCATCAAGGCGCACGCAATGAAGAGCATGGCCAAATAAGTCCGACGGAAACTTTTTATGAGAAGCGAGCCGGTTTCCGAAAATGGAAGCCGGTTCGTCCTTTTTCCAATTTATAACACGAAAAGGTCACACGGTTTGAGCATTTGCCGGAAAACGTCTATTTGTTTTTTAAAGGGAATCTGCTATACTATATTATACGCGAATCCCATCGACACAAAAAGGAGAGGTGCCGGGTATGATTCAATCCGATAAGCCAAGCAAGAAACCGCTCATTTACTATTACGTCATCGCCATGATCGTTTTGATGATCCTGAACGCGGTGCTCTTCCCCTCGCTTCTGTCCCGCCGGGTGCAGGAGGTTGGCTACAGCGACTTCCTGAAAATGGTGGACGAGGGCAAGGTGAAGGAGGTCTCTCTGGAGGAGGATGCGGAGCAGATCGTCTTTATCGCCGTGAACGATGAAAATAACGAAAACATCTACAAGACCGGCGCGTTCCCGGACACGGGTCTGCGGGAGCGGCTGGAAAACGCGGGCGTGAAATTTGAGTCCGTCATTCCCACGCAGGATTCTCCGCTGCTCAACTTCATCATCACCTGGATTCTGCCGATCGCGCTGTTCAGCCTCGTCGGCCAGCTGCTCATGAAGCGCCTTCAGAAGAGCGGCATGATGCCCGGCGCGAACGCCATGAGCATCGGAAAATCGGGCGCGAAGATCGTCGCCGAAAACGAAACCGGCGTGACGTTCGCAAACGTCGCCGGTCAGGACGAAGCCAAGGAAGCGCTGGTGGAAATCGTCGACTTCCTGCACGAGCCGAAGAAGTACGCCGACATCGGCGCGAAGCTGCCCACCGGCGCGCTGCTCGTAGGCCCTCCGGGCACGGGCAAAACGCTGCTGGCAAGAGCCGTCGCGGGTGAAGCGAAGGTGCCGTTCTTCTCCATCTCCGGTTCCGAATTCGTGGAAATGTTCGTGGGCATGGGCGCGGCGAAGGTGCGCGACCTGTTCCAGCAGGCCAATGAAAAAGCGCCCTGCATCGTGTTCATCGACGAAATCGACACCATCGGCAAAAAGCGCGACGCCGGCGGCTACGGCGGAAACGACGAGCGCGAGCAGACGCTCAACCAGCTGCTCACCGAAATGGACGGATTCGACGGCAAAAAGGGCGTGGTCATCCTCGCCGCCACCAACCGTCCCGAATCGCTCGACCCGGCGCTTCTGCGCCCCGGCCGGTTTGACCGCCGCATTCCCGTGCAGCTGCCCGACCTGAACGGCCGCATCGCCATCCTGAAGGTGCACGCGAAGGACGTGCATCTGGATTCGAACGTGGACTTCTCCGCCATCGCGCGCGCCACGTCCGGCGCGTCCGGCGCGGAGCTGGCCAACATCATCAACGAAGCCGCGCTGCGCGCCGTGCGCATGGGGCGCTCCACCGTTTCGCAGGAGGATCTGGAGGAAAGCGTCGAAACCGTCATCGCCGGTTATCAGCGCAAGAACGCCGTCATGAACCCCGAGGAGCGCCGCATCGTGTCCTACCACGAAATCGGCCACGCGCTCGTCGCCGCGAAGCAGACCAATTCCGCGCCCGTAACCAAGATCACCATCATCCCGCGCACGTCCGGCGCGCTGGGCTACACGATGCAGGTGGACGAGGGCGAGCACTTCCTGATGAATCAGGAGGAAATGGAAAACAAAATCGCCACGCTCACCGGCGGACAGGCCGCCGAAAAGCTGGTCTTCGGCCGCATCACCACCGGCGCGTCCAACGACATCGAGCAGGCGACGAAGCTCGCCCGCGGCATGGTTGCCCGCTACGGCATGAGCGAGGAGTTCGGCATGGTGGCGCTGGAAACCACGAACAACATGTACCTCGGGCAGGATACCTCTCTGGCCTGCGCGCAGGCCACGGCCGAGCGCATCGACCGTCAGGTCATCGCCCTCGTGAAGAAGGGCCGCGAAAAGGCCGACGCCATCCTGAAGGAAAACGAGCCGAAGCTGCACGAGCTGGCCGCCTACCTGCTGGATAAGGAAACGATCACCGGCGAGGAATTCATGCGCATTCTGAACGCGCCGGAAACCCGCTGATTCCTCCCTTCGACTGCCGTCGGGCTCTTCTGAGCCCGGCGGCAATTTCATTGAATCCGACAGCAACAGGCAGTTGCTTGTGCACGGGCGCGTTCTGTGCTATAGTGTCTCCATCAGGGAGGCGGTTGACATGGACACAAAGGAAATTCTGTATCATCTGAGGACGCAAAAGGGGCTTTCGCAGGACGAGCTGGCGGAAAAGGTTTTCGTCACCAGACAGGCGGTGTCCCGCTGGGAAAACGGCGAGACGACCCCGAACGTGGAAACGCTGAAGCTGCTTTCAAGGCTCTTCGACGTTTCCATCAATACCCTGCTGGGCGCGCCCAGACAGCTGATCTGCCAGTGCTGCGGCATGCCGCTCGACGATTGCACCACCAGCAAGGACCCCGACGGTTCCTTCAACGAGGACTACTGTAAGTGGTGCTATACCGGCGGCCAGTTCACCTATACCAGCAAGGAACAGCTGATCGACTTCTGCGTTCAGCATATGGCCAGCGAAGCCTGGCCCGCCGAACAGGTTCGCGCTCACATGGAATCCGTCGTGCCGAACCTGACGCATTGGAAGAAGTAATTCTGCTTACAGAAACAGACGGCCGCAGGAGGCCGCGAGGCTTTCTGCGGCTGTACTTCTTCATCGAACAGAAAGAAGTGACAAACGCAAAAGCGCGTAGTATAATAGCCTGTAGAAATGCTTGAATGTGGCTGGGGGGAGATTCCATGAAGAGATTTTGGGCGGGACTGCTGTGCCTTATGCTGCTGTGCGGCGCGGTTTGCGCGGAGACATTGAACGGGAGGAACGCGAGCGGAAACGTCTCCATCCCCTACGGCGTGCTGAACATCGAAAGCGAAGCGTTTGCGGGCTGCGCGGATATGGTCTCGCTTCGCATTCCCGAAACCGTGAAGAGCCTTGGCGACGGCGCCTTTCGCGACTGCCCGGTTCTGACGACCGTCGTCATCGAAAAGGGGTTGACGACTATCGGCGCCTGCGCCTTCGCCGGAAACGGCGCGCTGCGCTCGGTAACCCTGCCGGACAGCGTGTTGAGCATCGAAGACACCGCGTTTGAAGACTGCGCAAGCCTGACGCTGACGGTGGCCGAGGGCTCCTACGCGGAGCAATACGCAAAGAAGCTCGGCATCCCCTATACCCATGAACAGAGCGGCGATGCAAAGGTGTGGATCAACCGCCGGTATATGAACAACCTTGGGCTTGTAGACCCCGTAACGCTGGACGAGCTTTCCGAGGTCGTGCAGCACATGAAAACGAATGATCCGGATGGAAACGGAATCAACGATACGCTGATTGCCGCCACGGCGACCGAGGACGACCTGTGCCTGATTCCGCAGGCCGTCGGCGCGTCACAGGAACAAGCCTCCCTGTTCCTCGCGTCCGGCAAGCTTGGCACCTGTAAAGTTGGCGCGTTTTCGTTCGATGTTCTCCCGCTGTTCGTGGTAAAGCTGGAAATCCCCGCGGCATATCAGTCAGACTACGAAGCCTTCGAACCCAAACTTCCCTCCGTCACACCTACGCCCCGCCCCACGGCAAACCCGAATGCGAAGGTATGGATCAACCGCACGTTCATGGACAACATGGGGCTTGTCGACCCCGCCACGCTGGACGAGCTCGAGTCGGTCATTGAAATCATGAAGAGCGGCGACCCGGACGGCAACGGAGTAGACGACACCATCATCGGCGCGGCCGGAAACGCGGATGAGCTGTGCCTGATTCCGCAGGCCGTCGGCACAACAAAGGAACAAGCCGCTCTGTTCATCGCCGCGGGCAATCTCGGAACCACCGTAATCGGCGAAATCGACTTCGAAAAACAACCGCTGTTCGTAGTAACAGATACCATCCCCGCGGCGTATCAGGCAATTTACAAGCGTTTCTGAACAGACACACGCAGCTTCATACCATGAAAAAAACCGAGTCGGCGCTTCACCCTTCGACTCGGTTTCATTCTTCTTTTTATCAGATATTTCAAAGCGATCCCGGCCGCAATGGAATAATCAATATTCTTCATTGCGGTCACCTTCTTCACGGAATTCATCGCAGCGAGTATCGTCAGGCGAGGGCAGCGGTGTGTCGGAATGCTCCGGCAATTCCAGATCGTGTCCCATACGCTTCATCATGCGGACGAGAGGGTTCAAATGTTCCCGGTTCGGGTCTGGAGCGATGTCTCCGCAATGTACCGACTTGACCAGCATTTTTCCGTGCTCGGCAATCAGACGATCTGTCTGCGAGAGCTCGCTGTCAGTCTTATCAATCAAAATGGGTTCGGAGATGATGTAGGTCGGATCCTCATCTTCTTCTCTGGATACCATGCTGTCAAGATCGTACGCGTCTAATTCCTCCTGTAACAATCGTATCCATCAAGGTCCGGCGGTGCGGTTCAGAAAGAATTGATAGGCGTGCCCTCAACTTTTTGGGATATATTCAACCGTTTCGACGGGAACGGGCTTCGGAAAAACCTAAACCATTCGTAACGAACGACGGGCGGCGTGAAGATTTACAAACCGCGGCCGATATGGTATACTTTTTTCACCGAAACGCAATTTGGATGTACGGAGGAAACGCTATGACTCGAAGCATGATCGCCATTCTGGATTTGGGAAGCACGCAGAACGCCCGCATCGCCCGCGAGGTTCGCGCGCTGGGCGTTTACAGTGAAATTTTCGCGCACGATACCGACCCCGCCGCGCTGAAGCAGGTGCAGGGACTCGCGGGAATCATCGTGAACGGCGGCGAAAACAATATTGTGGACGGCGAGAAGATCGACGTTCGCCCCGGCGTGTACGAGCTGGGTCTGCCCGTGCTGACCGTGGCGCACGAGGGCGCGCATCCCTCCGATCTTTCGGCGTGGCCGGACGACTCCAAGCCCGTGCTGGACAAGTTCATCGCGTCCACCGGCTGCGAGCGCAACTGGAACATGCAGAACTTCATCGACGCGGAGGTTGAGCTGCTTCGCAGGCAGATCGGCAGCCGCAAGGTGCTGCTGGCGCTGTCCGGCGGCGTGGATTCCTCCGTCGTCGCGGCGCTGCTTCTGAAGGCCGTCGGCGACCGACTGACCTGCGTGCACGTGAACCACGGCCTGCTCAGAAAGGGCGAGCCGGAGCAGGTCATCCGCGTATTCCGCGAGCAGATGGGCGCGAACCTCATCTATGTGGACGCGGTCGACCGCTTTCTCGATAAGCTGGCGGGCGTGAGCGATCCCGAGCAGAAGCGCAAGATCATCGGCGCGGAGTTCATCCGCGTGTTCGAGGAGGAAGCACGCAAGCTGGAGGGCATCGAGCTGCTGGGTCAGGGCACCATCTATCCCGACATTCTCGAATCCGGCACCAAGACGGCCAAGATGGTCAAGAGCCACCACAACGTGGGCGGCCTGCCGGAGGATCTGAAGTTTGAGCTCGTCGAGCCCCTGAAGATGCTGTTCAAGGACGAGGTTCGCGCCTGCGGCCGCGCGCTGGGTCTACCCGAGTCGATGGTCGACCGCCAGCCCTTCCCCGGCCCCGGTCTGGGCGTGCGCTGCTTAGGCGCGATCACGCGCGACCGTCTTGAAATGGTGCGCGAGAGCGACGCCATCCTGCGCGAGGAATTCAAAAACGCCGGTCTGCAGGGCAAGGTGTGGCAGTATTTCACCGTCGTGCCGGATTTCAAATCCACCGGCGTGCGCAACCATGCCCGCGCGTTCGAGTATCCGGTCATCCTACGCGCCGTCAACACCGTGGACGCGATGACCGCCACCATCGAGGAGCTCTCATGGCCGCTGATGCATAAGGTCACCGACCGCATCCTCGCCGAGGTGCCCGGCGTGTGCCGCGTCCTCTATGACCTCTCGCCCAAGCCCGTGGCGACGATCGAGTGGGAATAAACTTTTTTCGAGGGGCTGTCTCCGATTCCGCGAGACGGCTCCTTTTTGCGTTCCAACTGAGAGCGAAAGGATAACGAAGTATGATTCGAAGAGACATTGTTTACGGCCAGAACCCGACGGTGCACCTCATGGACTTTCACGGCGAGGAGGACGCTGGTCGGCCGCTATTTCTGTACTTTCACGGCGGCGGGCTGGAAACGGGAAGCCGAGGGGAAGCGGACGCGTTTGCGCCCCGCCTGAACGCGCGGGGAATCAACGTCGCGTCCGTGGAATATCGCATGTACCCCGACGCGAAATTTCCGGACTACCTGCACGACGGCGCGCGGGCGGCCTCGTTCGCGCTCGAGCAAATCCCGAACGCGGGCCTGTTCCTCGGCGGAAGCTCCGCCGGAGCGTATATCACCATGATGCTGTGCTTCGACACGAGCTATCTCCGCGGCGCGGGCGTGAACCCCGCGTCCATCCGCGGATACGTCCATAACGCGGGTCAGCCCACGACGCATTTCCGTGTATTAAAGGAAAGAAACCTCGACGGCCGCAGACTGATCGTGGATGACGCCGCGCCGCTGTACTACGTTGGCCTTGAAAAGGAATACACGCCGATGCTCTTCATAGCGGCCGATAACGATATGGAAAACCGCCTCGAGCAGACGAACCTGCTCCTCTCAACCCTGCGCCATTTCCGCTACGATGAATCCAGATACGCCCTCTCCATCCTCCACGCCACCCACTGCAGCTACGTCAGCCCCAAACCCCACCCAGACCCCCGCTTCGCCGACCTGGTCGCCCGCTTCATTGCTTCGTGCGGAGAGCCTTCCCTTATTTGAAACAGCTTTCCTCAAAAATGTATTCTTTTTTGATTGACGCGGCGGCCGGTTCAGACGGGTTGTGACCTCAGAAAAGGAGGTCGTGCACAGTGGCTGAACCGGCGTTTATTCTGCCATTGCGCGGAGGGAAGCCTGAATTTCCGGCCGGGCGCGGAGGGCTTTCTGATCTGGCTAAACACATTGCCGGTTACGTTTGCGCCAGAGAAAGCCATCGGAGAGAGAATTTTGTGCGGAAGCCCATGCGAACCGCATCATCATGCTACTTTCTTTTTGGAAGACGATCGCAGTCGGACTCTGACAATTGGTGTGCAAATGCGGCGTTTATACGTTGCATGGGGGCGGAAAATGTGGTATGATAGGGGAGATATAAAAAGGAGGGCTTGGAGACATGCGGTTCCGTGCGGCGCTTTTTGACATGGATGGTACGCTCATTGATTCCATGGGTGTGTGGGCGCATGTGGACGAGGTCTTCTTTATGCGGCGCGGGATTCCGCTTCCGGAGGATTATTCGCGTTCCATTGCGGGGTTATCTTTTCGGCAGACCGGCGAATACACGAAGGCGCGCTTTCAGCTGCCGGAATCGGTGGACGACATTCTGCGCGAATGGCATGAGCTGTGCGAAAGCGCGTATGTGAACGATGTGCCGCTGAAGCCGCATGCCGCGGAGTATCTGAAGAAGCTGCGCGGCGAGGGCGTACGTCTGGCGGTCGCTACGGCGCTGCCGGAGCGGCTGTATCGGCCGGTCTTGCTGCGCACGGGTGTTTTGTCCCTGTTTGACGCGTTTGCTTCCACCGACGAAGCCGGAGAGAGCAAGCGAAGCGGAGACGTATACCGGCTGGCGGCGCGTCGTCTGGGCGTGGAACCGGCGGAGTGCGTGGTATTCGAGGATATTCTGGACGGGCTGCTCGGCGCGAAGGCGGCGGGTATGAAGGCCGTGCTGGTACGCGATCCGGCGGCAGCCGGAGAGCGGGAACGCGCGCTGACGGTATGCGACGCGGCGATTGATGGGTTCGGTGACTGGCTGTGAACACATATCGGCCGGGCGTGGAACCGGCGGAGTGCGTGGTGTTCGAGGATATTGGATGCAGACTGCTTGGCGACAGGCATGAGCACTGTGCTGGTGCGTGTTGGCAGTATGTGACGCGGCGATTGATGGATTTTGCGACTGGCTATAAATTCTTAATTACGGAGAGCTACCATGGATATTGACATTCTGATCTGGCTGGGCGAGCACAGGACGGGGTTCCTTACGGCGCTGATGTCCGCCATTACCTATCTGGGCAGCGAGGTTCTGATCATCGGCATTGCCTGTCTGACCTACTGGTGCCTGAACAAGCGCGCCGGAAACCGCATGCTGCTCACGCTGTTTGTGGGCATTCTGACCAACCAGATTCTCAAGATTACCTGCTGCGTGCGCCGCCCGTGGGTGCGCGACGCGCGCGTGGTGCCTGTGGAATCCGCCATCTCGGGGGCGACCGGTTATTCCTTCCCCAGCGGCCACACGGCCAACTCGATGTGCGGCTATGGCTCGCTGACGCGCGAAAAGACGCTGAAGCGCTTTCGCTGGCTGTTCTGGGTGCTTCCGGTGCTGATTGGTTTTTCGCGCCTGTATGTGGGCGTTCACACGATTCAGGACGTGCTCGTTTCGCTGGTGCTGGGCGTGGCTACCGTGCTCCTGATGGATCGGCTTTCGGAGCGCCTTGAGCGCACGCCGGGCATGGATATGTGGGTTGCCGGCATCGGCATCGCGCTGTCCGTCGGCCTTGCGCTGTACGCGCGCTTTAAGCCCTATCCGGCCGGCGAAACCGTCGATTACAGCATCGACGCGCTGAAGCTCGCGGGCGGCGCGGTGGGCGTGTTCGCGGGCTGGCTGGTCGAGCGGCATTGCATTCGCTTCCACACGCCGGACACCACCGTCAAAAAGCTCATCCGCTTCTTAGGCGGCATGGTCGTGCTGCTGGCGATTATGAAGGGTCTGAAGCCGCTTCTGAACGCCGCGCTCGGGCTTTCCGTCGGCAGCTTTGTGCGCTACCTGCTCGTGGGTCTGTTCGCCACGATGGGCTGGCCGCTGATTTTCAAAAAGGCCGGATTCTAAGGAGAGAAAACGATGGCACGACATCACTCGGAATGGTCGGTTGAAATTCGTCCGCAGAAGGGCTGGCTGAACGTCAACCTGAAGGAGCTGTGGCAGTATCGCGATCTGATTTATCTGCTCGCGCGGCGCACGTTCGTCGCCATGTACAAGCAGACGATTCTCGGCCCCGCGTGGGCGATCATCCAGCCGCTGCTTACCACATCCATCTTCACCGTGGTCTTCGGCAAAATCGCACAGATTTCCACCGACGGCATGCCCCAGTTCCTGTTTTATATGTGCGGAAGCGTGCCGTGGAACTACTTCGCGCGCTGTCTGGAAAAAACCTCGCAGACCTTCCTTGAAAACGAGAAGGTGTTCGGCAAGGTGTATTTCCCGCGCCTTTGCGCGCCGATTTCCACCATTCTGGTCACAATGCTGAATTTCTTCATTCAGTTTACGTTCTTCCTGATTTTCCTCACGATCTACGCCCTGAAGCCCAATCCCGTGGTGCACGTGAACTGGGCGCTGGCGTCGATGTTCCCGCTGGTGCTTCTGCAGATGGGTCTGCTGGGGCTGGGCGTGGGCATTTCGGTGAGCGCGCTCACGGTGCGCTATCGCGATCTGGCGCTGCTGGTTTCCTTCGGCGTGTCGCTGTGGATGTACATTTCCCCGGTGGCGTACCCGACGTCTTTGATGATTCAGAACTTCCCTGGTCTCAAAACCGTGTTCATGCTGAACCCGATGACGCCGATCATCGAATACTTCCGCGCGGCGTTTCTGGGCACGACCACGTTCAACGCGTGGTACCTGCTGCTGAGCGCGGGCGTGACGCTGCTGTTCCTGTTCCTGGGAACGATCTTCTTCAACCGCGTGGAAAAGACCTTCATGGACACGATCTGACAAGCGAGGAATCGATATGAGCGACGTTGTACTGCAGGTGGAAAACGTATCCAAGCAATACCGTTACGGGCAGCTGAACAGCAGCTCCCTGCGCACGGATCTGGAAATTCTGCATGCCAAGCTGCATCATAAGGAAAACACGCTGGGGAAAATCGGCTCGATGTCCGGCAGCGGCCGCAGCGGCGAGGCGTTCTACGCCCTGCGCGACGTGAGCTTTGAGGTGAAGCGCGGGCAGGCCATCGCGCTGATCGGCCGCAACGGCGCGGGAAAGAGCACGCTGCTCAAGCTGATTTCCCGCATCACCGCGCCCACGGAGGGCGTGATTCGCTACAAGGGGCACGTCGCCAGCCTGCTGGAGGTCGGCACGGGCTTCAACCAGCTTCTGACCGGCCGCGAGAACATCTATCTGAACGGCGCGATTCTGGGCATGACGCGCGCGGACATTACCAAGCGGCTGGACGAGATCATCGATTTCTCCGAAATCGGCCCCTTCATCGACACGCCGGTCAAGCGCTATTCGTCGGGCATGTATGTGAAGCTGGGCTTCGCCGTGGCCGCGCACCTCGACCCCGACATCCTCATCTGCGACGAGGTGCTCGCCGTGGGCGACATGCGCTTTCAGGACAAATGCATTCAGAAGATGAGCCAGCTCGCCAACGAGCACACGGTCATCTACGTTTCCCACAACATGCGCACGCTGCGGCAGCTGTGCAACTATGCCGTGTACCTCGATCAGGGGCGCATGACCTACGCCGGCGATCTGGAGCACGCCATTTCGCTGTACGCCGGTTCGTCCGCGCTGCAGGATACGCATTACGACTTCTCGAACGTGAAGCACGAGGGCAATATGGGCCGGCTCGCGCGGATGGAAGAGCTGGATCTTCTGAACGTCACCAGCTGCGAATACGAAATGGGCGGGCGCATTTTCTTCCGCCTGAAGACGCACGCGCACGAGGACGTGAATAACCTGCGCGTGTCCGTGCAGCTGAGCCGGGCGGGTACCGACGTAATCGCGTCCGCGCTCAGCGAGCCGTTCGTCACCCTGCGCGCCGGAGAGACCGTTGCGCAGGACTATTGCCTGCCGCTGGATGGCCTTGCGCCCGGCGAGTACGACGCGAAGCTGTGGATTTACTTCATCGACCCCCTCGGCCGCATGATCTCCTATGATGTGGTTCCCAACGCCTTCCGCTTCGCCATCACCCAGAACCTCGAAACCGCCGACGGCATGAAGTGGGTCGAGCGCCGCCACGGTTTATTCCGATTGCACGACGTGGAGCGGATTTCGCCCGGTCAGCCGTAAGACGCAAAATCGCCCGCCGCGAAAAGCGACGGACGATTTGGTTCGTCCCTATTTACCTTTTTTGTAACGGTCACATGTTTTATTTTAATTTGCGTTCAAGGTCTTTCGCGTCTACCGACATAGTTTGACCGTTTTCTAACGATAGTTCATAGTGAAGAACATATTGCTGACCTTTTCGAATATACACGGGCCGTACTCTTCCAATACGTGAACCACCTGCTTCTTCATTGTCGCCTTGTTGCATCAACGCTTTTTCGATCGATGCTTTTTCTGAATGAAGCAAATCGACGTGATCTACGTTTTGAACTATCGACGTTTTATTCCATTGGTTCGTCAATGCGATTACTCCCTTTGCATCACTTACGGACGCTATACAGTTCCCCTCCATAATTATTCCGTTGTAATTGCCGAATAGCTGTGTTGTAGAACCGATAATATGTTCGATCTCTTCCGTCCCTTCTATTGGTATTTCTGCCATTGCATCATCATATTCTCGTATAACTGCCGAATTTCTGATTTCGTCGTTGACAATCATTGATATGAAATCAGAGTTATACTTCCTTGCAATCGCTGATCTTACCTCCTCTGAACTGTTTTCTCGTGCCTCAAAGAACTCACTTCCTGTTTTTGCGTCTAAATGGCAAGAGAATGTTGATAGATTTTCACGGTTGGATATTGTCTTGCAGTTCGAATCCGTTATTTCTATCGTATATGGTACGGTTCCACACTCTATGCTTTTTGTGCTTGTTACGATTGCCCCATCCGGATTAGCTGAACTATACCTGTAAATGCTTGTTGTGTTTTTATCCGGATCAGGATATGTTTTGCTCGAAAATCCCGGTAATCGATAGTACTGTCTTCCTTCTCCGTAGTACACGAGCACTAGATACGTACTCGTACTATTTGCCACATTGGCGATTTTCCATGAATACATCACAGAATTGCCCGTTGTGCCTTTGTTAATGTTTTCAAAGAATTTATTCACGATAGATGTGTCTTTTGATGTTCCCGGCGCGCTTCCATGATATCCACACATGACGCGAATATCACTTTTTCTCATAATATTATTTGCCCATCTTCGACGATTTGTAGTGCCATCGAATTGGTAGCATGCCGCAAAAATAGACACCTTCAACTTATTAGACGTATTTCTCCAGTAATTAAACGCATTCGTTCCACTTTCGAAATACAAATCTGGATCTGATACATTTAGTGCCGGAGCAGGACTTCCGTGACTGCTCCAGTACAAAACATCATAATCCTTAGCTACTCGAAAGTTTGATACGCCAGCACGCTTTGTTAAAGGCACATCGCTTGTCTTGGAAAATCCAACTGTTGCTATGTTGGAAGCTCCGTACTTACTGCTTAAATGATTGTATGCTGCTCTGCAATCTGCCGCGTTGTCGGTATCGCCTTGCCCAATTGCTGCTCTGTATGCCATATTCATCCTCCTATCTTGCTTGTATTCATGTTTTTTGACGATCCTACGTATTGAAGGCATACCTGTTTGATGGAATCATCTCCTTTTTTATCAATAGAACTCATACGAATCACATTTATGCTCTTTGAGAACGCAGTCGACGATATAATCTCCCTTATTCATTACCAGAAGCCACGACAGATTGAAGCGATCATCTCCCGTCAGCCAGTTGCTGTATACGGGCGCGGCATACAGAAGCACGGCTTCCGACTTGCGCGTGCGGTTCGCCATGGACAGGGCTTCGTCAAGCGGCATGAGCTCGATTTGCGTTTCCGTCTCAATTCGATATTCATGCCAGTTCATCCTAATCCCATCCAGCCCGTTTACGCCAACCGCCGCCAGAATCCGATCGCCGTAAATGGCGATTCCATCCTCCGTCCAGTGCTCGAATTCAAACCAGTGAAGATCGGTATTCAGAATGGATTTCTTATACTCCGCGTCCGTCAGCCAACGATCCTCGCCGCCCCAGCGCTCCCGGGTATCCCACGCGACGCCGCGATGCGCAAGCCAGTCCGAGGGAAGCACGTCCTTCAAAAGCGCCCTGCATATCTCTTCGCTTTCGCTTTTCGGCATGTTCATCCTCGGCGGCTGATATTCGCCGTCGCGCTCGCCGCTCACCATGGAGTCGTAGTACGACAGCTCCCCCGTATCGTCGTATACATGTATATACCGATAAGGTTTTTCGCTGTCTCGGCTTTCATATGCGTCTTCTGCGAAGCCGCTCGTCCGTTCCTGCCGGATATACCCCTCGCCCAGAAGCGTGTTCAGCAAACCATCCAGATCATACGCTTGCCGTCCCTGTACAAGCGTCGCCGGATACGTCCTTTGCAGCGTCTCTGTGTCCGGCAAGACGGCGTACGGGTCTGTGGAAATCAACCGCATTTCCCGCATCCGGTCTTCATTTTCGGAGATTTTGTCCGGAGTGATGGCAAAATCGACGGTATACTCCTTGCCGGTCGGCTGAATATAGTCGCTGTTCATGTATCCAAACAGGCCTTCCTTTGTGTAAACGAGGCTTACCCTTTCGGACTTCTCCGCCACGAGAACCAGCGAATCCATCGGAACCGTGCGAATGATGTCCTCCGCCGAATAGTCCGCCTTCGAAAACAGCCACGCCGGTCTGACCGTCACCTTGTATACGGGATAGGTCTCCGCGCCCGCCGTCAGGCAGACGCCAAGCGCCAGTATCAGCGCAAGCACAAGGGTTCCCACGCGCATTCCAATTCTCATTTTTGTCCCTCCTTTTCGCGCACTTCCTTCGTTTCGCCTTGCATGGCAAAACCCTCATTTGGAATCAATATTATGGACGTATACCGTGTCCAATTTGTTCCAGCCGAGCGTTTCCGCCGAACGACGTTTGCGAATACGCCGCCACGGTTTGTTCCGACTGCACGACATGGAACGGATTTCGCCGGAGCAGGAATAGCGGAGAGGACTGTTGTACAGGAAATTGGAACTATTCTTCGCAGCAGGAATTTGCGGACGATTTTGGCGTTGAACTCCGTACGGTCAACCGATATGTCACCACGGGAATTGGAAAAATCGTAACCATTCAAGAAATCGCCGATTTCTTTGGCATGGATCTTCCCGAGCATCTCCAACTGGCAAAGCAGGTCGCGGAATAAGGAGGGGCATTTATGAAAGATCGTTTCCTGCTGTGCCTTGATTGCGGTGATCTGTTCAGATTTTCCGTTGTAGAGGGAAACTATTACAGGCATAAAGACTATCGGGCGCCTTGCCACTGCAGGAACTGCAGAGAGAAACGTCGAAACACAGCCGCACGGTTGTCGCGGCGAATGAAACAAAAAGGATGGTTATAACGGGAGGGCTTCGGTATAAGCGGCAAAGGGTATCTTTCGGGCATGGGCTTTTCGCTGGACGAGGTTCTGAAGAAGGCGGCGCTGCCGGAGGACTTATTCGCGCGACAGACGCCGAGCCTGACGGCGGAGGAATATTTCCGCTTTATGGAGGCGATTGACCCGCTCTCGCCGGACGAGCAGACGCCTGTCCATCTGGCGGCCTCCGATGGCATCGAAGCGTTTTCGCCGCCCATTTTCGCGGCGTATTGCAGCCGCAACGCCCTTGTGCGCCTGAAGCGGCTGGCGCAATATAAGCCGCTGACCGGCGCGCTGCTCTATCAGGTCGAGGAAACCGAAGCGGAAATCAGCGTCGAAATCCTGTCCGCGAATCCGGAATTGGAGCTGCCGGAAATTCTTATCGGAATCGAGTTTGCTTTCCTTGTGGGGCTGATCCGCAAGGCGACAAAGGAGCCGGTTACGCCGCTGTCCGCAACGGTAAAGCGGCCGATGAAGAACCGCGCTCTCGCGGATTTTATCGGCAAGCCCGTCACCGTCGGCAGCAAAAACCGCCTCGTGTTCTCAAAAGAGGATGCGCTTGTGCCGTTCATCAGCCGCAACGAGTCGATGTGGGAATTCTTCGAGCCGGAGCTGAAGCGCCGCCTGTCGATGATGGAAACAGACGACAGCTATGCCGCCCGCATCCGCAGCGCCCTGATGGAGCTGCTGCCCAGCGGCGAATGTACCGTCGACGACGTGGCGAAGAAGCTGGGCTGCAGCGCAGGCTGCAGGAGGAGGACACGAGCTTCCAGAAACAGCTCAACCACACGCGGGAGCTGCTGGCGAAGTCCCACCTTGCCAACACCGATATGACCGCCGAGGATATCGCCTTCCTGCTGGGGTATCAGGAGATCGGCTCCTTTCTCCGCGTGTTCACCGCGTGGACGGGGCGGACGATTCACGCATACAGAAACACGGAAGCACGAAAAATCTAAATCCATAAAAAGCCCGGAATCGCGCGGTTCTTTTCTGTCCAAGCCGAAAAAGTTTTTGTCCGGAAGGCCGAAAACTGCGCCGCGGCATCTTGCAATTTTATCGCCGCTATGGCATAATAATGTGTAAACGACAGAAAAGGAGAGATTCATTCCCCCATGGACGACAGTATTCCACGAAGTATTCTGCTGGTATTCGCCCTTATCCTGACAGGCGGTTTCTTCGCGGGAAGCGAGACCGCTTTCTCGTTCTGCAACGAGGTTCGCATGCGCACGCTGGCGGACGACGGCAATCGCCGCGCCAAGCGCGTGGTTCGAATTCTGGACGATTTCGACCGAACCGTCGTAACGCTTCTCATTGCCATCAACACCATCTATATCCTCGCCGCCTCCATCGCAACGACGGCCGCGGTTTCGAAAATGGGCAACGTCGGCTCCGTAGTAGCCACGGTGGTGACCACGCTTTGCGTTTTCCTGTTCGCGGAAACGATTCCGAAAAACATCGCCCGCACGAACAGCGACGCATACGCGCTGTTTGTCGCCTACCCGATCACGTTCTTCCGAATCATCTTAAAGCCTTTGGCGATGCTGTTCACGTATCTGGGCGATTCGGTCAAGAAGGCGCTTCCCAAGAAGCCCGCGCAGCCGGACGTGACCGAGGACGAATTTGAGGAAATGGTGGACAACGTTGAAGAGGACGGCCTGATCGAGCCGGTGGAAAAGGAAATCATCAAATCCACCATCCACTTCTCCGACATCATGGCCGGAGACGTCATGACCCCGCGCGAGAAGATCGTCGCCATTCCGCTGAGCGCCAGCCGGGACGAGCTGAAGCGAATCCTTCTGGACGAGAAGTATTCCCGCTTCCCGGTCTACGACGGAGACATCGACCACATCGAGGGCGTGCTCCGCTCCTCCGCCGTGCTCTGGAAGCTGATGAACGATCAGCCGGTGGACATTCTTGACAACATCACGCGGCCTTACATCATCCGCAGCGACCTGCCCGTGAGCAAGGTGTTCGAGGGCATGAGCGGCCGCCACACGCATATGGCCATCGTGGCCGACAACGGCGTGACCCGCGGCGTGATTACAATGGAAGACATTCTGGAGGAAATCGTCGGCGAAATCTACGACGAGGACGATGTGACCGTCGCGCCCACGGCGCCTCGGAAGGGAGGCGCGAAGGCATGATTCTGAAAATTGCCGTCGTATGCCTGTACGCCGTGTTCATATTCCTCTCGGCCTTCTTCTCCTCGTGTGAAATCACCTTCGCGCGCGCCAACCATAAGCGCCTGAAGGACGCCGCCGACGCGGGCGACAAGCGCGCCGCCAAGGCCGTTTTCATCAACGACAACTACACCCGGTCGCTTTCCACCATTCTGGTGGGCAACAATCTGGTGAACATCGCGGCTTCCTCCACGGCGACCATGTTCTTCGTGAAGATGCTGAACCTGAAAAACGGCGAGGCCGTCGCGACCGTCGTCACCACGCTGCTTCTGATCACCTTCGGCGAAACGCTGCCCAAGATCATCGCGGCCGACCGGCCCGATTCGCTTGTGCGCGCGTTCGCCGGCCCCCTGCGCACGGTGATGTGGATGTTCACGCCCATCGTAAGCGCCGTAACCGCGCTGGTAAAGCGCATTTCCCCGCTGTGGACGCCGCGCGAGAAAGCGCCGCAGACCACCACGGACGAGCTGCGCATCATCCTTGAGGACGCCGAGGAACAGGGCGTGTTCACCGAGGAAGAGGGCGAGCTGATCAAGGACGCCATCGAGTTTTCCGACATCATGGCCATGGAGATTCTCACGCCCCGCGTGGACGTGGTCGCCATCGACATCGACGACGAGGACCTGACGCTCACAAACGACATGCTGCGCCACTCGCGCATTCCGGTGTATCGCGACACCATCGACAACATCATCGGCATCCTGCCCACCAAGCTCTACATGAAGGCGAAGCTCACGCAGGAGCATGTCGATCTGGAATCGCTGCTCGTGCCCGCGATTTACGTGCACAAGACCCGCATGATCTCCTCGATCATCCGCGAGTTCCGCCGCAACCATCTGCAGATGGCCGTCGTTCTGGACGAATTCGGCGGCACGATGGGCATCCTCACGATGGAGGACATCATGGAGGAAATCGTCGGCGAAATCTTCGACGAGCGCGACGAGGTTGAAGAGGACTTCGTAGAAGTCGGCGAAAACGCCTATCAGGTGGACGGCGGCATGAACATCTACGATTTCTTCGACGCGGTGGACTATGAACCGCCCAAGGATTTCGAAACCGAATACACCACCATGGGCGGCTGGACGACCGAAATGCTCGACCGCTTCCCCAGCCCCGGCGACGAATTCGACTATGACCGCCTGCACGTGACCGTGCTCGAGGCGCAGCCCAAGCGCGTGAATAAGCTCCGCGTGACGGTAACGCCCAAGCCGGAGGAAGAGGAAAGCTGAATCCCTTTAAAACAGAAGCATCCTTCCGAAATCCATCTGGAAATCGGAAGGATGCTTCTGTTTATTGCGCCTTTTTGCGCTTCCCGCCCGGCTCCGGCAGTTCGTCGTACATCGCGCGAAATAGCCCGGCCAGATACGCCCGGTTGTCCACATTGTCCACGAGCAGCATCGGCTTCGCTCCCTCATAGGGAATTTCTTCCTCCGCGTCCGGCATGTATTCCCGCGCCGCCCTCACCGGCTTCACAAGCAGACGATCATCATAAATCCCGCCGACCAGCCTTCCCTTGTAATATAGAAGAAACTCGCCCATCATCGCCCGATGCGTAATCCCCTCAAGCTCTGAAAGCTGCTCTAAAATAAACTCCAAATACGCCCCGCTCGACGCCATTCAAATCCTCCCATTCTTTTCATCACACCACCAGAAACCTCGCCGTGCGGTCTCGCCCCGTCTGCCGGTACACCGGCGACGCGGTAAGCAGCCCGCGCAAATCCGTCGCGCGGCGTTCGAGACGGAACGCGTCCGTATTTTCCAGCGCGGCGGGATCGGCGCACAGGCGGCCACCGGAACGCTTCTTTAGCTCCGCAATCAGTTCGGACGACGCGCGCCGGAAGCCGAGCAGCCTCACATACGGAATCTCCTCCGGCACATTGGCGGGCAGCTCGAGCGCGGCGGAGGCAATCAGGCGCAAAATGCGCGCGCGGGTATAGCGCTTGCACTTCACGAGCTCCGTCAGCTCCTCCGCGCTCCCGGCCGTCTGCGCCATGTTCCACAGGCGGCGACCCAGCCCCTCGCCCGCGTCGGGCAGCGCGTCCATCGCCTCGGGTGAAAGGCGGCGAATCGACCAAAGCGCCAGCGCGTCCCACACGCGCGCGTCGGGCGCAAAGGGCAGCTCGCGCCGGACGATCTCCCGCGTGCATTCCGGCAGCCGCGCAAGCGCCGTCTCCGCGTCGCCCGCAAGGAACGCCCGCCGCAGCGCGGACGCGGACGCAGACGGCTCGTCGGCGTGATAGGGCGACGTGCGCTTCACGCACACGGGGCGCATGGGCGCGTTCGTTTCGAGAATCCGCTTCAGATATTCCGCCGCCAGCGTCTTTCCCGCGCGCAAACCCTCGCGCACCTGCCGGGCCAGCGCTTCCCCGCGGGCGCGCGCCAGCGTCTTTCCCGCGCGCAAACCCTCGCGCACCTGCCGGGAAACCTCGCCGCTCTCGTCCAGCAGCGCGCCGGACAGCGACAAAAGAAAGTCCAGATCGTCCGTTTCGCTTCCAAAGGAAAGGAAATCCGCGCCCACCGCGCGCAGAATATCCACCCCGCCGCGGGCGTACAGCTCCGCCGGGCGCACGGCGTACAGCGCCGGAAGCTCCAGCACCGCGTCCGCTCCGGCGCGCAGCGCACATTCCGCGCGGACGAACTTATCCAGAAACGCGGGCTCGCCGCGCTGCATAAACGCGCCCGCCATCACGCACACGATGAAATCGCAGCCCGTTCGCCGCCGCGTCTCGTTCATGTGATACACATGCCCCTCGTGCAGCGGATTGTATTCGCAGATAATCCCGGCTATGGTCATAAAATCCCTCCCGCTTCTCCCATTCTATACCGCGCGGCGGAAATTGTAAAGGGATAGAAGGAATCTTTGCCTCCGCGTCGAATTTTCAAGATGAGTTGTATCCAAAGGAAGGAAGAAACGGTATGTCATTGCAGGAAATGCTGGGTCATTATCACGCGGCGCCGATTCAGGCGCAGGCGGGCGATTTTTATGTTTCGCCGCAGGGAAACGATGAAAACGACGGCTCCTTTGAACGTCCCTTCCGAACCTTCGCGCGCGCGCAGGCCGCGGTTCGGGAAGCGAAGAAGGACAGAGAACTGACCGTGTGCGTGCGCGCGGGCGAGTATTTCGTGAAGGAGGTCGCCTTCGGTCCCGAGGATTCCGGAACGCCCGAAAACCGCGTCGTCTGGCGCGCGTACGGCGACGGGAACGTGGTGCTCAACGGCGGCGTCTCGCTGCGCGCGGAGGACTTTCATCCCATTCCGGACGAAATTCGCGAGCGCCTGCACGGCGACGCGCGCGAAAAGACGCTGTGTGTCGACCTGAAGACCTATGGTCTCACGAAGGCGGACTGGGGCGAGCTGAGCCCCATCGGCATGTTCGGCAGCGAGGATAAATACGACAACGTGTGCCGCGAGCCGAACTGCGAGCTCTTCTTCGACGGCGAGCGCATGACGCTTTCGCGCTATCCCAACGCCGGCGAGAATCTACAGCTGGACGACGTGGCCGACGTGGGCGACTGCTTCGAATTCCCGGCGCAGAACTACTACACGGAGTGGAACGACCGCCGCAACCACTTCGGCGGCCGCTACATCATGGACAAGGCCACGGCGAAGCGCGTGGCGGGCTGGAAGCGTCTGGACGGCGTGTGGGCGTATGGTCGCTTCCACTACGACTGGGCGGATATGTCCACGCCCGTTCAGAAGTTCGACACGGCGCACCGCACGTTCTTCCCGGCGTTCGTGTCCCGCTACGGCGCGCGCAAGGGCGGCGCGTACTACTTCTATAATGTGCTGGACGAGCTGGACGCGCCGGGCGAGTGGTATCTGGATCGCGAAACCGGCATGCTGTATTTCTACCCGCCGCGCGACCTCAGGGACGCGCGCGTGGAGATGACCATCACCACGAAGAGCGTTCTGCACCTGAAGAACGCGCACGACCTGACGTTTGAGGGCTTCACCTTCCGCGGCACGCGCGGCGACGCGGTGACCATCGAGGGCGACCGCAACGTGCTGCGCCGGTTCGTGATTTCCGGCGTAATGGGCAACGGCGTGGTCGTGAACGGCCGCGACAATCTGGTCTGCGAGGGCGAAATCTCTCATGTGGGCCGCGGCGGCATCCGTCTGGACGGCGGCGACCGTGAAACGCTGACCCCCGGCAACAACCGCGCCGACAACAATCTGATTCACGACTGGGCAGAGGTTTACCGCGTATACAACGTCGCGGTTCATCTGGAGGGCGTGGGCAACATCTGCTCGCACAACGAAATCTACAACGCGCCGCACGCCGCGATTTTCTACTACGGAAACGACCACGTAGTGGAATACAATCACATTCACGACGTGGTGAAAACCTCCACCGACGCGGGCGCGATCTATTCCGGGCAGGACTGGACGCGGCAGGGCTGCGTGATTCGCTATAACTGCCTGTACAACATCGGCGAAGGCGACAACCGCCCCGACGGCATCTACTTTGACGACATGCTCTCCGGCCAGACGGCCTACGGCAACCTGATCGTCCGCGCGAAGAAATACGGCTTCCTGATCGGCGGCGGCCGCGACATTCACGTGTACAACAACGTGATCATCGACTGCGGCAAGGCCATCACCTACGACGACCGCGGCTACGACGGCCTGTTCCACGAAGGCTGGGCGCGCCACGCCGTCGTGGAGGGCGGCTGCATGTGGGAGCGCCTTGCGGCCTCGCCGTATCAGACGGAAATCTGGAAGAAGCACTACCCCTCCCTCGGCCTCGTCAGCAGCGATTTCTCGAACCCGCACGACCCGAACTTCGCCGTCAACCCGGCCAACAGCCACGTGCACGATAACCTGATCGTGGACGAAACCGGCCTCGTCGGCCGCTTCGATGAGGGCGTGCGCCGCTATAGCACCATCGAGAATAACTTCGCCTATAAATCCATGCAGGAAGCCGGCTTCATCGCCGATACCTACACCCTCGCCCCCGACGCGCAGGCCCATAAAGACATGCCCGCCTTCACCGACCTCCCCCTGAACCAGATGGGACGCTACTGATTTTCAAAAAACAGGGCTGCTGCGGAAGAAATCTTCTGCAACAGCTCTGTTCTACGCTTCTTTATTCTCCTTCGGGAAGATCTCGCCAAACAGCGCGGTTATCGCTGCGGTTTCGCGGGCTTCGATTCGCTTGGCGGCGCGCAGGCCGCGTTCCTTTAATGTTTCGAGCACGACGCGCCAGCCGTTTCCGTCCGCGGTGGAGGAGATCGCCAGAACCCGCGCGCGGCCGCCCTCGGATACGCCGGTGAACACGGAGACCTCGCCGTCCGCGTTATTCGCTTCATATGCGGCGGTATCCACGCACAGAAGCGCCAGCTCCGGCTCGACGGGGCGGCTCCAGATTTCGCACGCCGTCGGCTCGATGGCGTTTACAATGGCTTCCGACAGCTCCCGTTTGGCCAGCACGCCATACAGCGCCTTTGCCGCCGTCAGCCGCGCCGCCTTTCCTCCGGCGTACAGCCGGAAGATCGCGCCCTCGATGTCCCGCACGTCCTTGCGGTACTTGCCAATCAGGATCGGCTCGTAGTCGCTGCTGCGATCCTGCGGCACGCGCGTCTGAATCGAACCGAAATTGCTTGTGAGCGTTTTGCGCTTATATCCGTTGCGCGCGTTCGCGTAATGCGCATCGGCCATTCGGCGCTCGCGCAACTGAAGCATGATTTCCTGCTCCATAATCGCGCAAATCGTCTGCCCCAGAAGCTTTCCAGCCGCCGCGCGGCATTTCTGCATGGCATCCTCGGCCGCTTCCATTGCCCGATCCGCGATTTCGACCACGGCTTCCGTTGTTTGTTTCATCGTAGGCAAGCTTCTTTCCGCATTCACGTTTTCGAGCGTATTTATACAAAAGACGATTCACGCCCCTTATATATTATAGAATACAACACTTTTGCTGTCAAACCGCCGAAAACGGCAAACCGACCGTTCGTCACAGAAAACAAGATTTCCACATTTTCATGTGCCAAAGCAGAAAATACTTGACGCGGCTTCAAAAAGATTGTATAATTTATTTGTAACGCTTTAAATAGCAGTGGAGTAAAGTATACGCGCCTTTTTCTGTCCAATTGGATGTTGAAATCCGCGTATTCCTTCCAAGAGAATGGTGTCCTTCCCCCGACGAACGCAAGAGAGGAGAATCACATGCTCCCCGTAGTGCTGTTTGAAGAAACCTCCCCGCATGACCCCATGCTGACGGATTCTTTCGACCGTCTGCGCGAAGGGGACGCGCTGAGCGTATTTGTCATGTTTTCCACGCCGGACGCTGACGAGCTTCTCACCCATGCGCGCGCTCATCCGGAGGCCACGCTGTACATACTGGACATCGACCTTCCCCAGACGCGCGACGGCATCGCGCTGTGGCGCGAGATCAGCAGCCTGAATCCCTCGGCATACGGCGTGTTCACATCGGCGCACTCACACTTCGCGCTGGCATGCCTGCGCGCGCACGCATTCGATTTTCTCGTGAAGCCTTTTACCTATGAAGACCTGAAATCCACCGTCCGCGCCGTGCTGGACGATCTGTCCGTGCGCCGCGCGCGGCTGCCCATGTCCATTCCGCTGGGCGACCACACCCTGCAGGTCGATCAGAACGACGTGGTTTCGCTGCACACGCACGGGAACCTCGTCTGCTGCCGCTTGACGGACGGCGAGTATTCGTGGCGCGAAAGCCTTTCCGCCGTGCTCGAACGGCTGGAACAGCGTCTCTTCGTGCGCGTCAGCCGCTCGTGCGCCGTGAACGTGCGCCATATTCAGACCATGGACTGGGGCGAAAGCCTGCTCACCATGGACGACGGCCGAATCCATCCCGTCTCCCGGCGCATGAAATCCTCCCTTCGCGCCGCGATTTCTTCGTGAATCCCCTCGCGGGCACAGTTATTCCTCGACAATGTGCGCAAGGCCGCACTTCTCCGCCAACGCGATAGACGCGCGGTTATCCGTATGGCGCTCCGACTCCCCTTGTCTATGAAATGCTGCGCTCGCTTGGCAGCGTCACAATTCCCATATGCTAAATCCGACCTTCCATATAAGGCGTATATCTCTTCTCCGGTCAGCCCGGCTAGTTCCACACCTCCGTGTGTATCGTCCGTCAGAGCAGCGCCGCGATGTCCTCGCGCAGCCGCTGCATGGGTTTCGTGAACGTCTCTCCCAGCGATTTCCGATAGGTTTCCGGATGGAAGCGCACGTCCAGCGCGGCGGCGAGCGCGGTTTTCAAAGCGGCGTCCTCCACATGTGCATGGAGCCACTTCGTCGCCGCCGTCTTGCCGGTCGTGCTTCCGGTGATCAGCGTATACAGCGTCTGGCTCAGAAGAAGCAGCCAGTCGGCGTAATGGGCGTTTTCCCCGGCCTGTCCGGCGTAATCGCGCACGGTATCGCACATATGCCGCGCCTGCGCGCGAATGACTGCCTCCTCCGGCCACGGAATCCGCGCCCGCTGCTCGATTCCTTCCAGCAAAACGCCGTGCGCGAGGAACGAGCGCATCGAATATCCGCTCAGGTCGCAGCGCGGCTTGAACCGGTCGCGGCTGGTGCCCCAATAGAGCGTGTCGCACTCGCCGGTCGCCAGCGCGTCCCTGTGCACGACGTCGCCCTCCAACACCGAGAACCAGCCGTCGTTTTTCGCGCGATACTCGGCATACAGCGCGTGCGCCTTCTCAAAATCCGTCTGCGTAAGCGGACGGCGGCTGATAAAGAAGAAATCCAAATCGCTGTAGCCGGGATGAAAATCGCCATACGTCGCCGAACCGGTCAGGTACACGCTTTCCAGCGCGCCGCCCAGAAGCCCGTTCAGCCGCGCGGCGAACGCACGCACGGTCTCTTCGGCGCGCGGATCGACCGCCGCCCGCGGTTCTTCCCCCCGGCAGACCACGCGAAACGTCTCAAACACCACCGGCATATCCTCGCGGAAGACGTAGCCGTTTTCCCTGCCGTCCGTTTCGAAGAACCTGCGGTGCGACGCGCGCCAGCTTTCGAGCGTGTCCCCCTCGCCCTCGCTGGCCGCCAGCTCCGCCGTCACATCCGAGAACGGCACGACCGCGACTGTCTCCGTCTCGATCACGCAGCCCGGACGGCCATAAAAATCGGTGATCAGGCTCAGTGCGCCCGGCTCGGGCAGCTTCTTTCCGTGCGCCGCGAATGCGGGCAGCGCCGACGACGCGGCGCGCTTCCTTCCCTCGAGCACAAGCCGCAGAAGCGCGTGCGCGCCGCGCTCCGTCGCTTCAAAATGGTCACAGTCAAACAGCGGCGTGTCCGCCGGTTGCCCGGTCTTCGCCAGAAAATCCCCATAAAACCGCGCCCGTCGGCAGGCAATCCATTCGTCCAGCGTTCGCGCCATCGTTTTCATCCCTTCCGCAAAAAAGTCCCTTTCGTCGCCTGTGAAAAGGGCTTTCCTTCTTCCATTCTTCCCGTGTCCCGTCACGTCTCCGCGTCGCTGCCCTGTGCGCCCTGCCGGTACTGCGCCGGGGTCGCGCCCGCGTACTGCTTGAAGCGGCGAATGAAGCTGGACACGTCGCCATATCCCACCTCGGCGCAAATGTCCTTGATCGGCCGGTCGGTCTGCCGGAGCAGCCGCTTGGTATGCTCCATGCGAAGCGACGTCAGGTAATCGGACGGCGTCATGTTCAGGTGCTCCTTGAACTCCACGGTCAGCCGCGTGGTGGAGATATTGAACCGGTCGGCCAGCCCCGCCATGGTAAACGCCGGGTCGGCATAGTTGGCGAGCATGTCGTTCATCAGGTCGTGAATCAGCGGCCGCGCTTGCTCGCGCGGGTTCTCGCGAATCGCACCGGCGCACACGCGGCGCAGAATGGTGTCCAGCTCGTCGATCGAACGGCAGTCGGACAGCGAGAACAGGTCGTAATATTTCAGCGAATCCGAGCCGTCCGGCAGGCCGCACAGGCTCATTACGTCCACGATCACTTCATTATAAATCTGCCGGAAGGCGTATAGCGACATATCCGCCGTGCGCAGGTACGTCACCAGCTCGTCCAGCTTTCCGTTGATCTCGCCTGCGTCTCCGCCCTCGAGCGCGCGCTTCACGTCGTCCACATAGGCGCGCGCCTGCGGCGGCACGCTGCGCGCGGGCAGGGAAATGTCGCGAAAGCTCAGCAGACGGGAGTCGCCCATCACGAAGCGGCTCTCATAGGCCGACGTGGCCTCCAGATACGCCGTGGGCATCTCGGAAACGTCGGCGTGTACGTCGGACACGGCCACCGGCACGCGCGACGCGCGCACCGTCTCACTGCGCGTGAGCGCCACGGCGTAATCGTGAATCGGCCCGGAATTGTCCGCGAAGACGACCAGAAGCATCTGCTCGTGCGCGATCAGCTCCGCCGCCGCCGGGAACACGCCTGCGGGCGCGAGGGCGATCAGCTTTGCCGGGTCGACGCTCGCGCCGCGCGGCTCGCCCAGCAGCATCACGGCGAAGCAGGCGTGATCGATGTCCACGTCCGCCGTCCGCGCCGCCGCGCGCGCTTCCTCGGCGGAGACATAGCGCCCGCGCACCAGATTCTGCACGAACAGCGCCCGCCGCGCGGGCAGGCTGCGCGCCAGCTGAGAGTCAAGATCGCGGTTGCGGCCGAGCAGGTCGTGAATGCCCGCCTGAATCGCGCGCAGATCGTCGTCCTGCGCACCGGCGGCGAACTGCGCGCCCATCTCGCGAATAGGAAGGTAATTGCGCCGGGAAATCACGATCATGAAGACTAGGCTTGGCACAAAGAAAATAAGCAGAATCGCCGCGAAGCTCACCCATCCGGTCGCCGCCGCGGCGTAGATGCCGTTTAAAGACATCACGGAATAATACGACAGCCCCAGCCGGCTGCCCGGCATGGCGATGAACAGATAATCGCGCCCGGCAATTCGGCGCACATAGGTCTCCGTCTCCTCCGCCTCGCGCAGCGCGCCGGGCAGGTAGCGCTCGCTGAGCGAGAATGTCTCGCCCGCCAGCACGGTTTCGCCGTCCTTCAGCACATAGCGGTTGCAGCCGCCGCCCACCTCGTCCTCCAGCAGCGGACGAAAGCGCTCCTCGCTCAAAAGAAACAGCGCGCAGCCGACCGGCTTCGCGTCCCCCGCGCCCAGCGGGAAAAGATAGGTGAGATACCGCGCCGGTTCCGCGCCGTTCACCGACACCGGCTGACAGGCGATTACCTGCGCGTCATCCGCCTGAAGCAGCGCTTCCAGCGTCTCCGCGTCCAGATTTTCATAGCCGAGCGCGCGCACGGGCAGCCGCCCGTCCGCCGAATCCAGCTCCGACGCCCCGCGCAGGTACACAAACGCGCGGTCGAACCACTCGCCCGTCTCCCCGGCTGTCGCCAGCGCCCTGGAAAGCGCCGCCTCATCCCCGGCCTGCGCCGAGACGCTCAGACGCGCCGTGAGGTTTTCCAGCGTACCGGCCAGACGCTCGCTCTGATAACGTGCGCTGGCCAGACGGTTGATTTCGCCCGTCTCCGTGGTCTGATAGATGGTTTTGCGGCAGTAAAAATACGCGTACCCCATCACGCAGCCCATCAGCAGCATCATAATCAGCACATACGACAGCATGTACCGCACAAATGTGCTTCGAAAATACATCCGAATCCGCTTCAGCATCGCTTCCACCGCCATCTTTCAAAACCGTCCGGCTCATTTTTCTTCTTTAATTATAGCACACCGCCGCGCCCCCGCGCAAGCGCCGCGGGGAATGATAAAAAATACGACAACGTTTCCCTGCAAATTGCCAGCAAGCATCGCCGGTGTGATACCACAAAGGCGGTGCTTGCTGGTATGTGTCGCAACTATGATTTCTAATTCCGTTATTCACTCATCTATTTTGAAGCACTCGCAAAAGAAGTTGACGCGATCATCTTCAAAATCACGAACTTCATATGTTGAATCTTTCTCCCAACCATTTTGAAAATGGCTGATCATTTCAAAACCGCGTATTTCTAATGGTATTGACACCTCTCCAATCCTGAACCTTGAAACATTAAAAAATGTCATCCGGCGAACCGTATTTTCGAAATATGTCTTCCACGATAATTCGAGCTGATTGTCGACACTTTTAAGAACCATTTCTAATATCTCAATTCTGCTCCCTTGAAAAACTTCTGCTTTTCCCATACTCATCATCAATCCCACCTTATAATAAAGCTATCTCGATACTATGATTATAGCATGCGTCGCATCTGTATTCTACAACACGCGCCCCCGCATTGTCAAACAGCCCGCCAGCGTTTCCCTGCGTCCCGGAAAATGATATAAATCTACCATGTTTTATAATAGCTGCCATTTTCCCGGCAACGGGAAGACGTTATTGACCCCAACAAAACGATGGCATGAGAAAACCCCGCCGCTGGAATGCGGCAGGGCAGACAGCGAAATCCACAGGCCTGCGAATTATTTATCGACTCTCTTGGCCGATGGACAGGCTGACAGGCTCTGCGTGCGTAAGCCAATGCTGAATACTTAGAAGCGTAGCCATCTCAGAGAGCCCATAGCTACAGTCGTATTGATACTGCGAGCGCACAGATGCAATATCCGCCATGTTGACGTGTCCAACAACCGGATGCTTCGCGTACAAGTCCATTTCATCGTATTGGAGTTGGAACGGCTGAAAAAGCATCTGCGGTGATGCGCAAATATCCGTGTCCACAGAGCGTTTACGGAGCGCTGCGAAACTTGCCTGCGCGATTATCTCGGAGCACTGCGAAAGATCATCGCCCCACCAATAGTAGGTACTGAAATAGGGTATATCCTCCGTCCTGTCCGCAGGCGCATAACGGGAAACCTTGCAGGTTCTTATCTCCGTAATCAGGATCAGCGCGTATCTCCCGGAAAGCACCGAATATTTATCATTTTCGGGGAGCCTGAGCGCGACAACATCCCCGACATTCCACGGCGAATGGATTACCGGCAAAGGCTTCAGTCGTTTGGGGCGCGGCAGAGGGGCGTTCAGCTGCTCGCGCAGCCGATCCAGCGCCTTCCTGCGATTGACTTTCTGTTTCTCCGTCTCCCACAGTTCGGAAGATGCCGGCTGGTCAATCAGCGTCAGCGCGACCTTTCGCACGTCTTCGGACAGCTTCCGGCCGCAGCGCCATTCTGTTGCCGCCAAAGCGAGCCATGCGTCCGGATCGTTTTCCGGATCGTCTATATCCATTTCAAGCTCTTGTAGCACTTGCTGCTCCGCATCCTCCGGCGTATGGCCATAGCAAAGAAGCTCTTCATACATTCCGCGAACATCACAGGCGGTATCGTTCGCGAAAATCGAAGTTCCCCATGAACCCATGAACGTTCACCTCCACGATCGTGGAACATTTTTCGCTTGTCCATGCATCGTACTCATATTCTACAACACGCGCCCTCGCATTGTCAATCTTCCCGGCGGCGTTTCCCTGCGCCCCGGGGAATGATAAAAATCCGCCAATTTCCATGGCCGTCGTTGAAATCTTTACGACGGCTAACTATACTATTCTGTTGGAACCGTATAAGCGGTGGAGTCTGTCATGGAAGCGAACGCTTTCATTTATCACGGTTCCGCGCAAGCCTGACAGATTCCTCTCATTCAACGCACACGGGAGGAAGCACAACATGAGGAAAACCAAAATCATCTGCACCATCGGCCCGGCCTGCTCGGATGAGGAAACCATCCGCCGGATGTGTCTGGCCGGAATGAACGTCGCCCGTCTCAATTTTTCGCACGGCACGCACGAAGATCACCTGAAAAACATTCAGACCATCCGCAAGGTGCGCGAGGAGCTGCACATGCCCATCGCCATCATGCTGGATACGAAGGGCCCCGAATACCGCATCGGCAAATTTGAAAACGGCAGCATCGAGCTGAAGGAAGGCGCGATCTTCACGCTGACCACTGAAAAAATCACCGGCAATGAAGAGCGCGTGTCGGTGAGCTATCCCGGCCTGTGCGCCGAGCTGAAGCCCGGCAACCGCGTGCTGATCAACAACGGCCTGATCGAGCTTCAGGTGGAGGAAGCGAATCCCACGGAAGCGCGCTGCCGCGTCGTCGCGGGCGGCGCGCTGAGCAACCTGAAGAGCATGAGCTTTCCCGGCCGCCTGTTCAATCAGGAATACCTGAGCGAGCAGGACAAGTCCGACATTCTGTTCGGCGCGGAAAACGACGTCGACTTCATCGCCTGCTCGTTCGTCTCCCGCCGGGAGGATCTGGTGAGCGTGCGCGAATTTCTGTCCGCGCACGGCATTCACGACATCGACCTGATCGCCAAAATCGAAAACCGCTCGGGCGTGGACAATATCGAGGACATCTGCACGGCCTGCGACGGCATCATGGTCGCGCGCGGCGACCTGGGCGTGGAGATTCCGTTTGAGGAGCTGCCCGCCATCCAGAAGCAGCTGATCACCAAGTGCCGCCTGCTCGGCAAGCGCGTCATCACCGCCACCGAGATGCTGGAATCGATGATCAGCAACATCCGCCCCACCCGCGCGGAGATTTCGGACGTCGCCAACGCCGTGTACGACGGCGCCAGCGCCATCATGCTCTCCGGCGAAACCGCCGCGGGCAAATACCCCGTGCTGGCCGTGGAAACCATGTCGCGCATCGCCATGGAGACGGAGAAGCACGTCGCCTATTCGGATATGTTCCAGAAGTCCGAGTTCCGCATTCACAACGTGGTGGACGCCATTTCCCATGCCGTGTGCGGCATGTCCATCGACATCGGCGCAAAACTGATCGTGGTCAGCTCGCTGTCCGGCAGAACGGTGCGCATGGTTTCCCGCTTCCGCTCGCCCGCGGACATTCTGGGCGTCACCACAAATGAAAAGACGTGGCGCAAGCTCGCCCTTTCGTGGGGCGTGACCCCCGCGCTCAGCGAACAGTATGACTCCACGGACGTGCTGTTCTTCAGCGCCAAAAACCTCGCGCGCCGCATGTTCAATCTCCAGAAGGGCGACCGCCTAGTCATCACCGGCGGCCTGACCAACGGCACCAGCGGCAACACCAATATGCTGAAAGCCGAGGTCATCTGACCGCCCCGCCTTCCCCCGGATTCTCCTTGTACTGCGAGGGGCTGATGCCTCTCGCTCTTTTATATGCGCGGCGGAAGGAATCGGAATTGGTATAGCCCACACGCGCGGCGATTTCGTCGATCGTGAGCTTCCGCTCGCCCAGCAGCCGCTCGGCATGCTGAATGCGCACCTGCTCCAGATAAGCGGAGAAGGTCGTGCCCATCTGCTTTTTGAAGATCGTGGACAGATAGCTGCCGGTCACGCCGAAGTGCAGCGCCAGCCCGGCCAGCGACAGGTCGTATCGGGCATAGTTTTCATCGATATAGCCGCGCACGCCGTCCGCGAACAGCTGGGATTTCTGCGTATTCCGGTCGCGCGCTTCTTCGCACGCCTCCGCGAGCCGCGCCGTCAGCCATTCAAAGAATTCGCCCTCCGTGCGATGCAGAAGGTCTCCCGGCAGCGCGTCGGCGGGCGTTTCGCCGCCCGGCATGCGTGCCAGCACGCCAATCAGACGGCAGAACAGATATTGCCGCTGAAAGTCCGTCAGGCGATTTTGAGTGAAATTCCGATTGTATATCTCATCCAGAAGCCTTGTAACGCCCGCGAGATCGCCGGTCGCCGTGCAATTTTCCAGCTTTTGCGCCTCGTCCTTGGTCAGCACGCGGCTGATGGCGATTTCACCGGGATTATCCTCCGCCAGTTGGAGCCACTCGTCGTGCGCCGATACGCCCAGCAAGCGCCGGGCGGCGCGGAACGAATCCGCCACGTATTCCAGCCGGTCGCACCGCGTACCTACGCAGATTTCGGGCTCGCCGCCGCACAGCGTCTGAAGTCCCTCGTATACCCCGGCGAAATAGGCGTTCAGGTCGGTTTCGCCGTCTTCTTCCTCGAAAAACAGGCAGTCGACGACGCACAGGCTGTCAAACGTCAGGAATACGAGATGATCGCGGAAGCGTTCGAGGATTTCCAGCGTCATGGCGCGCGCAGCCTCGGTCTCCGCTTCCTCACCCAACCGAATTGCCACCCCGGCAAAATGACTGCCGTGAATGGGCAGAGCTGCATGGCGCAGCATGTCTTCCAGCGTGTACGCGTCGGCGGCGCGGCCATGAATCAGCCGGTTCACGCAGCCGTTGCGCAGGTGCCCGGCCTGCTCCTCCAGCCGCTTTTCCAGAAGGCGGTTGTTCCGTTCCATGCGCAGAAACGCCTCGGACACCATCTTCAGGCCGTGCCCGTTCGCATCCGTTTCCGCCACACGCTGCGCGATGGGCCACAGCGGACGGAAACTCAGCGCCAGAAGCGCGAGCAGCACGACAAGACCGCCGATGACCGTCCACACGAACGCCGACAGGATGCCGCGAATGGACTCCCGCGCTTCGGCGCGCACGGCGCTCCGCGGCGCAAAGATCAGCATGCGCACGCCGTAGTGCGTCAGGTCGGCCGCGGAGCACAGATATGTTTTTTCGTTCAGATTCAGCGTCTGCACGCGCGCGGACGCTGCTGGCACGCAGCCGTCCAGCACGCGGGCAATCTCCGCGCCGCCTTCGCTTACCGCGAGAATCGTGCCCTCCGCGTCCGTGATCATGGCGCAGCCGTCCTCGTCCAGCAGCGACACGGACAGCTGCCGCAGCAGCCGGTCGGGCTTCAGCCGAAACACGGCGCGCGCGTTCGGAACGCCGATCAGCCGGCTGGCCAGCGGCAGGCTGTACTGAATTTCGGAATGATGGCTCCACGAGGCGTGAATCGAATTCGCGCTGCCCTCGAGCACCTCGCGCTTCCAGTCTGCGAAGGGCTGGGCCGGATCGAGGGCAAAATGCACGTCGTAGTATTTCTCAATGCCCATATAGCCCTGCTTGGGCGCGATGATCACATCGGCCGCGGGCAGATACACAAAATAGCCGCCGATAATGCCGCTGCTGTCGCTGAGCAGGGGCAGCTCCTCGATCGTCTTATAGATGCCGATGGTCAGGTTGCCGCGCTCGCGGGCCGTGTTCCCCATCAGCGTCTGCAGCTCCTTCTGGTCGTACAGCGTCTCCGTGAAGCTTTCAATCGTCGAAAACGTGTTGCTCAGGCCGATTGCGGAGTTCTCAAACACCAGTCGATTGCGCTCCACCAGCCGCTCCACGTTCGTCTCCGTCGCCCAGAAATAGGCCGCGCAGCACACGCCGCCGAAGAACAGCACCAGCACGAGATAAAACAGAAGCACCCTTGAAAACACGCGGCTGGCCGCCATGCGGCGAACGGAAAGCTTCACTGCGAACTCCCCCATGCATTCAGAATCGCGTTCAATTATATCATTCTCCGCGAAACAGAACAAGTTTTGAAGACCGCGTTTCCCCGTTTTCCCTAAAATATGTCGGAAATTGATGAATTGTCGGATAGAAAAGCAGCTTTTTCAGCGCTTCTGTCGGATGAAAAAAGAATCGGCGGTTGCCCCGGGCGGCATTTTGTAGTAGCATAATCGCACAGGCGAAAGGATGTGACGGCCGTGACCGGCAAGGTACTCACGGAGAAAAGGAAGCCCCTTTTCAGGCGCGTGTGGCAGAACCGGGCGCTGTATCTGATGCTGATGATGCCCCTGACGGTTCTGATTTTGTTCCGCTACGTGCCGATGTACGGCATACAGATCGCGTTCAAGGACTACATGCCGTCAGATCGAATCTCGGAAAGCCCGTGGGTCGGGCTGCGGTTTATCAGCCGTTTTATCTCCAACTATAAATTCCTCACCATCATGAAGAACACGCTGGTGCTGGGCGCGTATGGCATTGCGACATTCCCCTGCGCACTGCTGCTGGCACTGTCGGTGCATTACCTGACCAGCAGCGTGTTTCGAAAGCTCGTGCAGACGATTTCCTATCTTCCGCACTTCATTACCACCGTTGTCATGTGCTCGATCATTCTTCAGATGTTTGACGCGCGCACCGGCCTGTTCAACGCAATCATGCAGCTGTTCGGCGTTCCGGCACGCAACTACATGGGCATCGAGAGCGCGTTCAAGCACATTTACGTGTGGACAAATGTGTGGCAGGGCGTGGGCTATTCTTCCATTATCTATATTGCCTCGCTGCGCGGCGTATCCTCGGAGCTGCACGAAGCCGCGCTGATCGACGGCGCCACGCTCGTTCAGCGCATCCGCCACGTGGATATTCCTTCGCTTCTGCCCACCGTGTGCGTGCTTCTGATCATGAGCTGCGGAAGCCTTCTGAGCGTCGGCTATGAGAAGGTCTATCTGCTTCAGAACAGCATGAACCTGAACGCGTCCGAGGTCATCAACACCTATGTATATAAGCAGGGTCTGACCAGCACGCTTCCGCAGTATTCTTCGGCAACGGCCATCGGCCTGTTTGTCGCCATCGTAAATCTGATTCTGCTGGCTACGGTAAACGGCGTCACGGGCCGCCTTTCCGGCAGCTCGCTGTGGTAAGGGAGGGCAGGCAACGTGCGTCTTCAACATAAGAATCACATCCGCCCCTGCGCGCAGGATTATGTGTTCTACAGCGTCAACACGCTTTTGATGGTTCTGTTCACGCTGATCATCGCCTACCCGCTGCTGTTCGTCATCTTCGCGTCGTTTGACGGCGGCGCGGGCACGCTGTCGGTCAATATCTGGCCGTCCAAATGGTCGGATGCGGGATACCGCGCGGTGTTCGAATACGGCCCGGTGTGGATCGGCTACCGAAACTCCCTTTTATATACCGTCGTCGGTGCGCTGTTCGGGCTGATCTTCTGCGTGTGCGCGGCCTATCCGCTGGCACAGCCGAATCTGGACGGCCGGAACCTGTTCATGGGTCTGTTCGTCTTCACCATGTACTTCGGCGGCGGCCTGATTCCCACCTACCTGACGATTCGCTCCTATGGTCTGCTGGACAATCCGCTGGCGGTGCTGGTGCCCGCGTCCGTGTCGGTGTACAATATGATCATCATGCGCACGTACTTCTCCACGCAGATTCCCCGCGAACTGCGCGAGGCCGCCCAGCTGGACGGCTGCGCCGAGATGCGGTATCTGGTGCGCATCGTGCTGCCGCTGTCGGTGCCGATTCTGGCGGTTGTGGGTCTGTACTACGCCGTGGGCGTGTGGAACAGCTACTTTGACGCGATGGTCTATCTGAGCTCGCGAAACAAGATGCCGCTGACCGTATTCCTGCGGGAAATCCTCATTCTCAACGACTCCGCGGACATGACCAGCAGCATGGACGTGGAATCGATGATCACCATGCAGGAGCGCCAGCGCGTGATGAAGTATTCGCTGATCGTCGTTTCCTCCGTGCCCATGTTCATCCTGTACCCGTTCGTGCAGAAGTATTTCGTTCAGGGAATCATGATCGGCTCCGTAAAGGGCTGACCGTTTTGCAACCCCGTCCCTTTCCCGACTGACCTTCCCGACTCACTCATCCGACTGACCCGACAACCACCCTGTGAAAGGAAGAAGAGCATGAAAAAGCTGACCATTCTGTTGCTGGCGCTTCTGCTGGCGCTGACCGTGAACGCCTCCGCGCTTACGGTTTCCGACGAAAACGTGTTCCCCATCGTGGACGAGCCCTACGAGCTGACCATCTGGATGAGCCCTGGCGCGACGATCGAAGACATGGAAACCAACACAACCACGCTGTGGTATGAAGAGAAAACCGGCGTGCACGTGAACTGGATTCAGGTTCCCGCCGGAGAAACGACGACCAAGTTCAACCTCTCCATTTCCAGCGGCGAGTACCCGGACATCTATTCCACTGGCTTTTCCACCGAAACCGTAGCCCAGTACAGCCAGGCGGGCATCCTGCTGCCGCTGGACGAGCTGATCGAGGAATACGGCTACAACATCAAGGCCGCGTTTGCCGCGCAGCCCGAAATCAAGGAAAACATCACCGCGCCTGACGGCCACATCTACACACTCTTCCGCACCGACCCCGCCACCTACGTGCTGGTGCGCAACAAGCTGTATGTGAACCACGACTGGCTGACCTTGTATCAGGAAGCCACAGGCAACGGCGAGCCGCAGACGTGGGAAGAGCTGGAAGAAATGCTGATCTACTGGCGCGACCACGACATGAACGGCAACGGCGACCCGTCCGACGAAATCCCCATGATGGGTACCTTCGGAACGGATGGCGGCGACTTCACCGTGTATCTGATGAACGCCTTCCAGCCCACGCCGCAGCACAATTCCCTGTTAGCCGACGCAGATGGAAACGTCTCCATGACCGCCATCACCGATGAATACCGCGAGGGTCTGCGCTGGATCCATCACCTCTTTGAGGAGGGCCTGATCGCTGAGGAAACCTTCATTCAGGACAACACGCAGCTTCAGTCCATCGTGAACAAGAACGACCCCAGGGAGCGCGTCGTCGGCGCGTTCGGCGGCTTCTGGGCGGGCGTCACCGTCTCCCCGGCGCTGATGGAAAACTGCTATGACGTATACGACGTGCTGGCTCCCGTGGAAGGCCCGAACGGCCTGCGCGTGGCGACGACCGACGGTCACCTGCCGCTGTATCTCTTCGGCGCGATCACCAAGGATTGCGAGCGCCCCGACATTGCCATGAAGTGGCTGGACTTCTGGTTCTCCAACGAGGGCATGGTCATGATCGACTACGGCATCGAAGGTGTGAACTGGGAGTGGCGCGACGAGCCCGCGATCAACGGCAACGTGCCGTCCCGCTTCTTCCTCACCAGCCGCAACGTGCTGCAGAACACCACCTGGTACGTGGGCACCGTGCCCTACTACCGCACCGAGGAATCCCTGTTCGGCCGCACGCCGACCGACCACGTGCCCTACCTGTACAAGGGTGCCGTCGCCTATGAGAACTACTACTACCTGACGGGCTTCCCGCAGTTCGCGTGGTGCGACGACATTGACAAGATCTCCGAGTTCAACGAGCTGAAGACCCAGATGAATGACTACATCGAACAGGCGAAGATTCAGTTCATCACCGGCACGATGGATCTGGACGCCGACTGGGACGCCTACCTCGCCCAGATCAACAACATCGGGCTGGAGCGCTACCTCGAGCTGGCTGAAATCGTGAATTTTGGCTGATTCCCTCAAAACTCCATCCTGCGGAGCCGTCCACCCGGGCGACTCCGCAGCTGACTATAAGGAGGTTGAAACACACATGATGACAACGGAAACGATTCGCATTCAGGGCGAGGAAAGCTATGACGTAGTGGTGTGCGGCGGCGGCACGGCGGGCTTCTGCGCGGCGGTCGCGGCGGCGCGCGAGGGCGCAAAAACCTGCGTGCTGGAACGCTTCGGCGCGCTGGGCGGCACGATGACCATCGGCGGCGTGAGCGCCCCGGCGCTGTTCCACGCGCACGGAAAACAGATTATCGCCGGCATCGGCTGGGAGCTGATGACCACGCTCGCGAAGAACGGCTTCGCACAGCTGCCGCCCGCGCCGTTCAACCTGCGCCACCCACAGATGGCCGTGGAGCTGAATGCGTTCGAAGCCGAGGTGGAAATGAACCGCATGGCCGAAACGGCGGGCGTACACCTCTGCTACCATCAGCCAGTGGTATACGTGTGCGCCGAGGGCGGCCACGTCTCCTCCGTGCTGATTTCCACTCAGAAGGGACTCAAGCGCATCTGCGGCAAGGTGTTCATCGACTGCTCCGGCGACGGCAGCGTGTCTGTGATGGCAGGCGCGGAATACGAGCTGTCGGACGAGCTTCAGCCCGCCAGCCTGAACAGCATCCTCATGAACCTGCGCGAGGCGGAAAAGGTCGATGCGGCCATCAAGCGCGCCTACAATCAGAGCCTCGAAAGCGGCGACATGCAGCCGCAGGACATCTGGGGCAAGAACATCGGCGGCCTTACGACCGGGCGCGGCCGCGGCCGCGGCGCGTCGCTGGACGAATGCTACGCCATCAACCCCGGCAACAACCTGAACCATGTGTATCCGTTCAACGGCGCAGACGAAGAGAGCCGCACCCGCGGCGAAATCGACGGCCGCGAATCCATTGCCCGCACGGTGAAATTCGTGCGCGAGCATGTGCCGGGCTACGAACGCGCCTATGTGGCAAGCGTCAGCCCGCTGGTGTCGGCGCGCGAGTCGCGGCGCATCGTGGGCAACGCCTATATAACGGTGGAGAACTACGTGAACGGCGTGTGCCCGCCCGATTCCGTGTGCTATTCCTTCTACCCGGTGGACGTGCATCGCGGCACCGAGGACAAGCCGCTGGACAACGTGTTTCTGGACGAAGGCCGCGTGCCGGGCCTCCCGCTGGGCGCGTTGATCGCCCGCGGCTTCGACAACCTGATGATGGCGGGACGAATCGCCTCCGGCGACCGCCGGGCACAGAGCGCGTACCGCGTGCAGGCCTCCTGCATGGCCATGGGCGAAGCGGCGGGTACCGCGGCGGCCGCAGCGGCAAAGCAGGGCGTGCGCGTGACCGAAATCGACGTGGACGCGCTCCGCCGCCGGCTGCACGACAACGGCGTGCTCGTGCCGGGCATCGACAACGTGCGGTAACGCAGTGTTTGAGGGTTTCTTTCTGAAATCGTGACAAAAATTCGAATCCGCAAAAACTTTTTTGAGACTTGCAGGAAATTTGCAGGAAAAGTTAACACCGGCGGCGAATAGAAAAGGTGAAAGGAGGTCGTTTCCCATGGCTCATGTATTTTCGGGCAACGGCGGAAATTCAACTTTTACCGATAAGGGAGGAACACTCAATGAAGATCAAGCATTATGGCAGATTTATGGATGTCTCTGACAGCCTTCGCGAATATACCGAGAAAAAGCTTTCCAAGCTGAACTGGTTCTTCGATCCCGACGCCGAGGGGCAGGTAAAGTACACGCAGGAAAAGGGCGGCAAGAACATCGTTGAAATCACCATCAGCCACAAGGGTCTGCTGTTCCGCGCCGAGGAAGCGACGGGCGACATGTATGCCAGCGTGGACAAAGCGGTGGACAAGCTCTCCCGCCAGATTCGCCGTCATCGCACGAAGCTGGACAAGCGCCTGCACGTATCCGCGCCCGCGCCCATGCCCGAGGTCGAGCCCGAGGAGGTCGCCGAGGAGGAGCGCAAGATCGTGCGCGTGAAGCGCTTCAGCATGAAGCCCATGAGCGTTGAGGACGCCATGATGCAGATGGAGCTGCTGGGACATAATTTCTACCTGTTCGACAATGCCGAAACGGGTCATGTGTGCGTGCTGTACGTTCGTCAGGACGGCGACTACGGCCTGTTGGAAAGCGAAGACTGATTTTTTGATCTCGGGAGCGGCGTTTTTCGCCGTTCCCGTTTTTATAACGAAAAACGGAGGTTGGGAGTCATGGAACTGCAATTCACCGCGCGCCTGTTTGACGAGCTTGAGGCACTGTATCCCGATTCGAACGCCGTTGATGGCGCAGCGCATTATCGCGTCGCCGGAGCGAACGGCACAACCGCGGGCGTACATATCCTCATGACCGGCTTAACGCCGGGCGTCCCCGTGTCGATCGAGGCGGAGGGGCCGCACACGGCGTTCCGCCTGAGCGAGCTTCTGCCGGTTCCGGTGGAGGTGAACACCGGCGCGAAGCAGCGCAGCGCCTATCTGCACGACGACGTAAACGAAACCGTCCTCCGCAAGGCGCCGTTCTACATCTACGAGGTGCTGAAGCCCATCTACAACGTGCTCATGCCCACGGGCGTGACCGCGGCGGCGGCGTTCAAGACCCTCATTGAATACGTGCGCGAATACACGGAGGAGGAATGGAAGCTGACCGTCTCCCACGCCGGACAAACGCAGACGCTCTCCCTCACCGTGGCCAAGTACCCCGCCGTCGTTCCGAAGGCCGGGCGCGACACGCACAGGTACGTCAACTGGATCAGCTACGCGAACATCGCCCGCATGCACCATGTGGAAATGGATTCGGACGCGTACTTCACGCTTCTCAATCGCTACCTGCGCGCGGCGGTGTATTCGCGCCAGAACATCATGAACCTGTCGCCGGGCATGTTCTTCTCGCTGAAGAAGGGTGTGGTGAAGCTGGATGAAAAGCGGCTGGATCACTACATCGAAGCCGGGAAGCGCGCGGAAATCGCGTACTTCAACGGCATGGCGTTCTGCGGCCGCGCCGACGGGCAGGCGGACAATGACGAGTTCTACAACTCCCTGCCGCACGACACATTCACATCCCCCGATCAGGTGGCGGCGGCGTTCCGAAAGGTCGCCTTCGACAAGTTCGACAACGGCGTGGACGTGCGCGTGTCGCTGGGCGGCGCGCTCGTCACCAGCCCCGAAGGGCAGCGCATCCTGTCGCTTCAGGCGCGGCTGCTGTATGCCTATCTGAAGAAGAAGGGCCTGACCGACTGCTGGCAGCAGTGCGTAATGGACGAGCCGAACGACGCGCTCGCGCCGCAGTACCGAATCGCCTCCGAAATCGTGCACAAAGAGATGCCCGGCATCCCCACGCTGGAGCCGGTGCTGCCCACGCACGCGCTGGACGGCGCGGTGGACATCTGGTGCCCGACGAACGAAACCTACGAAAACGACCGCGAATATTACGACGCGCGCGTCGCGGCAGGCGACAGGCTGTACGTCTATACCTGCCTGACCCCCGGCGGGCGCTATATGAACCGCATGCTGGACATGCAGCGGCTGCGCCAGACCTACCTCGGCTGGGTGCCCGCCATCTATCCGAACGTGAGCGGCTACCTGCACTGGGGCTTCAACCAGTACCCGCCCTTCATCGATCCCTATGGCCGCAGCGCGTGCATGTTCTCGGAGCAGGAAATGGAGTTCCACCCCAAGCGCGCGCTGTTCCTGCCCGCGGGCGACTATTGCATCATCTACCCCGGTTACGAAGGTCCCTGCCTCAGCACCCGCAGCGAAGCCCAGCGCATCGGCCTTGAGGATCTGTGCCTGCTCGAAAAGCTGCCCACCGAAAAGCGCGCCGCTCTCGCGCGCAGGCTCGTGCGCGGCTACGCGGACTACGATCTGGATATCGCCAAGTACCGCGCGGTCAAGGAAGAGCTCCTTCGCGCCCAGTAATTCGTCCAAAAGATTTCAGCGCCCGGAGAAGCTCATTCCCCGGGCGCTGAACCTTTTTATGAACCGGCTTCCCGCGCGTAATGGTAGGTAATCCCCAGCGGCCCGGTGCTTGTGACGAGCTTCACCTCGTCGCCCACCTGAAGGGTATTATAGAACTCCTTCCCCACCTTGACGCTCTTTTCGCCGTTCTCCGTGTTCAGGGTCAGCGTGTACCGTGTTGGCGACTTGCCGCCCCGACTCACATACATCTTCACAATCGGAGCTACCGTTTCCACGCGATTCTGACCGCCGTCCAGCACCCAGTTGAGATGAACAGACGCAGCGAGCGCATAAAGCAGCGCAATGCACGCCAGCGCGCCCGCCATCCAACGCCTTGGAGCTCCGCTGCCGCGCGTAATCAGCAGGGCGAGCAGCGCAAACAACGCGGTAATCGTGCCCGTCGGCGCGAGCAGTTGAAGCCAATTGTCCAGATCAAAGTCCAGAAGCATCCGCAGACCCAGCGCGATATTCGGAAGAAGCACCGCATCCATAAGAAGCGTCTGGTCTGCGTTTTTGTTACCGGTAACTCCGGCACGCATCCGATAAAAATACAGCAGGAAGGAAACCGGCGGCAGAATCAGATTTGCCGCGCACAGCACCCGGTAATTGATTCCAACAAACAGCCACAAAAGCTGGCAGGCGATGCTGGCAGCCAACAGCCACCCGCGCAGCCGGTCATATCGCCGGAGAATCTTCCTTGCCTCCTCCGTATACGTCCGCCATTGTTTCGCGCTGACGCCCGGCGAGAAACGTTTTTTAGAAGCCGAAGCCCGTTTCGGCGTCTTCCCTGCCTTCCACTCCACGGGAATCCCCGCGAACACCTTCGCAAGCTGCGCGTCCGCCTTGGCTCCGTCCCCGGAGACCAGCTCGCACCACGGCATGGGACGGCCGCTGTGCCGACGAATGCGAACATACTCCCCGTCCGTGCCCATGCGCCGCTGAACGTCGGCAATGTCGGCCACGTTCAGGATGGTGTTTCCCTTCGCGGGCGCGTAATCGGCGGCGGACTTCAGAAGCGGCTTTGCGCTGCTTTCGTCCGTGATGGCCATGACGCGCGCGACGTAAATCTGGTCTCCCTCGCGCAGATACTGACTGATCCACAGCCCGCTGCGCAGCAGAAGCTCGCCAACCTCCTCCTTCGGCTTCGCCGCGTGCAGCTTCACGCGCCTGCGCGAGCGCTCGGGCGCGCCCTTTTTCCATTTGGAGAAAAGCGCCCGAATTCCTCCCGGCGTGGAAATCACCGCCGGCGCGCCGATGGCGAAGAGCAACCCCGCGATGGTGATCAACCCGCCGACCGGCTGCTTCAGCGCCTGATTGGCGTACATCATGGCCAGCCCCGCGCCGCTGCACGCGCCGCAGGCAAAGCCGCGCCAGCCGGAGAGGATGCCGAACAGCCCGCCGAAAACGCATGCCGCGAACACGCCCGCGAGCAGCATCCGCACGCCCGGCAGCATTTCCGGCCTGTATACGAACACCAAAAGCAGCACGCCCGCCGCCATCACGCCAAGCCCCGCGAGCAGTCTGCGAACGAATCCGCGCGTCATAAATCTCCCTCCCAACCTTCCGCTTCCATTCTACACGCAAACCGCGTTCCCCGCAAGGCATACGCGCGCAATTCCGCATACCGCGCGCCAAACCGTCGCAATAAAGAACCAGACGCCCGGGGAAAATTCCTCGAGCGTCCGGCATAGGAAGGTAGGATGAAATCAGCCCTTGACGGCGCCGATCATAACGCCCTTCACGAAGTACTTCTGCAGGAAGGGGTACACGCACAGCACGGGCACGGTGGTGAGCACGATGGCCGCGTACTTGATGGACTCGGCGAATTCGTTCACCTGATCGTTCTCCGCCGCGGCGGCGTTCAGGATGTTGGAGTTGGCAATCAGCACGGCTCGCAGCACGTTCTGAATGGGCAGCTTCTCGTTATCCTGCAGGTAGATGGACGCGTTGAACCACGCATTCCAGTGACCCACGCCGTAATACAAAAGCAGCACGGCGATGGTGGGCATGATCAGCGGCAGGATGATGCGGAACACGATCACCAGATCGTTCGCGCCGTCGATGTACGCGGATTCCTGAAGGCTGTCCGGCACGGCCTCAATGGCGGTGCGGCAGATGATGGAATTGTACACGCTCATCGCACCGGGCAAAATCAGCGCCCACAGCGAGTTATACAGACCCAGCGAGCGGATATTCAGCCAGCCGGGAATCATGCCGCCGCTGAAGAACATGGTGAACATGATGATGAACAACACGGGCTTCTTGAGCAGCACGTTCTTGGATGCCAGGAAGTAGCCGCAGAACAGCGTCAGCGCAATATTGATCGGCAGCGAAACCGCCAGAACGATCAGGATGTTCTTGTAGCCGCTCAGAAGCAGCGGGTGGGAGAACGCCAGCTTGTAGGAGCCGACCGTGAAGCCCACGGGATAGAACACCGCGCCGGGATGCGCGACCAGGTACGTATTCTTGGTAAACGACGCGCAGATGACGAAGTACATGGGATACAGCGTCACCAGACACAGGAGCAGCATGATGATCACATTGATCGTATCAAAAATGTAGTCTCCGGTGCTGCGCTTCATCAGGATGCCGGTTGCTTTTTTCTTCGTAGTTGCCATGCTTTGCGCCTCCCATCAGAACAAGCCGGACTCGGTGGTCTTGCGGCTCAGCCAGTTGGTGAACACAAGGAACATGATGTTCACCATGGTGTTGAACAGGCTCACAGCCGTGGACAGCGAATACTGCTTCTGCTCCAGACCCACGCGGTACGTGTAGGTGGAGAATACGTCGGCCACGTTGTAGGTGTTTTCCGTATAGAGCAGAAGTACCTTTTCATAGCCTACGTTCAGAATGCTGCCCATGCGCAGCACGAACAGAATCATGATCGTGGGCAGGATGCCGGGGATGGTGATGTGCAGCATCTGCTGGAAGCGGTTCGCGCCGTCGATGCGGGCGGCCTCATACTGTTCCTGATCGATGCCGGACAGCGCGGCCAGATAGATGATGGAGTTCCAGCCGATATTCTGCCAGATGCCGGAGAGCACGTAAATGGGTCTGTACGCACCGGAATCGATGAGCAAGTTGCGGCGCGTGCCGCCGAAAATCTCGATAATCTGGGAGAACAGGCCGTTTTCCTGACAGTAAATCTTTATGATGGAGCAGGTGACCACCAGCGAAATGAAGTACGGCATGTAGGTGATCGTCTGCACGGTTCTCTTGAACTTATTGCTCTGAATTTCATTCAGAAGCAGCGCGAGGATGATCGGCGCGGGGAAGCCGAACACGATGGACAGCGCCGAGATGGTGAACGTGTTGGACAGAAGACGCCAGAAGTAAATGTTGTTGAAGAAGTTATCAAACCACATGAGACCGACATAATCGCTGCCGGTGATGCCGCGGGTCGGCTTATAGTTGTTGAACGCGATGATCAGGCCGTACATCGGCTTATAGCAGAACAGCGCCAGATATACAAGCACGGGCAGAATCAGCAGGTACTTGTATTTATTCATCTTCCAGTCGCGGGAAATCTTATGGCTCAGGGTCATTTCCCTTTTTTTCATTCCGATAGTCATGGAAGAACCCCACCTTTATTTCGAGTATAGGCTTCGTCGATTTGAAAATGCGGGAGACCGTGCGGACGCACGTTCCCCCGCATTTCCCTTCTCCGTCATCAGGCGGAAGACCCTTCGCCGGAAGCGCAGGCTTTAGCGCTCGAGATAACGATCGTAGCAGGCCTGACGGATTTCCAGAACGCGCTCGAGGTTGTACTGGCTCTCGTAAGCGGCGAGATAGCTCTCCCACACGCTGTCATCGTCGATGTCCTTAACGCCGGTCACGAAGTTGGCAAAGCTTTCGGAGGAGTAGGTGCCAAGGTTCGCGGCGATCAGCGCCAGCTCGTCGGACTCAGCCACGGTGAAGGTCGTGCCGGACGGCCACTTCCAGCCGGAGGAAACCTCGGCGGGCACAGAGTAGAACCACAGGTCGTTGGCGTCGATGGCAACCTGGCTGTTCTTGAGGTAGAGCAGGTTGGTGGCCTGAATGCAGCTGCCGGACCATGTCGCGCCGTTGTACTTGATCATCGGGTCGGTGTCGGTGTCTTCGGTCACCAGCGCGGTGAACGCGGGCTTTCCCTCTGCGTCATAGTCCCATGACACGCCCTTAGTGCCGTAGTTCCAGTAGAGGAAGCCTTCCTGCGTGTAGGCGTAGTCCAGCGCGCGCAGGCAGAGCTTCATGGTTTCTTCGTCCGTGCACTTGGTGACGACCGAAGTCCACGTGCCGATGCCCAGACCGCCGAAGATGCAGCTGATGTTGCCGTCATCGTCCGTCGGATACTTGATGGCGACCCAGTTTTCGTCGCTGCCGGCCGCGGTGGCTTCCTTCATCCAGTTGTTCAGCTGACCCATGGAGGTCATGGAGATGCCGCACTCTCCGTTGTGAATCTTCGCCTTGATGGAGGTGTCGTCCAGAGAGAAGTTGTCCTGATCGAACAGGCCGTCCTCAAACAGCTGATTCAGCCACGATACATAGCTGCGCCAGCCCTCGGTGGTCTGCGCAACGCCCACCTCGCCGTCCTTGACATAGTAGATCAGGCCGCTGCAGCCGTAAGCGCCGAACGCGCCTTCCAGGCCACCGTCCTGAAAGCGGGACCACGCGAAGGAGAACTTCGCGCCGTACTTCTCGTTGAACACGCGAATGACGTTCTCAAACTCGGAGATCGTCTCGGGCATTTCAAGACCGCACTCATCCAGCCAGTCCTTGCGGACGACGGGGCCGCGGTAGCTGTCGTTCCAGCCGCCGTCCTCGCGGAAGAAGCCGAAGCCGTAGTACTTGCCGTCGTCGGTCTTCATCGCCTTGTCGTAGGCGGGATGCGCCTTCAGGAAAGCGTAGTACGCGGGGGCGTACTCTTCCAGATAGGGCGTAAGATCCCAGATGATTTCGTCTTCCAGATACTGGGATGCATCGTTCATGCCCGGAAACCACATAATGTTCGGCAGGTTGCTCGGATCGGCCAGCAGGGTGTTGGTGTACACGCCGCCATCGGTGCCCGTAGTCGGGAACATCCACTCAATGTTGACGCCGGTTTCGCGGCTCAGCCCGGTGTGGAAGGGGGATTCCTTCCAGTCGGCAAACTTTTCATGCGGGTTGAGGTTGCCCTGAGCGTACCATGTAATGGTCTTGTCCGTCTCGACGGGATAGGTATCCGCGCCGGAGATCAGCTCCAGCGCGAACGCGGGAACCATCGACAGAGCCAGGCAGAGAACGAGCACTGCCACAAGAAGTTTCTTCATGATTTGTGCATCCCTACTGAATTGTTCCGGCTGTGAATCGTTAAATCCACACACCATTGCCCCACAATAATAAATCACTTCGCCCCGTTTGTCAATACGTTCGCTCAAAAAAATATGCGTTTCTCCTCAACTATTTCACCACAAGTATAGTTTCGATACTATTTTTGCATTTTTTCGTAAACTCGCGCCTCAAAAAACAAGCCCGGCCGCGAATGCACTCCGCAGCCGGGCAAACTTCAAGGAATCAAATGAATTTCCGGATACGTCTCTCCCGACGGAGCGACGGGTGTTACGGCAATTTTTCCCTCCGGGAACGCGCCGGGTTGGAACAGCCAGCGCTGCGTATAGGCCAGCGTGCCGTCCTCAAGGAAATAGCCGCTGCCGAAGCTCTCCGCATCCGCGAACGCGCGGCTTTCGAAGCGCCACGCCTGCGGGTTCGACGGATTTTCCAGCGCTTCCCTGTCCGAAGCGCACACCGGGCAGGCAGCCTTCCCCCGCGCCTCCGCTTCCGCGCCGGTCACGGCCGTCGCGTTCTCCATCCCGCCGCACTGCGGCTTTCGATGCGCGCAGCGCCCGCCGGACGTGATATAATAGGTCTCTTCCGCGTTCAGCGCATCCGAACCGCACACCGGACAGGCAATCTTCCCCTGCGCCGCCGCTTCCGCGCCGACCACGGCAATCGCGTTCTCCATCCCGCCGCACTGCGGCTTCCGATGCGCGCAGCGCCCGCCGGACGTAATATAATAGGTATCCTCCGCGTTCAGCGGCGTGCCCGCGCCCGGCTCCACCGTCCACGTGATCGCGAAATACGTGGCGAACGCGCTGTCCGTGCGCGCCGCCCGGCGCACCGTGAGCGGACAGGTTCCCGTTTCGGAAGCGCGATACGCCGTCTCCGTGCCCGACACGCGCGTCACGGGGAACGTCACCGCAAGGCGGTCGTCGCCGTCACCGGCATAGGCCGTGACCGTGAGCGTCTCCGCCGCCGCGTCCGGCTGGTTCACGAGCATCTCGCGATACACGATCAGCGTCTCGCCCTCGCGCGTCTCCGCGCCCGTGCCGCTTCCCGGCAGACCCTCCACGTCAATGTCGCAGAAGTCCACGTTTACCAGCCGCTTGCCGACGCGCTGCGCGTATTCGGTCTCGGTCTCCCCCGCGTCGCCCATCGGCTCCTCGCCGCCGCTCTGGAAATCGCTGTAGAGGATTTCGTCCGGCTGAACGGCTTCCAGCGCCATGACCACGCGCACCGCCAGCCCGTCATACGCCGCTTCGCGCACCGTCAGGCGGCACAAATCGTTTTCCGCGGCGGCCACATTGTGCGCCACGTCGTTCGCCGCGTCCGCCCGCGGCGGAATCGCCGTGCTTCTTCGGAAGAAATCGATCAGCCCGCCACCCTGTCCGAGCGCCAGCGCCGTGCCCGTCAGAATCGCGAGCGCCAGCACCGCCGCCAGCGCGGCGCGCCACGCAATTTTCCGCTTCATCGTCTGTCTTCCCTCCATTCGATTCATTTCGTTCAGCGTTCCCTCCACGCGCGCCGAAAACGAATCCGGCACGCGCCCGAACGCGTCCTTCCATCTGGGTTCCTTCATCGTTCCGCCTCCCTGCGCACGCGCTTTTTCCCCTGCTCCACGCGCCACTTCACCGCGCCGCGCGGAATCCGCAGCGCCCGCGCGATCTCGTCATAGGACATATCCAGCGCGCACCTCATCACCAGCGGCAGCCGGTATTTCTCCGGCAGCGCGTCGATGAGCATGCGCAGTCCCACGTCCGGCGGCTCCTCCGCCGCGTACACGTCCTTCAGCTCGCACGACGCGCGCGCCCGGCCCCGGCGCAGAAGCGTGCGGCATTCGTTGATCACGATGCGCGTGAGCCACGTTTCAAAATACGCGTCACTGCGAAGTCCCGGCGCGTGCTTCCATGCCTTCAGAAGCGCTTCCGACACGGCGTCCTCCGCGTCGGCATGGCTGCGCAGGATGGATACCGCCACGCGGTACAGCCGCGCCTGACACGCCCGCACCCGCTCGCTGAATTCCTCCACTGGCAAACGCTTCACTCCTTCTTTCGCATTTTGCAAATCGCGATTGCACTCATTAGATGCCCGCCCGCGCCATATCGGCTGTGCGCGCGCGAAACTTAACAAAAAAGGAAGAGCCCTGCTCTTCCCTATTTCGCCGCCCGGATGCAGCCGGTCGCCGCCCAGCGATTCAGCACCTGCACGTCCGCAAAGCCCGCCTCGCGAAGCGCTTCCAGCTCGTGCGCAAGGGTCAGCGGCGTGTCGTAATGGTAGAACTCGTCGTCCGCGGCGCCCTGTTCGCGCTTCAGCCGCACAAGCTCGCTTCGCCGGAACGCCTCTTCCTCGTCAGTCTCCGAAAAGTAATCGGTAAGGATGAAATATCCGCCCGGCTTCAGCGCGCCGCGCACCCTTGCATACAGCGGAACCTTTTCCGCCTTTGTGAAGTGATGCAGCGACTCCACGGATACCGCCGCGTCGAACGCTTCCCTTTCAAAGGGAACCTCGAAATACGAGCCCTGAATCAGCGTAAGCGCGCGGTTCGGGAACTTCCGCTTCAGCTCCGCCAGCATGCCGGGCGCAAGGTCGATTCCCACGATCCGCGCCGTGGGATTGCTTTCGAAATACGGAGCCAGCTCCAGCCCGGTTCCGCAGCCCAGATCGAGCACCCGCGCGCCCGGCCGCCCGGGCAGCCGCTCCGCCGTGAACCGATACAGCTCACGCGCCGATTCGATGGCCGTGAGCTGATGCTCATCGTACATCGCCAGCCGGCTGTCAAAGAATTCGCCCATCTTTTCCAGCATGGGAACCCCCTCCTACGCCTTCAGAAGCGTCATAAAGCCAATCAGCACAAACAGAAAACCGAAGTTGAACGCCGAGAACTCCGCGAGATACCGCCCGGCCTTCCCGGGATTGTGCTTTACGTATTCCCGGAAGGTGATCAGGCTCGCCAGCGACGCGATCAGCGTGCCCACGCCGCCGACGTTCACGCCCACCAGCAGGTCGGCGTAATTTTGCGTGAACTGGGAAAGCAGAATCGCCGAGGGCACATTGCTGATGCACTGGCACGAAAGCGCGCTGAACACCAGCGTGTTTCTCGCCAGCAGCCCGGAGAAAAAGCCGCGCACCGCGCCGATGCGAGCCATATTGCCCGCGAAGATGAAGAAAAACACAAACGTGAAAAGCAGCGGATAATCCACCATGCGCAGCGCCTTGCGATCCGCAAACAGCAGCACCGCGGGAATCACAATCAGCCCGATCCAGTACGGAATGCCGCGGAACACGATGGCAATCGCCAGCGCGAACAGCGCCAGATACAGCGCCGTGCGCTTCGGGTTCAGCTGAATTCGTTCGTCCGCCAGCGCCAGCGGCTCCGGCTTCACGAAAACCAGGCAGCAGACCGTGATCAGCAGCACCGACAGCGCGAACGGCGGCGCCATGATGCGCATGAACTCCCCGTTCGGAATTTCGAATTTCGTATACAGATACAGGTTCTGCGGATTGCCGAACGGCGTGAGCATGCCGCCCAGATTCGCCGCGATGTTCTGCATCACGAACGTGAACGCCATGTACTTCTGCTTGCCCGTCGTCGTGAGCACGAAATACCCCAGCGGCAGAAAAGTCAGAAGCGCCATATCGTTGGCAATCAGCATCGAGCCGATAAAGGTGATATAGACCAGCGCCAGCACGCTCATGCGCGCGTTTTTGAAAAGCTGCACAATCCTGCGCGCCAGCATGTAAAAGAAGTTGATGTTTTTCAGCGCACACACCACGGCCAGCACGCAGAACAGGCACGTGAGCGTCTTCACGTCGAAATACCCCAGATACGCCCGATCCACCGGCACGATCGCGCTCGTGATTTCCGCCGCCAGAAGCGCAATCACCATCACCGCGTTCCGGCTCGCGAACGCCCAAAGCGCCCGCCCGAACGCCTTCACCGCATGGCGATTTCCGTCCATGCTCACCCGCCCGACGCTCATTGAAACCGCACTCTTTCCCACAAAAAATCGCCGCACCTACGTCCGGCGGCCTATTGTAGCACACCCGCCCGCCCCTGTCAAACCGCGCGCCCCAGATTTTCCGGCCATTTAACGAAGCGAAAGCCGCGCCCGTCCTCCCAGCAAAGCAGAAAGGATGAACGCGGCTATTTTAATCAGAAAGAACTTATTCCGCCACGCACCCGAAGCCGTGCGCCGCGGCGTACCGGCTGGCGTAGCTGCCCTTGGGCGTGCGGATGGTAAGATCCGTGCAGCCGTCGAATGCGTCCGCGGCGATAGACGTGACCGACGCGGGAATCGTGATCGTGCGCAGGTTCGCGCTGTCGGCGAAGGCGCGCGCGCCGATGGTCTCGCAGCCGTCGGGCACGATGACGCTTTCCTCGGAGCAGCCCGCGAAGGCTTCCTCGCCGATTTCCTTCAGGAACGCGGGCAGCTTCAGGCGGCTGCCGTTTCCGCCCTGAACGTTCACGGTGCAGGCGGCGGTCAGGCCGTTGTAGGAGGTGGCGGTGATCGTCGCGCTTCCCTCCGAAACGCCGTACACCACGCCGTCCTCGTCCACCGTCGCCACGTCGGGCGCGCTGCTTTCGAACGTCATGTACTCGTTCACATACGTGTGCGTCGTCGTAATCGCCTGCGCGCAGAGCGTCGCCCGCGTGTCGGCGGGAATCGTGATCGCCGTCTGCTCAAACGCCAGCTCGCTGAAGCGCGCGGTGACGTGAATCTGCGCGGTCAGCGTATCAAACCCGGGCACCTCAACATAGAGCGCCGTATCGCCGCGGTTCACGGCCATAAGCGTGAATTCGCCCTCGAGCTGCTCGAACAGCTCCCAATTGTCCATTCCGTAGCCGATAGGCGCGCGGCTGTCCGCGGGCAGGATGATCAGATCCTTCTTCAGCAGGTCGCGCGTAGCCTTGGCGGGAATCCAGATTTCCTCCGCCAGCGTCGCCGACGTGGGCTGGACGTAGCCCCAAACGCAGGCTTCGGCATAAATGTCGGGATAGCGGCTGAGGGACGCCCTCAGCGTCGCGTCTCCCTTGCCCACGACGCGAATCGTGCCGTCGCTTTCCACCTGAAGCACCTCGGGATTGCTGCTCACGGCGTTCAGCGCGCAATTCTCCGGCATGGAGGGCACGGCGGCCGCGATTTCGGACAGGCGCAGCTCGGAGCCGATGGGCAGCGTGTAGTCGCTCCGCATGGCGACGGTCGTCTGCGCGGGCTTGAAGCCGTCCAGATAGACGATCGTAATGCCGCGCTTCTGAGCAAAGCTCTCCGCCACCGTGTCGCGATAGCAATAGAAGATCACCGGCGGCGCGCCTTCCCATTCTTCCTCAATCGCGATGCTCTGAATGCTCTCCGGGAACACAACCGCGCTGCGCCAGAGGAGGTTGTCAATGGTCAGCTTCTTAAAGCCCTCCGGCAGCTTCAGGCACATAACGTTCTCAAGCGGCTCCTCGTTCAGCAGGTACTGGCTGGTCTCCGTCACGCCCTGCGGCAGCGTCAGCACAACGTCGTATTTGCCCGGCAGCATCCCCGCGAAATCAAACGCGCCGCTGTCGCCCGTCATCACCACGGCCGGCTCCTCTTCGCCGTTCTTTTCCATTTCAAGGTTCAGCCCGCCGAAACCGACCGTCTGCCCGTCCGCAAGCTGCTCAAGCACATTGCCGTAGACCTCGCCCGCGTAAATGCAGCCCGCGTTGACGATATAATCGCTGTGGTCGCCGTCGATCACGAGGGTTTCGCTCAGGCCGTAATGCGTATCGCGCACGGCGCTTTGCACGTGGTCGGAATACAGCTCGCCGCTGGAGAAGATCACGCCGCTTCCCCCGTCAAACTGCACGGTATAGCTGCCGCCGGAGACGGGCGAAAACGCATAGCGTCCGTCCGAATCGGTGCGGCAGGCGCTGACAACCTCGCCCGCCCGCGTGAGCAGCGTCACGTTCAGCCCCGCGTAGCGCGCGGTTTCGTCCGCGTCCATCACGCCGTCGGCGTCGCTGTCCAGAAACGCAATGCCGCTGATCGTGCCGTCCACGCCCGCGGAGGCCGCCGCAAACATGCCGCTGCCCGTCACGCCGAAGCTGTCCGTCCGTTCCGCGGTGCGCGCAATCGCCTGCTTCGCGCCGTCCGCCTGCGTCTGCACCAGCAGCGTCCCGTCGAAGGTTGTCCGCGCGTTCAGCGTCGCCGCGCCATCCACGCCCGTTTTCACGTTCAGCGTGATCTGCCCCGGCGTAAAGCCGCCCTCGGCCAGCTCCTCGCCGGTCTGCGCGTTCAGATAGGTGACGCGCACCGCGTCGATATCGTTGGGCACATCCGCAAAGCTCACGGCCGTCGGCCCTGTGAGCACGTCGGTCGTCTTGGCCTCGGAGGGCCGCCAGCCGCCGCCCGTCAGGCTGTATTCCACGCGCGCGCGATAGCGGCCGCCGTTTTCATCCGTCGGCGCGGTGAGCACGAGGCTCTCAATCTTCACCCGCGCGCCGCTCTGCTCCGATATGTCGATCTGTACGCGCGGCTGAATCAGCGTTTCGCATTTTCCTGTCGTGCCCATGTCTGCGGTCAGCAGGGTCAGCCCCTGCGCGTTGGCGGCGTATACGTCGTCGAGCAGCCCCTCGATCGTCCCGCTTTCCGGCAGAGACAGGCAGCGCATGCCCGCGCTCGCCACGCTTCCGCCCTGCGTCAGATACGGCGGAATCTCCACCGTGATCTCGCTGTTTTCGCAGAACGCATAGCCTTCGGCCGCCTCGATCTGGCGCAGCGTGTAGGTGCCGACGGGCACGGCCATCGGGTTGCGATACGCCGAATCGCCCATTTCAAAATCGAGCACCGCCTCGCCGTCGCCGCTCAGCAGCTCAAACCGCCCGCCGGAGACATGCGCCCCGGTGGATATATCCGTCAAATCCAGCTCAAAGAAGCCCCTGTCGCTGGAAACCGCGCAATCCAGCACGCGCGTCTCGCCCGCGGTCAGCGTGACCTCGTAGATCGTCTCGTCCGCCGCGAACCCGGCCGCGCCGCTCAATTCGCGCAGATAATACGTCGTGCCCTCCGGCCCGGCCGGAAGCCTGACGCTGACAGCCTTCTTTTCGCTCGGCGCGGCGTTGGCCCACACCGTCGTCTGCTCCGACGCGGAGGGGTACGGCGATAGGCTGCC
>OLOV01000157.1_pt1 | contig 57316 bp, 56 predicted proteins | sample 1672931 | NCBI WGS metagenome assembly OLOV01 (sample SAMEA3136738, study PRJEB25190) | human gut metagenome | biome: human gut; feature: human-associated habitat; material: faeces | place: Austria | collected 2013 | reverse complement strand
GCCTACTGGTATCTTTTATGCCCAGGGCGTTAAAACCAATGTGTTGTTCTTCACCCGTGGCTATGAGGACAAGGGCAATACCCGTGAGATCTGGTTCTATGACCTGCGTTCAGATATGCCTTCCTTCGGCAAGACCAATCCCCTGAAGGAAAGCCATTTTGACGAGTTCGTTGAATGCTATAAGGATGGTGATATGTCCGCCCGTACCGAAACCTACAGTGCGGACAATCCCAACGGCAGATGGCGTAAGTTCACCTACGAGGAGATTCTGGCCCGTGACAAGACCAGTCTGGATATCACTTGGATGAAGTCTGACAATGGAACCGAGGATTATACTCTCTCTGAACTGCTGGCACAGATCAAGGAAAAATCCGCCAACATCGCCAAGGCCGTGGCTGCTCTGGAAGAACTGATTGGCGAGGTAGATGAATAATGGATACGAAAGCATTACGGCAAAAAATCCTTGACCTCGCTATCCGAGGCAAGTTAGTGCCACAAGACCCGAACGACGAACCTGCATCCGTGTTGTTGGGACGTATTCGCCAGCAGAAGCAACAGATGGTCAAGGAGGGCAAGCTCAAGCCCAAAGATATTAAGAAAGATTCCGTTATCTTTGTCGGTGAGGATAATTTGCATTATGAGAAGTTCGCTGACGGCAGCGTGAAATGCATTGAGGATGAGATACCATTTGAGCTGCCTGATGGCTGGGCGTGGGCTAAAATCAACACCATTGCGTTTGTAACTAAGCTGGCCGGTTTTGAGTACACGAAGAATATTGCGCCGAGCTTATGTGAAGATGGCATTCCCCTTTTCAAGGGTAAGAATGTGCAAAATAGTACCATTGTCTATGAATTTGAATCGTTTATTCCCGAATCGGTTTCAGATGAACTCCAGCGCAGTCAGGTCACCAAAAAGTGCATTTTAACTCCCTATGTTGGCACTATAGGCAATATAGGAATTCATAATCGCCCAGGAAAATACCATCTTGGCTCCAATGTCGGAAAGATTGAACTCTATAATGATAATGTAGTGCTCCTTGAAGAATATGTCGTTGCGTACTTGCAGAGTGGGTTTGGTTACCAGCAGTTAACAAAACACATGAAAGCCACTGCACAGGCAAGTATATCAATCGAGGCTATTCGAGATGTATATCTTCCTATTCCTCCCGCAAATGAGCAATTGCGGATGTGGAGTGCGCTTTCTAACGCGCTGGCAATGATAGAGCGCATTGAGAATACAGAACTCGATATTACAAATTTGATTAAATCAACAAAATCCAAAATTCTCGACCTCGCCATTCGTGGCAAGCTTGTACCACAAGATCCGAACGACGAACCTGCTTCTGTCCTGTTGGAGCGCATCCGTGCAGAGAAAGAAGAACTCATCAAGCAGGGCAAGATCAAGCGGGATAAGAAGGAATCCGTCATCTTCCGTGGTGAGGATAACTCTTATTATGAGAAGATGGGAGGCAAGGTTGTGAATATCGATGACGAGATACCCTTTGAATTGCCTGAGAGCTGGGCCTGGTGCAGAGGTTATTCTTGCTTTGAAGGTCTGGGAAGCACAAAGCCCCAGGGCGATTTTTTCGACTATATCGACATTGACGCCATCGACAATCGACTCCATTGCATCAAGGACGCAAAGCACCTTCCAGTGTCTGATGCCCCAAGTCGGGCGAGCCGTGCTGTAAAAGATGGAAGTGTTTTGTTTTCGTTGGTCAGACCATATCTTGAAAATATTGCACTTGTTGAGGAGAAACATAGCAACTGTATCGCATCGACCGGTTTCTATGTCTGCAACTCCAACGGTGTGTTGCTGCCCGAATTTATGTTTTTCCTGATGATATCGGGTTATGTAGTCAATGGTCTGAATCAGTATATGAAGGGAGATAATTCTCCGTCTATAAGCAAGGACAACATAGAAAATTGGCTCTACCCGGTACCGCCGATAGGAGAACAGCAAACCATTTGCGCCAAACTGAAAACGGTGTTCACTCTGGTCGAGAATGTGGAAAAGAGCCTCAACTGAGGCTCTTTTCTATTTGATTGAGTTCAAAAAGCATTGCACCAATTGCTTCAACAATTCTGCGTTGTTCAGATAACGGAGGAAGTGGGACAATAGCCCGCTTTAGCATATCCTGCGTAAGTTGATTGATAGCAGTGGAATTGCTGTCATCGAATACACTTCTAAAGAAACTTGAACGAAGGTAATGCACGATAAACTCAAAATACTCTGTCCTATATATCGCCATGAATGCGCCAAAGGATGCGGGTTCTCTCAAATCTGGAATTAGCGCACATTTACCTACAAGCGACCTGCTCCCATTTCGGGCACAAATCAAAATATCATTCTTCTGTGCAAATTGATTTTCTCTGACAGTGGTTTTAACACGAACCAAGCCGCTCAAGTCAACTTGGTCGTTAACAATGTTGCACGAACGCAAAACCATGATGCCACCTGGCTCTATATCAGTCGGACGATATGTGAGCCCAATGTTTGTCGTGCCGATCATAGAAAGATTGCACCACTCCCAACCATCAGGAAGCTCAAAAGGCAGCTGATCATCAAGACAATGCAGCTTTCCATCAGCCATCTTCTCATAATAAGAGATAGTCACATATTTCCCCTATAATATTAGCGCGATATATTCGCAAAGATATTATTGGGAGGCGTCTTTTATGAAGACAAGCGAAACATTTGAACAACACCTGAGAAAGAGCAATCTTTCGGAGAACACCATCCATTCCTATCTCTGGACAGTCGATTTCTACCACACTCATTACGATGAGATCAACAAAGAAAACCTGCTGGCCTACAAAGGGTATCTGATGGAGTTCTTCAAGCCCAAGACCGTCAACTTACGCATCCAGGCGATGAACAAGTATCTGGAGTTCCTTCACAAGGACCGCTTACGTCTAAAAGCCGTGAAGGTACAGCAGAAAAATTTCCTAGAAAATGTGATCAGCAATGCCGACTACAACTTTCTGAAAAAGCAGCTCAAGAAAGACGATAACATGGAGTGGTACTTTGTGGTCTGGTATCTGGCTGCGACCGGGGCCCGTGTCAGCGAGCTTATTCAAATCAAAATCGAGCATGTGGAGCTCGGCTACTTTGACCTGTACACCAAGGGAGGCAAACTGCGCAGGCTTTACATACCCAAAAAGTTGAGGGCGGAGACTCTTGAATGGCTGGAGGAAACGCATCGTTCCTCCGGCTATTTGTTTTTGAATCGCTATGGTGAGCGCATCACCACTCGCGGAATATCACAGCAGCTCAAAAACTATGCGGACAAATACGGACTGAATAAAAAGGTTGTGTATCCGCATTCATTCCGGCATCGGTACGCCAAGAATTTCCTGGAAAAGTACAACGACATTGCTCTGTTGGCTGACCTGATGGGCCATGAGAGTATTGAAACAACACGCATCTACCTTCGTAGGACTGCCAGCGAACAGCAGGCTCTGGTAGATAAAATCGTCACATGGTAAAGGGAACAGCCGCCTTCTTTCGAGGGCGGCTGTTGGTCAAGATAATGCGTCTGTAATCGTGTTCAGGCATTCAAATGCAGTGTTAATCTGTTGAACAATGCGTTCCTGTTCCTTGATGGGAGGAATCGGGAAATAGGCACCCTCAACATATTCCTTACCAATTCGTTGCTGACCGACGGCTCCCGTAAAGGCCTGTTTCCCGTTTTCAACAAAATAATCGGATTTTACATATGCCAACAAATATTTTGCAAGGATGGTCTTTCCATAAGGTCGCAATATATGAAGCTCAGTTGTCCCTGCGCCGTATCCGTTGGACAGATTCTCAAAAACAGTAGATTTTCGGTTTTCAAAGCAAGGGGTTATTTTTGCAACACCAACATCACCTTCTGCAAAATGGGTGAACCCTGTTTTCACTTCTTTCCATGGGCGTACTTTTGCAGAGTGCTTGCCACTATAGCCGTCATCAATCAGCGGCATAGGAATGAACGCAACCTCCAGCGTATCATCCAGCTTGTTCCGAGGATTGATAATTAAAATGTCTTTCAGCCGAGCCCAACGCCAAGAATCCGGAATATCAAACGGAAGATCATCGCTGATGTCTGCCGTCATCTGACCATCATTTAGATAGTAAGAGTTATCCTCACCACGGAAGATGACGGATTCCTTCTTATCCCGCTTGATTTTGCCCTGCTTGATGAGTTCTTCTTTCTCTGCCCTGATGCGTTCCAGTAGGACAGATGCAGGCTCATCAGCAGGATCCTGCGGAACGAGCTGACCGCGGATAGCGAGGTCAAGGATTTTTGCTTTAGCAGCGGACACTAATCTTGTGATATCCGTCTTCTCGGCAGCAATAGTCGAAATGCTTGAAATACACTGTCTTAGCTTATCTTGGATAACAGATTGCTCTTGAATAGGCGGGACGGCAACCAGAAAGGTCGATAAAGTTTCTGCACTAAGACCACCTCTGCCAGAACCGACCTGTCTGGAAAAGATCTGTTCCTGAATATATGGAGAGGTAATTACACTGTGGATATACTGCCTCAATGCTGGTTCCACGAGCCTGATGATGATTACGTGCTGATTAACATTCGCTGTGTCAAAATCGTCGGGAACTAAAGCGCATCGTCCAATCGATCCGCCGGTAATATTTAGCAAGATGTCCTTGGGCTTAACGATGCTACCAGATTTTTTATGATTTATATCCTCCGAAATGTACGCTATATCGTCTAACACAAGTCCGTCATTATAGACATTTTGTGAGCGAATGAATTTTACGCCGAAATCACTGTAAACGGCAGCACCACCCGTTGGTGTGCTTCCTGCTCCGATTTTAATCGTAAGAGGAAGGAGTCTGCTCCACGCCCAACCATCGGGCAGGTCAAATGGGATCTCATCCTCGATGCATTTCACACTGCCATCAGCGAACTTCTCATAATGTAAATTATGCAGCCGGCGAAAGCAGGGAGATATTGTGTTTTGGTTGAGTTTGTGATACAATATATAGTAGATGAGAGAGACGCCATTAACTGCTAGTTGTTCTTCGGCGTTTGAAAATATATTTGTCTCAAACGGAGTGTGATTACATGAGCAAGCGAGTTTATATTAGTGCTGACTATGATTTATCCAACGGAGATCGGGAAGTTGTGAATGAATTGAATAAATGGGGAAGAGATGCTTGGCACAAGGTCGATTTCGTTGATATGTCCGAAGTAGTTTCTGGTAGTGTTGCCAACGGCGATGATTGCCGCATCTGCGACCTAAAGGCGGAATTTAATCGTCAAATCAACGCTTCCTCTGCAGCAATCTTTGTTGTTGGAGATATGACTGGATCGCGTACAGCAGGGAGCGGATGCGAACGCGCTTTTAAGGATCAGGGACAGTGCACCTGTACTCCGTACAAGCAAAACACAAAAGGAATCAAATTGTGTAAAGTGGTCAGCACTTCAACTCCCGGCGAGAACGAAGATTGTGGCAACATAAATGGGTACTCCTATCTCCGCCACGAATTTGAACAGGCCAAGAAGAGGAAAAAGGCGATTATTATTGTCTACAACTCTACGCGAAAAGAGACAAGCTGGCTGCCCTCCTATATGAACGGATACGAAGATTACGCCAAACCGTTTTGGAAATATGATGCCTATGGGAGAAAAGTCGGTGATTATGCCTACATAAAAGAGGTGCTTGGATTTTGATTGACTTTATTAAGAAAAGTGTAGCAGCGGCTTTTGCCGCTGTTACAGTTATTTTTACATTTGTCTCCGAGTCATTCTTTGCTGGTCACGAATGGATAACACAGGAGCTCCTTAACCAATGTAAATGGATTTCTGGCTTATTAGCTGAGGAAGTAAATATCGTCATTTCTCGGCTTGCCTGTTTTTTGCTTGTTTGGGTTGCTACATCGGCAGCGTATGCTCTTTTCCTTGCACTTCGCCGATGGATTACAATCCAAGGGGAGAATTATTCCATTCGGGTGGAATATGGCAATATCCTTAAGAAACGGAAGTGCAAGCGTGTAATCAACTTCGACGAGTGCTTCACGACGCATGTCGGTGATAAAACAGCAGATATAAATCCAGAATCTATTTGCGGGCAGTATATCTCTGCACATCCGGGGCTAGCCATGCAGAAGCTGATTGATGAAGCCAATATTGCTCCCGCTCGGGCAAAATCACGGTATCAGCAAAAAACAAAATATGATTCCGGAACTATCGTCCCTAATGGAGATGATCTTTTGATGGCATTCGTCAAGCTTGACGAGAAAGGCAAGGGACGCTTCTTTACCCGTGACGAATATCTTCAGTGTTTAGATCTGCTGTGGAGAGAGTTGGAAAACCATTATTCCGAAAAGGATGTATGTGTGCCAATTCTAGGGGCAGGAACTACGTCTTTTGACGGAGGATCTGGAGCATCTATTTCACAGCAAGACTTGCTTAATATGATGATTTGGTCTTATAAGCTAAGTTCCCATAAAATCAAGGCTATAAGCTGAGAATTGTTTGCAAGAAAAACAGTGGTTTCTCTATCAACAACATTGATAAATAACCTATCTTCAACACAGCCCGCCGATTATCATCTGACCGGTGGCTGTGCCATGTTTATTCAATTCAATCCATCAACTGATGTTCCGCCGCCCCTTGTACATACTATTCAAAGTCGCCACCGAGCACCAGTTGGACATATTCCAGCGGCTTGTTGTAGATCAGCCAGTCCAGCTTGCTGCGCTGCCAGGTGTCTGCATCCAAGGCTGTTTCGACCGCTTTGCAGTCGATGGAGATTGTGCTGCCATCGGAAAATTTCAGATCTACGCAAGCCGTATCCATGTTGAACCCACAGAAAATCATCCTTTTCATACCATTTTACCCCTTTCGTATACGCACTGTTACAGCATCATTTTTCGTCACTATGTACAGCTACCACCCTTGCCTTTTGGCCAAATCCAACATACCGAAACAGAACTTTTCCCACGGTGTCAATGATATCTGTGACGGGTCGCCTTCGCGAATCCGCAGTGTTCTGCGAATCTCCTTGGGTATGACCACGCGGCCAAGTTCGTCAATCCTGCGTACAATCCCAGTTGCTTTCAAAACAGTTCCCTCCTGTGCTGCCTTTGCGACAATACTTAAATATTTGGTCGTAGGCCTATTATTTGTAAGTCGAGCCGTTGTATGCGGGCTTTTGACTGGAAAAAAACGGCGCAGGGCTGCGCTGCTCATATCAAGGCTAAACGCTCTGCGCTTTTTCATAAACGAAGGAGCCCCGCCAGCGGAGCTCCTTCGTTTCATGCGTATTTTGCAGCTTTTAATCGTTCCTGTTGCGCAGGAAACTGGGCAGGTCGAGGTTGCTCTTTTCCTTTGGGTTATATTCGCCCTTGGGAAGATCCTGCTTCGTGAAATGAGGCGTTACCTCTTCTCCGTCCGGCAGCGGAGAGGTATATTGCGGCGCTTTGCTTCGTTTCTCTTCCCAGAAATTGCGTTTGGGTGCGTTTGAGCCGGGCAGGGAGGGCTCGTCCTTCCTGCGCCAGTCATCCGCTACGCGACCGGTGCTGCGCACGGTTTGCTGCGGCTCCTGTTGTACGGCATTGCGCCGGTTGTTCAAGCGCGTATCTGCGGATTCAAAGCCTGTGGCAATCACCGTGATGCGCACCGCATCGCCCAATTCTTCGTCCGTGCCCGCGCCCCAAATGATGTTTGCATCGCCGTCCGCATATTCCTGAATGAACGCCGCCGCTTCGGAAACCTCAAGGATGCCGAGATCCGCGCCGCCCGTGATGTTGATGATGACGCCCTTTGCGCCGTTGATGCTGGTCTCAAGCAGCGAGCTTTCAACGGCCTGCTTCGCGGCCTCAAGCGCACGCTTTTCGCCGGACGCCATGCCAATGCCCATATGCGCCATTCCTTTTTCGCGCATAATAGTCCGCACATCCGCAAAGTCCAAGTTCACCATGCTCGGCACAGCAATCAGATCGCTGATGCCCTGAATGCCTTGGCGAAGCACATCGTCTGCCACGCGGAAGGCTTCCGAAAGACTGACGTTGCCGACCGTGTCAAGCAGGCGATCGTTCGGGATGATGATAAGCGTATCCACGGAATCCTTCAGGTTCATGATGCCGTTGACCGCGTTGTTCATGCGAACTTTGCCCTCAAAAGCGAAAGGCTTTGTCACTACGCCGATTGTGAGAATCCCCATCTCCTTTGCGCATTCCGCCACGATGGGCGCTGCGCCCGTTCCCGTGCCGCCGCCCATGCCGGCGGTGATAAACACAAGATCCGCTCCCTTGAGCGCTTCCGTGATTGCATCCCGGCTTTCCTCGGCCGCTTTGCGGCCAACCTCCGGATCCGCACCCGCGCCAAGCCCCTTGGTCAGCTTTTCGCCGATCTGGATCTTTTGTCCGGCGCGCGAAAGGTAGAGCGCCTGTTTATCCGTATTGACGGAAATGAACTCCACGCCGCGCAAGCCGTATTGAATCATGCGGTTGACCGCGTTGTTCCCCGCGCCGCCGACCCCGACGACTTTCAGCTGCGCAAATTGGCTGCTTTCAAAATCCAGTTCCAAACCGATGGGCATATGGTGTTCCTCCTTAGCTTACTTCACAAAGAAATCCTTGAGTTTTTTCATTAAGCTTCCCTGCGGGCCCGTGAGCTCCAGCCGGCCTGCATTGTCCTCGTCCGTTGCGTGCATCACGAAATCCATCACGGAAAATACGCTTGCATAGTTTGGGGAGGATAGCCTTGGCATCCATGGCATGCGCACTTGGATTGGAAAGCCGATGCACCGTTCCATGTATTCGCAGCTGCCGCGCATGAGCGTGAATCCACCACCGGTCATGTAAATCGGCAGGTTCTCCGTAAGCGCAACGCCCATATCCCGAATTGCTTCGGAAATGAGCGAAGCAAGCTCCTTTGTCCGCTCCTCAATGATGTACTGAATTGCCGCATGGTCAACATTCATCACGCCGCCACCCGGAATCCTGATCGTATCTATACTGTCCTGATAATCCAGCGAATAAACATAGCGGCGCTTGACAGTTTCGGCTACAGGCCGTGCAAGGCCGAGCCCGAAGCTTAAATCCCCCGCAAAATGGTTTCCGCCCACATCGATGGTGCGCATTGCAACGAGTGCGGAGTTGCGCATCACGCAAACATCCGTATGCGTGGCACCAACGTCTAAAAGCACTGCCGGGTGCGCGCGTTCCTCCTCCGGAATCACAAACAACCCTTCGGAAAGCGGCACGGCGATATACATGTCCGCATCCAGGCCGACGCGCAAAAGCGAATCGGAAACCAGACGCTTGAATCGTTCCTCCACATAGAGATGAGAAACCGTAGCGCGCAGCGACTCGCCCGAAACGCCGAGCGGCACATCCGCACGAACTACGCCATCCACAGTGAATTCAACGGGCGTACTGTGTATGAGCTCGTATCCTTCCGGCGACTGAAAATCGAGCGAAGCGTTTAAAAGCTCGTCGATATCCCGGTGCGTCACACGTTTGTTGCGTGCGCGGGGGGAAACCTCCCCTTCATGCAGCACAAGTTTGGTGAAGGGGGCCGGGACTCCCACGGAAATTTCGCGTACGCGGCGGCGTGCTTCGCCTTCGGCAAGCGCGAGCGCATCCACAACAGCATCGGAAAATTGCTGCTCATCTTCCATAATGCCACGCTTATATCCCTTATACTCGCGTATCCCTGCACCGTGGACAACAATGCTGTCCTTTCCGTCAGGGCTGCAAATCAGGCATATTACCTTGGAACTGCCAATATCCAGCACGGCAGTGTATTGACTCATGGCGCCTCCATCCGCGCACAAACGCACGGCAGGGATATACTTTTCCCAGTATTACAAGGATACCACAGATACCATATGTTGTGCAATACATTCACCTACTATAATGGAATCTACAGGAAGATTTTCCAGTTTTATACACCGGAGGTCATCGGTTGCGTCAGCGCATTCAACCGGAATAGGGATCCTCCGGCACTCCGGTGGGTGTGGGCGACGCGTTGGGTACAGCCGTCCCATCCGGTTCAGGCGTTCCATCCGGCTCAGGCGTTTGGCCCGGTTCCGGGGAATTTTGTGGGCCGGCGGGCGCAGACGCACCGGAATCCGGCGGTGAATACACGGGAGCTCCCTTTGCGCTCAGATCGAGCGTTCCACTTTTATTGTAACCGTTCTCGATGAGTGCCGGCAATACCATTCGAAAATTGTTCAATTTTTCTTCCGCATTATCCGGCTGGCCCAACTGCACGGCGAGCCCGTCGAAGGTCGTCATGGTGATGCTGAGCGGGTTGCTGATATCCAGCGTTTCCACAACATTGAGCAGCTCCGCATTCTCCAAAGCCGTAAGCAGCGTTACGAGCGTGCGGGAATGAAAGTCCGATTCTTCCCCAAGCCGCTGGTTCACGTGATAGCCGCCCGCGCCGGTGCCGTATACCTTAAGCAGCCCTTCATAGCTTGCGCGCGTGCCGATGGAGAGCACGTATCCCTCGCCATCGATCACGGCATGCGTGTTCATGCCGAGAATTACCGCCTTTTCTTTGCGTTCCGTCACACGCAGCACCAGCTTGTCCGGATAAACGCGCATGATTTCCAGAGACGCAATATATGGATCTGCCTCCACAGCCGCCTTTGCCGCGCCAAGCTTTGCGAACCACATATGCTGTCCTGTACTGAGCCCGGAGGCGGCAAGGATTTCTTCCTCCGTAAAGCGCTCACAGCCGTAAACCTCGATTTTATCGATAATGAGCACGAAATAGGTCAGCAGCAGCGCTGCGATCAGGATTACGGCAAAGGTTGCCGCGCTCAGCAGGCGCACCATGCGCCGCCGGCGCTCCCGGCGGCGTTTTTCCCGCTCGGTGAGCCTTCTGGCACTTTGCTTCACCTCCCGCACAGTCGGCACGTGGAGTTCTTCCGGTTCGTGATGGCCTGCCCGGCGTTTGTCCCGTGCGCCGCCCTCTCCACCTGCTTTCTTTGCCTCACCCTCCATCTCGGCCGGGGGTTCCGTCCCGGCCGCTTCCGGCCGAGGCAGAGGCTTGTCCTCCACAGCCGAAGCATGAGGCGGTTCCATATGTGCTGGGCTGTAAGCGTTCGGTTCAACCGGAGCTTTCGTTTGCTCCGCAGGCTCCAGCGCCGCCTCATCCGGCCCATGTTTTTGAAAAGGGCGCAAATTCAGCGTCCCGGAGCCTGCATGCGTAGGCGCATAAACGCGCTCGCGCTCCGGAGCGTTTTCACTGTTTAGTTTTTCCCTTTTCCCTTCGTTCATGGTTCCTCTGTTTCCGCATCCTCACGCCGAATCACTGCGCCAAGGGAAGCAAGCATTTTGTCCAAACGCTCATATCCCCTGTCAATCAGTTCCGCATTTTCCACAATTGTTTCGCCCTCCGCTGCAAGGCCGGCAAGCGTAAGCGCCGCGCCTCCGCGCAGGTCGCGCGCCACAACGCGCGTGCCCATCAGCCGCTCCACGCCGCGGATGACGATGGTCCGGTCCTTCTGCGTAAAGCTTGCGCCCATGCGCAAGAGCTCTGCGCCGTGCTTGAACCGGTTTTCAAACACGTTTTCCACGATCATGCTCGTGCCGTCCGCCACGGTGCACAGCGCAAAGAATTGCGCCTGCATATCCGTCGGAAAGCCCGGATACGGCAAAGTCTCGATCAGTTTGATTTCGCGCGGCCGCGCATGCGCAGCAATGCGGATCACATCTCCTTCCGCACGGATGCTGCATCCCGACTCCCGCAGTTTCGCCATGACGGACGCAATATGCGCCGGCACAGCGTTGCAAAGCGTAACTTCGCCGCCGGTGATGGCCGCCGCGCAAAGCAAAGTACCCGCCACGATGCGATCCGGGATCACGCGGTGCGCTATGCAATCCCGCTCCAAAGGGCCGCCCTCTGGCACATGGTCAGCACAGCCGCGGCCGCCAGAGATGCGAATGGTGGACGAGCCCGCACCCCAAACGCCATAGCCAAGTTTGCGCAGGAAGGTTTGAAGGTCCTCAATCTCCGGCTCCCGCGCAGCGTTCTGAATCACCGTTTCCCCTTCCGCCCGCACGGCCGCCATCATAATGTTTTCCGTGGCGCCGACGCTCGGATAGTCCAGATGGATGTCGGCGCCGGTCATGGAGTGTCCATCGCAAAGGATGAGCCCATGTTCTTCACGGATCCCGACGCCCAACATGGTGAGTCCGCGCAAATGCAGGTCGATTGGCCTGTGACCGATCTCACACCCGCCCGGGAACGTGCATACCGCATGCCCAAAGCGGGCAAGCAGCGGCCCCAACATGAAGATGGAAGAACGCAGCTCTTTGGAAAGCCCCTGCGGCATAACATACGCATTTGCGGCGGAGGTATCCAGCAGGAGCTTCTCCTCGTCCCAAGCCCAACGAACGCCGAGCGCGCCCAAAATCGCCAGCATGTTCTTCACGTCCCGGAGCCGCGGGCAGTCATACAGTGCAACAGGCCTTTCTGAAAGCAGGCTTGCCGCAAGGATCGGCAGTGCGGCGTTTTTTGCGCCGCTCACACGTATCGTCCCGGATAAAGGCGTTCCACCCGCCACAATCAATGATGCCATGCTTTCTCCTCTCCGCCGCAAGACGGCACATTCCATACTTATGCGGCAAAGGGGCGCAATGTGCCTTATTCTATATTGCGTGAGATATTCAGCAGGATCCCCGCCGCCGCAAGAAAGATCATGAGCGACGTCCCGCCGGCGCTCACAAACGGCAGCGTCTGCCCGGTGGGCGGAATGGAACTGGTCGCAACGGCTATATTAATGGCTGCCTGCATGCCGATGACCGCCGTAATACCGGCCGCCATCAAGCTTCCGAAACGGTCTTTGCAGCGCATGGCAATCCGAATGCCGCGGTAAATAATAAACAGGTATGCGAGGATAAGCAGCGTACAGCCGATAAAGCCCAGCTCCTCGCCAATGATGGCAAAAATGAAATCGCTTTCACCATACGGAAGAAACAAAAGTTTCTGGCGGCTGAAATTCAAGCCCTGTCCGAATATGCCGCCTGCGCCGAGCGCAATGAGCGCCTGGCGAAGCTGATACGCACCTTTCTCTGTGGATTCCCATGGATCCATGAACATTAGCACACGGGAAATACGGTATTCTTCCATCAGCACCGCAACCACAAGAATCGGCACCGCAATGCCTGCAAGCAATAGCAAATGCTTGATTTCCGCCCCGCCAAGAAAGAGCATCACAACGCCCGTCATCATCATGATGACCATCATGGACATATTTTTTTGCAGCAGCAGCACAAGGCCAAACGCACCCATGATGAACAGCATCGGGAACACGCCCTTTGTCAGGTTCTTCATGGCCTGCGGCCGACGGGACATGAACCCTGCCATGTAAACGATAAGCGCAAATTTTGCAAGTTCGGAAGGCTGGAACGTAAAGCTTGTGCCCGGAATCTTCAGCCAGCGCTGCGCGCCGTTGCGGTCAACCCCAAGGCCGGGGATGAGCACAAGCAGCATCAGCGCGAGTGTGCCAACCAGCGCAAAAACGCGGATTTTATCAAAAAAGTGGTAATCCACCCGGGAAACCACGTACATCGCCACGAGCCCGACCGCGAGGTACATCGCTTGACTTTTCAGGTAAAAGAAGCCGTCGTACTTGGTTGCTGCCGTATTCTGCGCATAATAGTAGCTTGCGGAAAAAAGCATCACAAGTCCGAAGGCGCAAAGCAGGGCGATTGCAAACAGCAGCGGAAAATCAAGCTGCCCGGTATAGAACGGCCTTCTTTTCTCAAGTCGGTTCTCCATATCCGCTTCGCATCTCCTTTCCGCCTAAACTCGTTCTGTTCCCGCCTTAGAGGGCGCGCACAATCTCTTTAAAAATGCGCCCGCGCTGCTCATAGTCGCTGAACCTGCCCCAACTTGCCGCCGCGGGGGAAAGCAGCACCGCGTCACCCGGTGCGGCAAGCGCCTTAGCATCGCGTATCATCTGCTCAAACGTACCGTCGGATATGGTCACATTCCCATATCCCGTGCGCCGCGCGGCTTCCTGCACCGCCGGGATGTTGCAGCCGGAGACGAGCACATGCTTGATGCGGCCGCCGAACGCCTCAAACAACGGCGTAAAATCGCTGTGTTTGTCATAATCTCCTACGCCGAGGAGCAGGATCGTCGGGCGCGTCATGGCCTCCACAGCCTTGATCGTGGAATCCGGGTTGGTGCCCTTGGAATCATTGATGTATGCCACCCCGTCCTTTTCCCGCACAAATTCAATGCGGTGTTCAACGCCGGGGAAGGCGCGCAGCCCCTCGCATACTTTATGCGCTTCCATGCCCATGCAAAGCGAGAGAGCCGCTGCACACAGCGCGTTTTCAATGTTGTGTTTCCCCGGGATTTGCAGTTCCCGCGTATGAATCAACGGCGTCTCTTTGCCGTTCAGCCGGAATATCATCCTGTTTTCCCGCAGGAACATCCCTTCTGGCAGTTCTTCTTTTTGGGAGAAATAGACCACGCGCGCCCTTGTAAGCCGTTTCATATCACGCACGGTGGGATCGTCATAATTGAGTACGGCGAAATCCTCCTCCGTCTGGTTTTCAAAGCCGCGGCATTTGGCCGCGATATAGTTTTCAAGCTTATACTCGAAACGGTTCAGATGATCCTCGCTGATGTTGAGCATCCCAAACGCATTCGGCCGGAACGATGCAATGCTTTCCAGCTGAAGCGCCGCCGTCTCCGCCACGACATAGTCCCCCGGGCGCGTTTCCATGGCGTGTGCGCTGATGGGCACTCCGATGTTGCCAAGCACAAAGGTGTGCGCGCCCGCCGTCCGGAACAGTTCGCCCGTAAGCGCAGTGGTCGTTGTTTTCCCATTTGTGCCGCTGATGCAGACGAATTTCGTCCCGCGGTCGCAGCAGCGATACCCCAATTCAATTTCCCCGATGACCTCGATGCCGCGTGCGCGCGCCGCCTTCGCAAATGGAGCGAAGATGGGCACAACAGGGCTGAGCACCATCAGGTCGATTCCATCCAACAGCGTTTCAGGCGCTTTGCCGAGCGCGCTTGTATACTCTATGCCGGCAAGCGCCTCTGTAAGACCGTCAATTTCGCTTTTCATGTCGTTCACAGTCACTTCATAACCGGTTTCATACAAAAGCCGTGCCGCGGCAATGCCGCTGCGCGCCATGCCGACGATAAGCGCCCGCTTTTTCCTGTTTTCCATCGCAGATTCTTCCTTTCCGCAGCCGGTGCTGCGATAAAACCATATGCTTGAGCGCATGGAGGCCATCCATGCGCATGTTTGAAAAAAGAGCCGTTCGGTGCGGCCAAGGGGCTTGAGGCAAAAGAGCCGCGCTCTGCCTCAAGCACCTTACCCTCGTCGTCTGCCGTGCCAAGCGCCAATCAGAAAACCACGGCTTACGTCCAAAAGCACCAAACGGCTTAACAAACTCTTACACGTATGCCAAAAGGCATACAAGGCACAGGAATGTGGTAACGATCATGTACACGGACACAATCCGCGTTTCCGCATATCCTTTGAGTTCAAAGTGATGATGCAGCGGCGCCATGCGGAATATGCGCTTTTTGCGCAGCTTGTAGGAGCCAACCTGCAGAATCACCGAAACGGAGGAGGCGACAAAGCATGCGCCCATGATGGGCAGCAGCAGCGCTGCACGGCTGAAGATCGCCATCACGGAAATCGCACCGCCAAGGGCAAGCGATCCCGTATCTCCCATGAAAATCCGCGCCGGATAGGAGTTGAACCGAAGGAACCCGAGGCACCCGCCTGCAACCGCCGCAGCGAAAATGGACATGGAGTTCAGTTCCGCCGCATATTGTGTTTGCGCAGCTTGTCCCGCGTCGCTCGGCAGGATCATTACAGTGGACATATAATAAAAGATAATCGCCATCGTGACAGCATAAATCAGGCTTACGCCGGAAGCAAGGCCATCCAGCCCATCGGTCAGATTCACGCTGTTAACCGTTGCAATGATGATGAGCATCACAAACGGGATATAGAACACGCCAAGATCCCATTCCACGTCGAAAAACGCAAGGTAAATCTTCGAGCCCACAAAGGGGCTGCTGTAGGCATATAAAGCAAGGATGAGCGCAATGCCGAACTGCGCGATGATCTTCTGGTATGCCTTAAGGCCCACGGTGTTTTTATATTTCACCTTCAAAAAATCATCCAGAAATCCGACCAGGGAAAACCCCACCGTAACAAGCAGCGCAGGCAGCGCAAGCTCCGTGGCATTGAGGGAGAATGCGAGCGTTCCGACAAGGATGCCGGCGATGAACATCATGCCGCCCATGGTGGGCGTACCCGTTTTTTTTAGGTGCGATTGCGGCCCGTCGTCACGTTCCGTCTGTCCGAATTTCAGCCGTTTCAGCAGCGGGATCAGCGCGGGGCCGAGCGCGATGGTTACAATCGCAGCGAGCAACAGTGCATAAATCGGGTATTGCATAACATCCTCCGTATCCAACCGGGCGATATGCCCGAAACGTTATTTCTCGTTTGTGCCAAGCAGTTCGGCAACGATTTCCTTTTCGTCAAAATGACGCTTTCCGCTGCCGATCTCCTGATAGTTTTCATGTCCCTTGCCCGCAAGGATGATAACATCCTTGGGTTGTGCATGCTCCAGCGCATAGCGGATCGCCTCATAACGGTTTTCCACCACAACGTGCGGACAGCTGGATTTGCGGACTCCCTCAAGCACGGCCTCAATAATGGCCATCGGATCCTCCGTGCGCGGATTGTCGCTTGTGACAACGAGGAAATCCGAAAAGCGTCCGGCAATTTCACCCATGATGGGGCGCTTTGCATGGTCACGGTCTCCACCGCAGCCAAAGAGCGTTACAATGCGCCCCTCTGCAAAGCCGCGCGCCGTTTTAAGGATATTCTCCAACGCATCCGGCGTATGCGCATAGTCCAAAAGCACCGTGAAATTCCGTCCGCCCGTAGGCAGGGGTTCCAGCCTGCCCGAAACGCTGCCCATGGTTTCGATGCCGTTTTTAACGGCGGAAAGCGGGAGGCCGAGCTGAATTGCCGCAGCGGCGGCGCCCATCGCGTTAAACACGCTGAACAGGCCGGGAATCGGCACATACATCCGAATCGTTCCGAGCGGGCAATGCATGTCAAACTGCACGCCGCGGGTGGTAATATCGATCTCGCTTGCCGAAATGTCGGCCTGCTCGCGGATTCCAAAGGTTTTGCATGGTATCGTAAGCCCATTGAGAATCGTTTGCGCATGCGGGTCATCCCGGTTCACCACAGCCTGCCGCGCCTGCGCAAAAATGCGCATTTTTGCCGCAAGATAGTTTTCAAAGGTTTTATGGTAATCCAGATGATCCTGCGTCAGGTTGGTGAAGACCGCTGTTTCAAATTCGATGCCGTGCACGCGGCGTTGATCCAACGAATGGGAGGATGCCTCCATCACCACAAGTTCCACGCCTTCATCCTTCATCTCGCGCAAAATGCGCTGCAAATCCACGCTTTCGGGCGTCGTGCGCTCCGTATCAACGATACGTTCGCCGATGAGGTTGCGAATCGTGCCGATGAGTCCCACCTTTAAGCCGCATTGCTCTGCAATCGCCTTGAGCATGTAAGTGGTGCTGGTCTTTCCGTTGGTACCCGTCACCCCTACGATGCGCATGCCGCGCGCAGGATATCCATAAAAAGCCGCCGCCATTTCCGCCATTGCAATGCGCGTGTTTTCTACGACAACCTGAGGTACGGGCAGCGGGAGTTCATGCTCCACCACAAGCGCGGCCGCACCTGCCGCAACAGCCTGCGCGGCATAGGCGTGCCCGTCTGAAAATGTGCCTACGACACAGAAAAACAGGTCGCCTTTCCCAACCTTGCGGGAATTGTATTGCAGCGATGCAATCGGTGTGTCCTTCCCCGTGCATTTTTCATGCGCCGTTGCGCCGGCAAGTTCAGAAAGCAGCATTCTTATTCCCCATTTCCTTTCAGTCCCGCTCTATCCCGTTTGCGCCGTATTCGCCGGCGCACATTATCCGTCTCCGATGTTGGTGCTGGAAAATTCCACAAGCACCTCTGTGCCGGCCGGAACGCTCTCTCCGGCCATCGGGGACTGGCGGATGGCCTTTCCCGTCTGGTTTTCCGGATAAATCAAAATTTTAAGCCCCTTTGCTTTCAGCGTATCGCTTGCTTTAAGGCGCGTCATGCCCGACACATCCGGCACGGTAACCAACTCCGGTTCGTCTTCTCCTTCAGTGCTGTATTCCGCGCTCGTGTCCGCTGTGTAAAGCAGTACGCCCGAGCCTTTCACAGCCGCTTGCCCCGCCGCAGGGATCTGCGCGGTAACAAGTTCCGCACTGTCATCCTGATATGTCGCGGTAAGGCCGATGTCCTTGAGTGTCTCTGCGGCCTCCGCGATGGTCATTCCCGCAAGCGGGGGAACCGCCACGGATTCTTCGCTTCCCTCGGGAAGGTATCCCGCATGGCGCAGCGTTTCCTCCAGCATTTGTTTCACAAACGGCGCTGCAACCGTGCTTCCGAAAACTGTGCCGACCTGCGGTTCATCCACCAGGATAAGGCACACGAATTCCGGGTCATCCGCCGGAGCAAAGCCGATGAACGAAGCGATCAGCTTGCCGTCGGCAATTTTGCCGTCCTCATACTTCTGCGCCGTTCCCGTTTTGCCGCCGATGCGGTAACCAGCAACCGCAGCGTTGCGGCCGCTTCCGCTCGTGACAACGCTTTCCGCAATCTCACGCACCAGCTGAGAGGTTTCCTCTCGGATGACGCGCCGCACGGTCGTAGGCTCGTTTTGGAGGATCACCGTGCCGTCATTTGCAACGATCCGGTTCAGCACATAAGGCTGCATCAGGTTGCCGCCGTTCACCACCGCAGATACAGCCGTAACAAGCTGCAATGGCGTCATGGCGATGCTCTGGCCGAATCCGATGCGCGCGAGCGTGTTTTCAGTAATGTATTTCTGATGCGTCACGATGCCGCTCGCTTCACCCGTGATGCCGCTCCCCGTGGAGGTGCCAAAGCCAAACGCGTAGATGTATTCATAAAAGGTTTCCACGCCCATGGCCTGAGCCATCGCCATAAAGGCGGGGTTGCAGGAATTCTGCACCACCTGAAACAGGGTTTGCTGGCCATGGCCGCCAGACTTCCAACAGCGTATCTTCTCGCCGTTGACGATGTGGTATCCCGGGCAATAAATGCCGAAGCTTTCGCCGATGGCGTGGCTGTCAAGCGCCGAAGCAAGCGTGATAAGCTTGAATGTGGAGCCCGGCTCATACGCATCGGCCACAACGCGGTTTCGCGTGACCGAAGCGAGAAGCTCCGCGTCTTTGCGGGGCGGGTCGTTCGGATCATAATCCGGCTGCGTGGTAATTGCGAGGATCGCGCCGGTCTTGCAATTCATCAGGATGCCTTGCGCCGTCGCTGCGTTATTGACCTCAAGAGCCTCCTTGCACGCCTTCTCAAGCGACGATTGGTAGACGCTGTCCACCGTCAAAACGAGGTTGTACCCATCCACCGGTTCGATGATTTCCTGCACGCCGTAGGCGAGCGCGTTGCCCTTGCGGTCGGTCTCCGTAATCATGCGTCCGTCCTCGCCGGCAAGGTATTTGTCATATTTCTGCTCGAGCCCCGATTGTCCCACGCCATCCACGGTCGTGAAGCCCAACAGTTGGGAAAACAGGGTGCCCGAAGGATAATACCGCTTTGTGTCAATCGCAGTACCAACGCCCATGCCGAGCTTACGGGCTGCGATCTGGTCGATCACCTCGCGTTCCACGCGGCGGGCGAGGATAATCTCCTGCTTCTTTGTGTCGCTGACTTTGGCGAGCACGGTTTCGTATTCCAGCCCCAGAAGTTCCGCGAGCTCCGTTGCTACGCGCGTGCGCTCCACTGCGTCAATGCTGTTCGGCCAAATCACGACCTTGTAAGCCGTACCGCTCTGGGCAAGCACCACGCCTGTCGTATCCAGAATACTGCCGCGCGCCGCAGACAGGGAAGTGTCGCGCGTCCACTGCGAAAGCGCCCGCTCCTGCAATTCATCGCTTTGAATGACTTGAATATAGAACAGCCGGCCGATGAGCACCACGAATACCGTGGCGATTACGACCAAGGCCGCAAGCAGTCTTTTCTTGTAAGAAACGCCGGGTGCTCCCATGTATTTTCCTCCAAAGGGCGAGAGCACCTCAGTCCGTATTCATGTCCCCATCCGGATTTGTGCTCGCGTCCTGATTTTGGTTGGGTTCCCCATCCGTACCGCCATCATTTTTCTGATAGTTGCCGACCGTTTCACGCACACGCACAATCTGCTCTGCCGTGGGATATCCCAACCCGGCCGCAAGCGCCGCTTCGCGCGCCGCGTCAATGTTCAGCGCGTTGTTCAGCTGTACGTTGAGCGCCGCAATGTTGCGCTCGCTTTCAGCGATCCCATCCTTCAAATCGTTCACGGTGGAATAGGCCAGCGCGATGGCGGAATAGCGCACGATCACGCCGATGAGAACTGCGGCAATCAGAAATATGCACGCTACGCTTGCCACTTTAGGCAAAACGCGCTGCTTGCGGCGCTGCCGGGGCGAGGGGCCTTTCTGTACGCGTGTTTTTACCGCAGGTTCCCTGGTTCGCGTGCGTGGTTCAGCCTCCGTGCTTCCGGGTTCTTCAGGCCGGGGCGCCCGCTGCGGCATTTCGTTCGGCAGAGCCTCTGCCGTTGCCGCACGGCTGTGCGAATACACCCGCGAGGGCGCGTACACGTATTCGTCTTTTCTTGCCGCTACTGCCATGGTATTCGTTTCCGCCTTAACTTATAACTTTTGTATGGCGCGCAGCTTTGCGCTGCGTGCGCGTGGATTTTCTTTGAGCTCCGCTTCTCCCGCCACAATGGGCTTTTTTGTGAGCATCCGTGCCGTTGGCTTTTTGCCGCAGGTGCATATCGGGGCGCGCGGATCGCAGGTGCAAGGGTTCTCAAACGTTTTAAACGCCTGTTTGACGATGCGGTCCTCCAGAGAATGAAAGGTGATCACCGCGAGCACACCGCCGCTTCTCAGCAGGTCGTGCGCATCGGTCAGCGCATCTGAAAGGCCCGCAAGTTCACCGTTTACCTCGATGCGCAGCGCCTGAAACGTGCGTCGCGCCGGGTGCTGCTGTTCACGCCGCGCCGGGGCGGGCATTGCGCGCTTCACGATTTCCGCAAGGCGCACCGTGCTGTCCAGCGGCGCTTTTTCGCGTTCCCGCACGATGGCATTCGCCACGCGCATGGCATATCGCTCCTCGCCATACTCCCGGATAATCCGCGCAAGCGCTTCCGCCGGGTAACCGTTCACCACATCATAGGCAGAAAGTGGTGCGGAGGGATCCATCCGCATATCGAGCGGCGCGTCCTCATGGTAAGAAAAACCGCGTTCCGGGGTGTCAAGCTGATGGGAGGATACGCCAAGATCCAATAAAATCCCATCTGCTTCCATGACGCCCTGCCCTGCAAGCAGGCGCTTCATATCAAAAAAATTGCCGCGGATGGCCGTGAACGCTTCTCCAAAGCGGGTGAGCCGCAGGGAAGCCGCTTCAATCGCCGCGCCGTCGCGGTCGATCCCATAGAGCCTGCCGTCTTCGGGCAACCGTTCCAAAACAGCTTCAGCATGGCCGCCGCCGCCGAGCGTTCCATCCACAAATGTGCCGCCGCGCTGTGGAGCAAGCAGGCTGACGACTGTGTCCCGCAGGATCGGAATGTGATGGAACCCGCTCATATGCCAAGCCCCGCAAGGTAAGCGAGCGCATCGTCCTCATCGTCCTCGCTTGCTTCCAGTTGGTTCGCCCACATATCTCCGCTCCAGATTTCGATGCGGTTTCCCATGCCGACGAGCACCGCGTCTTTGTCGATGCCCGCATACTTGCGCAGCGTGCTGGAGATGAGGATGCGTCCCTGCTTGTCCAGCTCGCAATCGCAAGCGTTGGCAAACGTCATGCGCAGGGCGTTCTGCGCCTTGACATCGGTCATTGCAATTTTGTTGTAGCGCTCAAGAAGCATGTCCCATGTTGTGAGCGACATGCCGAAAAGGCACCGCCGATCGCTCTTCCCCAGCATGCCCCGGGTTATGATGATGGTGCTTCCCAAATCCTCGCGCCACTTAGCCGGAATAAAAAGCCGGCCCTTGGCGTCCACGTTATGCTCAAACGAGTTGATCAGCATCGCGTACGCCTCCTTCAGTTCTGCGAATCTGCATATGCATACACCTTCGCATCATCTGACCCCATTATACACCACTTCGCTACACTTGTCACCACCTTAATTCATTTTTGCGCCCGTTTTCATGGGAAAATGCCTTCGTATTCACGTTGCGTTTTTTCCCCGCCGCGCAAAATCCAGCTATTTTTCCGCAGAAAGTCCGTCGATTATACAGCAAAAGGCCCTCGTAACAAGAGCCTTTCTTAAAATGCTGCATTTTCTGATCTTCTTTTGTCTAATCCGTTTTGCCGGTTTCAAACCGCAACGATAAGCTTGGGTTTGAATTCCAAATGATCTGCGGAGCAAAGCGTGTATTGTATGCCATTGCGCTCGCCTTCAAACGCATTCCGGCAAGCCTTGCCGTGTAAGTGGCCATATGCCACATGCTTTGCGCCGTGTTGCTCAAACAGCTCCGTAAACCCGGAAGGCTGCCTCCGCTCATTAAACGGGGGATAGTGCATCATGCAAAGCAGAAGTTTGTCCTTCGGCGCGCCGGAAAGAGAAAGCCCCATGCGGATGACCTCGCGGTCATAAATCGGGCGGTCTGCGGCCTCATCGAACCCAACGCTGCCCGGGCACGTCCATCCGCGCGACCCCGCGATGGCAACGTCGCCGAAAACGAACGCATCGTTCTGCAGCGCGTACATCCCTTCCGGCAGAGCCCCGCGCACCTTCGCAAGCGAGTTCCACCAATAATCGTGGTTGCCGCGCAAAATCAGCTTTTTCCCCGGGAAGGACGCAATCGTGCAAAGATCCGTTTTCGCTTCCGCAAGGTGCATCGCCCAACTGACGTCCCCCGGAATCAGCACCAAATCCTCTTCCCCCACCGTTTCCAGCCATGCTTCGCGGATGCGCGCAAGGTGGTTGTCCCATGTGGGGCCAAACACATCCATAGGCTTGTTAACGCTGCCGGAAAGGTGCAGGTCCGCCAGTGCAAATACCCTCATTCCGCTCAAAACGCTTTAATCGTCTTCCGGCTTTTCGTCATCGGAAAGATCATCGGCGTCTTCTTCGCCGAGTTCCTTGTCGATTTCGTCCAGCTCGCTTTCAGGAATCTCTCCATCGGCAGGCAGAGGCACCTCGATTTCATCAAGCGCAACGCTCGTCAGCGAAAGATCGCCGCGCTCATGCATATCATCGGACAGGTTGGAAAGCTTCTCCTGCCGCCGCGCCTCCCTAAGGCAAATCGCGCAGAGATCGGAACCCTTCACAACCGGGTTCTCTCCGCACTCAATGCAAAGCACAACGCCGTCTTCAACATCCGGCTCACCCTTCATTTCTCTTTTGCAAACGTTGCAGTATTTTTCATCGTCGCGAATATAATTCAGTTCGCAGCGGGGACATTTTCTAAGGCCCATCACGGTACCCTCCGGCAGATTGATTTTTCACTCCACTATTATGCGAAAGGCACTTTTATATGTCAATACCTATTTTCATAAACGCGGCAAAACGATGAAAAAAGAGGCCCGGCACAGGCTGGCAGGCCTCTTTCCTCCATGTTTCGTCACATACCGGGCATGGCGTCCGCAAGAATCGCACCGATACGCGCGCATACCTCCGCCCGTCCTTCCGCGGTTTCCGCGGAATATGGAATCGCATAGGGCGGCGCCCCGAGAAGCTTTGCCGCCGTGTTTGCAGCCCGCTGCCGTTTTGAGCGGGCAAGTTTATCCGCCTTGGTGGCGATAAGGGTAAACGGCACGCCGTAATACAGAATCCACTCGAACATCTGCTTATCCTCCGCCGTGGGTGCGTGCCGGATGTCGATAAGCATGAAAATGTGCGTCAACAGCCCGGAGGAAAGGTATGCTTCCATCAGCCTGCCCCACTTCTCCTGTTCTGCCTTCGGCGCCTTCGCGAAGCCGTAGCCGGGAAGGTCCACCAAATGGAACGCATCGTTAACGCGAAAGAAATTGATCAGCCGCGTTTTTCCCGGGCTTGACGAGATACGCGCCAGCTTGAAGTTGTTGCACAGCGAATTGATGAGGCTGGATTTTCCGACATTGGATTTCCCCACCATAGCAATCTGCACGCCGCCTTCAGGATATGTGCCGCCGAGCCCTACGCTCGTTTCAAACACGGCTTTTTTGATCGTGAATTCTTCCATATGCCCCCTTAGTCCATCCATTGCCGTTGCATGGGTTATTGGATTGCTCCCGGCCGACCATGGGAGGGTACATGCAGCGGCAGCACCTCCGTCTGGGCCACTTCGCTGCCCGGCATGCACGTGAGCGCTTCTGCAAGCACGCGCATCGCATCCCGTGCAAAGACGATGTCAAGCGTGTCCCGAACTTCTGCCGGAATTTCAAACAAGTCCTTGCGGTTTTCCTCCGGGATAATCACCTTCGTCATCCCCGCACGCGCAGCGGCAAGCAGCTTTTCGCGCAAGCCTCCAATGGGCAGCACGCGCCCGCGCAGGGTAATTTCACCCGTCATGGCCACATCCGCCCTTGCGGGGATCCCCGTGAGCGCGCTCGCAATCGCCGTCATAATCGTAATGCCGGCGGAAGGGCCGTCCTTGGGTACTGCGCCCTCCGGCACATGCACATGGATGTCACGCTTATCAAGCGGCATGGGGATGCCGAGCACCTCCGCATGCGCTTTGAGGAACGTGAGCGCTGCGCGCGCGCTTTCCTGCATCACATCGCCCAGCTTGCCGGTCAGGATGATCTGCCCGCTGCCGGGCACAGCCTGCGCTTCCACTTCCAGCAGTTCACCGCCCACGCTCGTCCACGCAAGGCCGTTCACAACGCCGGCGAGGTCTTCCTTATGGGCAGCCACATCCAGGTAACGCACGGGGCCCAGGTATTCTTTCATGCGCTGTGCAGTAAGCCGCACGCGCGTTTTCCCTTCGCCGATTTCACAGGCCGCCTTGCGGCACACCTTCGCAAGCGTCCGTTCCAGCGAGCGCACGCCCGCTTCGCGCGTGTAGCCGCGGATGAGCTCTGCCATCACATCATCCGGGATTGTCAGCATGGACTTTTTCAGTCCGTGTTTTTCCATCTGCCTGGGCAGCAAATGGCGTTTGGCAATTTCGCGCTTTTCGTTTTCCAGGTAGCTCGGCACTTCAATCACTTCCATGCGGTCAAGCAGCGGCCTCGGGATGGTGTCCGTGCTGTTTGCAGTCGTAATGAACATGACCTTGGAAAGGTCATACGGCACCTCAAGAAAATGATCCCGGAACGCATGGTTCTGCGCGCTGTCCAACACCTCCAGCATAGCGGATGCCGGGTCGCCCCGCATATCGCTTGTGAGCTTGTCGATCTCATCGAACAGCAAAACAGGGTTTACAGAACCCGCCTGCCGCATGGCTGCAATCACGCGACCCGGCATCGCGCCGATATAGGTGCGCCGGTGCCCGCGGATCTCCGCCTCGTCATGTACGCCGCCGAGGCTCATACGCACGAAGTTGCGGCCGAGCGCGCGGGCGATGGATTCCGAAACGGATGTTTTGCCCACGCCCGGGGGGCCGACAAAGCAGAGGATCTGCCCCGTGACCTTGCCCGTGAGGCGGGCGACGGCCAAGTGCTCAATGATGCGGTCCTTCACCTTCTCAAGGCCGTAATGATCCGCATCAAGCACCGCGCGCGCGTGGGCAAGATCAAGGTCGTCCCTGGTTTCCTCCGTCCACGGGAGGTCGAGCATACATTCGATATAATTGCGCATCTGCGGCTGCTCGTGCGAACCAGCGGGCAGTTCCCGGAACCGGTTGATTTCTTTTTGGACGGTCTCGCGCAACGCATCCGGCATAGTCTTCTTTTCAAGGCGCTCAAGGAACACGTCCGCATCGGCCTGCTCCGTTTCACCGAGTTCCGCGCGGATGGCCTTGATCTGCTCGCGCAGGTAGTATTCTTTTTGGTTCTTGTCCACCCTGCGCTTTACTTCCTGCGAAATGCGGCGGTCTACGCGCAGAACTTCAATTTCATCCAACACGAGCGCAAGCGTTTCACGCAGGCGTTCCGGAACGTCAAAGCATTCGAGCACATGCTGCCGCTGCTCCGCCTTCACAAGCGTTACGTTGGCAACCGCGTCCGCAAACGCGCCCACATTTTCCGTGCGCGAAACGTTCTCCGCAGTGTCCGCCGTAAGCTTGGTGGAAAGTGCGGCATATTCGCCAAGCGCTTTTGCGAGGCGGCGGCGCAGCGCCTCTGCCTCGGTTTCGTCATACGGCGGTGCAATGAGCGGCACGGCGTCCACTGTCAAGTATTCCCCGTGTTCAAGGCTGGTAAAACGCGCGCGGCAAATTCCGTACACAAGCACGCGCATTGTATCGCCCGGGAGATTCAGCACCTGACGGATGCGGCACAACGTGCCGATGCGGTAAATGTCGTCCCGTCCGACCTCGTTTTTCCTTACATCCTTTTGCGATGTAAGGAACACAACGCTCTCCTCCTCCGCTGCAGCCGCAAGCGCTTTCACGCTCCCTTGCCTGCCCGCATCAAAATGCAGCAGTTCGCCGGGGAGCACCACAAGGCCCCGCAGCGGAACAAGCGGGATATGTTCATAAATCGTATTGTTTCTTTCCATGGTCTTCATTCCTTTTTTCCGCCGGACGGCTCCGGCGTTGGTTTCATTCAATTATACATATAAACCGTTTGTGTGACAACAATATGAATTTGGTGCAAAAACATAAAAAAGGAATTCACGGGAACAACATAGCGCAAAAACGCCCCCGGGCGTTGGGAGATACAGGAAAAACACAGTGTCCCACCCGTTCCATTGAACGGGTGGGACGCTGTGGCCGTTTTATGGAGGTCCGCTTCTGGCGGGGGCGCCGGCTTCAGTTTGGTTCAGTCTCCGATGGCAAGCTGGCATCCCCCAATCGGGATGATACCATCGATCCATTCCGCATCACGTGGGATGTCAAAGGCAATGCGCATCACTTCCGCAATGTCTTTCACGGGGTATACCGCAGCGGGAAGCTTGGCAAACCCTTCCTCCCAATTGTCGGCCGGAATGACGAGTATCTGCGCGCCGGCCTCCACTGCGGCAGCCAACTTTTCCCGCACACCGCCGACGGGGCGCACCTCGCCCTGCGCGGTAATTTCCCCCGTAAGCGCCAAAAGCGGCACAGGCGCTTTTTCTGCAATGGCGCTCATAAGCGCCACGGCAAGCGCAATCCCTGCAGACGGCCCATCCATCGGCGTGCCGCCGGGCACGTTGAAGCTCACATCATAGTCCCGGCAATCAAGCGCAAAGCGTCTGCGGAACGCCTCGCGGACATTTTCCGCCGAAACGCGCGCTGTGCCCTTGCGGCGGAGTTTGCGTGTGCGAAGGTCAATTTCCTCTTCCTCCACCATGCCGCCCAAATGGAGCGTACCTGCGCCATGTTCCACGCGTGCAGCAGTACACTCGATTTCCATCGCCACCCCTTGCCCGCTGCTTGAAACGGCAAGGCCCGCACAGACGCCTGCACGCGGTTTTTCCGAAAGGTGGGGCATCAGCCTGCGGCTGTGGCGGCATGTTTCCGCAACCCAAAGCACATCCTCCTGCGTGATCTCATTTCGCCCTTCCGCATGCGCTGCGCCTCCCGCAAGCTGCACAATGCTTACCGCATCACGGCCGGAGGCACAATAGGAAGCGCAGGCTTCAAGCGCTTCCCCTCCCATTGCAATCCCAAGCCGTCCTGCTGCCCCATCCGCGATTGCCGCAAGCTCCGCCTGCCCCAACGGACGAAAAAACAGTTCCACGCAGCGGGAACGAAGGGCGGGCGGCATCTCTTCCGGGCTGCGCGTCGTCGCGCCGATCAGACGAAAATCGGCCGGCAGGCCATTTTGAAAAATGTCATGAATATGCGGTGGAATGGCGCTGTTATCCGGCGAATAATACGCGCTGTCGAAATACACCCGCCGGTCCTCCAGCACTTTCAGGAGCTTGTTCATCTGCATCGGGTGCAGTTCGCCGATTTCGTCCAGAAACAGAACGCCGCAATGCGCGCGCGTTACCGCGCCGGGTTTGGGCTGCGGCACGCCCTGCGCGCCGAGCGCGCCTGCACCTTGGTAAATCGGATCGTGGACGGAACCGATCAGCGGGTCTGCAATTGCGCGTTCGTCGAAACGCACACAGGTAGCATCCACTTCGACAAACGCAGATTCCGCGTCAAATGGGGATTCCGGGTTTCGCTTGGCCTCCTCCAGCACAAGGCGTGCCGCGCAGGTTTTTCCCACGCCCGGCGGGCCGTACAGCAACACATGCTGCGGGTTTTTGCCGCACAGGGCCGCGCGCAGCGCGCGAATGCCGTCCGCCTGCCCCACGATATCCTCCATACTGGCCGGCCGTGCCAATTCCGTTAGCGGCATATTCAGCGCCCGGGCACGCTGCGCGCGTAGTTCATGCAGTTCCCGCGTTTCGCCCTTGGGTGCTGCGCGCCGCGCAACGCCCATTTCCCGGTCACGCCGCGCGCTTACAAACCAAAGCAGCCCGCCGAACAACGCAAGCTGCATGACAATCCATACTACGATCTCCATACCGTTCCTCCGAACACTTTATCGGTGCTAGTATGGATGTGTTTTCTGCAAAATAGAACAGTTAAGAGTTGGCAGAACCTTGCATTTGCAGTATGCTGTGTATGAATGAATGATGATGCTGCGTCCAAACCGCTTTATACTTTCTGCATGAAAAGGAGGATGCTTTCATGCTGTTTGAACAGATTTTTCCCGTTTGGGACAAACTTACCGCACAGGAAAAGGAAACGCTCCGGAATACGGCATTCAAGCGCACGGCTGCCAAGGGAAGGCTGATGCACAATGGTGCATCGGATTGCGTGGGGCTTATTTTGGTTTGCTCCGGCCAGCTCCGCGCGTTTATTTCTTCAGATGAGGGCAGGGAAATCACGCTCTACCGTCTGTTTGCGCATGACATGTGCCTGTTTTCGGCATCCTGCATGATGCGCAGCATCCAGTTCGATGTAGCGCTGGAGGCCGAGAAGGACGCAGAACTTTGGATCATTCCGGCGGATGTCTACAAAACGGTTATGGAGGGTTCCGCCGCCGTTGCAAATTACACGAACGAGCTGATGGCTTCGCGCTTTTCCGAGGTCATGTGGCTGATTGAGCAAATCATGTGGAAAAGCTTTGACAAGCGGCTGGCGGCATTTCTTCTGGAGGAAAGTGCAGTGGATGGCAGTGAGGCTCTGAAGATTACCCATGACAGAATCGCCGCGCACATGGGAACGGCGCGGGAGGTGGTCACGCGCATGCTGCGTTATTTTCAAAGCGAAGGAATGGTAGCTTTAACACGCGGCAGCGTGGAGCTGATCGACCGGAAAAGATTGAATATGCTTGCAAAATAGAATACCGCCGCTCGCTTTTTCGGCGAACGGCGGCACATTTATGCCAACATGGATCGGATGCGGTCCTTTGTCTGCACGCCCACGGAGCGTTTTACGGCTTTGCCGTTTTTTATGACCACAAGCGTAGGAATGCTCATGACGCCGAACTGTGCCGCAAGCTCCCGCTGCTCATCCACGTTCACCTTTCCCACCTTGATCCCTGCGGTTTCTTCGCCGATTTCGTCAATGATGGGAGAGAGCATGCGGCAAGGGCCGCACCAGTTTGCCCAGAAGTCCAACAGCACAGGTTGGGCGCTCTCCATAACCTCTTTGGAAAAGTTATCTTTCGTAATTGTTAGTATCGCCATTTTGAGTTCTCCTTCGTTTTTTTATTCCAGTGTCAGCGCCTTCATAGGGCAGAATTTTACACATTTTCCGCAGCGGATGCACTTGCCCTGATCTGCTGTGGGAGCACTGAATCCGTTTTGAGAGAGTGCGCCTACGGGGCAGACTTTGACGGACGGACACGGGTGGTTCTGTGGGCAGCGGTTTTTGTTTACCACAAGCATTTTTTCCTTTTGCTCTTTTGCCGCTTCCTTGCGGCTTCCAAATAATGTCACGTTCCTCGCCTCCCTTATTCTGATTGTATTGTACACGTATTTCCTGCATCATTCCGTGACAAACTCACGCTTTTGCCTGCTTTCGCTTTGCAGATGAGCTGCGTCATCGTGCCCATCGGGCAATAGACACACCAGGAGCGGGGTTTAAAGAAAGCCATAGTGATGATTCCCAGGACGGTGGATGTGAGCATTATGCTGTAAAAACCAAAGGAAAACTGAACCGCCCACGGAGCAACTGTTTCCCCGTGATAAGCCCACTGCCACGGCAGCTTTATCGTCCAGAGCAACTTTACCACCTGATGTAAGCCCTGTGCGCCCCCAAACACCAGCCACGTGTTCCACAGCATCTGGAAAAACATTATGAAGAAAAAAGCCAGGAAGCCATAGCGGAACCACTTGCTGCGCAGAAATTTTGGCGGATCCTTTTTCCGGGAAAGGCCAAGTCGACCGCCCAACAGCGCAAACAGTTGGCCGCGCCCACAGTAGCGATTGCAGTATGCTTTTCCGCCTCCGGCAACGGAGATAATAAGCGGCAGGAAGAAGCAAACGAGCCCGAGCCACGCAAAAAGAATGTTTACAAAGCCAAGAAGGAAATAAACGGAAGAAGCGATCCAAAGATAATCATACCAGCGTTTTTTCATGCCGGCACCTCCGCAATGGCAATGACTGCTGCCGGACATTCCCTTGCACATTTTCCGCAGCCTATGCACTTTTCCGCATCCACGGCGGCAAATATGCCGCCAACTACCGCTATGGCATTTCTTGGGCAAACCTTAAGGCAGCATCCGCAGGCGACGCATTCAGCCTGCAGCACAAACGCCACCCTTTTTCGTTTTCCTGTTTCCCGCACAAAAAGCACCTCCAGTTTTAATGACATAAGTATACAGGGTGGGTGCATCCCCATCCGTGACAAACTCACGGTAGGCCATCATTCGTTTCGGGCGAAACCGCCCCCCACGGCCTCACTTCTTTTAAACCTGTAAATCCAGAATATTATCAATTAGTATAGGCAAGCGTTGGCAAAATCGTGTATTTGCAGTATGCTATTCATGAATGGAGGTGTTCGTCATCGGGCAGATACCAAACATTTTAAGCATGCTGCGCATTGGAATTTCGTTCTTGCTTTTCGCGTTCAAGCCGTTCTCTGCTCCATTTTTTGTCCTGTACCTGATTGGCGGCATCACCGATGCCGCTGACGGTTTTCTCGCCCGCAAGCTGCATGCACAAACACGCCTGGGTTCGGCGCTTGACAGCGTGGCAGACTTCGTTTTCTTTTTTACGGTGCTTCTCCTCTTCTCACCGTATTTGCCGGATACAGCCGCGGCATACGCCGCGCTCTATTCGATCCTGCTGCTCAAACTTGCAACGCTTTGCATCGGCATCTTGAAATACCGTAAGCTGCCGTTTCTGCACACATACGCAAATAAAGCAGCTGGCATTGCGCTGTTCGCATTCCCCTTTTTGTACGTCTGCACCGATATTTGGATTGCCTTTTCCGTCATTGCCATCATCGCCGGCATTGCAGCGTTTGAGGAACTTATCATTACCTTAAAATGCCCTGACTTTGTGCCGGACCGAAAGGGACTTGCGATGCGAAGTGCTGGCGGGAGGAGCAGCAGGCAGTAGCGCCCTGCGATACTTGGGCTTGTATTTTAGATTTTTTCATGCAAAGCGGTTCGCCAAACAGCGAACCGCTCCCATTGTTTTACTTCTTCATTTAGTTATACCGCAGTCCCCTCGGGCAGCGCAGCCGTTTCGGCCGATGCAAGCTCAAAGCGGGGCGGAGCGACCTTATCAATCACGTCCTTGGTGATGATGCAGCGCTTCACATCCGTGCGGGAAGGCAGGTCGTACATGATGTCGAGCATCACTTCCTCGCAGATCGCACGCAGGCCGCGCGCACCGGTCTTGCGTTCAATCGCCTTCTTCGCAATTTCAATGAGTGCGTCATCCTCAAACACAAGCTCCACGCCGTCCATCTCGAACAGGCGCTTATACTGCCGTGTGAGCGCATTCTTTGGCTTGGTAAGGATATCGATGAGCGCATCCTGATCCAGCTGATGCAGCGTTACGATGATCGGCATGCGGCCCACAAACTCAGGAATGAGGCCGAACTTAAGCAGATCCTCCGGCAGGATGTTCTTCAGGATCGCTCCGACATCCTTCTCCACATTGGACTGCACATCCGCACCGAAGCCCATGATCTTCTTGCCTGTGCGTTTTGAAATAATGTCCTCGATCCCGGCGAACGCTCCACCGCAGATAAAGAGGATCTTGGTGGTGTCGATCTGGATGAACTCCTGATGCGGATGCTTGCGCCCGCCCTGCGGCGGTACGCTTGCAACCGTGCCTTCGAGAATCTTCAGCAACGCCTGCTGCACGCCCTCGCCCGAAACATCGCGCGTGATGGAGGTGTTCTCGCTCTTGCGGGCAATTTTATCAATTTCGTCGATATAGATGATGCCCTTCTCCGCACGCTCTACATCGTAATCCGCAGCCTGAATCAGCTTGAGCAGGATGTTTTCCACATCCTCACCCACGTAGCCCGCCTCTGTGAGGGAAGTCGCGTCCGCCATAGCGAACGGGACGTTGAGGATCTTCGCCAGCGTCTGTGCAAGCATCGTCTTTCCGCAGCCGGTTGGCCCAAGCATGATGATGTTGCTCTTTTGCAGCTCGACATCGTCAGCAGCTGCCCCCGCGTTAATGCGTTTATAGTGATTGTATACCGCAACGGCAAGCGCACGCTTTGCGTTCTGCTGCCCAACGACGTACTGATCCAAAATCGCGGAAATATCATGCGGTTTCGGGATATCCGCAAGATCCACCGGCGCCGCATCTACGTCGTCTTCCAGGATTTCGCGGCAAAGCTCAATGCACTCGCTGCAGATGTAGACGCCCGGCCCCGCGATAACTCTGTGCACCTCATCCTGCGATTTGCCGCAAAACGAGCACTTCACGGTGCCTTTTTCGTCAAATTTTGCCATTCCTTTACCTTACCTCCTTGGAGGGATGATTTCGTCGATGAGGCCATAACGCAGCGCGTCCTCGGCCGTCATGAAATTGTCGCGTTCCGTGTCCGCCTGCACCCGTTCGATGGGCTGCCCCGTGCGCGCAGCGAGAATTTCGTTCATCTTCTTCTTGGTGCGCAGCAGCCAATCCGCATGGATCGCCACATCTGTAGCCTGGCCGCGCGCGCCTCCGAGCGGCTGGTGAATCATGATCTCACTGTTGGGCAGCGCGCGGCGCTTGCCCTTCACGCCCGCTGCAAGCAGGAACGCACCCATGCTGGCAGCCATGCCAAGGCAGATGGTGGAAACATCGCACTTGATGTACTGCATGGTGTCATAAATCGCCATACCCGCCGTAACGGATCCACCGGGACTGTTGATGTAAAGGCTGATGTCCTTGTCAGGATCATCCGCTTCCAAAAAGAGAAGCTGTGCCACAACCAGATTGGCCTCCTCATCGGTGACCTCGCCGCCAAGAAAGACGATCCTGTCTTTCAACAGGCGCGAATAGATATCGTAAGAACGTTCGCCGCGGTTGGATTGTTCCACAACCATCGGTATGAGGCTCATTATACTTCCCTCCTTGATTCCATGCAATGAATTCCTGCCGGTTTATTTTTCCACCGCGTTGTCCATCAGCAGGGCGATGGTCTTATCCAGCACGATCTGATCCGCAAAGTAAAGCTTATCCTCATCGGTTAAGCCGGTTTTGAAGCTTTCCGCTTTGTCGCCAAACTGTGCGGCATATTCGTTCAGTTTTTCTTCGATCTCCTCAGCAGCGGCCTCAACAGCCTCCGCTTTGCCGATGGCCTCAAGAACAAGCTGGCTCTTCACGCGCTTTGCCGCATCCTCGCGCATTTCCTTGCGCATGTCTTCAATGGAGTTTCCCGTATATTTGCAGTAATCCTCCAAAGAAATGCCCTGCATGCTCAGGCGGTAACGGATGTCGTTGAGGATGTGATCCATCTGGCGTTCAATCATCGCCTCGGGGATTTCCACGGCCGCATTCTCGCACACCTTCTCGATCAGCTCGTTTTCGCGCTGATTCTTTGCGCGCAGCTCCGCCGCTTCTTCCAACTTTTTGCGTTTGTCCGCACGCAGCTCAGCGATGGTGTCAAACTCGGAAACATCTTTTGCGAATTCATCATCCACCTCGGGCAGCACAGTCTCTTCGATTGCGTTCACCTTCACGTGGAACACGGCTTCCTTGCCCGCAAGTTCCTCGGAATGATATTGCTCCGGGAAGGTCACGGTGATATCCTTCTCTTCGCCAACGTTCATGCCGACCATCTGCTCTTCAAAGCCCGGGATAAACATGCCGGAACCGATTGTGAGCTCCTGATTTTCCGCAGTGCCGCCGTCAAACTTCACGCCGTCCACGCTGCCGGAATAATCAAGGTTCACCTTGTCGCCGTCCGCAACGGCACGGCCCGTGACCTCCACAGTGCTCGCGATTTTCTCGCGCTCCTTCTGGATCTCGGCCTCGACCATTTCGTCCGTAACATTATACTCCTGCTTTTCTACTTCTATACCCTTGTAGGCGCCGAGCGTAACCTCAGGCTTCACGGCAACTTCCGCCGTAAACACGACAGGGGCGCCCTGCTCGCAGGAAAGGATGGAAATTTCCGGCCGGTCCACAGGCGTAATCTCGTGCTCCCGCACGGCAGCCTCGTACACTTCGGGGTAAGCAATATCGAAAGCATCATCAAAGAACACAAGCCAGCCATATGCGTTTTCAATCACCTTGCGCGGCGCATGTCCCTTGCGGAAGCCGGGAACGTTAAAGTTCTTTTTTGTTTTGAGGTACGCCTTCTCAACGGCCTTTTCAAATTCGTCCGCCCCCACCTCGATCGTCAGTTTTACCTTGCTCCCTTCGAGCTTTTCCATCGTTGCCATAAAACCCTCCGAAAATATAATTAAGCTACACAAACGCAGCATGTACATGCCATGGACATACCGCCGTCAGTATAGCTTATCACAACCATCCGGGTTTTGCAATTCAAATTCGGCGCCCCGGGACAACCTTTTTTACCATTTTATTTAATATTTTGTCCGGCAGGTTCCTTTTGCGCCTCCGCAGGCTCACCTTTTTGCGCCTGCGCCTTTGCAGCGGGCTTTTTTTGCGGTGGGGCGGGCTTTGCGGGAGCCGCTGCGGCAAGGCAATCTTCCACAACGAGTTTTCCCATTAGTGCCGCAAGCGCCGCGCTTTGCGCCACAACCGCCGCTTCTCCCCCCTCTGCAGCCGGAGGCGCCACCCATTCCTTATGCGTAAACGCTTTCACAAGCGCATTCTCCAACGCGCTGCAAAAGCTGTCGTACGCCTCCTGCGGGGAAAACCGTGCAATCATCAGTTCCATCAAGTCGGCAATCTCATTGATGGAAAGCACCTTTTTCAGCAGGCAGACGACCATGAGCTGCGCAAGCTGCTCCCGACCATATTTTTTCTGAACGGGCGGCAGGATTACCTTTTGCTTTACATAGTTGTTGATCATCGTGGAAGTCACAACGTTCTCTTTTTCCTCCGCAAACAGGGAAAGCGTCTCCTCCAGCACCAGGATTACCTGATCCATGTAAAGCAGGAGTTTGGGCAGTTCTTCCCACCGAGGGCAATGAAATGCACTTGCCTGTTCCGGCGTGATCCGCATGTTCTTCCTCCCAGTCTGTGCACCCTCCGGCGCACATTTTTAAAAAGTATAGCATATGATGGCAAAAACCGTCAATCTTACTTGACTTTGCAACATCTCGATATTATAATCTAATTAAGCTAGTATTTAATACTAGATTGTGGCGAAACTATTAACGAAATTTGGATATACTATGGCACAGGAGGTGGCACATATGAAAGAAGCAATGCAGGCAAGGATTTACGGGGATTCCGTTATGAAGGGCACAGTGATCGACCGCGCGTACCGCTACCACGCGCTGATGGAGGAATACCTTACAAAATTCCGCGAAAAATTCAGCATAGAAACGGAAAACCGCTCTCGTTTCGGCATCACGGTAGACAAGGGCTATTCCCTGCTTTGCCAGGATTTGGATCAGGGTGTTGCATGCGATTATGCGCTCGTCGAATTCGGCGGGAACGATTGCAACTTTAAGTGGAACGAAATCTCCGTTCTTCCGGAATCGGAGCACGAACCGCTCACACGGCTTTCCCATTTTAAAGAAACCTATCACAGTATGGTGCGAGACCTCAAGCGGGCGAATATCCAGCCCGTGCTGATGACGCTCCCGCCCATTGACGCGGAGCGGTACCTCGCCTTCCTCGGGCGCAATGGAAACGACCCAAAGCAGATCCTTCGCTGGCTCGGAGATGTGCAGCGAATCTACCGCTTTCACGAATCGTATTCCAACGCCATTGTGCGTATCGCAGAGGAAACAGGATGTCCGCTTGTGGATGTGCGCGGCTATTTTCTTGACCAACCCCGTTTCCGGGATCTCATTTGCATTGACGGCGTGCATCCCAGCGAAGCCGGTTATAAACTTGTATTTCAGGCGTTTACGGATTTTGTCAGCAACAATCCCGTAACTGCTTGCTAAACCGTTTTCGCGATGGTATAATTATGCATTATTGATGCCATCCCGGAGGTTTATATGGAATTTGGATTTCATTTTCCCACAAAAATCCGTTTTGGGCGCGGCGCAGTGCAAAACAACGGTGCGGCGCTGCGTTTGGGCGAACGTGCGTTTATTGTAACAGGCAAGCATTCCGGCCGCGCAAGCGGTGCGCTTGCAGATGTAATTGCAGCGCTTACCCATCAAAAGATCGAATGCAGTGTGTTTGAGGGAATCGGCAACAACCCCGATGTAGAGCAGTGCCGGGCGGTTGGCGCACAGGCGCGCGCGTTTCATGCGGATTTCATCATCGGCATCGGCGGCGGCTCACCGCTTGATGCGGCAAAGGCCGTTGCCGTATTTGCTGCAAACGATATTCCCGCGGAACAGCTTTTTACAAACTCGTATGAAAGCGGGGTTCTGCCCATCGTCGCCGTCCCCACTACCTCCGGCACCGGAAGCGAAGCAACGCCGTGGTCCGTGATGACATGGCACACGGTGAAAACCAAGCGCTCTTTTGGGAGTCTCCAAACCTATCCCTGCCTCGCGCTGCTTGACCCAACGTATACCGACAGCCTCCCCCTTGCCATTACGCGGAGTACTGCGATGGATGCGTTCACACACTGCTTTGAGAGCGTGATTTCCGTGAAGGCATCTCCCCTTACCGATGCGCTGAGCTTTCATGCGCTCGAACGGTTTGGAAAGCTGATGCCGCAGCTTGAGCTGGGCGATGTGGCTTCCCTTCGGGATGAGCTGATGCTTATTTCGTTGCTCGGCGGCGTTGCGATTTCCCATACGGGCACAACCCTCATGCACTCCATTGCCTATCCGCTCACCTACTTCCACGGCACGCCGCATGGCCTTGCGAACGCTTTCGTGCTGCCGGTGTATCTGAAGGAGCTTGCCGCCTACCGGCTGGAGCGCCTTGCTGCTGCGCTTGACGCGCTTGGTATGTCGCAGGCGGAACTGGCGGCTTATGTGCAGCGCAATTGCCCGATCGACTTTACGCCGGACCGCACGATGTTCCCTCTTTGGGCTGAGCAGACGGCTGCGCAGGGCGGCGCGCGCAATACCGGCACCCCGGTGGATGCATCCCATTTTGAAGCGCTCTATGCAGAGATTTTCCAATAATAAAGCCAAAAACACAAGGAGGGCGGTGGTTTCCCCTTTGGAACCGCCGCCCTCCTTGTGTTCGCCGTCCGTTTTTACCCCGCAATCATTTGGATAAAATTATACAACAGCTTCAAGCCATAGAAAATGATGACGCAGCCACAAACGATATTAATGACACGCAGCACCTTGTCGTTGAATTTTGCGCTGAAAAGCGTAATCAGCGTGGTAATGCCGGAAAACCACAGGATGGATGCGGAAGCGGCCCCCATCACAAAGGGAAGCTCCAACCCGGCAGGCAGCGAGGCATGAAACGCGCCGAAAAGCATTGTGCCATCAATGAGCGCCTGCGGGTTAAACCAGGTTACTACGCACGCCTTTCCGGCAAGCTTCAAAACCGGCATGTTCACGTCCGCCCGGCTCGTATCAAGCGTAGCCTTGCTCCGCAGCAGCCCAATTCCAATCCAGCAGACGATGAGGCTCCCCACGAGCAGCACCCCCAGTTGCAGCCAGCGGAACCGTTCCATCAGCGCACCCACGCCAAAGAAGCACGCGAGCATCAGCGTAACATCGAAGAACGTGACGATCAGCGCCGTCAAATATGCCCGCCCGCGCTTTTGGGTGAGCGCGGAGTTAATCACGAACAGGTTTTGCAGGCCGATGGGTGCAACGTAGGCAAGCCCAATGGTCAGCCCTTGCAGGTAGAATTCCATAAAACCGTTTTCCTTCTTTACTCCGTTTTTCTTATCTGCTATTATTATAATATCTTTTTTCAGTTGCGCAAGAACGAACCTTTTTCTGACTAACTCAGGAGGTGCTTACCGCATGGAGAGCATTCACGCCAACTGTCCCTGCATGGAAACCTGCCCGCTGAACCGCGCGCTCGGGTTGATCGGCGGCAAATGGAAGATGCAGATTCTCTGTTCGCTGCATAACAACGGGACCTCGCGCTATAATGCGCTGCGCAAAAGCTTGGACGGCGTGTCGAACACTGTGCTTGCAGCTGCGCTCAAGGAACTGGAGCAGGACGGGCTCATCGCACGGCAGGAATACCTCGAAGTCCCCGTGCGCGTGGAATACAGCCTTACTCCGCGCGCTGAAACGCTGATGCCGATCCTCGAAGCGCTTGAGGATTGGAGCATGGCCGAACTTTATTGAACTTCATTGCAATCAAACAGGAGGGTAAGAACATGGAACGCGGACTGGAGGCCTCTGCCCGCCGCTATGCGGCGGAAAATGAAGCCGCGCTGATCGAATTGATTGAAACGCTTTGCGGGATTCCCGCCCCTTCCCATCAGGAAGCGCAGCGTGCGCAGTTTGTAAAAGCCTGGTTTGAAAAAAATGGATTCCCGGATGTGACCGTTGATGCAGCGCAAAATGTCATCGCGCCCGTGAACTGCACGCCCGGCTGTGAGGTTGTGGTATTTATGGCGCACACGGATACCGTTTTTCCGGACCTCACCCCCATGCCTCTGCACCGGGAAGGCGACCGGCTCTTCTGCCCCGGCGTTGGGGATGATACGGCAAACCTTGCAGCGCTGATGCTTGCCGCGCGTTACTTCCGCATGCAGCCGCAAACGGCGGATTGCGGCTTTCTGTTCGTGGCAAATTCCTGTGAGGAAGGGCTCGGCAACCTCAAGGGGTGCCGCCGGCTGATGCAGGATTATGCGGGCCGCGTGCGGGAAGTCGTCTCGTTTGACGGCGGGCTCGGAGGCATTTGCAACAAGGCAGTCGGCAGCGCGCGCTATCGCGTCACCGTGCGCACCGAGGGCGGCCATTCCTTCGGCGCATTCGGTAACCGCAACGCAATCCATCTCCTTGCTTCCATGATCGACACGCTTTACGCCGTGAAGCCGCCCGCCGAAGGTGACAGCAAAACCACCTACAACGTCGGCATGATCGAAGGCGGAACCTCCGTGAACACCATCGCGCAGGAAGCATCCATGCTCTTTGAATACCGTTCTGATTCCCGCGCCTGCCTGGAAAAGATGAAAGCCATGTTTGAAAGCATCGTTGCGGCATACCGCAGCATGGGCATCGAAGTGGAAGTTGTGCTTTTGGGGGAACGCCCCTGCATGGGAGATGTGGACGCCGCCCGTCAGCAGGCTTTGGAGGAGCGCATCGCCGCTGCGACCCGGGCAGAGGCAGAGCTCACGCCGTCCTTCCATTCCGGTTCCACGGATTGTAACATTCCTTTCTCGCTTGGCATCCCGGCGGTCTGCACCGGCGTTTACCGCGGGGCGGGCGCGCATACGCGGGAAGAGTACATTGAACTCTCCAGCCTGCCCGCAGGCTTCCGCATGATGCTCTCGTTTTTGCTGAGCTATTTGACCTGAGCATCCAATGTCATATTGTCATATTGATGAAAAGAGGGGCAGCAATTCCGAGCTACCCCCTTCTTTCATTTCGTTCATTCCTTCCCGAGCAAAGCCCGCGCCCGCGCGGCCAGCTTGCCGTAAAGGTATGCATCCTCCGCGCCGAAGTGCGCTTCGTCGATCTGCGCAAGCGGGAACCAGGCCACAGCCGTGTTCTCGCCGGGGCGGGCGGCAAGCGGCGCAGCCTCGTCCGCAACAAAAAGGTAGGCTGCCGAAAGGTGCAGATGCGTGCTCACCCATCTGCCGTGCTTCACATGCGCGTGCACATGCAGCACATCAAGCGATGCAATGTGCGGGGAAAGCGGGCGTAGGTCCGCAGCGCCGGTTTCCTCCTCCGCCTCGCGTAGGGCAACGGCAAGAAGGTTTGCCTCCCCATCCGCATGGCCGCCCGGCCACGCCCAAACGCCGCGCTGGATATGGTGCGCCATCAGCGTTTTGTCTCCCGCCGCATTCACCACAAACGCCGAGCTTGTGATGTGCGCGACGCGGTTTTCCCGCGTGAGCACCGTATCCGGGAACCTCAGCGCATAGTCCAGAATCACGGCCTTCTCCTCCGCCTCGCGCGCATCCGCCGGCACATAGGCCGTAAGCTCCGCAAAAAAATCCGGCTTCATGCTCCACCTTCCTGGCATTTTATGGAACTATCATAGCACGGCATGACCGGCCGGCGCAATGCCGCGCGGCAAAGGCGGACCCCGCCGGGAGCATCCTGCGGAGCCGTTCCCCCTCTGGCAAGTGTTTCCTTGTTCACCCGTTGAGATAAACGATCGCCAGGCCACAGAGCTCCGCAAAAGCCCCGTTCACCGCTTCCGCATATGCGCGCTCCTTCTTGCTGAAATCATACCAGGATTCCGCGCGCCACTCCACGATTGCATTCCCCATACGGTAATAGGTATAGGAAGGCGCGTCTGGAACCATCGTATCGATCCGCTTGAGTGCGTTTGCGGCCGCCTGTGCCTCCCATGCATTCCCGAACAGATACAGCCGCACCGCGTAACAATCGTACGCCCGCTTCAGTGTTACGTGCACGCAAGTTCCGGCGCGCCCCTTCAGAACCGCACCGCCCAGGTTTTGGATGCTCCTGTCGTTCGCAGGGTCGTCCGTTGCGGAGATGGATCGGATGTTCCCCGCCCCGAGCGGCACGATGAGTGGATGCATATAGTATTGCGTCGCCGTATCCTCTGTCAGGTATTTTGCAAACACATACCCGCGCCGCCCGTCTGTAAGTTCCACCTGCATCCATTTTCCATTCTTAGCGATCTGCTTGCAGGCTTCGCCCGTTTTCAGCTCATAGACCGCCTCGTGTTTCGTGCCGGGGCTTGTACGAAAGTAGACCGGCTCCGTCGCATAAAGCGTTTTTTCCCCCGCTACGGTGAATTCAACCGTGAGTAATACCTTATCCGCTTCCCGGTCAACCCGATCGGCCACCTTTGCAATCCGATATTCTCCCGGCCCGGGCACATCATAAAATGCGGGAGCCCGCAGGTCAATTTCAAATTCCGCTCTCCTGCCCGGCAGAATGACCATCCCGATCATCGGCCAAACGTAGTTTCCCTTCCCGGCAGGCACGGCGTACCACTTGCCGTCCGTCCCCCGCTTTTCGAGGAAATACGGCAGCCCATACTGGTATGCATGCCGGGTCCGGTTGCGGAATTTGAGCGTAAGCAGCGCATGTCCTTCGATATATTCCGCTTCCTCCAACGTCAGCGTCAATCCCTTCACGCGATTTGGCTTCCCATAACGTTCCTCCAACGTGCTGGGCTGATAGGCGGCTTCCTCGCCCGTGCCGCCCTGCTCCGCGTTTGTGCCTCCGCCTACCGTGATCCCGGTAGCGTAAGCGGGAAGCGGAAGGCAAAGCAGCAGCGCAAGGCAAAGCAGCCGGCAAAGCCTGTGTTTCATGTTTTTCAGCATGGTGTTTCTCCTGTTTTTTCAATCTTAACCGTTTCCTTGGGTTTCACAGGGTACAAGGTATTCCGCAAACACATAAGCGGAACCCCCTTCCCATTCGATCTGCATCCATTCTCCGATGTACCCGGTGCATAAAACACGTTCGCCGGTTTGCAGCTCATGCAGTACGGCAGATCCTTCACGGCTCGTCGGCAGAGCGCGTACGTTTACCGGCTCTGATGCGCAGTATTCCGCAGGCGCGCACGGCTCCTGCTCCGCCGGCAGTTCATAAAGATATGCGTCAAACGCATAGGCGAAGCCCCCTTCCCATTCCAAAATGGCCCAGTTTCCCGTGCGCCCCACCTTTGTGACGGTTTGGCCGCTGTGCAATATTGCAATCGCCGCATACTCCGTATCCGGTCCTTCGCGAACCATCAGATCCCCCACTACCGGAAAAACCGAAACCGGCGCCAGGGACGTCGTTTCCGCGCTTTGTCGGGATGCGAAAGCAGGGTTTTTCAGGGGAAGCGGCTCCGCATCCAAGGCAAGCACATAAACCGCAGGCGCCGACTTTTCCGTTTCTTCCGCCGAGCATGGCCGGATATATTCCGCAGAATCCGGCAGACGCACGAGCGGGGTGGTATCCGGCGCATCCGCATCAAGCGCATAGATGGTGCCTTCGATCTCCACCGCATCCATAAAGGCGACATAGCGTTTCCCTTCTACGATGACGGTCTGCGCAAAAGCAGGCACCGCGGCTGCCAGCATAAGAACAAGCGCCATGGCTATGGCGAACGGGCGCCACAGCATGTGCGGGCGGGCGGAAGCGGCGCGCCGCTGCGCTGCTTCATACACAGCAGGGAGCAAAGCATCAAGCCGGAGCGCCTCGGTCTGCACAGCAGCCGTATCGTTCAGCAGCGCGTCCAATTCGGATTGTGTGAGTCTTTTCTGTTTCATGGCACACCTTATGTCTTGGCAGTTTAACCGGAAAACTCCTCGGAGAGCACATCCGCAAGCATCGCCCTTGCGCGGGCAAGCCGTGCGCGGAGCGTACCGCCCGGAAGGCGCAATGCGGCGGCCACTTCCTTTTGGGTAAGCCCGGCGAAGTAATGCAGAACAACAGGGTCGCGGTAAATCGGCGGCAGCGCACGCACTGCGTCCCACACGGCGTTTTCGCGTTCCCGCACGAGCAGGGGATGTTCCGCAGGGATGGCTTCCTCCGGGATGGCTTCCACAGTAACCTCCCGCCGGTCGCGCCGCAAACGGTCGATCGCCTCGTTGCGCGCAACGCGCAAAAGCCATGCCCGCGCCTGCATGGGCGCAAGGTTTCCGACGAGCGCCCAGCGTTCAAGCGCTTTTAAAAAGACGCTCTGTACGACCTCGGCCGCCGTATCCCGGTTGCTGGAAATCCCGTATGCCGTCCAATACACCATGGCTGCATGGCGCGCATACAGAGCCTCGAATTGCTGCTCCACCGATAACCTCCCCCCTGCCTTATTTTTAAGACGCATAAAGCATCCGTTTTGCTGCACGTATTTCGTTTCTTTTGCTTGAATTATTTGAATTCTGATGATACGCTGAAGTCTGCCGCCATACGCTCTCTTCATTCTATCCCGGAAGCGGCGGCCGTGCAATGATATCCATGCAGGGAAAGGATCTCGTTTTATGGAAATTCGGAAGCTGACTTCTTATACGCCGGCAGAGTTGAATCTGGTATCGGGCTGGATGCAAGCCTGGTGGGGCGAAGCCGGAGGATATTCGCCGGAGCAAGTCCGCGCATACTTGCTGCACGCAGCCTGCGAAAACCGGATCCCGCAAACGTATGCGGCCTACCACGGCGGCTTGCTCGCCGGAATCTATCACATCGCCATGGAGGATCTGTTTGTCCGGCCCGATCTCTATCCTTGGCTGTGCAATGTCTATGTTTCGCCCGCACACCGGGGCTGCGGCATCGGCCGCGCCCTGCTCCAAAGCGTCCCCGGCGCCATGCGGAGCCTTGGGATCGAAAGGCTGCACCTTTATACGACCCATGAATCGCTGTATGAAAAATTCGGATGGACCTATGCGGGGCCGCTTCATACCTTTGACCGAATGCAGGATCTTCAGCGCCTTTACATTCTTCAGTTGTAAAAGAGATTTGACATCGGAATACATTTATGCTATACTCCTTATGTAAAAACCTTTTTACATGAGGAGGTTTTCCCATGGAGGCTGTCACACTTGTCGTTTACATCCTGCCAGCCGTGTTCGCCGCATCCATCGCACTCATTGTTGTGATGCTTGTTTCGCTCGCCAAACAGGGCGATGAACGCAGGCGGGCAATTCTTGACAAAGCCTGCGTCAGCACGTTTTACATCACGCTCGGCATCCTCGCTGCCGATGCAATCCGCAGTGCCATACTTGTTTTTATTGACGGGCAGGAATGCAGCGGCATTCCTTCGTTCACGCTGCTCGCCCTCATCGCGGCGGTATTTGCGGCCACGCTTGCGGTCTTCAAGCGCAAGTACGGAGATTAAGCGCATGAACAACCAAATTCGTTCGCTCCGCACGGAAAAGGGGCTTTCGCAAGAGGAGCTGGCAAGGCGCTGCGGCGTCACGCGGCAGACCGTCAACGCCATTGAAAACAACAAATACGACCCAACGCTTTCCCTTGCCTTCCGCCTTGCGGATGCGTTGGGCACCACTGTGGACGCCCTCTTTTTGTGGGCACGATTTGGAGGTGTGTAATTCCATGAAAAAACGGATTCTGCTCCCGCTTCTCCTCGCAGCTGCGCTGCTCGGCCTGTTCTTTTTTACCCGCTATGGGCTGCCGCAGTTTTATACGCCGGAATGGGCAGCGCGCCATGTGTTCTGGGGCTGTGCGCTCATCGTTTTCCTGCCGTCCATATTCGGCAGGTATCGTTTCCCCGCCTGCGCGTTTGCAGGTTATGCAGCCGGACTCGTTTTCGGAGAACTGTTCGGCGGCTTCCAAGCGGACGTTCCGCCCCAATATTTGCATTACGGCTGGTTGATTTTTCTTTGTGTGTTTGCGCTCTCCTGTGTGCTCGGGGTCTTTCTGGAGCGCCGAAAAAAGCAGAACAAAGAATGACTTGCGCTGTAAAGGCCGCCCAAGAGGGCGGCCTACAGGCTGTCGATCAAGTGGCAGCGCCACTTGATCGAGGATTTCACATCGCGCTTGCGCCGGTAGCGCGGCCAGCGCTCTGTGCAAAGAAAGCCTTGCCACGCAAGGCTTTTCGCTCGCGCCGCACCTGTCGCCGCTCGCGACTGCAAGGCAAGGGCTGCGGCCCTTGACCATCCCGGAGAGACTTTTCCAGCGGGCTGCTCCGTATTTTTTGCCTTTTATTTTGACATTGCGCCGGTGCGGTCCTTGAGAAGCACATCGTGCGCGCCGCCTTCCACAATGCTGACGGAGGAAACAAGCGTAAGCCGTGCCTTCTCGCGCAGCTCCGGAATGGAGAGCACGCCGCAATTGCACATAGTGGAACGCACCTTGGAAAGCGTCAGGGAAACGTTGTCCCGGAGGCTTCCGGCGTAGGGCACATAGGAATCCACGCCTTCTTCAAAGGAGAGCTTCGCCGCGCCGCCCATGTCATACCGCTGCCAGTTGCGCGCGCGTGCCGAACCTTCGCCCCAATACTCTTTCATATAATTTCCGTTGATCAGCACGCGACTCGTGGGGCTTTCGTCGAAGCGGGCGAAATATCGACCCAGCATGCAGAAATCCGCGCCCATCGCAAGGGCGAGCGTGATGTGGTAATCCTGCACGATGCCGCCGTCCGAACAGATGGGGACGTAAATGCCCGCCTCTTCAAAGTATTCATCCCGCGCCTTGGCAACTTCGATCACTGCCGTGGCCTGGCCGCGGCCAATGCCCTTGGTTTCGCGCGTGATGCAGATAGAACCGCCGCCGATACCTACCTTTACAAAGTCCGCGCCCGCATCCGCAAGGAAGCGGAACCCATCCCGGTCCACGACGTTGCCCGCGCCGATCTTCACCGCGTCGCCGTAGCGCTCCCGCACCCAGGTGAGCGTGCGCTTCTGCCATTCGGAATAGCCCTCGGAAGAATCGATGCACAACACGTCCACGCCCGCTTCCACAAGCGCGGGAATGCGCTCAGCATAATCGCGCGTGTTCACGCCCGCGCCCACGACATAGCGTTTATGTGCGTCCAAAAGTTCGTCCGGGTTGCCCTTGTGGATGTCGTAATCCTTGCGGAACACGAACGCGACCAAATGGCCCTTCTGATCGAGAATGGGCAGCGCGTTGAGCTTATGATCCCAGATGATGTCATTGGCTTCTTTCAGGCTTGTGCCTTCCGGTGCGAAAATGGTCTTTTCCACGGGCGTCATGAATTCAGAAACGCGTGTCGCGCGGTCCATGCGGCTCACGCGGTAATCGCGGCTTGTGACGATGCCAAGGAATTTGCCGGTGCCGGTGCCGTCATCCGTAACAGCCATGGTGGAATGCCCAAGGCGCTCCTTGAGCGCAAGCACATCCGCAAGCGTCTGATCCGGGCGGATGTTGGAATCACTCACAACAAAACCTGCCTTATAATTTTTTGCATGGCGCACCATCTCCGCCTGACGCTCGATGGTCTGCGAACCATAAATAAACGCGATTCCGCCTTCCTTTGCAAGCGCAATGGCCATCTTATTGTCCGAAACGGCCTGCATCACCGCCGAAACAAGCGGGATATTCATTTCAATGGCGCTCTTCTCGCCTTTTTTGAATCGCACGACCGGCGTCCGCAGCGTGACGTTCGCCGGGATGCATTCGGCTGAAGAATAGCCGGGAATCAAAAGGTATTCGCTGAACGTATGCGAAGGTTCTTCGTAAAAATAAGCCATGGTTTCTCCTCTCGTCCTGTTATATGGTTTGCTGCGCCGCCGCACGCACCGTGTTCTTCATCAGCATTGCGATCGTCATCAGGCCAACGCCGCCGGGCACAGGCGTGATAAACGAAGCCTTTTTCTCAACGGCCTCAAAGTCTACATCGCCCAGAAGCTTCTTTTCCGCCACACGGTTTACGCCGACGTCGATCACCACAGCGCCTTCCTTAACCATATCCGCCGTAATAAAGTGCGGTTTTCCAACCGCTGCAACCAGAATGTCCGCTTCCCGTGTCACAGCCGCAAGATCGCGCGTTTTTGAATGGCAGACCGTCACCGTACCGTCCGCCTGCAAAAGCAGCGCCGCCATGGGCTTGCCCACAATGTTGCTGCGGCCAACGACAACACACCGTTTGCCTGCAACGGCAACCCCCGCATAGCGCAGCATCTCCATCACGCCTGCGGGCGTGCAGGGCATCAGATCCCTTTCGTCCGCCGAAATGCGGCAGGTAAAGCCGTCCACATCCTTCTCAGGGCGCACTGCACGCACGATGGTCTGCTCGTCAATCTGCTCGGGCAGCGGAAGCTGGCAGAGAACACCGTGCACCGAAGGATCCTCATTGAGCGCTTCAACCCGTGCAAGCAATTCCTGCTGCGTTGTCTCCGCAGGGAGGTGAATTTGCAGCGAACGGATCCCAAGTTCTTCACACTTCTCCTTCTTTTTGCGCACATACACCTGCGAAGCTGGGTCGTCTCCCACGAGGATGACCGCAAGGCAGGGCGTGATGCCCCGCGCAAGCAGCGCATCGGCCCCGGCCTTTACGTCTGCAAGCACATACTCGGCCACTTCTTTTCCTTTAATGATGGTCGCCATAGTGTTTCAAATCGCCTCCTCCAGGTTAAATTTTAAAGTAATCCGCCGCAGATGCAAAGATTTGCATGTCGTAGCGGCCTTCCACATTCTTATACAATCCCGTTCCAATACGTTCGGAATGCCCCATTTTGCCGAAAACCCGGCCATCCGGCGAGGTCAAGCCCTCCACCGCCCAAACAGAGCCGTTCGGGTTGAACTGCACCTGCATGGCAGGCTCGCCCGCAAGGTCGACATACTGCGTGGCGATCTGCCCGTTTTCTGCAAGCGCCCAAAGCTGCGCATCGCTACAAAGGATGCGCCCTTCGCCATGGGAAACCGGGACGGAATAAACCTCGTCCGGCACGGTGCGCATCAGCCACGGAGACTTGTTGGAGCACACGCGGGTACGAACGATCCTGGATTGATGCCTGCCGATGACGTTGTACGTCAGCGTTGGGCTTTGTGCGTCCGCATCGCGGATTTCGCCGTATGGGATCAGGCCAAGCTTGATGAGCGCCTGGAACCCGTTGCATACGCCGCACATCAGGCCATCCCGCTGCTTCAGCAGTTCGTCCACGCTTTCGCGGATGCGCGGATTGCGGAAGAAAGCCGTGATGAACTTTCCGGAGCCATCCGGCTCATCGCCGCCGGAAAAGCCGCCCGGGATAAAGATGATCTGCGCTTCCCGCGCGCGCTGCGCGAACTCCGCAGCGGATGTGGCAACATCGTTTGCCGAAAGGTTTCTGAGCACAAGAATGTCCGCTGCGATGCCCGCTTTTTCAAATGCACGCGCCGTGTCATATTCGCAGTTCGTGCCCGGGAACACGGGGATGAGCGCGCGTGCCGCAGCCGTGCGCAGGCGCGGCTTCGGCCATGAAGCGGCCATGAAGCGGGGCGCGGGCAGCACTTCTTTTTCCATGGAGATGTTGCAGGCAAACACGGGCTCGAGCTTCCCTTCATAGATCGTCTCAAGCTCCACAAGCGGGATGCGCGCGCAGTTCAAGGTAAGTTCCGGCACGTCCAGAACACGACCGAGCAGCGTCCCTTCCGAAAGCATGTCTCCGGCCGCTTCCACAATGAAGTAGGCGGGGTGTTTTTCAAAGAGAGTTTCCTTTGAAACGCCGTCCGCAAAGGCAAAGCCGAAGCCGTTGCCAAGGCACATTTTCAAAACGGCCTCCGCCGCGCCGCCCTGAACGCACACATAAACGCTTGCAGCCTTCTTCTCCCGAATGAGCCGCTCCACCGTTTCAAGGCAGGCCAAGAGGCTTTCGGGCACAGGCAGCGCGTCCGCATCCAGTTCTGCCGCAATGCGGTACACCGGCGCGCCTGCGCGCTTAAACTCCGGAGATACGATGTTGTTCACATCACCCGAAGAGATCGCAAAGGAAACGAGCGTGGGCGGCACATCGATGTCGTTAAACGAGCCGCTCATGGAATCCTTGCCGCCGATTGCGCCGATGCCAAGGTCAAGCTGCGCTGCAAACGCGCCGAGCAGCGCTGCCGCAGGCTTTCCCCAGCGTTCCGGTTTATCGCCCAATTTCTCAAAATATTCCTGGAATGTCAAGTAACAGTTCCGAAGGGGCGCGCCCGCTGCAACCACCTTCGCAACGGATTGCACCACAGCGGTATAAGCGCCTCGGTACGGGTCTGCCTCGCTCACATACGGGTCGAAGCCCCATGCCATCACGGAGCAGGTGGTTGTATCCCCCTCGCGCACGGGGATCTTCGCCGCCATCGCCTGTGTGGGCGTGCGCTGGAATTTCCCGCCGAAGGGCATCAGCACGCTGCCTGCGCCGATGGTGGAATCGAAGCGCTCCGCAAGGCCGCGCTTGGAACACACATTCAAATCGCCGGCAAGGGCGCGGTAAGCTTCGGCAATTCCCTGCGCGGAACGCGTTTTCTCCGTCCTCGGCGCGCCGACGCGCACCTTTGCTTCCTTGGGCGCTCCGTTCGTGTCAAGGAATGCGCGGGAAAGATTCACAATGCGCTTTCCTTTCCAGTCCATCGTCATGCGACCGTCGTCCGTAACGGTTGCCACGATGGTCGCTTCCAAATTTTCTTCCGCCGCAAAGCCGCAGAGCCGCGCCGCGTCCTCAGCCGCCACAACCACCGCCATGCGCTCCTGCGATTCGCTGATTGCAAGCTCTGTTCCATCCAGCCCTTCGTATTTTTTCGGCACTGCGTCAAGGTCGATGCGAAGACTTTGCGCAAGCTCGCCCACGGCCACGCTCACGCCGCCCGCGCCGAAATCATTGCAGCGCTTGATGAGGCGCGCAGCTTCCGGGTTGCGGAACAGGCGCTGGAGTTTGCGTTCCTCCGGCGCGTTGCCCTTCTGCACTTCCGCGCCGCAGGTTTCAATGGAACTCGTGTCATGGGATTTGGAGGAACCCGTCGCGCCGCCGCAGCCATCGCGCCCGGTGCGCCCGCCAAGCAGGATTACCACATCGCCCGGCGCGGGCGTTTCGCGCCGCACGTTTCTCTGCGGAACCGCGCCCACCACCGCGCCGATCTCCATGCGCTTTGCGGCATATCCCTCGTGATAAACTTCATCCACAAGGCCCGTTGCAAGGCCGATCTGGTTGCCGTAGGAGCTGTAACCCGCGGCGGCCGTCGTCACAAGTTTGCGCTGCGGCAGCTTGCCCGGCAGCGTCTCCGAAACGGGGCGGAGCGGGTCGGCCGCCCCCGTCACGCGCATGGCCTGATACACATAGGCCCGGCCGGAAAGCGGGTCGCGGATCGCGCCGCCGATGCAGGTGGCCGCGCCGCCGAAGGGTTCGATCTCCGTTGGATGGTTGTGCGTTTCATTTTTAAAGAGCAGCAGCCAAGGCTCCGTTCCGCCGCTCGTTTCCACATCGATCTTCACCGTACAGGCGTTGATTTCCTCGGATTCGTCCAACCGTTGGAGCTGCCCGGTTTTCTTTAAATATTTTGCCGCCCGCGTTGCAAGATCCATAAGCGTAACGGGCTTTTCCGCGCCCATTTCATTTCGGATGGCCTGATAGCGCGCATAGGTTTCCGCCGCGCGCGGATGGTCGAAGGCGATGTCCGTCAGCCGCGTGCCGAAGGTCGTGTGCCGGCAGTGATCCGACCAGTAGGTGTCGAGCACGCGCACCTCTGTAATGGTCGGGTCCCGGCGCTCGGTTTGGAAATACTTCTGGCAGCAGAGCAGGTCATCAAGATCCATCGCAAGCCCGAGGCGCTTGTGCAGCGCGAGGAGCCCCTCCCGGCCGAGCGCCGTGAAGCCGGAAAGCGTCTCCACGCCGTCCGGCGTTTCAAGCGCTGTCCGGAGCGTTTCCACCGGTGCAAGCGAGGCCTCCCGGCTTTCCACGGGGTTGATGACATATTGCTTCACGGCCCGGAGCGCGGCTTCGTCCACCGCGCCAAAGAGCAGATACACCTTCGCGGCGCGCACGAGTGGACGCTCCCCCTGGGAAATGAGCTGAATGCACTGGCTTGCCGAGTCCGCACGCTGGTCAAACTGGCCGGGCAGGGATTCCACCGCAAACACGGCGGCAGCGTCCGTTTCCGGCAGCGCTTCATAGGTGTCGTCCACCGGCGGTTCGGAGAACACGTTCGTCACACACTGGCGGAACAGCGCTTCGGATACGCCCTCAACATCATAACGGTTGAACAGCCGAAGCTCCGTAATCCCGGAAAGGCCGAGGAGCGTCTGCAGCTCGCCCAGCAGTGTCCTTGCCTCGTTGGCCTGCGCGGGTTTTTTTTCAACAAAAATACGGTAAACCATGCTTCTCCTTATCCGGCGTGTGCCGCAAGCGCGCGTGCGCCGATGTCCTTCCTGTAATATGCGCCCTCAAACGAGACCCCCTCCGCCGCACGGTACGCCCTTGCAACGGCCTCCACGAGAGAGGGCGCCGCAGCCGTAACGCCCAGCACACGGCCGCCTGATGTTACGAGCGTGCCGGCTCCGTCCAGCTTTGTGCCGGCATGATACACCGTTGCTTCCCGCAAGGCTGGCGTATCCGTAAAGGAGATTGCCTTGCCGCCCTCGTAGCTTCCGGGGTATCCGCCGGAGGCAATGACCACGCAGCAGGCTGCACCTTCCGAAAACGCGACCTCGGTTTCTGCGAGGCGCCCTTCTTCCACAGCCTGCATTACCGTTAAAAGGTCGCTCTTCAAGAGCGGCAGGACGACCTGCGTTTCCGGGTCGCCAAAGCGGCAGTTGTATTCAATCACCTTTGGGCCGTCCGCAGTAAGCATCAGCCCGAAATACAGGCACCCGCGGAAGGGCCTTCCTTCCGCCGCCATCGCACGGATGGTGGGCAGGAAGATCGTTTCCATACACACATCCGCGATTTTCTTCGTATAATACGGGTTTGGCGCAACGGTTCCCATGCCGCCCGTGTTCAGGCCGAGGTCGCCGTCAAGCGCCCGCTTGTGATCCATGGAGGAGACCATCGGTACAAGCGTTTTCCCATCCGTGAACGCGAGCACGGACACCTCCGGCCCGCTCAGGAATTCCTCCACCACAACGCGGCTTCCGCTTGCGCCGAATTTCCGCGCACACATGATGGAATCGATCGCCGCCTCCGCCTCGCCGTAGTTCTGCGCAATGATCACGCCCTTGCCGAGTGCAAGCCCATCCGCCTTGATGACGGCAGGATAACTTGCTTTTTTCAGGTAGGCAAGTGCAGCCTCCGCTTCGGAGAACACCTCATAAGCCGCCGTGGGAATACCATAACGCTTCATCAGGGTTTTGGCGAACACCTTGCTACTTTCGATCTCCGCTGCCTTTGCATCCGGCCCAAAACAGGGGATGCCAAGCGCGTGAAGCCTGTCCACTGCGCCCATCGCAAGCGGATCATCCGGCGCGACAACGGCAAAATCCACCGCCTGTTCCTTTGCAAATGCCGCGATTTTGTCAATTTCCTTTGCGCCGATGGATACGCATACCGCATCCGCCGCAATGCCGCCGTTTCCCGGCAGCGCATAGATCGTTTTTACCTTCGGATTCTTTTTGATTGCTTTTATGATAGCGTGCTCGCGCCCGCCACCGCCGATGACCATGATTTTCATGCAGTGTGCGCCTCCTTTAATGGTGGAACAGCCGAAGGCCCGTAAATGCCATGGCGATCCCGTATGCGTCGCATGCTTCAATGACAAGGTCATCCCGCACGGAGCCGCCGGGTTCTGCGATGTAGCTGACGCCGCTGCGCTTCGCACGCTCGATGTTGTCCGAAAATGGAAAGAATGCATCGCTCCCGAGCGCGACGCCGGAAACGCGATCAAGGTAAGCGCGCTTTTCCGCCTTTGTGAAGGGCGCGGGGCGCTCGCTGAACAGGTTCTGCCAGCGGCCGTCCGCAAGGACTTCGTCCGGCTCATCGGAAAGGTAAACGTCAATGGCGTTGTCGCGGTCCGGCCGTTTGACGCCAGGCAGGAACGGGAGCGCAAGCGTTTTTTCATGCTGGCGCAAATGCCAAAGGTCGGCCTTGTTGCCTGCGATGCGCGTGCAGTGGATGCGGGATTGCTGGCCAGCCCCCACGCCGATGGTCTGCCCATCTTTTGCAAAGCAGACGGAATTGGACTGCGTATACTTAAGTGCAATGAGCGCAAGGATCAGGTCGCGCTTTGCGTTTTCGGGAAGCGTTTTGTTTTTCGTTACGATGTTTGCAAAGGTTTCTTCCCCGAAAGCCGCGTTGTTCCGCCCCTGTTCAAACGTGATGCCAAACACCTGTTTCCGCTCGACGGGGGCGGGTTCATAAGAAGGGTCGATCTGTAAAACAGTATAGTTTCCCTTGCGTTTGCCTTTGAGGATCTCAAGTGCCTCGGGCTCATATCCGGGTGCGATCACGCCGTCGGAAACCTCATGCTGCAGCGCGCGGGCCGTGGCCGCATCGCACACATCCGAAAGGGACACAAAATCGCCGAAGGAGGACATCCGGTCCGCGCCGCGCGCACGCACATAAGCCGTTGCAAGCGGGGAATCCGCAAGCCCCTCAATCTCATTGGCAAAGTATATTTTTCTGAGCGTTTCGGAAAGCGGCACGCCAACCGCCGCGCCCGCAGGGCTCACATGCTTGAACGAAGCGGCCGCCGGAAGGCCGAGCGACGCTTTCAGTTCCCGCACAAGCTGCCAGCCGTTGAGCGCGTCCAGCAGATTGATATAGCCCGGGCGGCCGTTGAGCACGGCGATCGGAAGCTCGCCATCTTCCATGAATACGCGCGCGGGCTTCTGGTTTGGGTTGCAGCCATATTTCAGTTCCAGTTCTTTCATGCCGTCCTCCTCATCTCTGGTGTTTGTTGAAAACATGCGTTTCTGCCGCCCCGCTTTCAAGATTGATATAGCGCACAAACAGCGCAATCTTGTAGCGGGCATCCAAATTTTCCCAAAGGAGCGTTCCAAACGCACTGCCGTCTTCCGGGATCTCGATCTGCTCCGGCTCGCCCGCGAATGTGGGCAACGGGTTGCCGTCCGTTTTATAGGTGTGGATGAAATGTCCGATGCCGGACAACGGCTCCGCATATTCAAACGTTTGGCGCAGGCAGGCGCTCCCCGCCGCATCTGCACTTTTGAGAATGGAGAGCTTGTAAGCGCAGCGGCCGGGCGCAACCGTCATCATGCCGCTGATGCGCGGGGTGAAGTTCGGCGCATCCGGTTCAAAGCAGCGCGTGCGAAGCGCGGCTTCAAAGGGTTTACCCGCGGCAAGAAACTCGTAAACCGTGTCGGTCTGATCCCCGTTGGTAACGATGGTGCTTTCTCCGAACACGCGCACGGGCGCATAAATGATGAGGCTTGGGTCTTCCACTTTGCTTTCATCAAACGGATGGATGACAAGCTCCTCCCCCCTTTCGATGAATACGCGGTTCTGGCTGTTCTCGCTGCGGCCCATGATGAAATAAGCCATTGCGGCTTTCTTGCCGGAAGGGCTCATGCCCATCAGCACGCCGCGGCCGACATAGCCGTTTTCTTTTAAAATCGTTTCTATTTTTTGCGTTTTCACGTTAAATCTCCCTTCCTTCCGAAAGCGCGAGGCACACAAGCTCCGCCGCACGCGGCAGGAGCTGCCATTCCGCTTCTTCCATCACGCGGCGCTGAAGGGTTTGCGGCGTGTCGCCCGGTTGCACCTCCACCGCCTTTTGCAGCAAAATTTTCCCGCCGTCCGGCACCTCGTTCACCAGGTGCACCGTGGCCCCCGTCACCTTCACGCCGTATGCAAGCGCACGCTCGTGTACATGCAGCCCGTAGCAGCCTTTCCCGCAGAACGCGGGGATCAGCGAAGGATGCACGTTCAGGATCCGGTTCGGCCAGCGCTGCACGAACGCGGCGCTCAGGATGCTCAAAAAGCCCGCAAGCACAATTACGTCAATCCCATGCTCCTTCAGCAGCGCCTCGATGCGCGCTTCAAACGCATCTGTTCCAAGCGCCTTTTTGTTTGCGACCGCATGCGCCACGCCGTAATTTTCCGCGCGCGTGAGCGCATAAGCTTCCGGGTTTGAGGCGATGACAAGCGCGATCTCGCCATGCGGAATCTGCCCCGCGCGCTTCGCCCTGAGCAGCGCCTCAAGATTCGTTCCGCCGCCCGAAACAAGCACGGCGATGCGCTGCTTCAGCATATTTTAATGCCCTCGTCCGCTGTGACCTCGCCGAGCGCATAGGCATGCACCCCGTTTGCTTCAAGGCAGCGGATGGCCGCATCGGCCTCCGCCTGCGGGACGACGGTGCACATGCCCACGCCCATGTTGAAGGTGTTGAACATGTCACGTTCCGGGATGTTGCCAAGCTTCCCGATCATATCGAATACCGGCAGCACCTGCACTGCACTGCGCTCAATCTTTGCGCCGCGCCCTTTGGGCAGGCAGCGCGGGATGTTTTCATAAAAACCGCCGCCGGTAATATGCGCCGCAGCCTTTACGGTTACAGCCTGCATCAGCGCAAGCAGGGGCTTTACATAGATGCGCGTCGGGGTGAGCAGCGTTTCGCCGATGGTCGCGCCGAGTTCATCCGAGTACACGGAAAGGTCGCGGTGCTCCACATCGAACACGCGGCGCACAAGCGAAAATCCGTTGGAATGCACGCCGCTTGAAGCAAGCGCAATGATCGCATCCCCCTCCTGCACGGTATCGCCCGTCAGCAGCCTGGATTTGTCGCCAAGGCCCACGGCAAACCCCGCAAGGTCATACTCTTTTTCGCCGTAAAAGCCCGGCATTTCGGCCGTTTCGCCGCCGATCAGCGCACAGCCTGCCTGCACGCAGCCTTCCGCCACGCCGGATACGATTGCGGCAACGCGTTCGGGCTCGTTCTTGCCCACCGCAACATAATCGAGAAAAAAGAGGGGCTTCGCACCCGCGCAGGCCACGTCGTTCACGCACATGGCAACGCAGTCGATGCCCACCGTGTCGTGCTTATCCATCAGAAATGCGATTTTAAGCTTCGTGCCCACGCCGTCCGTGCCGCTCACGAGAACGGGCTCGCGGATGCCGGTAAGGTCCGGCGCAAACAGGCCCCCGAAGCCGCCGATGTCCGAAACCACGCCCGGAATCATCGTGCGCGCAACATGCTCTTTCATGAGCGCAACGGCCTGATACCCCGCTTCAATGTCCACGCCTGCGGCGCGGTAGCTTTCGCTGTGGCTCTGCTTATTTTCCATGCTTATGCTCCTCGTTTTCGCTGATTTTGCAGGCAAAGCGGTCCTTATTCGCCGTGGAAGGCTCCCGGGTTGGATACCCGCCGCCGAAGCATGCCGTGCAGAAGCCCCGCTTGCAGCCCACGGCAAGTTTTGTGACATTTTCAAGGCTCAGATACCCGAGCGTATCCGCACCGATGATCTCTGCAATCTCCGGAATCGTGTGGTTGTTCGCAATGAGCGTCTCCTTGGAATCGATGTCCGTGCCGTAATAGCACGGGTTCACAAACGGCGGCGCAGAGATGCGCATGTGCACCTCCGTTGCTCCCGCATCCCGAAGCAGCATTACGGTACGGCGGCTTGTCGTGCCGCGCACGATGGAGTCATCCACAAGCACCACGCGCTTGCCCTCCACAACGGAGCGGATTGCGTTCAATTTAATTTTCACCTCATTTTCACGCAGCTCCTGCGTGGGCGAAATGAAGGTGCGGCCAATATATTTGTTCTTGATGAGGCCAATGTCATACGGGATTCCGGACTGCCGGGCAAAGCCAAGCGCGGCATCAAGCCCCGAATCCGGCGCGCCGATGACGATGTCCGCCTGCACGGGATGCTCCAGCGCGAGGAACGCACCGGCCCGCTGACGGGCCACATGAACGCTGCTGCCGTCGATCACGGAGTCGGGGCGGGCAAAGTAGATGAACTCAAAAACGCACAGTCTCCGGGGCGCGATGCCGCAGTGGGATCTGTCGGACTTGACACCGTTTTTGTCCGCCACCACGATCTCTCCGGGCAGAAGATCCCGCTCGAAGCTGGCGCCCACGGCGTCCAGTCCGCAGCTTTCAGAGGCAAACACCACGCTGCCGTCCTTCAGCCTCCCCATGCACAGGGGACGGAAGCCGTTGGGGTCGCGGGCGGCGATCAGCTTGGTATGGGTCATGATGACCAGAGAATACGCGCCCTCGATGTCGTCCATCGTGCGGCTGACGGCCATCTCAATGTTGGGGGTCAGCAGGCGGTCAGTTCTTTTAGCTATAATACAGGTTCCTTCATCTGTGACATCTGGTTTTATGT